>ERZ773090.83-NODE-83-length-100722-cov-8.86182_pt1 | contig 100722 bp, 90 predicted proteins | sample MGYA00580579_ERZ773090 | MGnify/ENA primary metagenome ERZ773090 (study PRJEB29015, sample SAMEA2738014) | human oral metagenome | biome: human oral; feature: human-associated habitat; material: dental | place: China | collected 2132 ... | reverse complement strand
GCGCGCAAGAAAAAAGCTGCTCGCCTGAAGAAACGAAGCTGAATCAAAAACATGATCCAAGAGGAGAAGCCCAGCGGGAAAGGGAAAAACAGGCTGGCGACCGTTTTCCTTCCAATAGCGACTCCATTGGAATCGAACTGGTAGGTATGGCTTACAAGGCCAAAAATCATCAGGAAACCAGCAATCCGGATGGAAGCTTCAATTTCACCATCACCACTGGAAATGGCAAGACACTAAAATACGAAAATTTGTCAACAAACATTGCCGCTCAAATGCGAGAGGAGATAAGGATTAGTAAATTATCCACAGAAGAAGAACAAGTTCTCGTATTTGAACAGGTTACTGCAGAACAAAATACATCGCTAAAATGGTTGATACAGCAACTTCGTAATGAGTTTTCAATACCAGAATCAGAAATCTTTGCTCATCCTATTGTGTCCCGTAAAACCGGGTCTGAAGCGCTTACCGCCCAATGGAAATGAGGCATGTATTAAGATGGGGCATATGCTTGTCAGCTATTTTGATTTCGGCCATCGAATCTCCGGCGCAACCGATATCAGAAAACTGCTCGGAAATCATGGAATACGAATCCACGATTTTGCTGTGTCCATCACCACTTCCACCTATTCGGCGAATCCATATTGAAGGCAGTCACGGGCGCGGCAAAGAACTGCGAGAGCCTGATTGCAGTACTTTCAAGCCCGACATAGCCACGGTGCGGCGTTATTTTTCCAAAGCGCGGTTAATCAGCGAACGGGACTGGATGCACGAAATCGTCTGGGTTTCATGTAGAGCTCATGGTTCACTGGTGCTGGAAGATGGACGTAAAGCCTATTGGGGAATCAGCGCCGCTCGTTCTGCTAATGTCATCATCGAGGGTGAGCCAAAACAGAAAATATACCTATATTGCCCGGAATGTGATTTTTCGCCATTCTGGCAATAATGCCAGGTGACTCGCGATGCCTTCATGATTTTCATGAAGGCATCTCTTTTGGATTTTGCGAAAAATGATCGGCCATTGTCATGTGATAATTCATCCCTTGATGTCCGCCCAAAAGCATGGATGGGTACAACCTGGATCGATATATCATGTTATGATTTTTCTGCCCTGAAGTTAAAGCCGTGTTTCTGAAGTCTATGGCCCGTATTTTTATGATCATTCTTGATTCAGTGTGTCGGTTTTGGCCGGGTAAATACCAGAAGGCTGCTCGGAAACATCCGGATGCCGCTACGATGCAGCGCTATTTCTCAAAAGCGCGGCAAATCAGCGGCCAGGATTGGATGCATAGGTCAATCATGGTCCCATGTAGCGCTTCTGGCTCCATGACGCTGGAAGATGGGCGCAAAGCGCGCTGGGAAATGAGACCCAGCCGCGCGGCTCTCATCAGAATTGATGGAGGAGACTACCAGGAATATTTCTTTTTTTGCTCGAAAGCGGATTGCGGTTTTCCGCCATTCTGGTAATGAAAACCGTCCCGGCGCATGCCAGGCAGGCTGCATTTTTGCGGGTGATGAAAATTCTGGGTCAGCCATGCGCGGGGCCATTTTTGTTGTCCGTTTCTTATATTGGCATCACCGTTCATCATGGCAATAAAGGGCGCGCCTGATTGCCATTTGCCAGGCCCGGAATTCCGTGAATTTGCCGGTTTCTGCCAAAGGAAAAATCAGCCAGCAGGCGCGACCGCGTGAATTGGCCTGGGTTCTCCGCCATGTTTTCAGCGCGACGGTTTTCAGGAATGGCCATCAAAGATGGCTTGGCATACGCGTGCTGAAGAATCAATGCCTGCGGCGCTCCATCCGTATTGGCACGATGGTCAATTCCCGATACGCCAGTAATGGAATAGTTTACGTAGGTAGTCTATTTCACGTATACATGCAGCCGCTTGTCTTCCACCTTCGTTCTGCACAGGAGTTGCCATGCGACTGACGCCCATTGCGGCCCGCCCTATTGCGCCGCCTTCCCCCGCCGCCCTGCCCGAGCCTTCCATCCCGCCTTCTCCCGCCGCAGGCCAAGGCGCGCAGACGGATCTGACCCAGTTGCCGCTGCCGCTTTCCATTGCCAGCCAGATACCCGCCCGCGCCCGGAAGCCGGAACGCCTGCCCGGCCAGCAGGGGCAGCAGGAGCAGGCAGCCGCAAAAAGCGATCACGATGCGCCTTATGACTGGCACGATTCGCCAAGCTGCGATGACGGCGACGATGACTGGCGCAGAGACGGCGCTTCATCGCGCCGCGTGCGCAGGCATGACGGCAGCGGCTGCGAAACCCTGACTTCACCCAGACTGCTGCCCGGTAACGGCAAGCCATCAAACAACGCCTCAGGCCCCATTGGCCCCACGCCGGGCAGCGGCTCGCCAGAGGGCGGCACGCCAGGCGGCGGTTCAACAGGCAGCGGCTCACCGGCGGGCCTGCCCGGCGGCGGCCCTGGCAACGCTCCCGGCTCGCAAGGCGGCAGTCCCGGGCCAACCGGCCGCGTGTTCGATTTCGACCCCGATGGCCGCTGGCGTCCTGATTTGCCCGCGCCCGGCCCCGTCAATACACCCCTGGTCCAGCTTGCGCCCCCGCTCTGGATCGGCCCTGGCGCCGTGGGCGGCGGCTTCCCGCTCGCGCCGCCGCCTGACACCTATGACCTATGGCCCGCCCGGCTATGACCCGCGCCTTGAGAGGCCGCGCGGCACGCCGGGTTATGGCGAGGACCCACTGCCGCCCTTGCCCTCGCTGCTGCCGCAAATCCACATTCCGGCAGCCCTCGCGCCGCTGATCAACCCCTCTGCGCCGCCGCCAGACAGGGACGATCAGATGCGGGACAAAACGCCTTCCGAGATACTGGGCGGCAACCTTGAAGCCGCAGGCGTGCCAAGACCGCCAGACACCGCCGCGCACCACATCGTGCCCTATGGCGACCGCCGCGCCCAGCGCATCCGCGACCTGCTGGGCAGCTTCAACCCGCCCATAAACCTGAATTCAGCGGCAAACGGTGTTTTCCTGCCCAGCCGGCCCGGCAGCACGGCGCCAGGGGCTTACCATCCGAGTTTGCATAGTGATGATTATTATGATGCACTTAGGGATGATTTTAGAAATGTGGGTACAAGAGATGAGGCAATTGAGGCGCTCGATAGAATTAGAGATCAATTATTAGACGCGACTTATCCTGGATCAAAACCAGTTCCCCCGAAAGAATGACATGCATATCCTGAAATGCAATTTCGACGGCTACGCTTCCTTTCTTTTCAAAAGTACGGAAGACGATTTAAAGTGGGGAAAAGGATGGTTTGATGGCGTTTCAAAAGGCGTTGCTTATCCTGTTCCAGAGGGTGTGCGCAATGTTGCCGGGCCTGAAAATCGTTCCGATATCATGCCAGATTTCACCCATATCGGATTGGCTCCAATTCCGACTTTTTCCATGCGGGCCATCCAGGCGCTGGGAAGCATGCTGTCGGAGCATGGGGAGCTTGCTCCAATCAAAATGGACGAGCCGGTCCAATATTATGGATTCAATCCTACCATTATTCTTGACCTTCTCGATGAAGATCAATCGCAAATTACCTATTTCAGTAGCGGCAAGATCATGGCGATTGATCATTATGCGTTGCGGAAAACTGGCATACGGCTTCCACCAATATTTAAAATACCTCAAACCCGCGTCAACAAGACCTACGTCAGCGACGAATTCATTGCCCGCGTGAATGAATGCAAGCTCACGGGCTTTCGCTTTCAGCCTTTGCCATGAAATAAAACCAGACGGTGCGCTCGGGATAGGATTTGAAAGGCATGGGCAGTTTTGAGGGTATGCAAATTATCCTGGATCAAAACCAGCTTTCCTGAAAGAATGACATGCACATCCTGGAATGCAATTTCGACGGTTATGCTTCTTTTCTTTTCAAAGATGCCGAAGAAGAAGACAAATGGCTTAGCCCTCGCGATCGTTTTAATTTATTTGATGGCACGCCCCGCAATGGTAAATATCCCGTTCCGCAAGGCATACGCAACCGGATCGGAAAAGAAAACAGATCTAACGTTCTTCCGGATTTCACCCATATCGGGCTGACGCCCATTCCCACCTTTTCAGAGCGCGCCGTGCAGGCCTTGGGCGACATGCTCAGCCGCAATGGCGAGCTGGCGCCCATCAAAATGAATGAGGCCATGCAGTACTATGGATTCAACCCAACCCGCATCGTGGATGTGGTGGACGAAGAAAAATCCACCATCGCGTATTTTTCGAGCGGCAGGCTCATGGATATAGATCATTACGTCTTGCGAGCGGATGCAAAAGAATTGCCGCCTATTTTCAGAATTCCTCAATTGGTGCGCAACACGACATACGTCAGCGACGAATTCATTGCCCGCGTGAATGAATGCAAGCTCACGGGCTTTCGCTTTCAGCCTTTGCCATGAAGGCGCAGGGCGGCCCAGTCAGGCGTTTTTTCAGCCTGTTTGGGTATTTGCCTTCGTGATTTTCACGAAGGCATTTTTTTGGGTTTGGCGCTGGCGATGCGCGCTGGCCGGTGATGGCTGCGGCGGCATCAGCCTGCCGCGTCAGTTGCCGGTCTTGCCAACGGGTATCGGGGCACATCGAAAAGAGGAGCGAATTCAGGTGCCTTGGAAATACATTCCGCGCAGATTCCACTAGGACCTGTCGCTATGCTAAAAGGAGCGAAAGATAGCTGTCAGAAGGCGGCTTCTGCGCTGGCGCGGGGGACAATCGCCCGCGTGAACACGACCGCTCGCCAGCCTCTGCTCTGGGACATTTTTTGCCAGGTGATTGACAACCACGGCGACGTGGGCGTGTGCTGGCGGCTGGCGCGCGAGCTGGCCGCGCGCGGCCATACAGTGCGCCTGTGGCTGGATGACTTGCGTGCGCTGCCCTGGCTGGCCCCGGGCGCGTGGAGCGGGGCTTTCAAGCGCATCCGCGTGCTGCCCTGGCCGCGCAGCACCCAGGCGCTGGCGCAGCTGCCGCTGGCCGATGTGTGGGTGGAGGCTTTCGGCTGCGAGCTGCCCGCCGCCTTCGTGGCCCGCTTTGCCGCTGAACAGGCCATGCCGCAGCCGGTGTGGATCAATCTGGAATACCTCAGCGCTGAAGACTGGGTGGAGCGCATGCACGCGCTGCCTTCGCCCGTGCTGGCCGGGCCGCTGGCGGGGCGCCGCAAGTGGTTTTTCTACCCCGGCTTCACGCCAGCTGCGGGCGGGCTGCTGCGCGAAGGCGATTGGCCCGCGCGGCAGGCGCGCTTTGATCGCGCCGCCTGGCTGGCCGCCCACGGCGTGCGCTGGCAGGGCGAGCCGCTGGCCTCGCTGTTTTGCTACGAGCCGCCCGCCCTGCCCGCGCTGCTGGAGCAGTGCGCCGCAAGCGGCTGGCATTGGCTAGTAACGCCGGGCCGCGCCACACAGGCCGTGCAGGCGGCGCTGCCGCTGTTGCGTTCAGCCTCTGCACACATCACGCCGCGCATCACTTTTTTGCCGCACCTGCCCCAGCCTGCGTATGACGAGCTTTTGTGGGCGTGCGATTTCAATGGCGTGCGCGGCGAAGATTCGCTCACGCGCGCATTGTGGGCGGGCCGCCCCTTCGTGTGGCACATCTACCCGCAGCACGACGGCGCGCACCACGCCAAGCTGGCCGCCTTTTTGCGCTGGCTGCAAGCGCCCGCTTCGCTGGCCGCCTTGCACGCCGCGTGGAACGGTGCGCCCGGCGCGCCCGCCCTTCTGGCCCCCGGGCAAGGCGCCTTGCGCGAGTGGCAAGCTTGCGTGCAGGCCGCCCGCCAGCGCCTCATGCGGCAGGCCGATCTGGCCAGCCAGCTCATTCATTTCATCCATCAAAAGCAAAGCGAAACAAGCACATGACCACGCCCAGCCTTGACATCAACGGCGCCATCGCCCGCATCACCCTCCAGCGCCCCGAAGCGGCCAACAAACTCGCGCCCGAAGACATCACCGCGCTGCGCGCCCACTTGCGCGAAATCAACACCGCCGATGGCGTGCGCGTGCTCATCCTCCAAAGCGCGGGCAAGCACTTTTGCAGCGGGCACGACCTGGCCGAGCTGGCCGCCAACCCGCGCTCGGGCAACGGCTTTGGCGACATGGTGGACGCGCTGGCCGCCTGCCGCCCCGTCACCATCGCCGCCGTGCAAGGCGGCGCTTTTGGCGGCGGCGCCGATCTGGCCCTGGCCTGCGACTTTCGCGTGGGCGGCCCGCAATCGCGCGTGCGCGTGCCCCCGGTGCAGCTGGGCTTGCACCTGTATCAAAGCGGGCTGGAGCGCTTTGTAAGCCGCCTGGGCCTGAACATGGCCCGCCGCCTGCTGCTGGCCGCCGAGCCGCTGGACGCCGCCGCCATGCTGGACTGCGGCTTTCTCACCCACTTCAGCAACGGCCCCGACATCACCGGCGCCGTGGATGAGCTGGCCGCCACCCTGGCCCGCATGGCCCCGCTGGCCCTGCTGGGCATGAAGGAAAGCCTGAACCAGATTGCCTGCGGCCGCCCGGACGCCGCCCTGATTGCCGCCCGCGTGCAGCGCACTATCCTGTCTGAAGACTTGCAAGAAGGCATCCAGGCTTTGCAGCAAAAGCGCGAGCCGGTGTTCAAGGGGCGGTAAAGGAGTCAGGGGCCGCTGCGCCGCCTGTGGCGCTAAAAAACAGGAGCGAATCGGGGTGGGTAAAAATACCGTTTAGCGCACGTTTCACTAGGACATCATGCTATTGATTAAGGAGCGAAATAAGGCGACTTTCAAACTGCTCTCAGAGCCTATCCTCGAACTCCAAATGAATGGCTCCTCCCATGTACCCAAGCGATATGAGCGATGCGCAGTGGCAGGTGCTGGCCAAACACTTTGCCGAAATGAACAAGAGAGAACGTCCCCGTGTACGAATCGCCCGGGACTTGATCAACGCCATCTTTTACGTGCAAGCCACAGGCGGCTAAACCACTGACCGCCGGTAGCGCGCGCTACCCAAGGACTGCCCGCCCTGGAAACAGGTCTGCAACGCCTTTGCCCGCTGGCGCCAGCGCGGCGTGTGGGATGTGCTGCTGGCTGTGATGGTGCACTCAGCAGGTATTCAGGACCGGGTGGAAGTCAAGGCTTTGCTGATCAGGCTATTTATGCGCTTTGCTGGATTGTGAAGAGGGCTTTTGCCTGGTTGAGTCAATCGAGAAGACTGAGCAAAGACTACGAGGTCACTGGCGCTTTAGCCGAAGCATTCGTGAAGGTTGCCTGCATTCGGCGCATGGTCAGGCTTCTGGGATGATTTTGGGGACAGGCTCTGAAAGAAGCTCGGGAAAAGCGCTGGAAGCAGGGCTGATTTTCGCGATCTGGCTCCAAGCCGCGCCCAGCGGCTCAAAGGAGCGGGCGGCCGCATGCCGGACAATCCAGGGCCTTTCCGCCCGCCGCCCGCCCCCGCCTTTTCCTCGCCCCTTGCGCCCGAGATGAACCATCAGCCCCGCACAGAAGCCGCGCTGGCCAGCTACCGCATGCGGCTGGCCGTGGTGGCGCTGGCAGCCACGCTGGGCTTTGCGGCGCTGGGCACAAGGCTTTGGGTGCTGCAAGTGCAGCGGCATGAAGAAATGGCCGAGCGCGCCGAAAGCAACCGCACGGCGGTGGTGCCCATCGTGCCCAACCGGGGCGACATTCTTGACCGCAATGGCGTGGTGCTGGCCACCAGCTACAAGGCGCACGCGCTGGAGATCACGCCCGCGCAGGTGCCGGGCGATCTGGACGAGGTGATTGACGCCCTTTCTGAAGTGGTGCCCATCAGCGAGCGCGAGCGCCGCCGCTTCGAGCGCCTGCGGCAGAACACGCGCAGCTTTGAATCGCTGCCCATCCGCATGCGCCTGACGGATGAAGAAGTGGCCCGCTTCGCCGCCAACCGCTACCGTTTTCCGGGCGTGGAAATCAAGGCGCGCCTGTTTCGCACCTATCCAATGGGCGAAGTGGCCTCGCACGCCATCGGCTACGTGGGCCGCGTCAATGACCGCGACAAGGAGCGCATTGAAGACCAGGGGCCTGAATACGCGGCCAACTACCGGGGCACGGACTACATCGGCAAATCCGGCATTGAGGCCAGCTATGAAGACATGCTGCATGGCCGCACCGGCGTGGAGCAAATGGAAACCGCCTCGGGCGGACGCGCCGTGCGCCTGCTGGAGCGACGCTCCGCCGCCAGCGGCCAGACGCTGCGCCTGACGATTGACATCACCCTGCAAAAGCTCGTGGAAGAGCTGTACGGCGAGCGGCGCGGCGCGCTGGTTGCGATGGATCCGCAAACCGGCGAAGTGCTCGCCTTCGTGAGCAAGCCCACGTTCGACCCCAACCTGTTCGTGGAAGGCATCGACCAGGCCACCTGGACGGAGCTGAACGAATCGCTCGCCCGCCCCCTGTTCAACCGCGCCTTGCGCGGCACTTATCCGCCCGGCTCCACCTTCAAGCCCTTCATGGCGCTGGCTGGGCTGGAAAGCGGCCGCATCACGCCGCAAACCACCGTGAACGACACCGGCAGCTGGGTGCTGGCCGGGCACGTGTTCCGGGGCCACGCCACCGGCACGGTGAACCTGGAGCAAAGCATCACCCGCTCCAGCAACGCCTACTACTACCAGCTGGCCTACGACATGGGCATCAGCGCCATCAACCGCTTCATGGGGCCGCTGGGCTTCGGGCGCGAAACGGGCATTGACCTGCCGGGCGAAGCCAAGGGCGTGCTGCCCAGCCCCGAGTGGAAGCGTGAAGCCATGCGCCGCTACAAGGACCGGCGCATGCAAGTCTGGGTGCCGGGCGACACGGTCAATGTCGGCATCGGCCAGGGCTTCAACAACTACACCATGCTGCAAATGGCGCAGGCCGTGGCCACGCTGGCGGCAGACGGCGTCAAGCATCCGCCGCATCTGGTCAAGGCCACGCAGGCCAGCCCCGCCAGCGAGCCTGTGCCCGCCCCACGCCCCGCCGCACAGAACATGGGCTACAAAAGCGCCCACATGAACGTGGTGCGCCAAGGCATGGTGGGCGTTACCCTGCGCGGCACGGGCCGCAGCGCCTTCAAGGACGCGCCTTACCTCTCCGGCGGCAAAACCGGCACCGCGCAAGCCATCACCATCGGCCAGAAAAGCCGCTACAACGCCGCCCGGCTGGCCGAATACCAGCGCGATCACTCGCTCTACATCGCCTTTGCCCCGGCAGAGCAGCCGCGCATCGTGGTGGCCGCCATTGTCGAAAACGCAGGCTTTGGCGCCACGGCAGCGGCCCCCATCGTGCGCCGCGTGCTCGACTACTGGCTGGCGGGCATTTACCCCAGCGAGCAAGACATCAAGGCCGTGCAGCGCAGTCGCGCCAGCGCCCCCATCGGCGCGCCGCGCACTGTGGAGGAAATGGCCATCCGCCCGCCCGAAGCGGCCAGGCCGCAGCCAGCACCTGGCCCGGCTGACGCGGCTGATGCGCCCAATGCCGCGAATGCGGCAATCCAGACAGACTCGCCCCCAACACCCCAGACGCCCGAAGCATCCGCCGCGCCAGACACACTGCCGCACCCCAGGCCCACAGCCGTGCAAGCGCCAAAGCAACCCGCGCCGCCTGCTGCCCGTAGCGCAGAGGATGGCGTGCCCTGAGAGCCTGTTCAGAGTTCGTCCATATAGGTACGAAAAGCGCGGACTCAGGTGGCTGATGCAGGCGGCCTCGGTACCTGCCAAGCCTCTCCGGAGCGCAAGCGGCCCGCAAGCAACCCGTCAAGCCTGTTTACGGCTTGCCCGGCTTTGGATTGATTCAAAAACAAGAGCGAATTCAAGGGACTATAAGTACCGTTTTGCGCACGTTCCACTAGGACGTATCGCTACGAAAAGAGGAGCAAAAAAAGACTTCCAATCCGTTGTCTCTTTGATCCAAGCGGCAAAGCTTGAGGCTGGCGGCGGCCTATCGCCAGGGCAACAAAAAACCCGCCAGACGGCCTCTGCCCTGGCGGGTTCGCTGTTTTCAAATCAGGCGTTTTTTATGCGCTCTTGGCGGCGGCTTCCGCCTTTTTGAGGATGACGTACATCTCATCTTTGAGGCGCAGTTTTTGTTTCTTCAGTGTTTCAATGGTTTCGTGCGCTGCGCTTTCTACGCCGCTTTCCATGCGCTTGATCTGGTGATCAAGTTCGTTGTGCTGCTCGAACAGGCGGCTGAAATGGGGATCGGCGTTTTTCAGCTTGCTGATCAGGTCGCGAAATTCTGGAAACATGGAATCTCCTTTCTTGGGTGGTGGAATGACCTCGATTCTAGATGGGCCGCCGGCTCCGGAATCCAGCCGGCGGATTGCGCGTTGCGCTCTTCAATGTTGGGGCGGCCCGCACCGCCGCCCGGGCGGAACATGAAAAGCTGCGGCGGCGAGGCGCCATCGGCCGTCAGTGCTCATCCTTTCGCGGGCCGCTGGCGTTTTTTGACGGCTTCTTTGGCGTTTTTGGCGCGTTTTGCCGGTTTTTCTTCCAGCACGCAGTCGGCGAAGTAGCGTTTGCGGCCCTGTTCGTCCTCCACTTCCACCAGGCCGTGAATATCGGTTTCAAAGCCGGGGCATTCCAGGGCGAAGGTGCGGGCGAACTTGAGGTAATCGACGATTTTCTGGTTGAAGACTTCGCCGGGAATGAGCAGCGGAATGCCGGGCGGATAGGGCGTGACCAGGCCGACGGTGACGCGCCCTTGCAGATGGTCGATTTCCACGCGTTCGGTGCGCCGGCGGGCAATGCAGGCGTAGGCGTCGGCGGGCGTCATGGCGGGGGTGAGTTCGCTCAAATACATCTCGGTGGTCAGGCGCGCGATGTCGTATTTGGCGTAGAGCTGGTGCACGTGCTGGCACAAGTCGCGCAGGCCCATGCGCTCGTAGCGGCGGTGTTGCGCGCAAAACTCGGGCATCACGCGCCAGAGGGCGTGGTTGCGGTCGTAGTCCACTTTGAACTGCTGCAAGGCGGCCAGCAGCGTGTTCCAGCGGCCTTTGGTGATGCCGATGGTGAACATGACAAAGAAGCTGTAGAGGCCCGTTTTTTCCACCACCACACCGTGCTCGGCCAGGTATTTGCTGACGATGCTGGCGGGTATGCCGGTGTCGCCAAACTTGCCATCCAGCCCCAGGCCGGGGGTGATGATGGTGGTTTTGATGGGGTCGAGCATGTTGAAGCCCGGCGCCAGCTGGCCGAAGCCGTGCCAGCTTTCCTGCCCGCTTTTTTTGCCGCCCTTTTCCCTGCTCTTTTTGGCGGCTCCGTCCTGAATGATCCAGTCATCGGCGCGGCCCACGCCTTCAGCGGCAAGCTGCTGCGGCCCCCACACGGTGAACCACCAGTCGCCCTCGCCAAAGTCGGCGGCCACCTTGCGCATGGCGCGGCGAAAGTCCATTGCCTCCAGCAGGCTTTCTTCGACCATCGCGCGGCCGCCGGGCGGCTCCATCATGGCGGCGGCCACGTCGCAGCTGGCGATGATGCTGTACTGCGGGCTGGTGGAGGTGTGCATCAGATACGCCTCGTTGAAAAGGAAGCGGTCCAGCGGCACGGTTTGCGAGTCTTGCACCAGCACCTGGCTGGCCTGGCTGATGCCCGCCAGCAGCTTGTGAATGGACTGGGTGGCGTACACCAGCGATTTTTTCGGGCGCGGCCTTTTCTTGCCCATGGCGTGATACGCGCCGTAGAAGGAGTGAAAGGCCGCGTGCGGCAGCCAGGCTTCGTCGAAATGCAGGTTGTCGATGTAGCCGTCCAGCAGCTGCTTGATGGTTTCGGTGTTGTAGAGGATGCCGTCGTAGGTGGACTGCGTGAGCGAAAGAATGCGCGGGCGCACCGCTTCGGCGTCCACATGCCGCAGCAGCGGATTGGCGCGAATCTTGGCCTGGATGGCCTGCGGCTCGAACGCCTCGCGCGCAATGGGGCCGATGATTCCGTAATGGTTGCGCGTGGGCCTGAGAAACACCGGCACCGCCCCCGTCATGATGATGGCGTGCAGGATGCTTTTGTGGCAGTTGCGGTCCACCACCACCACATCGCCCGGCGCCACGGCGTGATGCCACACGATTTTGTTGCTGGTGGAGGTGCCGTTGGTGGTGAAAAAGCAGTGGTCGGCATTGAAGATGCGCGCCGCGTTGCGCTCGCTCTCGCCAATGGCGCCGTCGTGGTCCAGCAGCTGGCCCAGCTCTTCCACGGCGTTGCACACATCGGCGCGCAGCATGTTCTCGCCGTAAAACTGGTGATACATCTGCCCGATGGGGCTTTTGAGAAACGCCACGCCGCCCGAATGGCCGGGGCAGTGCCAGGAGTAGGAGCCGTCTTCCGCGTAGTCCAGCAGCGCCTTGAAAAACGGCGGCTGTATGCCTTCCAGATACGCCCTGGCCTCGCGGATGATGTGCCGCGCCACAAACTCCGGCGTGTCTTCAAACATGTGGATGAAGCCGTGCAGCTCGCGCAGGATATCGTTGGGCAGGTGCTGGCTGGTCTTGGTCTCGCCATGCAGGTAGATGGGCACATCCGGGTTCTTGCGCCGCACCTGCTGGATGAAATGGCGCAAATTCAGGATGGCCGGGGCCAGATCGGGGCCAGGGTTGTCCGGGCCGGGGCTGAACTCCTCATCGTCAATCGAAAGAATGAAGGCGCTGGCGCGGCTTTGCTGCTGGGCAAACTGCGCCAGATCGCCATAGCTGGTGGCGCCCACCACCTCAAAGCCCTCTTCCTCAATGGCTTTGGCCAGCGCCCGGATGCCCAGGCCCGAAGTGTTGTCGTTGCGGTAGTCCTCGTCGATGATGACGATGGGGAAATGGAATTTCATGGGCGCGGCCTCCTCTTGGCGTTGCAATCAGGCAAAGCAAAAAACGCCTGCGTCTTTCACGCAAGCGCCACGGCAAGGCGGCAAGTGTAAGAACCTGTTCAGAACCTGCGCAGAGTCTGGGCGCTAGCGCGAAAAAGCAGCTCCCAAATGAATTCAGGAAGAATTTCTGACAGGTGCAGACATCAAAAAAACAGGAGCAGATACAAAGGGCATAAATACCGTTTTGCGCTGCCCCCACTAGGACATATTGCTATCAAGCCAGGAGCAAATTTACGGTTCCTTTGCTCTTTCAGGCTACGCAGGCGCTGCCTTGCGGCTGGCGGGTAGTTTCAGGGAACAGGCGGCCCAGCTCGCGGCAAATGGTGGCGGGAGCTGCGTCGATGATTTGCGCCAGATCTCGCAGTTGCGGCAGGGCTTTGCGGGGCAGCAGGCCTTCGCCGGCCGTCAGCATGGCGAGCAAGTGGCGCAGGCGGCCTTGCACGGCGCCTGTGCGCAGACGGGCCATGTCGCGGGCCTGGCGCTGCTGCTGGGCCATGACGGCGTGCATGAGCAGCAGACGGTCGCTCTCGTGCCGCCACAGCTCGGGGCTGGCGCGCACGGCGGTCAGCGCCACGGCGGTTTCGCGGTAGGCATTGCCGCTGAGCGCGGCGATGCCGGCGATGTCGCCAGGCCCGGCCAGTTGCACGAGCGCGTTGCCGTCGCCGCCAGGCTGAATCAGCGCCAGCCAGCCTTCGGCCACGCGCCACAGCGGCCCCTGGCTGTCAGCGGCCATGAGCTGCTGGCCGGGGGCGAGCGACAGCCCCCAGTGTTGTGCCTGGGCTTGGGCGCAAGCGGACGGAAGAGAGGCGGGAAAGCCGCGCGCCGCGTCAGGTTCCGCGTGAGATCCAGCGCCTTTGGGCAGGATGGCCAGGCCCGGCGCGTCTGCCGCAGGCATTTGGAAGGAAGAGAAGTTCATTGCCGATGCTCCTTGGATTGCCGCCGCGTGGCGCGGCCAGCGCGCGAACGCGCAAGCCGTTGGCCGGAGTTGGGGATGGCGGCAGAAAAAAGACCGTGAAAGAAGGGCGCGGCCCTTCCCGCAAGGTCAGGCCGCGAAGGAGAAGGCGGGCAAGGCGGGCGGCCCGCGCGGATGGGCCGCGCGCACGGACTGTGCCCAAACGGCCTGCCGCAAAAAGGTAACAGGAGCGGCGTGCGCCATGCGTTCCAGCGCCAGGGCGGGCGCTGCGGCAGGCGGGGCCAGCCGCTCGCCCATCAGCACGCACAGCGGGCAGTGGTCAAGGTGCAGGGCGGTTTTGCCGGCCTGGCCGTCACCGGCGGCGCTGTCTGCGCTGTTGTCTGCGTCAGACAGGGCGATCCAGCGGGTTCCTTCGGAGGTGCAAACCTGCACCCATTGCGCGTTGCCGGCGCTCGCCAGCGCGCGCGAGACGGTAGGCGCCAGCGCAGACAACGCGACAACCCAGGCCGTCAGCCAGACGAGCCAGCGGGGAAAGCCACGAGGAAGGCCGGAGCGGCGGTTCATGAGCGCAGTTGTCAAGCCGGTTCGCGCGCTGGACAGAGAGCAGCGGCGCGAAAAGCGAAAAAACCCATTCGAGTTCATTTTATGAATTCAAAACAAACCGTTGCCAGACAAGGCCTGGATCTTTGAGCGGCATCAAGAAGAAATTGACATGGCTACAGGACGCAAAACCTGAAATTGACAAAGGTCAATTAAAAGCTGCTAGTTGTTTGTATAGTCAAAACTGGATACATCGATCCACGAAACGAAAGGAGTCTGAAATGAGTCTGCTTGGAAAAAAAGCGCTGGATGTGGCAGCCAACCTGGGTCGCCGCCGCTTCCTGAATTCGGCCGCTGCGCTGGGCGCGGTCACAGTCGGCTTGGCCGCCTGCAAGGAAAACACACAGGGCGGCGCGGCGTCCGCTCCTGCGGCGGCGCCAGCGGCTTCGCCCAAGGCGACGCCCGCATCTGAAATTACGGCTGCGCCCGAGACGCGCGGCTTTGTGGGCGGCGCGGGCAGCACTGAAATCCATCCGGGCCAGCTGGACACGCACTATGGCGTCTGGAGCGGCGGCCACACGGGCGATGCCCGCATTCTGGGCATTCCTTCCGGCCGTGAACTGCACCGCATTCCTGGCTGCTGCCCTGATCCGATGGTGGGATGGGGCTGGACGAACGAATCCAAGGCCGTGATGGGCACCAAGCCAGACGGCACGTTGGAATTCACCACGGGCGACACGCACCACATTCACTGCTCCTACAAGGATGGCATTTACGACGGCAAATACGCCTGGGTGAATGACAAGTTGAATGCCCGGCTGGTTCGCATCCGCATGGATTACATGGTGACGGACAAGATTCTCAAGCTGCCGCACGTTCAGGGCTTCCACGGCATTTTCCCGGACAAGCGCGACCCGGTGGACCCCAATATCAACTACACCACGCGTGTGTTTTGCGGTCAGGAATTTCACGTGCCGCTGGAAAAGATTGACGCCAAGACGGTCAATGACGATGCGAATTACGGCTGCGTGTTCACTTGCGTGGACGCCGAGAAGATGGAGGTCAAGTGGCAAGCCCGCATCGACGGCAACTGCGACTTGGTGGCCACTTCGTTTGACGGCAAGCTGGCTGCCACCAACCAGTACAACACCGAAAACGGCGTGACTTATCCGGACATGATGTCGGCGGAAGTGGACGCCTGCCTGTTCTTCAATGTGGCCCGCGTTGAGCAGGCCATCAAGGACGGCAAATTCACCCATCTGGGCAACAACAAGATTCCAGTGGTGGACTGCCGTCTGGATGCCAACAAAGATCCGAAAACAGCGCTGGCTGTGCGCGTGCCTGTGCCCAAGAATCCGCACGGCGTGAACGCTACGCCGGACGGCAAGTATTTCGTGTGCTCCGGCAAGCTTTCGCCCACCTGCACGGTGATCGAGCTGCAAAAGGTGCTGGACTGGTTCGATGGCAAGCTGGACGACATCGCCAAGGCCGTGGTGGCCGAGGTGGAAGTGGGCCTGGGGCCGCTGCACACCACGTTCGATGGCCGGGGCAATGCCTACACCACGCTGTTCCTGGACAGCCAGGTTTGCAAGTGGAACATCGACAAGGCCATCAAGAAATACGCTGGCGACAAGAGTGTCAACCCCGTCATTGACAAGATCGACGTGATGTACCAGCCGGGCCACATCAACGCCACGCACGCGGAAACCATCGAAGCCGATGGCGTGTGGATGGGTGTGGGCAACAAGTTCTCCAAGGACCGCTTCTTGCCGATTGGCCCGCTGCACCCTGAAAACGACCAGTTGCTCGACATCACGGGCGAGCGTATGGTGCTGGTGCACGACACGCCGGTGCGCGGCGAGCCGCACGACTTCGTGATCTTCAAGCGCGAGTGGCTCAATCCCAAGCAGGTCTATGACATGGATGACTTCCCCTTGGCCGTGCATAGCGCGGAAGAAGCGGGCGTCACCCGCAATGGCAATAAAGTTACCGTGCGCATAGTGGCTTTCGCGCCAGCCTATGAACCCAATGTGTTCAATGTGAAGGTGGGCGACGAAGTCACGATCATCCTCACCAACATTGACCGCGTGGAAGACTTGACGCACGGCTTTGGCCTGCCTGAATACAACATTCAGTTCCTCGTCAATCCGCAGGAAACCAAGTCTGTCACCTTCAAGGCGGACAAGCCGGGCGTGTTCTGGTACTACTGCACCAACTTCTGCCACGCGCTGCACCTGGAAATGCGCGGACGCATGATCGTTGAACCCTGACGTGCCCCTGGCAGGCAGGTAAACGGGCGGGCCATCGGGCCCGCCCGCAAAAATAGAAAATAAAAAAAGGGGCTTGGGCTGGCGACGGCTTGGCCCCTCGATTTTTGTAAGAGCCTATTCACGGACAGGCCGTGAACAGGTTCTAAATCCCAGGATGTATTGGCTCATGAAAATCGAAACACTCGCTCGCAAGATGCTGACAGGACTGGCGCTGTCACTGGCGGCGCTGGCGGCGCAGGCCGCCGGGCAGGGCGCAGGCGGCTCGCAAGCCTATGAAGCGCCCCTGCCGCCGGGGCTGGCCACGGCCAAGGACATGTGCGCCCTGCTGCCATGCAAGGACGTGTTTCCGGGGGCAACCTCGTTTTCCGAACGCATGGGCCAGCCGCCCTACGTGGAAGCCTACGGCGGCGAAGATGGCAAGCAAAAGCTCGGCTACGTGATGCTCTCCACCGACATCACCGACACGCCCGCCTATTCGGGCAAGCCGGTGGTCACGCTGATCGGCATGGACACGGAGGGCAAATACGTTGGCGTCAAAGTCATCAAGCACTCCGAACCCATCTTGCTGCTGGGCATCCCGGAGTCGGCGCTGCTTGATTTCAATGCCCAGTACATCGGCAAATCCGTCAAGGACAAGATTGAAGTGGGCCAGACCCGGCCCGATGAAGGCGTGCTGGGCGTGGACGCCATTTCGGGCGCTACGGTGACGGTTATCGCGCAAAACCAGGTCATCACCACTTCTGGCGCGGCCGTGGCGCGGCAGGTGGGCATCATCGAGCCGCTGGTGCGCGAGCCGGTGCGCTATGTGGAGCCTGCCGCTGGCCAGCCCCTGCCGGATTGGGACACGCTGGTCAAACAGGGCGCAATAGGCAAGCTGGTGGTCAAGCCAGAGCAGGTGGGGCTTGAAAAAAGCAACGTGCCTTTCATTGAGCTGTGGTTCGGCTCGCTCAATTCGCCCGTCGTCGGTCCGGCGCTGCTGGGCGAGGACACCTGGAAAAACCTGATGGGGCGGATGAAGGAAGGGCAAAACGCCATCTTCATCATTCGCACGGCGGGAGCCGAATCGTTCAAAGGCTCGGGCTTCGTGCGCGGCGGCATTTATGACCGCGTGCAGGTGCGGCAGGACAACGACATCTTCACCTTCAAGGACAGCGATGCCGTGAACCTGTACACCCTCAAGGCCAAAGGCGCGCCCAAGTTCAGCGAATCCAGCATCTTCATTGTGCGTTCGCCTGCCTTTTCGGCGGCGTATCCGTGGAAACTGATCTTCCTGGGCAACAAGCGCGATCCGGCCACGGGCCAGCGCGTGTTCACGGTGTTTGACAAGGGCTACTGGCTGCCTGAGCAGTATCTGGTGGGCGGCCATCCCAAGATCACTGTGCCCGAAGCCACATGGGTGAAAGTGTGGAAGCAGCGCGCGCCGCAGATCGTGCTGTTTGCGCTGCTGCTGGTGGCCGTCACGGTGGTGTATGCCCTGCGCGACCATCTCACGCGTCGCTCCACGCACAAAAACAAGTGGCCGGTCAATTCCTTCAAGTTCACCTTCTGGGCCATCTTCGTCTTCTGGGTGGGCTTTGGCCTGATGGCGCAACCTTCGGTCACGCAAGTGCTGACCTGGCTGCACTCGCTGCTGTTCAAGTGGGAGTGGGATCTGTTCCTGAGCGATCCTTTCCTGTTCCTCTACTGGATCTTCATCTTCGTGACCATCTTCCTGTTCGGGCGCGGCCTGTTTTGTGGCTGGACCTGCCCCTTCGGCTCCATTCAGGAAGGGTTGCACAAGATTGCGGGCGCCACGCCGCTGAAGCGCTACCAGTTTCTGCCGCCCAAGTGGCTGCATGACCGGCTCAAGTGGATCAAATACGCCGTGTTCTTCGGCCTGGTGGTGGTGTCGCTCTTTTCGATGGGGCTGGCCGAAAAGCTGGCCGAAGTGGAGCCGTTCAAGACCACCTTCCTTGTGGGCATCACCAAGCGCAGCTGGCCGTTTGCCACGTTTGTGCTGGTGATTCTGGGGCTGTCCATCTTTATTGAGCGGCCTTATTGCAAATACGTCTGCCCGCTGGGCGCGTCGATTGCCATGCCGACCACGTTCCGCTGGTTCGGCCTGCGCCGCAAGGCGGACTGCAACACCTGCAAAGCCTGCGCCAAAGGCTGCGGCGCGCTGGCCATTGACGCCGATGGGCGCATCGACCAGCGCGAGTGCATGCACTGCATGGATTGCATGATTCTTTACACCGACAGCGCCGGCTGCCCGCCGCTGGTCAAGGAGCGCAAGGCGCGCGAGCGCGCGGGCGAACCGATGACGGCCATTGCACGCGATGGTTACTACATCCCCATCGTTCCGATTGAGGAAGACCGCCAGCGCCTCAATGCCCAAAAGCTGCTGTCCATCAAGCCTGACCCGCGCTGGCCCAGCAAGCGCGCCCATCCCTCCGTGGAAAACCTGCATGGCGTGCGCCGCCTGCTGGGCGAAGTGGTGGAGCACCTCTGGCCCTTCAGCCGCGAAGGCTGGCAGGCCAACCACATGGTGGTGGCGCTGGGCGTAGCGGCGGCGCTGGGCGCCACGCTGGTCTGGCTGCTGGCCGCAGGCGGCAGCGCTTCGCCCATGCTCGTGATCGGCGTGTGGTTTGGCTGGAGCGTGTTTGAAGTGCTCGTGCGCTTCAAGAGCAAGCCCTACGTCAAGGACGGCCCCTGGTGGGGCAGCGTGTGGCGGCAGGCCACCGTCATGGACATGATCAGCTACGTGGGCTTCAAAAACCTGCTCATTGGCGCGGCGCTGTTCTGGCTGCTGGCGTTCACCGGCCTGTGGACGCTTGCATGAAGGGCGGCGTTTTCAGACCATCCGCGAAGAGACGGCTGGCCGCAGCCTTTCTGGGCATGGCCCTGGCGGGCCATGCCGCAGCGGCCACGCTCACGGTCAGGCCGGGCGAGTCCATCCAGGCGGCCATAGACCGCGCCCAAAACGGCGATGTCATCGAAGTGCAGCGCGCCCGCTACCAGGAAAACCTGCGCATCGACAAAACGATCACGCTGCGCGGCATCGAACGCCCCACGGTCGATGGCAGCGGCAAGGACGACACCATCCGCGTCATCGCCCCCGACGTTGTCATCGAAGGCATGATCGTCGCCAACTCCGGCGACAACCGCTACAAGCAAAACGCCGGCATCTACGTTCAGCCCGGCGCGCATCGCGCCAAAGTGCAGCATTGCTACCTGGCCTACAACCTGTTTGGCATGTGGATTGAAAAAGCCGATGACGTGCAAGTGCTGCACAACAACATCACCGGCAAGCGCGATTACGACAGCCCCCGGCGCGGCAACGGCATCCAGCTCTACAACACCAAGGGCGCGCGCATCATCGGCAACCAGATCAGCTTCGTGCGCGACGCGCTCTATATCGACGTTTCGCACCACGCCATCTTCCAGAAGAACAACCTGCACCACAGCCGCTACGGCACGCACTACATGAACTCCTACTACAACCTGTGGGAGGACAACGACACCTGGAAAAACCAGGCTGGCCTGGCCCTGATGGAAGTGCGCGACCAGACCATCCGCAACAACCGCGCGTGGAACAACATCGACCACGGCATCATGCTGCGCACCCTGCAAGATGCGGTGGTGGAAAACAACATCGTCATGGGCAACAAGCGCGGCTTTTTCGTCTATGACGTGGAATTCACCAAGATGCTGGGCAACGTGGTGGCCGACAACTACACCGGCGTGCATCTGGCGGGCGCGGCGCGCAACACCTGGGACGGCAACGACTTCATCCACAACCGCCTGCAAGTCAAATACGTGCTCACGCGCGACCAGCAATGGGGCGGCCCCGAAGGCAACTACTGGAGCAACTATCGCGGCTGGGACCGCGACCACGACGGCCGGGGCGACATTCCCTACGAAGCCAACGACATCGTGGACCGCCTCAGCTGGCGCTACCCTGCCGTGCAAATGCTGCTGGGCAGCCCTGCCGTGCAGGCGCTGCGCCTGGTGGGCCAGCAGTTTCCGGTGCTGCGCGTGCCCAGCGTCGTGGAAAACCACCCCCGCATGCTGCCGCGCTCCACCGAATGGGCCAAATGGCGCGAACGCGTGCAAAAGGAAAACCCCAATGTCCGATGAAACCAGCAGCAGCCCCGGCGGGGGCGACGCCGTCATTCGCTTGCGCGGCGTCACCAAACGCTTTGACCGCTTCACCGCCGTGGACGGTGTTTCGCTCGACATCCGGCGCGGCGAAGTGTTCGGCCTGATCGGCCACAACGGCGCAGGCAAAAGCACGCTTTTCAAGATGATGCTCGGCCTGCTTGCGCCCACCAGCGGCCGCATTGAAGTGGGCGGCCAGCCCGTGCACGGCCGCGCCGCGCGCGAAGTGCGGCGCGGCATTGGCTACCTGCCCGAAAACGTGGCCTTGTGGGACAACCTCAGCGGCCTGGAAACGCTGCGCTTTTTCGCGCGCCTCAAGCGCGTGGACGCGGCAGGCTGCCCCGCGCTGCTGGAGCGCGTGGGCCTGGGCGCGGCGGGCAAAAAGCCGGTGCGCGCCTACTCCAAGGGCATGCGCCAGCGCCTGGGCTTTGCGCAGGCGCTGCTGGGCCAGCCGCGCGTGCTGTTTCTGGATGAACCCACCACGGGGCTGGACCCGCACGCCATCCACTTTTTCTGGGACACGCTGGCCGAGCTGCGCGACCAGGGGCTGACCATCGTGCTCACCTCGCACATCCTGGCCGAGCTGCAAAACCGCGTGGACCGCGTGGCCGTCATGGCCAGCGGCAAGGTGCAGGCGCTGGGCACGCTGGACGAGCTGCGCGCCATCTTCGATTTGCCGCTGACGGTGCAGGCCAGCCTGGCTGCTGGCGTCGATGCCGGGCAAGCCCAGGGCTTCATGGCCGCCTGGCCGCCCGATCTGGCCGGCTTCGCACACGCTTTTGACGGCCAGACCCTCACCCTTCGCGCCCCGCGCGAGAAAAAAATGGCCCTGCTGCGCCACCTGCTGGCCGCGCCGCAAGTGGCCGACGTGCAAGTGCATGCACCCTCGCTGGAAGACATGTTCTTCAGCGAAGGCGGCGCAGGCGTGGCCGCCAGCGCGCAAAACCGCCCGCAACCCCGCCCGCAAACCCAACAGGAAGCCGCATGATCCAGCCCCGTCAAGTCCTCACCCTGGCCTCCAAGGAATTTCGCGACCGTCTGCGCAACCGCTGGGTGCTGGCCGTGGCGCTGGTGTTCGCCGCGTTCTCGCTCGTCATCACCTACGCGGGCGGCGCGCAGCAGGGCACGGTGGGCCTGCGCTCGCTGGAATTCACCATCACCAGCCTGGTCAGCCTCGTCATCTACCTTGTGCCGCTCATTGCCCTGCTGCTGGGCTTTGACGCCATCGTGGGCGAGCGCGAGCGCGGCTCGCTCGACTTGCTGCTGGCCTACCCCATCACGCGCGGCGAGCTGCTGCTAGGCAAATACCTGGGCCTGGCGCTGGCGCTGGCGCTGGCCATGCTGGCCGGGCTGGCCGCCGTGGGCGTGGTGCTGGCGGGGCAGTTCGGCACGCGGGCGCTTTTTCACTATTCGGGCTTCGTGATCAGCGCGCTGCTCATGGGGCTGGCCTTTTTGAGCCTGGCCGTACTCATCTCGGTGCTGGCGCGCGACCGCACGCGCGCTTCGGGCGCGGCCATCATCCTGTGGTTTTTGTTCGTGCTGGTGTTTGATCTGGCGCTGCTGGGCGTGCTGGTGGGCACTGCCGGGCGCTACGGCGGCGAAATCTTCCCTTACCTGCTGCTGCTGAACCCGACCGACGTTTTCCGCATCCTCAACGTCTTTTCCGCTGAAGACGTGCGCAGCGCCTACGGGCTGGTCAGCGTGGTGCCGCCCGTGCTGCTGCGGCTGGACGTGCTGGCCGCCGTCATGGCCGGCTGGATTGCCATACCCTTGGCCCTTGCCAAATGGAGATTCAAGACATGAGCGATTTCCTTCGCCTTCGCCCCCTTCACGCCGCCTGCCGCTGCGGCCAGCCCCATGCCCGTGATGAAGCCTGCTCCGAGCGCCGCGTGCTGCTGGGCCTGATGGCCTTGTCAGCCATCGCCCCGCTGGCGGCGTGCAGCAACGAAACCGGCAGCCAGGCCGTCAGCACCGAACCCGTTGAAATCACCGCCTCCACCTCCTGCGAGCTGGACGGCATGCTGCTCACCGATTACCCCGGCCCCAAGGGCCAGATTCACTACGCGGGCGAAGACCGTCCCTGGTTTTATTGCGACACCATCGAAGTGCTCAACACCCTGCTGCTGCCCGAGCAAATCCGCAAGGTGAACGCCGTTTACGTGCAAGACATGGGCCGCGCTGACTGGGACAACCCCAAAGGCGCCTGGATCGACGCGCGCACCGCCCTTTATGTGCAAGGCAGCAAGCGCAAAGGCTCCATGGGCGAAACCCTGGGCACCTTCAGCAGCGAAGAAGACGCGCAAAAGTTCATCGCCGAATACGGCGGCAAGCTGCTGCGCATGAGCGAAATCACCCCCGAAATGATTGATCTGCGCGGCGGCTCCGGGCTGGACAACAGCATGTGAGCGCCGCTCCATGTGCCTGAACAGCGCCTGAAAAACGCCCGGAAGCAGGGCCGGTTTTACCCTCCATTTCGCTCCTTGATTCATAGCATGAGGTCCTAGTGGAATAGGCGCGAAAGCCGGTTTTGACCCCATCGAATTTGCTCCTGTCCTTGATATCACGCCCTTCTTCAGCCCGCCATGAGCCAGCCGCCTTTGCTGCCCCCGCCCGCTGCCGCCGCCTCTGCCAAAACGCCCCTCACACGCCGCCGCTGGCTCTGGCTGGCAGGCGCTGGCGCGCTGGCTGCGGCAGGCGCGGCGGGCCTGGCCCTGCGCCGCGCCGCGCCCGGGCAGCCGCCAGCGGGCGACGAAGGGCTGGATGAAGTCTGCATCGTCGCCCCGCCCACCCCTTACGACCCCGCCAGCGGCCTGCCGCCCGAAGCGCCGCGCCCCGTGCCGCCAGACGCGCGCTGCCCCGTTTGCGGCATGTTCCCCGCCCGCAATCCGCGCTGGGCCGCCCAGATCATCTACACCGACCACTCGGCGCAGTATTTCGACTCGCCCGTCAATCTGCTGCTGTTTCTGGCCAACGTCAGCCGCTACAGCCCCAACCGCAGCGAGGCCGACGTGCAATCGCGCTGGGTGACGGATGCCGCCAGCGGCCAGTGGACGCCGCTGGAGCAAGCCTGGTTCGTGCACGGCTCCGAAGTGCGCGGCCCCATGCGCACGCCCGACCTGCCCGCCTTCGCCCGCGAGGAAGACGCCGCACGCTTTGCCGCCAAGCGCGGCGGCCAGGCGCTGCCCTGGGCGCGCATCACGCCCCAAATCCTCGAGGCCCTGTCCAAAGAGCGCGGCGGCCCGCACAACCACGCCAGCCACGGCGCTGCCGCCGCAGCGCCCTGATTTCCTGCCGCTGCGGCGGTTTCTTTCCACCTTTTCTCTCACGATTTTTCCGGCCACCATGAAAAAAGTCGTCGTCGGCGTCTCGCGCGCCCTCTCTCCCCACCCCGTGGGCAATGCCTTTGAAGAGCAGCTTTTCTTCACCTACGACGGCATGGGCCGCCAGACCAATGCCGCCATTCGCGCCACCCACGCCGCCTGCGCCAGCGCGCCAGAGGGCGCCAGCACCGGCGCGCAGGCCTTTTGCGGCCTTGAATGCGTCACCCTCCTGCTCCAGGGCGGCCTGCGCGTGCGCGACAGCGCCGGGCACGACCACACGCTGGCCGCTGGCGACGTGCTCTGGAACGGCGCGGGCCGTGGCCTGCTGCGCGAAGAACGCCCCGCGCCCGGCGCGCCGCTGGAGCAAGTCAGCCTCTGGATCAACCTGCCCGCCCAATACAAGCTCACCGAGCCGCACTGCCAGCTCATCCGCAGTGCAAGCATCCCTGCCTTGAGCCTGCCCGGCGAAACAGGCAGCCTGCGCCTGATCGCCGGTGAATGGCAAGGCCAGCTGGGCCCCGCCGAAACCGTGCAATCCCTGCAACTGTGGGACCTGACCCTCAAAGCCGGCCAAAAAACCGACCTGCCCCTGCAAAACGGCTGGTACGCCGTGCTCCTGACCCTGACGGGCACGCTGCGCATCAGCCACTGGCTGCACCCCGTGGGGCCGCTGCAAACGGCCATGCTCGATGCCTTCGGCGACGAAGCCGGCCTGCACGCCGAAGGCGATGAAGATGTGCGCGCCATCCTCGTCAGCGCCCAGCCGCTGAACGAAGCCATCAGCGGCCAGAACGGCCTGGTGATGAACACCCCCGAGCAGCTTGCCCACATGCAGCAGGCCCTCGCGCAAGGCGCTTTCGGCGCGCTGCCCGCGCTGGATTGACGCCCGCAGCCTGGCCGTGAACGGACGCCCCGGCCCCGGCGCGCGGCCCGGCGGCCAGCTTTCCTGGGGCGGGCAGGGGCTTCATTCATCAAAAACAGGAGCGAATTCGGCGGGCCATCAATGGGTATTCCCGCTGATTCCGCCAAGACCTGATGCTCTGATTTCAAGAGCGGATTTGGCGCTGCGCCTGCTTTCCTTTCGCGCCAGCGCGGGAGTTTGCGCTCGGCAGAAATGAATGAGGCGGAACAGGGCGCATCCGCGAAGGAAAGGGGCCGGGGGCGGCGCTTCGGAACCCGTTCAGAGTCTGGCCGCGCGAGGGCGGCGGCTTGAGTGATGGCCCGCAAAGCGCAGGCGCGCCTTGCAATCCGGCAGGAGTTTGCAGGGCCGCAAGAGCGTTCAAGTCCGCGCTTTTGCGCCTGCGGACCGACGGCAAGCAGACGTTCAGAAGCCTTGCGCGCTGCTTTTTCCCTTCCGGGGCAGCGCTGACGAAGCGTTCATGTTCGCTCCTTCTTTCATAGCGTTACGTCCTGGTGAAATGGGCCTAATCGCCATTTCCGGGGGGCCTGAATTTGCTCCTGTTTTGATGCCATCCAGCATGCTTTCGCGCCTGCCCGCAATCCAGCCAGGAAGGGCGCAGGCCGCCAGCTGGCCGGGCCGCCCCGCCTTGCGGCCAGCTTTTTGAACAGGCTCTCTCACGCGGGCGGCGCTTCTGACCTTTGTTCTGAAGGCGCGGCCCCGCCGCCGCAGGAGCCGGGCGCTTTGCCGCAGGTGCAGGCGTGGTCAATGCCCACGGCATTGGCCAGGCCGCCGCAAGAGCCGCCGATGGGCTTGCGCCCCGCCATCACGCCAATGGCCATGCCCGCCACCACGAGCAGCATGACGATGAATGCGATGAGCCAGATCATGGTTTTTCTCCTTGAGGTGATGCGCCAAAGGCCGCGTCAAAAGCCGCCGTGGCCCGGGTAGCGAAGCCTGCGCCATTTTCCCGGCGGCTGACGAACAGGGCCGCAATGCCCCTGGCCTGGGCGTAGTCAAAGCCCTGCTGCGGCCCCAGCGCCATGAACAGGGTGGAGAGGCCGTCGGCCTCCAGCGCCGAAGGGGCGGCCACCGTGACGGCGGCCAGGCGATGGCGCACGGGCGCGAGCGTGCGCGGATCAATGATGTGGCTTTGCCGCTGGCCGTCCACCTCGTGCCAGTTGCGGTAGTCGCCGGAAGTGGACAGCGCCAGCCCGTTGAGCTGCACGATGCGCTGCGCCTGCCGCTCGCCTTCCAGCGGCGCCTCGATGGCAATGCGCCAGGGCGCGCCATCGGGCTTGAGGCCCACGGCTTTCATCTCGCCCGTGATTTCCACCAGATAGCTGCCCACGCCCTGCTGCGCAAAGTAGCTGGCGACGCGATCGACCGCGTAGCCGGCGGCGATGCTGTTGAATTCCACGCGGATGGGCGCGTCCTTGCACAACTGGCCGGGCTGCACGCGCAAATGCTGCATGCCCATGCGCTCGCGCGCCGCCTCCAGCTCGGCGGGCGCGGGCGCGGGCGACGCCTCGTGCGCGGGCCGCGCCGCCGCGCCGTGGCGAAAGCCCCAGGCCTCCAGCACGGGCAGCAGCGTCACGTCAAACGCGCCTTCGCTTTGCTGCGCCAGCGCCAGCGCGTGCCGCGCCAGCTCAAGCGCCGTGTCAGGCATGTCCATGCACACCGGCGCGGGCGCGGCGTTAAAGCGCGCCAAATCCGAATCGTCACGGTAGGTGGACACGGCCGCGTCAATCTCGCCCAGCAGCGCCTGCACCGCCCCTTGCGCCTGCGCGGCGGCAGGCTGGCCGCCGGAGCCTGGCACGTAGCTGATGTGGTAGGTGCTGCCCATCGTCGGCCCCTCGATGCGCACGACGGACGCGGTGGACGCAGGCTGCGGCTGGCAGCCCGCCAGCGCCGCCATGCAGGCCAGACAAAGAAGAAAACAGCGCGGATTCATGAATGATGTTTTGCCAAAGCCGCTGATTTTGCGCGCGGCCAGGCGCCTTCCGGCCTCCAGCCGCAGACACTGCTGCCGGAACGGCCGTTAAGCCACGCATGCATCCGCCCCTATTTATTCGCCCATATTCGCGGCTGACGGTTTCATTCACGCCGCTTGCTGGCCCAATCCGTGAAATCAAGGCCGGGCCGTAGCGCAAAAGCGATGAAGCCCGGCGGGAATGGGCGTCTTTGCCGGTGGCAGCCTTCGCGGCGCTCAAAGGCCGTCACACGCCAGCCAGGCTGCTTGAAGCACCGAAAACAGGAGCAATTCAAAGACTTTGAAAACGGCCCTTGCGCCCATTTCACCAGGACCTCATGCTATCAATCAAGGAGCAAGATTCAGGCGGACCGCATTCGCCCGTGGCTGCGGTGCGGATCAGTACACCTTGATTTCAACGCGGCGGTTGCGCGGCTCGTCCACGCCGTCTTCAGTGGGCACGAGCAGCTCGCGCTCGCCACGGCCCACGGCCTCGATGCGGGCAGCGGGAAAGCCTTTGGCGATGATGTCTTCCCGCAGGCGGCGGGCGCGGTTGAGCGAAAGCTCGTCATTGGCAGTCAGTGAGCCAACGGTGTCGGTGTGGCCGGTGACGATGATTTCCGCGCCGGGGCGGTTGGACACCTCGGCCAGCACGGCGTCCAGCTCGGCCTCGGATTCGGGCGTGAGCTGCACCGAGCCGGTGTGAAAGTACAGCGCGTAACGCTGCGCGGGCGCAGGCGCGGCGGCCAGCAGCTTGCCCATGCGCCGCTCCACCGCGCGCGCCGTGGTGTGGCCGCGCTCCACTTCCGACTGGGTGGACACGGACAGGGTCTGGTAAGCCTCATCCAGCCGCTCGTGGCGCTCGCCCGTTTGCACTTCCACGGCGCTGCCCGGCTGGGGCAGCAAGGTGACGCGGGTGGCGGGAGCGCAGGCGGCCAGCAGCGCGGCTGCGGCCAGCAGGATCGGCAACAGGGCCAGGCGGGAATCCGGAGAAATCCTCATGGGCGGGTCTCGACAATGAAATCGGTGCCGCGCACGCCAATGACGGCGGTGGGCGTGGTGACTTTGACTTTTTCAGGCTGGAGCTTGGCAATCAGCCCGGTGATCACGCGCAGGCTGCCGCGCGCGAGCTTGACCCACATGCTGCCTTCCTGTGTGGTGGAGTTGAAATCGAACTCGGCCAGATCCAGCGACGAATCAGGCCCCAGCGTGAGCACGGTGCCATCGCGCAAGGTGACAGCGGCGATGCCGTCTGCACCCGTGCTCAGGCGCTCCTGGGGCAGCAGGGCGCCGCCCACCACGGCGGCGCGGCGCGTGTCGCCCTGCGCCAGCGTGACCTGGCCTTGCACGGTCTTGAAAGTGCCCAGCCGTCCATCACCCGGCGTGATGACGAAAGCCCTGTCAGCCGCCTCGGCCGCTGGCGCCTGAGTCTGCGCCACAGGTTCAGACCGCTGGGGGGCGCCTTCCTGCGCGGGTGCGGGCTGCGCCAGGGCGGCGGCGGCCATCAGCCCGCAACAGGCCGCCAGGCCGCGCCGCGCGATTGCTCGGAACGTGAACATCAGTGCTTTCTCCCATTTGGTTGCAAAAAGTGGACGAATGCTAACGCAGGCATCTTGACGGCGCTGCGTGAAACAGCGTATCGCAACGTATTGCGGCGCGCTGCGCGCCATGCGCTATGACTTGGGCGGCGCGTCGTGCACGACGAACGTGGGCACGCCCATGCCGCTGGGCGCAAAGAGAAAGGGCACTGTCACCCACATGGCATCGGGCGTGCCGTTGCGCGTGCCGGGCAGAAAGCGCGTGGCCAGAAGCCGGCGCACGGCGTAGTTGTCCAGCGAGGGGTAGCCGCTGGACTGCCTGATCTCGGCCCTGGAAGCGCAGCCATTCGTTTCAACCAGCACCTTCACCAGCACGCGGGGAATGTTCTCGCGCGCCTGCCCTTTCGGCACAGGCTGCCAGGCGGCCTGCCGGTCGGCGGACGTGGGCATGGGTGCGCAGGCTGGATAGGGCTGCTGGCGCGCTGACGCATCCGCCGCACGGGGCGGCGCGCCACATGCAGCAGCCAGCAAGCTGACACAAAAAAGAAGGGGCAGCGTGCGCATGGGCGGCTTCAGGTCTTGGGCAGCGTCACGCCCACCTGGCCCTGGTACTTGCCGCCCCGGTCCTTGTAAGAGGTTTCGCATACTTCATCGCTTTCAAAAAAGAGCACCTGCGCGCAGCCTTCGCCTGCGTAAATCTTGGCGGGCAAGGGCGTGGTGTTGCTGAATTCCAGGGTCACGTAGCCTTCCCATTCCGGCTCGAAGGGGGTCACATTGACGATGATTCCGCAGCGCGCGTAAGTGCTTTTGCCCAGGCAAATGGTGAGCACGTTGCGCGGAATGCGGAAATATTCCACGGTGCGCGCCAGCGCAAAGCTGTTGGGCGGAATGATGCAAACCTCGCCCTCGAAATCGACAAAGCTCTTTTCGTCAAAGTTCTTCGGGTCCACCACCGTGCTGTGAATGTTGGTGAATATCTTGAATTCAGGCGCGCAGCGAATGTCATAGCCATAGCTGGAAGTGCCGTAGCTGACGATCTTGCGCCCGTCCACCTGCCGCACCTGGCCCGGCTCGAAAGGCTCGATCATGCCGCGCTCCTCGGCCATGCGGCGGATCCATTTGTCGCTTTTGATGCTCATGAAAAAAAACCTGAGGCAAAAAGGAAATTCATTTTGCCGCAGGCCCGCGATGCCTGAAGGCCGCTTGCTCATAAGCTGGCTCTGCATTCCGGCGCACGGACAAGCGCGGCCCTTCAGCGCAGCCTACGGCCAGATCATGAGCAGGCTCCAGCACCTCGCCACAGCCCAGCGGCGGCGGCGGTTTACTGGCGGATGGTCCAATCCGCCGCGCTCATGCCGCTCTCCCTGAAATCAATCACCACATTGTGTTTGACAGCCCCGCACTGAACCACCCACATTTCCTGCCAGCTGCGCGCGCCAGGCTCCCCCGAGGGCATGCGGGTCACGAATGGCTGCACGCCAGTGATTTTTTCGCAGCCCAGCACACCTGCCTTGGCAGCGACCCCCATCATGGCGTCACGTTGCAATTTTTCATTGGTCAATGTGCCCTGCTGGACAGGTTTTGGCTCGGCGTGGTCGGTTTTGCGAGCCTGCTCCTGCGCCAGGGCCGGCGCGCATGGCAACGCCATTGCCAATGCCAAAAATAAGGCGCCTGCGGCGCATACACGCTTTTTCATTGCATTTTCTCCTTGTCAAAACCATTTATTCATACCATTCGACGGCGCTGCGGGTTGAAACAGCTGGGAAGGTTTCTCGGTCTTGCTCTGACAATCTCCGCCGGTTTTTCCGCCGCGTCTTTTCTGCCCCTTCATCGACAAAAACTTGCCCGCACGGACTTGCCCGCACGGTTTGCGGCAGCTTAGCCTGAATTGCAACAAAGCGGACAAGGCCGGATACATGGGTGGCACAGCAGCCTCATAAATCAAAAATAGGAGCTAATTTAAAGCATATAAAAGCGGACTCTGCGCCCGGTTGACTAGGACTGCGCGCTATGAATAGAGGAGCAATAATTACGGCCTCATGGCCGCCGTAGGCAACCGGCGAAGCTTTTTTCGCCAACGCCGCCACGTGCCGTGAATATTGGTGAACGCAGGCGCGCAGCGGGACCATTGACTGCCTTTGAAGTTCATGAAAAAACCCGTAAAAATTTGAGGAAGGGAAGCCATTTCGCCGCTGTCCCATTCTTAAAATTACATTTTTTCAAGAAAAACATGCACCTCAAGCAACGCCTGATCATCGCCTCAAGCCTGATCGCAGCCGCGCAAGCGCAAGCGGCCATCATCAACTTTGACGAGCTGGACTGCGACTACAGCAACGCCCGCACCGACTACACCTTTGCCGCAGGCTACGGCGGCCTGGTGTGGAACAACCTTGAGTGCGCCAATAACACCATGCAAGACCCGTTTGGCACCGGGCAATACCTGGGCTCCGGCTACACCGATGGCGCGCAAACGCCTCGCAACCTGGCCGTTGTTCCCTTTACGCCGCCTGCCACGCCAGATGACGGGCTGACCGGCTCCATCACCGGCAGCGGCGGCAGGCGGTTTGACTTGCACAGTCTCTACATCACACCCGTCTGGCACAACAACCTGCAAGTCAAGATCACCGCATCGCGCGCCGGCACGGTGGTTGATACACGGACCGTCACGCTTGCGGCGGGCAGCCCCACATTCCTGAACCTGAATTACAGCGACGTGGACAAAGTCGAATTCGCGTCCCAGACAGGCACCGGCACACCGCACACACCCTATTTTTTGGGGCCATTCGGCATGAATTTCGTCGGACGCATCTTCGCGCTGGACACGATCAGCATCACGCTGCGCCCCTTGCCGCAGCAGCCTGCCGCCGTACCCGCCGCATCAACAGGCGCGCTGGCCGCCCTTTCAGGCGCTCTGGGCCTGGCAGGCGCATTGGCGGCGCGGCGGCGCAGGAAAGTCACACATCAAAAGCAAGAGCAAATTCACGAAGGGTAAAACGGCTTTGGCGCAATTCGCGCTAAAAACCTGTTCGCAATCTTTTAAGCAAGAGAACCAACCATGCCACTTGATTTTTTTGAAAACGGGTTCTCAGGGCTTGGCGCTGCTCCGCCGTTTTTCCAGTAGCCGCTGCCACACGTGCGGGGCCACGAACTGCTCGGCATCGCCGCCCAGCAGGGCGATTTCGCGCACGAAGGTGCTGCTGACGAACTGGTAGCGCGTGCCCGGCGTGAGAAACACCGTCTCTACCTCCGGCGCCAGCACGCCGTTCATGCCCGCAAGCTGGAACTCGTAGTCAAAGTCGGTAACCGCGCGCAGCCCGCGCACCATTGCCTTGCCGCCTTTGGCTTGCACGAAGTGGCTGATCAGCCCCTCGAACGGCTCCGCCCGCACGCCCGGCCATTGCCGGGCCGACGTCTGCGCCATCTCCAGCCGCTCTTCCAAGGTGAACAGGGTTTTTTTGTGATGGGCGATGGCCACGGCGATGATGACCTCGTCAAACAGCTCGCGCGCGCGGCGCGCGATGTCTTCATGGCCCAGCGTGATGGGATCGAACGTGCCGGGATAGACGGCGATGACAGGGCGGCTCATGGTTTTTCCTCCGTGGGCAGGGGCTTGCAGAACAAATGGGCATGCACCGCGCCCGCCTTCAGGTGGCGGCGCAGCGTGAATGAAGCGGCTTCGGGGCGGCCCTGCCATGAGGCGTCTGCTTCCAGATAGACGAAGCCGCCAGGACGCAAAGCCTTGGCGGCGGCGGCCAGTGCGGGCGCATACAGGCTGGCGGCGGCAAAAGGCGGATCGAGAAACACCACATCCAGGCTGCCCGCAGGCTGGCTGTGCAGGGCCGCCACGCCATCGCCGCGCAGCACCTGCACGGCGCTGGCCGAAAGGCGCTGCTGATGCTGGCGCAAGGCGGTGGCCAGCCGCGCGTCCTGTTCCACCAGCAGCACACTCTGCGCTCCGCGCGAGGCGGCCTCCAGCCCCAGCGCGCCCGTGCCCGCGAAAGCATCGAGCGCCCGCCAGCCCGCCAAGTCTTGCCCCAGCCAGTTGAACAGCGTCTCCCGCACGCGGTCAGGCGTGGGGCGCAGGCCGGGCATGCCGGGCACGCCAAGGCGCGTGCGCTTCCATTGGCCGCCAATGAGCCGGATCTGGTGAGGGAACGTGGACATGGGTGCAGCAGGCGTGAGCAAAACTTGGCCCGGCAGCATAGCCTTCCGTGCGGCGAAGCCGGGGGACTTCTCCCCCAGCAGCGCCAGATGGCATCAGAAACAGGAGCAAATTCAGGGCATCTGAAATGCCGCTTCGCGCAGTTTCTACTAGGACGTCATGCTCTTGTTTCAAGAGCTAATAATGGCCTGTCTTTAACCGCGTTCCTGCTGCTGCCTTTGGCTGTGGGCGGCGCTGGCGGCGTCTTCGGCTTCTCGCTCTTGCACGGCTTCTTGCGCCTGGCGGTGGGCGCGGCGGGTGTCGGTGACGAGGGTTTCGGCGGCATTGACGGCGGCGCTGGCGCGCAGCCAGGCCTGGCGGGCGCGCTCGCGGCTCTTGCGGGCTTCGTCGAGGGCTTCTTCGTCGTCCAGCATGGCGTATTCGGTGCGCTCGATTTGGTCGTCAAGGTCGGCCGTCATGGCACCGATGTAGGCGGCCAGGCGGCCCAGGTCGGGGGCGCATTCATGGACGATGCGCTGGCTGAGCTGGCCGCGCTCTTCGCTCAGGCGGGCCAGGGCGGCGCGGCGGCGCTTCAGCGCTTCTTCAGCCTGAAGGAGGGCTTTGTCAGCTTCGTGCAGGGCGGCCAGGGCGGTGCGCTCGCGCAGCTGGCGCAGGCGGGCCAGCTGGCGGGCCTGTTCAAGCTGGCGGGGCAGGTCTTGGGCGCCGCTCATTCAGTCATTCAACCTGGATGTCGCGGCTGCGGGCGGAGGAGGCGGCAAAGCCTTGCATCTGGCCGATGGTGTCTTCAAAGGCGCTGGCTTCGTCGGGGCGCTGGCGCAGCAGGTTTTCAATGGCGGGCTGGGCGGCTATGGCGTCATCAGCCAGGGCGTCGCTGCCGGGGGCGTATTCGCCCACTTGCAGCAGGAAGCGGATTTCTTCGTGTTTGGCCATGAGCGCGCGCACGCGCAGGGCGGCCTGCTGGTGCTCGCGGCTGGTGACGCGGGTGAAGACGCGGCTGGCGCTGGCCAGCACGTCAATGGCCGGGTAGTGGCCAGCCTGGCCAAGCTTGCGGGAGAGGACGATGTGGCCGTCCAGAATGGAGCGGGTTTCTTCGGCGACGGGGTCGGTGTTGTCTTCGTCTTCGGCCAGCACGGTGTAGAAGGCGGTGATGGAGCCGTGGGCGTCGTTGCCGGCGCGCTCGAACAGGCGCGGCAGCTCGGCAAAGACGCTGGGCGGAAAGCCCCGGCGCACGGCTGGCTCGCCCACCGAGAGGCCGATTTCGCGCAGGGCGCGGGCGTAGCGGGTGACGGAGTCCATCATGAGCAGCACGCGCTGGCCCTGGGCGCGAAAGCCTTCGGCAATGGCGGTGGCGGTTTGGGCGGCGCGCAGGCGTTCCATCGCGGGGCGGTCGCTGGTGGAGACGACGACAACGGAGCGGGCCATGCCTTCGGGGCCGAGGCTTTCTTCCAGGAATTCGCGCACTTCGCGGCCGCGCTCGCCCACAAGGGCGATGACGTTGATGTCGCTGCGCGCCTGCCGCGCCAGCATGCCCAGCAGAGTGGATTTGCCGCCGCCGGCCATGGCGAAGACGCCCAGGCGCTGGCCTTCGCCGACGGTGAGCAGGCCGTCAATGGCGCGCACGCCGGTGATGAAGGGTTTATCAACCGGGGCGCGGTGCAGCGGGTTGGGCGGCTCGCTGTAGAAGGAGCGCAGGGGCACGCTGGCAGGCAGGGGCTGGCCATCGAGCGGCTCGCCAAAGGCGTTGAGCACGCGGCCCAGCAGGGCTTCTCCCATGGGAATGAGGGAGGCGCGCTCCATGATTTCAACTTCGGCGCCCATCGAGATGCCTTGCAGGTGGCCCAGCGGCACGAGGATGGCTTCGTGCTCATGCAGGCCGACGACTTCGGCGCGCAGCGGAGTGGCGTGAGGGCGTGCAGGGTCGCGGATAAGGCACTGCTGGCCAATGACGGCTTGCAGGCCGCTGACGCGCAAGGTGGTGCCAAAAGCCTGGGCCACGCGGCCACGGGCGACTTGGGGCTGCATGACGCGCAGGCCCTGGGCCAGGGCGTCATCAAACAGGGGGCGGGCGGTGTTGCTGCTCACGATTCGCGCTGCTGCTGCGCCATCTGGCGCGAGAGTTCAAGGGATTGGGCGGTGCGGTCGAGCACGGCCTCCAGCCCGGCGATGAGCGTGCCGGTGGGCGATTCAATGACGCATTCCAGCGGCCCCAGCCGCTCATCGGCCTGGCATTGCACGGGCAGGGCCAGCTGGCGGGCGGCCAGGCGGGTCTGCACAGGCTCCAGCATGCCGGGGGCCAGGCGCACGCGCACGCTTTGCGCGGGCACGACGTGCTCGAAAGCGCGCTCGGCCAGCGCGGCCAGCACGTCGGACGGAGCGAGTTCAGCCGTCATGCAACGCACCATGGATGAGGCCAGGGTGACGAGCGCGCCACGCAGTTCTTCGCGCTGGGCAGCTTGCTCGCGGGCGATTTTCTCCAGCGTGTCGCTCAATGCCTGCGCGCCGCTTTCCAGCGCCTGCGCGCGGCCTTGTTCCAGCCCTTCTTCGCGCCCCTGGGCACGGGCTTCTTCGCAAGCCTGGGTGACTTGCTGCTCCTGCGTGGCCAGCAGCTGGGTCAGACGCGCGGAAAGGGCCAGTGCGTCTTGCAGCGCAGGCAGCTCGCTGGCGGGCACGATGGGAGAAGTGGTGGCGATGGCGCCAGGGAAGGCGTCATCCAGGGCAAGCAGGTAGCTCATGAAGGGAGGTCAGGAAGCGGGCCGCCTTGCGCGGCTTATCGGGTGGCGGATTTTGAAGCGGCGGCTTGCGGGCCGCCTGCTTCATTCGTCATCGGCATTGCCTGCCTCTTCTTCGCCTTCTTCGCCTTCTTCGCCATCTTCTGGCGGGCTGGCAGGCTGGACGCAGCGCGCGGCTTCAGCCGTGCCGGTGTCAATGGCGCGGCGCGCCCAGTCGATGTAGGCGTCAAAGGCATGGTGCTGATTGACTTCAGGGGCGGGCCAGCCCAGTGCGGCAGGCATCAGGGCGCGCAGCGCGGCGGGCAGACCCCACAGCAGCAGGGCGCGGCCGCAAGACTGCAGTTGGTCAGCGCATTGGCTGGCTTCAGTCAGGCCGGGGCGCGGCGGAGCTGCATCAAGCTCCAGACCGCCGCTTTCAGCACGCAGCAGGCGCTGGAGGCCGTCTTCGCCCAGCACATCACACACGGCGGCCAGGCGCTTGCCGTCGATGCTGGCGCGCAGCGAATCGGCCAGCCACCATGCGCCAACGAAGGCGGCCAGGCGCTGACGTTCGCCTTCGCTGGCGGTGGCCCAGGCGGGGCAGGCGTCAATCGTGCGCCAGCTCGCGCCCGTGCCCGCCAGCAGGCGGGCAGCCGCCAAGCGCTGGCGCCGCCGCCCGGCCATGCTGGCAAAAAGGGAAGGCTGGATGGCGTCTTCGGCGGGTTCAGCAAGCGTTTCAGTCATGGCAGTCGCAGGAGACCAAAAGGTGTCTGGGAGCAATGGGCAAAGCCTGGCAAGCAGAGGGAAGTTCAGGCCAGGAAGAAGGCGTTTCCGCTCTTTCATTCATAGCACGTTCTCTCGATTGCACTAGGACCTTTCTTGTTTTATACCCCTGAAATTCGCTCCTCTTTTTGAAGAAGCAGCGCATTGGAAGAAAACGGCTCGCATGGCAGCCTAAAAACGAAGCCGCCAACGCGGCACAGGCTTGGAGCCTGTGGCCTGGCCCGGAGGCTTCGTGTCTTCATGCCAAACAGCGAGCCACCCGGAACGCTCAGGAAGAATGCGCGGATTTGGACGGCGGGGGCGCCGAAGACGCCCTATTGCGCACCGTTAAGGCATGGCCTGAACTGGCCGAACGCCGCTGGCGCCAACCCAGAAACCAGGCCAGCACAAGGGCGGCAACGCCCAGTCCTGCGCCGATGGCCACAACGGGCTTGAAGCTATCTGTTCCCCAGATGGAAGCAGGCGCGGGAGCCGCTGGCTTGGCTACGACGGGCATGGATTCTGCGGGAAAGAGAACGACGGTGACGTTGTCATAAGGCAAGCCCTCAATGGCATTGACCACCAGCGCCTTGATCTTGCCGACCTGCTGCGTCATGTCCAGCCCCGGACGGTGGCGGATGAAAACCGAAGCGGTGGCGGTTGCGGGCTTGTCTGACAGCGGATTTTTCTCAGGCACGGAGACATGCACGCGCGCCTGCAGCACGCCATCAATACTGGAGATGGTGTGGGAGATTTCCTGCGAAAGGGCATGCGTGAAGCGCGCGCGCTCTTCCAGCGGTGAGGAAACAAAGCCTTCTTTCTTGAAAACCTGGCCCAGTGTGTCGAAGTTATCGCGCGGCAAACCGCTGTCGTGCAGGACTTCAACGGCACGGGAGAAATCACCCGGGTTGGTGGTGACCGTGAAGGTCTTGCCGTCCCGGGCTGCGACCTTGTCGGCTTTCACGCCAGCGATGCGCAGCACCGCCACCATTTCATTGGCTTGGCGCTCGCTGAGCTGGCCATATAGCTCCTGCTGGGAGCAGGCTGCCAGCAGCAGGGCCATCAAAGGTGCGCCCAGCCACCGCCAATGGGCGGCAGCCGGACGCGCCGGACGGGAAAGCGCGCGCATCACGCCTGTTGCCGGAACAGTTGCTGGAGGCCGTCAGACGTGCGGTTGGCCACGTTGGCGGTCAGCTGGCTGTGAAACAGGAATTCGTGGCAGCGCACGGTGAGCATGACCATCTCGCCGGGCGTGAGGTCATTGCCCGCAGCCATGGCGCTTTCAGCATGCTTGGACAGCGAAGCCGCCTCAGCATTGATGTGCTCCAGCGGCCTGAACAGCGCCTGCATGGTTTCTGCGGCGGGCGCCGTGGCATGCGGGTGCAGCGTGCCATCAGCGCGAGCCAGCGCGTCGCTGAAGCCCGACAAGTCGGTCAGCGACACGCCATAGCCCGCCTGCACGGAAGCTGGCGCGCCGCCCGCGCTGTGGCTTGCGGCCAGCGCCTGCTCGGCTGGGATCAGGGATGACAGTGCATTCATGCGGTTTCTGCTCCCGGCCCTTACTGCTTGCGAGCCATCGTTTCGAGCGCCGTGCCCACAGATTGCAGCGAGGTATGGGCGCTGTTGGACATGAAGCCCATCTGTTGAGCCAGCGCCGTCATGCGGGTGATGTGTTCGGGACGGTCATTGCCTTCGGCCAGCTGATCGGACGCGACCTCGATCTCATTGGCCTTGGCATTGAGCGTCTTGCCCCAGGCTTCAGCCATGGCTTCATACCAGCTGGAGGACTTGCCGCCCGGACGTTGCGAGCCGGTCAGGGGCGAAGTCGCCAGCACGGACAGAGGGGATACGCTGTTGCTCATGTTGCTCTCCTTTGTGAGACAGGGACCTGAAGCATGAAGCGCAATGACCGCCGGTCCAAGGAAACGGTCTGCGCCGGAAAAACAAAGAAAAGCTCAGAAGGTCAGCTGGCTGATTTGCCCATCGCGCTCCAGCTGAACAAGATTGGCCTGAATGGCCTGGATGCGGTGCCCGGTAGGCAACACTGCGCCCGTGAAGTAGCGCGTGCCATCTGCCGTGACCACATAGGCAGGGTCACCAGGAACGATGGCCGCCACGCGCTTGCCAGGATCCGCCGCCACGGGAGAAGCCTTGGCTGCGGCAGGCGGCGCGTCATTGACGGACACCAGCTTGACCAGGCCTGGCACATCACGCCGTGCTACGGCTTCGGCACGCTGCAGGTTTTCAGTGTTGGCTTCGCGTGTGTGGACTTGCACAACGCCCGACCCGGCAGATTTGACCTGCGCCGCAATGCCATTGAGCCGGAATACTTCAGCCACGCCTTGCGTGACTTGTTCATTGATCCACGGCATGACACGGACGCTTCGCATGGAAGTGCGCGCCAAGGCTTGCTCCAGCTCGGCGCGCTGGGTTTCCGAATTGAGATAGCCCGTGACAACAGGCTGACCGTCGCGGATTTCGACATCCAGAGTGGCATAGCCAAGGCGGTGCAGGCTCTGGCGCATCTGCTCTACCTGCTGGCCGGGCGTGCCCGGGTGGCGATCCATGGCCCAGCTCAAGGTCAGTGCGCCAGCCGAAATTGCCACCAGGGCCACGCCGCCCTGCAACAGGCGGCGCACCCAACGCGCGCTTGCTACGGCGGCAGGCTGCATCGGCTGCAAGGCATTGCCTTGCGTTTCAGCTGGCACAAGCGGCTGCGGGGTAGCGTTGCCAAACAGTGCGCCCCATTGCGGCGCGCCCACCTGTCCTACCGCCAATTGCACGTCGCCCAGGGAAAACGGCACATACAGGCCCACAGCCATTTTCTGGCCTGCATCAATGCTGACTTCCTCTACCTGCGAGCTGCCGTTCTCCACCTGCAGCTCCAGCGCGGATTCGTCATCCAGCAAAGAGATCCGCGCGGCGGCGGCACTGTCCGCGCGCAGCACAACATCGCTGGACCAGTCCTGTCCAATGCGCAACGGCGCACCTGGCTTGATCGGAAACGTGGCGCCACGCTGGCGGCCACTGAGAACGCGCAGTTCATAAAGCGGGGATGCTGTCATGCTGGAGCCTCTTGAGTTGGTGGAACGTCAGTAGGTTTGACCAATGGATGCTTCGCCGCTGGCGGGCATGAGGAATCTGGATTTCGGCGCGGCGGCCCCGTCCTTTTTCTCCTGCGCCGTATCCGGCTTGGGTTCAAGCTCAGGCATGGGAGGCGCCTGAACGGCGTTGCCAGGCCGCTGCGGCCCGACAGGAGCCGTACCGGACAAGGCGCGGCGCGCCGGAACCAGGCGGGGCGAAATCAGGAACAAGCGCTCCTTGTGTTCACCGCCGCGTTCGGTGGTTTTGAACAAGTTGCCCAGCACAGGAATATCCCCCAGGAAAGGCACCTTGGTAACGCCTTCACTGGACTTTTCGCGCGTCATGCCGCCGATCAGCAGGCTCTCGCCTGCCATGATAAGCGCCTGGGTATTGATCGCCGAACGGTTCACCGTAGGCATGGTATCCACTGATCTCTCGAAGTCAAAATCTCCGTCTTCGATCTGCACCAGCAGCTTGATGCGAACGTCGTTGCCTTCCTTGAACACATGAGGCGTAACGCGCAGCGTCGTGCCAGCCTCTACGCGGAACAGATCCACTTCATTGCGGCCCTGCACCTTGACATAGAAACTCTTGGTTGTGTCGTAAAGGGCTTCTACGTTGGAGAGCGTCATGATTTGCGGGCTGGATACAACGCGCGCTGCCTTCTGCTGCTGCAAAGCGTTGATACGCGCCACAAATTGATTGCGTCCGCCCAGCACCAATGACAAGAACCCGCCGGTGCCTTGGGGCGTAATGCTGCCCGTTGCCGTGGTGCCATGCAGCAGGGTATCGCTGGCAGTGCCATTGCCGAACAGGAATGACGCGCGATCATCCGTCCAGCGCCAGTTGATGCCCAGCTCGCGCAAACGGTCGGTGTTGAGGTCGATGATGGTGGCCTCAATTTCTACGGCTTGCGGCTCCACGTCGAGCGATTTGATGAGTTCGTCGTAATACGGCAGCCGTTCGGGCGCATCACGCACGATGATGGCATTCAGTCTCGCATCCGCCTCCACGCGAGCCTGCCCTGGCAGCGTAACCAGAGGAGCCAAGTCATTTCCCGTTTCGTTGAACGTCACATTGATGCCGCCCCCAGAACCCCATGCGCGCCGCACAGTGTCTGCCGACGCGAGCATAGGGCTGGCGCCTTCCGCCCCCAAAGTGCCTTGGTTGGCCAGGCCTCGGCCACGCAGACCGGGCACGGTAGGACGCAGATATTGCTCACGCATGCCCAGCACCTGAGGTTGTGTCTGTGACGTCAGCAGCGAGCGCAGGATACTGGCCACGCCCGGAATCACAACCACCTTGCCGCCATACTGGGACGTTACGTCCTGTGCCCATGCATAGCGCAGGTAATAAACCTTGAAGCCCAAAGGAGCAAGTGCATCAGTCTGCTTCTTCTGTCCCGTGGCCAGTTCGTCAACCATTTCCACGAAACGCTTGGCGCCTGTGGCAATCAGGGAGCCGCCCTGCCCGACTCGCAGCGTATTGCGGCTATCGACCAACTGCATTTCCTGAGCTGTCTTGATAACCGTGCGCGCATTGTCACTACTCAAAGGAAAGGTTCGAGTAGAAATTTCACTAGGAGTGAAAACATGCACAACTGAGCCGTCGTAATAAGCCATCAGACCAAACGAGCGCAGGATGTTGTTGAACACGCGATCAGCAGGCCCCTGGAAAGTGCCATTGATAGCGCCACTGACGCCTGAGCTGACCGCCACAGGAATGTCCACTGCGCCAAAAAAATCCTGCAGAAAGGAAGCTACCGGCTGCTCCCGTGCCGTCATTTCAACCTGACGCCCTTCAAATGGAATAGATGCAGCCCACACCGCTCCCGCGCCTGCCCAAGCTGCACCTGCCAGCGCCAGAGCGGCAGCCCAATGCCGGGCAGCATTGATCTTTGTTGCTTTTCCTTGTTGCATGAAACCCATGAACTCTCCTGTAAACATATGAAATCCAAACGCGCGATCTTTATTTTACAAATATGCGTATTTGCTTATGAACCCGCTTCCAACAAGGGAGCATCTTCCGTGCTGACGCGATGTAGCGCCTCCAGTTGCAGAGAAGGCAGCAGCTCGTGGTAGCTCAGCACGGGAATATCAAAGCAGTCTTGCTCAATCAGCTTGCGTACATGGCGGCGTATGTCTACAGCCGTCACGATCGCTGCAGGCTTGAAAACCTGCACCACATTCCGGAAGCGCGTCATCAGGCGCGACATTTCCAGCGGATCAAGCGCCAACTGCTGCGCCCCGCTGTTATGCCGAATGGCATTCCTGAGCATTTCCTCCAGCGCCGGCTCAAGCAAGACAGCGCGTAAATGCCCATCCGGCGCATAGCGATGCGAAATCTGGCGCTTGAGGCCAATGCGTGTCAGCTCCGTTAGTGCGTAAACGTCTTTTTCCCTCTGAGCGGTATCCGCCAAAGTCTCCAGAATATCCCGCAAATTGCGGATTGCCACCTCTTCCTCAACCAAGCGCCGCAATATCTCCGCCACGCGCGCCAAAGGCAAGGCCCGCAGCGTTTCCTTGACCACGTCAGGTAAATCAATGGCCGCACGGGTCAGCAGCAAATTGGCCTCTTGTGTACCCATGAACAAATTGACATGTCGACGTAAAGACTCGCGTACCTCATTCACCAGAGACGGTACCGTATCTTCCTGCTGCAATTCACCTTCCGCAATGGGCACTTCATAAGCCAGCAATCGCCAAACAGCTGGCTTGTCTTCATCTGGCCGCATGGCATGTACGTCTATGCGTGGCAGGCGCATACCCAAGTTCAACTGAAAATAATCAAGCACCCCCTCCAGTCCAGCCAGCAATGAATGGCTTTCCTGCGCATCAAGCCGTCCAACCGGCACTTCCAGCAACAAGGGCACCGTCGGGCGCACCTGCACGGCTTCTGCGCTCATCAATACTGGAGCCGTGGGCGAACGGCGCATGACTGCAGACAAGGTGGGTTGCGCCAGCTTTTCCCACCGCGCCCGCAGCGAAGGCGTCAGCATGAAGCCTGCAGCAAAAAAAGCCAGCCCAAGCGCCATAAATACAATGGTCGGGAAACCTGGCACAGCCGAAAACAGTACGCACAAACCGCCGCCCATCAGCAGCACCCGTGGTTTGGCCGTAAGCTGGCGGCCAATGGCATCGCCCAAGTGCTTGTCATGTTCGTCATCCGTCGTGCGCGTAACCAGCAGACCGGCAGACATGGCGCCCAATAAAGCTGGAATCTGCGACACCATGCCGTCGCCAATGGTGAGAATGGAATATTTGACGGTGGCATCGCTCAGCGTCATATCCTGCTGCAAAACGCCAATAGTCAACCCGCCCAGCAAGTTGATAATGATGATGATGATGCCCGCAATGGCATCGCCCTTGACAAACTTCATGGCGCCGTCAAGGCTGCCATTCAGCTTGCTCTCGTTTTCCAGCATACGGCGGCGGCGGCGGGCCTCGTCCTTGTCAATCAAGCCTGAACGCAGATCGGAATCGATAGACATTTGCTTGCCAGGCATGGCATCCAGTGAAAAACGCGCAGCCACTTCAGCCACGCGTTCAGAACCTTTGGCAATGACAATGAACTGCACCACCGTGATGATGAGAAACACCACCAGCCCCACCACTAGGTTGCCTCCCGCCACCATGTCCCCGAAAGTTTGAATAATATGTCCGGCCTCGCCGTGCAGAAGAATCATGCGCGTCGTGGCGATTGATAATGCCAGCCTGAACAATGTACTGATAAGCAAAACACTGGGAAATACCGAAAACTCCAGTGGATTTGAAATATAAATTGCCAGCAACAGAAGCAAAATGCCTCCGGAAATATTGACGGCAACCAAAATGTCGATGGCCCAATTAGGCAATGGCACGATCATCAATGCGATGATGGCCACAATGCCTGCTACCAAGGCTATGTCGGTATATCGGGACAAGGGGCTGCCGCTTTTACTGTTGGCCGCAGCAGACTGGAAATAACTGGCAAGACTCACGGAGAAATCTCTCCCACTTACTGCGGCATAGCGGGCTGGCTGGCCAAGCTGCGCAGCAACGCATATTCCGCCAAAACTTGGCGGACATATCCTTGGGTTTCACGATAAGGCGGAATCCGCCCGCCATAGCGTTCAACCGCACCCTCCCCAGCGTTATAAGCAGCCAGAACCAACGGCAAACGATTATTGAAGCGCATTTGCAAAGTTTTAAGATAGCGGGCGCTGACAAGCAAATTAACCTGCGGGTCATGCAGCGCCTGCGCGCTGCTGACGCCAAAGCGAGCGGCGGTAGGCACTATAACCTGCATGACTCCGCGCGCTCCGGCATGAGAAACCGCGCCTGTGTTATGCTTGGATTCGACACGGGCAATAGCATGCAGAAGCAGCGGATCAATATCGTGAGCACGAGCAGCGCTGTCAATCAGCGGAGAAAGAGCGACTGCCGCCCCTGCTCCGCTAGAAGAAGTGCGTACAGTCACAGGTCCTGTTTGCCGGTATCGCCGATCCACACGTTGCTTGCCGAGCTTGGCTGGCGCAGCCAGTGCGCCGCTTGGCCCATTGAGCAAGGTGCGCTCGTATGCCGCCAATTGCTCTGCTTGCGGCACAGGCACAGCGGAAAACTGCGTGTCGCACCCTCTTTCACGCGCCGCCTCCTTCCTCTGTGCAGGAGCAAGCAATTGATCCCATCCTGCTCCACATGACTTTGGTGAGGCTTCTTTTTGCTGTGGAACCGCAGCATTGGCCCCCGTCGCAACCAAGCAAGCCGCTAGAGTGGCGGCGCATCGCCACCATGTGCGATTGGCTCTGCTGGCTGTGTTGTGAAGTCCCTTCATATGGCAAGTGCACTTGATCTGAACATTGGAGTATTGCCGCTGGCGCTGGTTAGATTGCAACAAATTTCATGTGATTGTTATGTATACGTATCAAGTTAAGCATCGATGTCACTGCGGCTTATGCGCAGTGAACGATAAGGCCGTCTCGGCCTGCCTCGTGCCCGACTTCAGGCTTTTGTTGCAAAACAGTGGGCTTGAACCAACGGTATTCGTTACATCTACTTTGACGTCAGCAAGCTGATTCGAACAGACTATGCAGGCCTTGAAGCCACAAGCACAAGCGCCCGCCTTCTTCCTTCTTTAGCCTCCAGAGTTTCACGTATGTCCGGATCTGATGACAGCGGCGACAAAACAGAGAAGCCGACACCCAAAAAACTTCAGGATGCCCGCAAAAAAGGAGACATCTCCAAAAGCAAGGATGTCACTTCCACTGCTGGCCTGCTGGTGCTGCTGGCGCTAGCAGCCATGGCCCTGCCGCTGGTAGGCGGCAGGCTTTCAGCGCTGGTAGATGCCAGTTTTGCCGTGGTGCATGAACCCTTCAGCGCGGCTGCCCCCCGGCTAGGGTACATGGCCTTGCAAACGCTGCTGGTGCTGGTAGGGCTGGTGGCCATGCCTGTTGCCATTGTGGGCGTGCTGATCGAATTTCTACAGGCTGGCCCTGTGCTGACAATCGAAAAGCTCAAACCCAAAATGGAAAACATGAACCCCGCCAAGGGTTTCAAGCGAATTTTTTCCATGGACAACTTGGTGGAATTCGTCAAATCCATACTGAAAACTGCGGTCGTGGGAGTGATCGCATGGCTGAGCATGAAGACCATCCTGCCTCAGTTGCCAGAGCTAGTGCACGGCGGCGCTCGCTCCATAGGATCAGCCCTGTGGAATGCGAGCTGGACGCTGGTAGCCTGGGCCGTCGGCTCATTTGTCCTGGTTTCCGCCATGGACGCCGCTTGGCAGCGCTATTCATTCATGAAGAAAATGCGCATGAGCATGCGCGACATCCGCCAGGAAGTGAAAGATGCTGAAGGCGATCCGCACGTCAAGCAGCAGCGCATGCAAATCCAGCACGAATGGGCGCAGCAAGGCGCTTCGCAGGCTGCTGCCAACGCGCACGTTCTGGTGGTCAATCCAACGCACGTGGCCATTGCCATCGACTATGACCGCGAACGCTGCCCGGTTCCCACCGTGATTGCCAAAGGCGAAGATGACGACGCCCTGGCCATGCGGCGGGCGGCAGCTGAATCCGGCGTGCCGGTGCTGCGCAACGTCAAGCTGGCGCGGCAACTGCTGGCTGATGTGGAAACGGGAGACATCGTTCCAGCCGAGCTTTTCGACATCATTGCCACCATCATCCTTTGGGCACAAGATGTGCGCAGGGAACTTAAAGCCATTGCCAGCGGTTTGATAAGCCCGCCCAGCGAAGAGCAAAAATCCAAGCGCCGCACGCCGCCTGGCGAAGACTTGACGGACTATGGCTACAGGCCGCAACCTGCTGCCGAAACGGATGAAGCCCAGCCAGGCCGCCGCCGCAAACGCCCGCGCCCCCCCATGCCCAAAACGGCCTGATCACTCTTGTTCACAAAAGCTGTGCAGACCGCATGTGCTCGCCAGGAGTTCTGCTCACGGTCTGCTTGGCGAAATAGCTTCTCCAGCGGTTTCCGGCACACACCTGGAATTAGCCTCAAAGCGGGCTGGCGTAGTCGGCAGATGACGCATGACCTTCAAGCTAACTGCGCGCCCTCTCCTTCTATACGTCAGCAAAAACAGGAGCAAATACAGAGGTCAAAAATGCCGCTCTGCGCAGTTTGCACTAGGACGTATTGCTATCGATAAAATAGCGAAATAAGACTGCGAACCGCCTGCATCTTGCCCATTTCAATCTGCTTTCATGGCTTCGCTCGACTCAAAGCATGAAGCGTCCCATGCTGAACGCGCCTGACTCAAGGCAGCAATGCTCTGCTTCCTGAAGGATGTGAAGCCGGCAATTCCCGCTTTTGGATGGATCAGGTTTCGAAAACTGAAAAGCCTGCTCTCGCGCCACCGGTGTTTGAGTGCAGCGGTCTGTTTCAATCAGGCGCAAACGCCCACATTTATTCTGTATTGATGAAAAAAAGCTGTCTCCGCAACGCGCTCGAGGTCAGTCTTTGGAAACCCCTAAACCATGAACCCTTCTTCTGATCCTTCCGGCAGTTTCCTCCTGGATTTGCTGGTTACGTTGGCCGCATTGGCCTTCGTGTTGGCTCTGGCATGGATATTTCTGCGTTTGCTCAAACGCGGCATGCAGGCGCATGGCGCATCAGCAGGCGTTGCAGCCCCCAGGGTGCTACAGGCTGTTTCGCTAGGCGGACATGAACGGCTGGTGGTTGTGCGTCATGCCAATGTGGACTATCTGCTGGGTGTCAGCGAAGGCGGCATCAGCGTGCTGGATCGCTCGCCTGCCGCAGCAGCCGAGTCCGCCACGGCGGCGGCAACGCCTTTCAACGCATCGGATTCCATTCGCTGACCAGCTGCGACAAGCCACTGCCTTTGCCATCGTTGCGCCGAAGCGCAGAGAGAAACGCATCTGAAGCCTCTGCCGCAGCGCGCGCTGGCGGCAGGCCGCCGGTTTTTTCCCAGCAATCTGCCATGGCGCGAAGTGCCTGGCGGATGTTGCGCGCCCAAGAGCCATCTAGCGGATCCTCGGCATCCGCCCTGATCTTGGCGCAATACAGGCGGCGCGCCAAATCACTGTGAGAAACCAGCCCCAGCAAAGCCCTTGCGTTGCGGTCAAAAGCTGTGGCATTCAGTGCGCCGCGTCCATCCGGCTGGGCATGCCAGGCGCATAAATATTCAATTGGGTCCATCGCGCGAAACCCCGCTGCATTCAATGAGGTCGCCCCCCAAGCCGCATGCCGCCCTGATGGCAGGCGGCCGCTTTCAAGGGCATGCACCAGCGTTTCGGCCACTACGCGCTGCGCGTTTGCGTCGCCTTGCTCGCCAATCAGGCACAACACGCGCAAGAAAGCCGGATAGAGAGAATCGCCCAATGAAAGACACACGCGCTCCAGCCAGCGCACGCGCTCATCTTGCGTCGGCAAATGGGCGCAGCCTTCAATCAAAACCTCTGCCGCGCCAGACCAATCTGGCTGGGAACGCAGCGTAAGGGGCGGGCGGGGCGGCTCCACGGCAGGCAGCCGTTTCAGCTTGGCTCGAACAAACAGGCGACGAAACGGGCCTGCATCTGTGCCACGCTCTCGCCGCTGGAAGGCGGCGCCGACAGCACGCGCGCCGCCCCGGCTTCTGCGTGGAAGCCGAACCGGGCCGCCGCATCAGCGGCCCCAGGCTCGCGCCGCAAACCACCAGAGGAAGGCCAGCCAACCGCACTACCGATGCCAGCCTGTAGCGAAGGAAAAACAGACGAATAGCTCATGACGCTTGCCCGCACTCATGTGATTGAAACAGATCAGCCGATCCTACGGATTTGGCTTGCGGCGCGCTACTAGGGTGATTACAGGGGGTGCCTCCGCTATTTATCGTGATATCCCCAACACACGCGCAAGCTTCAGGCACGATGGAGCTGCCAACCGTGCGGCGGCTGGCGCACCGCCATGCGGTAGCCTCCCGCTCCCATGAGCAAGCAAGACTCCAAGCGCCTGCGGCTGGCGCGCTGCGTGATGGTGCTGGGCGCCAGCAGCGGCGCGGGCAAAAGCTGGCTGGCCACGGCGCTGTGCCGCCACTACGCCAACCAGGGTCTGAAAGTGGCCCCCTTCAAGGCGCAGAACATGAGCAACAACGCCCGCGTGGTGGCGGGCCTGGCAGCCAGCGATACGGAAACAGGCGCGGCAGAGATGGGTACGGAAATGGGCGAAATCGGCTCGGCCCAGTACTTTCAGGCGCTGGCCGCGCGCGCCGTGCCGGATGTGCGCATGAACCCGCTGCTGCTCAAGCCCGAGGCCGATACGCGCAGCCAGGCCGTGCTGCTGGGGCAGGCCAGCGCGCAGCTGACGGCGCTGCCCTGGCGCGAGCGCGGGGCCGTGGCCTGGCCGCACATTGCCGCCGCGCTGGATGCGCTGCGGGCCGAAAACGACGTGCTGGTCATCGAAGGCGCAGGCTCGCCCGCCGAAATCAACCTCATGCCGCGCGATATCGTGAACATGCGCGTGGCCCGCCACGCTGGCGCGCGCTGCCTGCTGGTGGCCGATGTGGACCGGGGCGGCGCTTTCGCCCATCTTTACGGCACCTGGGCGCTGCTGCCCGAGGCCGACCGCGCGCTCATCAGCGGCTTTGTGCTCAACAAATTCCGGGGCGATGCCGCCTTGCTCGCGCCCGCGCCGCAGCAGCTCGAATGCCTGACGGGCGTGCCCACCGTGGCCACCATTGCCATGCAGCGCCAGCACGGCCTGCCCGAAGAAGACGGGGTGTTTGACGACCGCTGCGCGCCGCCCGGCAGCGGGCACGCCGGCGCGCCGCCGCTGACGGTGGCCGTCATCGCCTGGCCGCGCCTGAGCAATCTGGATGAATTCCAGCCCCTGAAAAACGTGCCCGGCCTGCGCCTGGTCTGGGCGCGCGCGCCCGCGCAGCTGCAAGGCGCTGACTGGATCGTGCTGCCCGGCAGCAAGGCCACGGCCAGCGATCTGGCCTGGCTGCGCGCGCAGGGGCTGGACGCGGCCATCACCGCCCATGCGCGCGCGGGCGGCCGCGTGCTGGGCATTTGCGGTGGCCTGCAAATGCTGGGCGCCGAGCTGCGCGACCCGCATGGCGTGGAAAGCGGCGGCCCGGGCGGCGATTCAGGCGGCGCAAACATGCCCGGCCTGGGCCTGCTGCCTTTGGCGACCACTTTCGCGCCGCGCAAAACCGTGCGCCGCGCCCGCTGCCGCTTTGGCGCGGTGTCAGGCCCCTGGGCCGCCTTGAGCGGCGTGCAGGCCAGCGGCTACGAGATTCACTGCGGCCAGACCGCGCCGCATCCGGCCCTGGCCGCGCGTGGCGAGATGGCGCGCGAACTCATGGCCGGCATGGCCTGGCAAAACGCCACTGGCAACGTGCTGGGCGTGTATCTGCACGGCCTGTTTGAAGACCCCGCCGTGCTGCGCGCCCTGTTTGGCGCGCGCGCCCGGCCGCTGGATGAGGTGTTCGAGCGCCTGGCCGCCGTGGCCGCTGACAGTTTTGCGCCCGGCTTTTTGCAAGAACTGATTCAGGAGCCATAGGCCACGCCTGCGGCACAGGCGCGGCGGCAGGAAGCGCATCAAAGGGAATCAAAAGCAGGAGCAAATTAAAGGGGTCCAAAAAGCCGTTTCGCGCAGGTTCCACTAGGACATCATGCTATGGATACAAGAGCAAAAAACCTCTATGTTCCGCCCTGCCCCGGCCGCTTTTCTCGCCCGTGCAGGGCCGCTTTCAGCCGCCCGCCAGCAGGGCGCGCATGGCAGCTTCGTCGATGACGGTGACGCCCAGCGCCTGCGCTTTTTCCAGTTTGCTGCCCGCTTCTTCGCCTGCGACAACGTAGCTGGTTTTTTTGCTCACGCTGCCGCTGACTTTGGCGCCGGCGGCTTCGAGCAGGGCTTTGGCTTCGTCGCGGCTCAAGGTGGGCAGCGTGCCGGTGAGCACGAAGGTTTGGCCTGCCAGTGTTTGCGCTTGCCCGCTTTGCGCGGTTTGCGCGGCGGCGGGGCCTTCGGGCCAGGTGATGCCCGCTTCACGCAGCTGCTGCACGACTTCGCGGTTGTGCGGCTGGGCGAAGAAGGTGCGGATGCTGTGGGCGACGATGGGGCCGACATCGGGCACTTGCAGCAATTCGTCTTCGCTGGCGCTCATCACGCTTTGCAGCGCGCCGAAGTGGCGGGCCAGGTCGCGCGCGGTGCTTTCGCCCACGTGGCGTATGCCCAGGGCGTAGAGAAAGCGCTCCAGCGTGCTTTGGCGCGAGCGCTCCAGCGCGGCCAGCAGGTTGCGGGCCGAGCGCTGGCCCATGCGCTCCAGCGCTGCGAGGTTTTGTTCGGTCAGTTTGTAGAGGTCGGGCAGGGTTTGGACGATGCCGCTGTCCACGAGCTGCTCGACCAGTTTGTCGCCCAGCCCTTCCACGTTCATGGCGCGGCGGCTGGCAAAGTGCCACAGGGCTTGCTTGCGCTGGGCGGGGCAGGAGATGCCGCCGGTGCAGCGGTGATCGGCTTCGCCTTCTTCGCGCACGGCCTGGCTGTGGCACACGGGGCACTGGGCGGGCATGGTGAATTCGGGCGCGCCAGCGGGGCGTCGCTCGGGCACGACGCTCACCACTTCGGGGATGACGTCGCCTGCGCGGCGGACGATGACGGTGTCGCCCACGCGCACGTCTTTGCGGCGCGCTTCCAGTTCGTTGTGCAAGGTGGCGTTGGTGACGGTAACGCCGCCGACGAAGACGGGGGCCAGTTTGGCCACGGGGGTGAGCTTGCCGGTGCGGCCCACTTGCACGTCGATGGCCAGCACGGTGGTCATTTGCTCTTGCGCGGGGTATTTGTGCGCCACGGCCCAGCGCGGCTCGCGCGTGACAAAGCCCAGTTGGCGCTGCTGCGCGAGCGAATCCACTTTGTAGACCACGCCGTCAATGTCAAACGGCAGGCTGTCGCGCTGCGCGGCCACTTCGGCATGAAAGGCGGCCAGCCCGGCAGCGCCGCGCACCTGCCGCGCCAGCTCTGACACCGGCAAGCCCCAGGCTTTGAGTTGCTCAAGCACTTGCCAGTGGGTTTCAAAGGCGGGGCCGCCGGCTTCGGGCGGCGTGATGTCGCCCAGGCCGTAGGCGTAAAAGCTCAAGGGGCGCTGCGCGGCAATGCGCGGGTCCAGCTGGCGCACCGCGCCGGCAGCGGCGTTGCGCGGGTTGGCGAAGGGCTTGGCTGTTTTTTCGCCAGCGGCCATGCGCGCGCGCTGGCGTTCGTTGAGCGCCTCGAAGTCATCGCGCCGCATGTACACCTCGCCGCGCACTTCCAGCACGGGCGGGGCGCTGCCCAGCAGGCGCAGCGGGATTTGGCCGATGGTGCGGATGTTTTGCGTGACGTCTTCGCCCGTGGCGCCGTCGCCGCGCGTGGCCGCTTGCACCAGCACGCCGTTTTCGTAGCGCAGGCTGATGGCCAGGCCGTCGAACTTCGGCTCGGCCACGTAGGCCACGGGCGGCAGGTTGTCGGCCAGCTTCAGCTCGCGGCGCACGCGGGCGTCAAACGCGGCCGCGCCGGCGGGGCTGGTGTCGGTTTCGGTGCGGATACTGAGCATGGGCACGCGGTGCGGCACAGGCGCAAAGCCTTCCAGCACTGCGCCGCCCACGCGCTGGGTGGGCGAATCGGGCGTGCGCAATTCGGGGTGGGCCGCCTCCAGCGCTTCAAGCGCGCGAAACAGGCGGTCGTACTCGACATCGGGAATTTGCGGCGCATCCAGCGTGTAGTACTGCCAGGCGGCGCGGTTGAGCTGCTCGCGCAGGGCGGCGGCCTGGGCAGCGGGAGAGGAAGGCTGGGGCATGGAACGGGGAGATGAACTGGAAGCGCTGGATTGTGCGGGCGCGCATCAGAAGCAACACAACTCCATAGTTCATGGAAAGTCTGCGCGAGCAATTCAGCCAGACAAAAGCCCTCCCCCCTCAATCCAGCGCTTGGGACATACCTTGAAGGCGCACTGCCCAAAGCGCATGAACGGCTTGATATCAGAGCGGCGCGCGCCCTGGGCGCGGTCAAAGGATGAAGCGCGAGAGGTCTTCGTCTTTGCTCAGGGCGGCCAGGCGCTCGTTCACGTAGGCGGCGTCGATGGTGATGGTCTGGCCTTGCAGGCTGGTGGCGGCGAAGCTGACTTCGTCGAGCAGGCGCTCCATCACGGTGGCCAGGCGGCGTGCGCCGATGTTTTCGGTGGATTCATTGACGTCGCAGGCGATTTGTGCGAGGCGGGCGATGCCTTCGGGCCGGAAGTCGAGCGTGACGCCTTCGGTTTCCAGCAGGGCCTGGTATTGGCGCACGAGGCTGGCGTGGGTTTGGGTGAGGATGGCTTCAAAGTCCTGCACGGTGAGCGAGCCAAGCTCCACGCGGATGGGAAAGCGCCCTTGCAGCTCGGGGATCAGGTCGCTGGGCTTGGCCAGGTGAAAGGCGCCGGAGGCGATGAAGAGGATGTGGTCGGTTTTGACCATGCCGTATTTGGTGCTGACGGTGGCGCCTTCCACCAGCGGCAGCAGATCACGCTGCACGCCCTGGCGCGAAACGTCAGCCGTGCCGCCGCCTTCGCCGCGCGAGGCGACTTTGTCGATTTCGTCGATGAAGACGATGCCGTTTTGCTCCAGGTTGCGCACGGCTTCGGCGCGGATGTCTTCTTCGTTCAGCAGTTTTTGCGCTTCTTCTTCGGTGAGCAGGCGCATGGCTTCGGCAATGCGCACACGGCGCTTTTTCAGGCGCGACGCGCCCATCTGGCTCATGACGGAGCGGATTTGCTCGGCCATTTCTTCCATGCCGGGCGGGCCGACGACTTCGAGCATTTGGCCGGGCTGGGCCAGTTCCAGCTCGATTTCCTTGTCGTCAAGCTGGCCTTCGCGCAGTTTTTTGCGAAAGATTTGGCGCGTGGCGCTGTCGGGGCGGCTGCCAGCGTGGCTTTCGCTGGCGGCGTCGCCGTCAGCCGGGCGGGCGGCGGGCAGCAGGGCGTCGAGCACGCGTTCTTCAGCCAGGTCTTGCGCGCGGGCCTGGTGCTGGCGCATGGCCTGCTCGCGGGTTTGCTTGACGGCCATTTCGGCCAGGTCGCGGATGATGGAGTCCACGTCTTTGCCCACGTAGCCCACTTCGGTGAATTTGGTGGCTTCCACCTTGATGAAGGGCGCATTGGCCAGGCGCGCCAGGCGGCGGGCGATTTCGGTTTTGCCCACGCCGGTGGGGCCGATCATGAGAATGTTCTTGGGCGTGATTTCGGCGCGCAGCTTTTCAGGCACTTGCTGCCTGCGCCAGCGGTTGCGCAAGGCAATGGCGACGGCGCGTTTGGCATCTTGCTGGCCGACGATGTGGCAGTCCAGCTCGGAGACGATTTCCTGCGGGGTCATGGAAGACATGGCAAAGCTTGTGGACAAGAGGTGAAGCGCAGCGGCTTCGGTTCAGAAAGAAGAGCAGATTCAGAGACTAGAAAAAGCCTCTGGCGCGCGTGTTTATTGGACGTAACGCTATGGAAGCAAGAGCAAATTCAAAGCGTTTCGATGGTGTGCTGCATGTTGGTGTAGATGCAAAGCTCGCCCGCAATGGCCAGCGATTTGCGCACGATGTCTTCTGCGCCCAGATCGGTGTTGTTCAGCAGCGCCTTGGCGGCGGAGTGGGCATAGGGGCCGCCGGAGCCGATGGCGACGATGCCTTGCTCGGGTTCGAGCACGTCGCCATTGCCGGTGATGATGAGCGAGGCTTCGCGGTCGGCCACGGCCAGCATGGCCTCCAGGCGGCGCAGCACGCGGTCGGTGCGCCAGTCTTTGGTGAGTTCGATGGCGGCGCGGGTGAGGTGCCCCTGGTGTTTTTCCAGCTTGGCCTCAAAGCGCTCGAACAGCGTGAAGGCGTCTGCCGTGGCGCCGGCAAAGCCGGCCAGCACTTTGCCGTGATGGAGCTTGCGCACTTTGCGGGCGGAGCCTTTGATGACGATGTTGCCGAGCGTGACCTGGCCGTCGCCGCCGAGGGCGACCTGCCAGCCTTCAGGAGTCTGGCGGCGCACGCTGAGAATGGTGGTGCCGTGAAACTGTTGCATGCCGCGCGAAATGGGGGCAGGCAGGCATTTCACAAGGGAAGGCGCGAAGGCGGCAATTCAAGCGTGAAACCCGTTTTCAGAACCTGTTCGGAGTCCGGCCGTCAGGGGCAAAAGTGTGGTTCGAGATGGGCTGCAAGGTGCAGATGAGCCTTGTGGCCCAGCGAGGATTTGCAACGCGGCAGGCCACCCGGAGCCGCATTTTTCGCGCCTACAGACACACTTTGAACAGGTTCTCACTGCCCAGGCGCAGGCCCGGCTGGAGCAGCTGGCCGCGCAGGCTGAAAAGCATTAAAAAAGAGAGCGAATTCAAGGGGGCCAAAATGCCGTTTGGCGCAGTGTCCTCTAGGACATAACGCTATTGATATAGGAGCTGAATTAGGCGGCGCTCTCCGCTTTTCATGAGGCGGCGTCAGGCGTTTTGGCTCAGCCAGCGGCGCAGGCCGGAGACGGAATGGGCGATATGCAGCGGCTCCAATGCGGCCAGAGCCGGGCTGTCGTGCGCGCCATAGCTCACCGCCACGGCGCAGCAGCCGGCGTTGCGGGCCATTTGCAGATCGTGCGTGGTATCGCCAATCATCAGCGTGCGCCCGGGGTCGCAGCCGAATTCGCGCATCAGCTCGTGCAGCATGAGCGGGCTAGGCTTGCCTGCGGTTTCGTCAGCGGTGCGGGAGCCGTCGAAGGCCGCTTGCAGCCCGGCCAGGCGCAGCGCGCCATCCAGCCCCCGGCGGCTTTTGCCGGTGGCCACGGCCAGCCAGTGGTGGCGCGCCTTCAGTTCGGCCAGAAGAGGGCGCACGCCGTCAAAGAGGCTGATGTCGTTTTGGCACGCCAGGTAGTGCTGGCGGTAGCGCTCGGCCAGCAGCGGGTGTTTTTCGGGCGGCACATCAGGCGCGGCGTGGGCCAGCGCGGGCGCCAGCGCCATGCCGATGACGTAGGCGGCGGTTTCGCGGCTGGGCTGTTGTCCGCCCACATCCGCCACGGCCTGCTGGATGGCGCGGACGATGAGGGCGGTGGAGTCGAACAGGGTGCCGTCCCAGTCGAAGCAGATGAGGTCAAAGCGGCGGGGCATGGGCAGCTTGAAAGAGCAGGCGCTGGGCCACAAAAAAAGCGCCTGGCCGCAAAGCCAGGCGCCTGAGTGTGTGGTGGGTGATACATGGATCGAACATGTGACCCCTGCCGTGTGAAGGCAGTGCTCTACCGCTGAGCTAATCACCCGTCTGCCTTGCAGCGCAGGCAGTAAAGCGCGAGATTGTAGCGGATTCTTCAGGCTTCACGCTCTGGCATGGCGGGATGCCGCATCAAACAAGAAGAAGGCGCGCATTCAGACCCCTTGAAAACGACCCGGAGAAAAAAGCGTGACCACAAACACGTTCGTGGACGTTGCGAATCTCTCAATGGGCCACCAAGCCCTTATGCCGTTTGCGCCTTGCGGCCCATTCCGATTCAGCACTTTTGCCTCTCACAGCCAAATCATGAACAGATCCTGAAAAAAGCAGGCAGTTCGGCCCCGCGCTTTTGCCAGCCGGGCGGGCTGGCATACTGCCGCGCTTTCGCTCATTCTCAAGGCTTTCAATGAAAACGGATACCGAAATCCTCTCGCGTTCACCGGAGTGGGAGAGGCGGGCGCTGGAGAAGCTGCTGCTGGCTGACGCGCGGGAGCGCCGGGCCGCGCGGCGCTGGCGCGCGATCAAAACGCTGCTATGGATGCTGCTTTTCGCGGGATTGGCGGCCGTGATGATCAGCCAGTCGCAAAACGCTGCGCCTGCGGGGCCGCACACGGCGGTCATTTCCATCCGGGGTGAAATTTCCAGCGACAGCGAAAACAATGCCGAACAGCTGCTGCCCGCACTGCGCAGCGCGATGGAAGATGAAAGCGCGCAGGCGCTGGTTCTGCAAATTGATTCGCCCGGCGGCAGCCCGGTGCAGGCCGGGCTGGTGTACGACGAAATCCGCCGCCTGCGCGAATTGCATGACAAGCCGGTTTACGCGGTGGTGGAAGACACCTGCGCTTCCGCCGCCTACTACATTGCCTCGGCCGCCGACAAGATTTACGTGAACAAGGCCAGCGTGGTGGGCAGCATTGGCGTGCTGATGGACGGCTTTGGCTTCACCGGCAGCCTTGAAAAGCTGGGCATTGAGCGGCGGCTTTTGACGGCGGGCGGCAACAAGGGCTTTCTCGACCCCTTCAGCCCCATGAGCGACGCCCAGCGCCAGCACGCGCAAACCTTGCTGGACCAGATACACCGGCAGTTCATCGCCGCCGTCAAGCAGGGCCGGGGCGAGCGCCTGAAGGAAACGGCCGACACCTTCAGCGGCCTGTTCTGGACAGGCGAGCAGGCCGTGGACATGGGCCTGGCCGACAGCCTGGGCAGCGTGGACGGCGTGGCGCGCGAAGTGGTCAAGGCCGAGGAGCTGGTGGACTACACGCCGGAAGAAAAGGTGTTCGAGCGCCTGACGCGCCGCCTGGGCGCGGCCATCGGGCAAGGCGCCGTCTCGGCCCTGCGCAGTGTGGCTTTGCGCTGAAGGCGCTGTCAGCGCGCGCCCTGGACGTAAATGGGTTCAGCAGAGGCCATTTTTGCTCTTTATTCCATAGCATGATGTCCTAGTGGAACGGGCGCTGAAGCCATTTTCAAGGGCTTAAATTTGCTCCTGTTTTTAGAATCCTGATCAGAGCTTGCCCGCCAGCAAAGGGGTGCAGAAAAAGCGGGAAGGCAAAAGTGAACCAGAACAAGGGGGCCGCCCTGCCCCGCAGCCAGACGCTCCGCTTGCGCCAACAAAAACGCCCGGCATGAAGCCGGGCGTTTTTTCATCGGGAGCGAGATGGAAAGCTCAGCCTGCGATCAGGAGAACTTGAGCTTGCCCTTCATCACGCTGCTGTGGCCGGGGAAGGAGCAGAAGAAGGAGTAGTCGCCATCGGTCTTGACCTTGGACATGTCCACGGTGATGGTGTCTTCTTCGCCGCCGCCCAGCATCTTGGTGTGGGCCACGATGCGTTCGTCGTTGGGCTTGACGTATTCAGGAGCGCCAGTCTTGATGCCGTCGCCGATCACGCCCTTCATGTCTTCGGTCTTGGTGATAACCAGGTTGTGGCCCATGGAGCCTTTGTTCATCTTGCCCACGTGCTTGAGGTGCACCTTGAATTCCTTGCAGCTTTTATCGACTGCAATTTCCTTCGTGTTGTATTTCATGTTGTCGCCAGCTTCAACGGTGACGTCGCAGGCAGCATGGGCGAAGCCGGCGGTTGCCATCAAAGCAGCGGCAGCGAGAGCGCGCAAGGCGGTTTTGGTCATGATGAATAGTCCTTTCTGTGGAAAAACGAAACCGGACAGACAGGCCCGGTTTCAGCGCCCATTCTATGGCGCATGCGCATCATTTGCCTTGCCGCAGATGCGACTGTCTCTCAACATCGCGCGCCATACAGAGAGCGGCGCGCCAAAACCCGTGACTCCATCATGGAGATTGCGGCGCTGAACCCGCAGACGCAAAAGCGGCCTCTTGCGGCGTGTCCAGCACGCCATCGCAGCTGCCTTGCCCGTCGGCGCGCGGGCGCCAGAAAACGGGCAGCATGCGCCAGCTCATCAGCGCGAAGGCGGCGCACCACAGCAGGGCGGCCGCGCCCATCAGCAGCGCCGTGGCATCCAGCGCGTAGGCGCAGGCGCGCAGCACGGCGCTGGCCGCCACCAGGGCCGCGCCCGCCAGCACCCAGGGGCGGCCGTTTTTTTCCAGCCCGCTGTGCGTGTAGCCCGCAATGCACATCACCACGAAAACCGACAGCCCCAGCGCCCCTGCCGTGAGCAAATGCAGCCCCGCATTCGGCGGCAGCCCCGTCAGCAACCCCACACCCGTCAGCGCGTAGCCCGCCGCCATGAAGGCGTAAGCCGCATACAGCATCAGCGGCCAGGGGCGCAGCAGCGGGCGGCCCACGTGCCAGTCGCCCATCAGGTTCAGCACGGCGCAGGCGGCGGCCAGGGCCAGCCAGGCGCTGGTGCGCGCGCCCGGCTCCCACCACTGGGCGGCGGTAAACAGGGCAATGGCCAGCATGGCCAGATTGCGGCGCGGCGGCCGGGCCAGGTAGCGGCGCGTTTCGCGCGTGGCCTCGTACTCCGGGTCTTGCTGGCGGCTTTCCACGGCGCGCCGCGCCGCCTCGCTGTCGTCAATGCTGGCATTGACGATGCTCATGGAAATGCGGCTCATCGCCACGATGATCAGCACCATCAGCGCCCCCAGCAGCCCATGCAGCCAGCGCATGGGCGGCTCGCCGCGCAAGGCATCGGCATAAAAGCCGGCCGTGGCCGCCATCATCAGCGCCAGCGTCCAGGCGAATGAAAGATGCCTGCGCTCCGGCGCGCGCCATAGCCGGGGCGTCAGCAACGCCAGCAGCAGCGCCATGAAAGCCAAATGCGCCAGCGCCGAAGCCGCCAGGGCCGCCACGGGCCACCAGCCGCTGCACCAAAAGGCCACCCGCCCCGCCAGCCACAGCCCCGCCAGCCAGCGCACCGGCGCGGCGGCAAAGGCGGGCGTATCCGTGAATTCAGGCACGCCCGTCAACGCAAAACCCGCCGCCGCCGCCAGCGTAAAGCCCAGCAGCAACTCGTGTGCGTGCCACACAAACGGCCCGCCCGCCACCGCAGGCAGCGGCCAGCCCCAAAACAGAAAAGCCCCCCAGGCCGCCATCAGCCCCCAGCCCGAGAGCATCGCCAGCGCAAACATCGGCCTGAACGGGCACAGCCACAAAGGATGCGCCAGCTGCCAGAAGCGGGCTGAAAAACAGGCCGGGCGGGCGCCTTGGGAAAGCAGCGCAGAAGAAACGTTTGGGGAAGCGGCAGGCATCGTGGCAAAAAGCAACAGTCAAAAAAACCGGCAGGCGCGGCAGGCGCAATCATGAACCCGCGCGCCATCACCCGCGCATTGTCGGGCGGCGGGCTGCTCTGCCGCGCTTTCAAAAGCTATTTCATCCAATGCCCCAGCAGGCCGGACGAAACCACGCCCAGCAAAACCGTGGGCAGCATGGGCAGGCGGCTGGCGGCCGCCGCCGTCAGCGCAATGGCAATCAGCTCGTGCGGCTTGTCGGAAACGAAATAAGGGGTGATCACCGCAATCAGCACGCAGCCGGGCGCGGCTTGCATGACGCTGGCGGCGCGCTGGCTCAATGTGCGATTGCGCAAGGCGAAAAAACCCATCAGCCGCGTGGAATAAGTCACGCCCAGCATGCTGAGAAAAACCAGAAAGGATTCGAGCGAAATCATTTTGAACCGCTGCGGAAATACGCCGCCGCCAGGCCCGACAAGGCCCCCGCCGGCACATACCACGCGCCCGGCGCCAGCCGGTAAGTCAGCGCCGCCACGAGCAGACTCACCAGCCAGGGAAGCGCCGCTGAAAATCCTTTCCACATGCCGCGAAGCAAAACCAGAAAAACAGCGGGAAACGCCATGCCAAAGCCCCAGGCCGCCACGTCGCCAAACAGCGGCCCCACCGCCGCGCCCAGGGTCGCGAAAACAATCCAGGTGGAATACAAAATGGCGCAAACGCCCGCGTAAAACGGCAAATTGAACGAAGGCAGCCCCAGCGCCTGCCGCCGCCGCACTTCCGCCAGGCCCATTGCCCAGCTTTCATCGCACATGAAAAACAGGGCGGGCAGCGCTTTTTTCAATGGCATATCGCGCAGAAAAGGCGCCAGCGCCGCGCCCATGAGTATGTGGCGCGAATTGATCATGAATGTGACGGTGGCGATCAGCCATATGGGCTGCGGATGCGCCCATAAATTCACGGCGGCAAATTCGGAGCCGCCGGCAAAATTCATTCCCGTCATCAGCAGCATTTCCAGCCAGCTCATGCCTTTTTGCCCGCCTTGCACGCCCAGAATAATGGCAAAAGGCAGCAGACCAATCAGCATGGGCGCGCTTTCCCGCGCGCCGCGAAAAAACTCCAGGCGGGATGAGTCATTTTCAGTCATATGCGATGCGAAGAAATACGAAAAATAGATGCAAGGAAAATGAAATTCAAAAACAGGCTCATTCGTCCAGGCTGATGGCGCAATGCACGGGCCGCGCGCCCAGCGCCTGCACGCAGGCCTGCGGGTTGATTTGCACGATAAAGCCACGGCGGCCGCCGTTGATGGCGATTTGGGGCAGCTCCAGGATGCTTTGCTCGACATACACGGGCATGGCGCGGCGCGTGCCAAAAGGCGAAGTGCCGCCAACCTGGTAGCCGCTGTGGTGTTCGGCCACGGCAGGCTCGCATGGCTGCACGGTTTTGACGCCAATTTGCCGCGCCAGCTGCCGGGTGGAGACTTTGCGGTCGCCGTGCATGAGGACGATGAGCGGGCGGGCGTGCTCGTCTTGCATGACGAGGGTTTTGATCACGGCGTGCGCGCTCAGCCCCAGCGCCGCCGCGCCTTGCAGGGCGCCGCCGTGGGGCTGGTAGTCATAGGCGTGGCCGGTGTAGGGCACGCCGTGCTGGCGCAGCCAGACGGTGGCGGGTGTCTGGCTGACGTGGCGTTCTTTTTTCATGGCGCTGGTTCATGGCCTGGCCGCAAGGGGCGCGCGGCGCGGAATGGGCGGGGGCTGGCAGCAGCGGGCAAGCAGGCGTATTTTGCTATTTCATCCATAGCATGAGGTCCTAGTGGAATCTGCGCGAAACGGTTTTTTTACCCCGCTGAATTTGCTCTTGTTTTTGATGCCATGCAATGGAAGGGGGCCTGCCGCGAGGGGCGAAAGTGCAGGCCGGAATGGGCAGCAAGGCGCAGACGGGTCTGGCAGCCCGGCGAGGATTGGCCGTGCCGCAAAGCGCCTTGAGTCCGTGCTTTTGCGCCTGCGGACAGATGGCGGGCCGTCTCTCAGCTGGCGGGGTCGCGCATTTCAAGGCGGATGGCGTCGATGGCTTGCAGCAGGTCAGGCGGCAGCGTCACGCTCCAGGCGTCGAGGTTTTCGTCCAGTTGCGCCAGCGAGGTCACGCCGATGATGGTGCTGGCCACGCGCCAGGAGCGGTAGCAGAAGGCCAGCGCCATTTGCGTGGGCGTGAGGCCGTTTTCGCGCGCCAGGCGGTTGTAGCGGCGGGCGGCTTCAAAAGCCTGCGGGCGGCCCCAGCGCTGGCTTTTGGCGCGCTCGCCGTTCATGCGGCCAGCGGGCGCTTGCGGCACGCCAAAGCCGGTGGCGTCGTATTTGCCCGTCAGCAGGCCGAAGGCCAGCGGCGAGTAGGCCAGCAGCCCCACGCCCAGGCGGTGGCAGGTTTCGTCCAGCCCGTTGTCGTAGGCACGGCTGGTGAGGCAGTAGGGGTTTTGCACGCTCACGGGCCGGGGCAGGCCGTGGGCCTCGGCCAGGCGCACGAATTCGTGCACGCCGTAGGGCGTTTCGTTGGACAGGCCGATGGCCCGCACTTTGCCCGCCTGCACCAGTTTTTGCAGGGCCTGAAGCTGCTCCAGGATGGGCGTTTGCGCGCTCTCTTGCGCCGGGTCGTAATACATCTGCCCGAAGCGGGGCGCGTGACGCTCCGGCCAGTGAATCTGGTAGAGGTCGATGACTTCGGTTTGCAGGCGGCGCAGCGAGCCTTCGCAGGAGGCGATGATGTCGGCGGCCGTCATGCCCTTGCCAGGGCGCAGCCAGGGCATGTCCCGCGCGGGGCCGGCCACTTTGGTGGCCAGGGTCACGCGCTGGCGCATGCCGGGGCGCTGGCGCAGCCAGCGGCCCATGAAGGTTTCCGTCGCCCCGGCGGTGGCAGCGCTGGGGGGCACGGGGTACATCTCCGCCGTGTCGAGAAAGGTCACGCCGCGCTCCACGGCGCGGTCCAGTATGGCGTGCGCGTCCGCCTCATTCACCTGTTCGCCAAAGGTCATGGCGCCCAGGCAGATGGGGGTCACGCGCAGCGGGCCGAGGGCGATGGGCGTCAGGGGTTTCATGAGCCGGCTCATGCCAGCGCCGCCGCCACGGCGTCGCCCATTTCGCGCGTGCCCACTTTGCGCGTGCCTTCGCTGGCAATGTCAGGCGTGCGCAGGCCCTGGGCGAGCACGGACTGCACGGCCGCTTCAATGCGGGCAGCGGCTTCGGGCTGGTTCAGGCTGAAGCGCAGCATCATGGCCGCGCTGAGGATGGTGGCCAGCGGGTTGGCGATGCCCTGGCCGGCAATGTCGGGGGCGCTGCCGTGGCTGGGTTCGTACAGGCCCTGCTTTTTGTCGTTGAGGCTGGCCGAGGGCAGCATGCCGATGCTGCCGGTGAGCATGGCGGCTTCGTCGCTGAGGATGTCGCCAAAGAGGTTGCCGGTGACGATGACATCAAACTGCCGGGGGGCGCGCGCCAGCTGCATGGCGGCGTTGTCCACGTACATGTGATCGAGCTGCACGCCAGGGTATTGGCGGTGCACGTCGCACACTGCGTCGCGCCACAGTTGCGAGGTTTCCAGCACGTTGGCCTTGTCCACGCTGGTCACGCGGCCCTGGCGCTTTTGCGCGGCCTGGAAGGCCACGTGGGCGATGCGCTCGATTTCGGGGCGGCTGTAGCGCATGGTGTCAAAGGCTTCTTCGCTGCCGGCAAAGGGGCCGTCGGGGGCGCTGCGGCGCCCGCGCGGCTGGCCGAAGTAGATGTCGCCCGTCAGCTCGCGGATGATGAGGATGTCCAGCCCCGCCACGAGTTCGGGCTTGAGGCTGGAGGCGTGCGTGAGCGGCGCGTGGCAAATGGCCGGGCGCAGGTTGGCAAACAGCCTCAGCGCCTTGCGCAGGCCCAGGATGGCCTGCTCGGGCCGCAGATGGCGCTCCAGCTGGTCGTATCGGGGGTCGCCCACGGCGCCAAAGAGCACGGCGTCAGCCTCTTGCGCGAGCCTGAGCGTGGCTTCGGGCAGCGGGTGGCCGCAGGCGGCGTAGGCCGCGCCGCCCACGGCAGCTTCCTGCATTTCAAGGGGCAGGGCCAGGGCTTTGAGAACTTTGACAGCCTCGGCCACGATTTCGGGGCCAATACCGTCGCCAGGCAGAAGGGCGATTTTCATGGGGCGCTTTCGCTTTTCAGGAGTAGAGGAAAGGGGAAAGAAAGCTATTTGCTTCCGATTTCATAGCTGCTGGCGCTGGTTTGGCGGGCGCTGGCGGCGGATACACCTTCAAAAAAAGGGGCAAAAAAGGCATCACGCCTTTCCAGCCCTTGTGAAATCAGCGCAGGCAGCTATGGTTCCGGGAGCAAATGACTCTGCTGGCAGGCTTTCAGAGCGTGTGCGCCAGCCAGGGCTTGGCGGCCAGGCGGCGGGCCTCGAAGGCACGGATGTCGTCCTGATGGCGCAGCGTCAGGCCGATGTCGTCCAGCCCGCCCAGCAGGCAGTATTTGCGGAAGGGCTGCACGTCAAAGGCGATTTCGCTGCCGTCGGGCTTGACGATGCGCTGGCGCTCCAGATCGATGGTGAGGCGGTAGCCGGGCGCAGCGGCCACTTCGGCAAAAAGCTGGCTGACCACTTCTTCGGGCTGCACGATGGGCAGCAGGCCGTTTTTGAAGCAGTTGTTGAAGAAGATGTCGGCATAGCTGGGGGCAATCAGCGCGCGAAAGCCGTATTGCGCAATGGCCCAGGGCGCGTGCTCGCGGCTGGAGCCGCAGCCGAAGTTGCGCCGCGCCAGCAGGATGGAAGCGCCTGCGTAGCGCGGCTGGTTGAGCACGAAGTCAGGATTGGGCTGGCGGCTGGCGGGGTTCATGCCTGGCTCGCCCTTGTCCAGATAGCGCCATTCGTCAAACAGGTTGGGGCCGAAGCCCGTGCGCTTGATGGACTTGAGAAACTGCTTCGGGATGATGGCGTCGGTATCCACGTTTTCGCGGTCCATGGGCGCGACGATGCCGGTGTGAAGGGTGAATTTGTCCATGAGATTTGCAGTGTGCGGAAGACGGAAAAAAACGGCAAAAGGCGGCAGGCCGGCCTTATTCAAACTCCTCCCACTGGCCGCCGTCGGCCTCGCATTCTTCGGCCAGCGAGGCCAGCTGGCCCTCGTTGCGGCCATAGTGCCAGGTGTCGAATTCGCCTTCATACGCGCCCCGGCACACGGCGTCGGCATCGCGCCGGGGGCATTGGGGCAGCCAGGTGAGATTGACCGCGTTGCTGCGGCCCATGCCGCCCGCGTTGTTCCAGGCCACGCCTTCGCAGCGGTCCTTGATGGCGGAGCGGCTTGTGCCCTTGCGGCCTTGCAGGCAATCGGTAATGACCGTGGGCGCGCCCAGCGTCTGGATGGGCGACTCGATCATGCAGGCGCGCCCGCTTTGGGCCTGGGCCTGCAAAGGCAGGGCGGCGGCCAGCAAGGCGGCTGAAACCAGAAAATGAAAACGCATGAGAAAACTCCGTCAGAAAATCAAAAAAAATCAGGAAAGGCGCTGCTCCATCAGCGTTTTGAGCGGCGCAAGGCCCAGCTTGCGATAAAACCCGGACGCGCTTTCATTGGCCTGCCATACATTCAGCGTCAGACTGTCGCATTGCTCGCGGCGGGCATATTCAAGAACATATTCATAAAGCCTTTTGCCAATATGCTGGCCACGGCAGGCGGCGTTCACGCACAAATCATCCAGATACAAAACCCGCCGGCTGGCCAGTGAAGGGTGGCCTTGCGTTTCCTGCAGTTCGCAAAAGGCATAGCCCTGCACGGCACCATTTTCGTCTTCATAAACAAAAACGGGGTTTTGCGCGTCGGCCAGCCGTTTTTCAAGTTCGGCGTCCGGATATTTTCTCCGGCCAATTTTGAAAATGTCGGGCCGCGCCCGGGCGTGAATATCGTGCACCTGATCCAGCAGCTCGCCTATGCGTTTTTGGTCTTGGGCTTGGGCGCGGCGGATGGTCATGGGCGTTTCCTTCGGTCCGGACTGCGCATGAAAGACTTTAAAAAAAGGAGCAAATCCAAAGAGGGGAAAACGGCGCTCGCGCACTGTCCACCAGGACATCATGCTATGGAATGAAGAGCGGAAACAAAGAACAGAAACGGCCCCTTGCCCTGCGTGCTGCGCCAGGAGGCGCGGGCAAGAGGCCGCGCCGTTCAGTGGCGGTCGGCGGCGCGTTCGATGGCGCGGCCGCCCGCCTGCACGTCCTGGCCAAGGCCGTGCACGGTGTTGCAGCCGGTCAGCGTGAGGGCGGCCAGCAGGGCGGCAAAGAGGGCGAGGGTGGCTTTCTTCATGGTTCTCTCCTTTGGTGAGTGGATGTGCCGCCGCGCGGGGAGCGCGCGAGGCTTGCGTGGAGCTTTCTTCTCGTGCGGCGGCATGGGCATTGTGCCTTTGGGCCGGGCTGGGCCGGCGCGCCGGTTTTGGCGCTGATTTCGCTCCTGCTTCCATAGCGTGATGCCCTGGTGAACAGTGCGCAGACGCCGTTTTCTGGCTCCTGAATTTGCTCTGCTTTTTAAACCGTTTCACTGGCATGAGGCGCGGCGCGCGCGTCGTCTGCGCCCAGCTCGCGGATGTCCACGAAGTGCCCGTGCAGCGCGGCGGCGGCGGCCATGGCGGGGCTGACGAGGTGGGTGCGCCCGCCCGCGCCCTGGCGGCCTTCAAAGTTGCGGTTGCTGGTGGAGGCGCAGCGCTCGCCCGGCTCCAGGCGGTCGGCGTTCATGGCCAGGCACATACTGCATCCGGGTTCGCGCCACTCAAAGCCCGCTTCGGTGAACACTTTGTCCAGCCCTTCGGCTTCGGCCTGCCTTTTGACCAGGCCGGAGCCGGGCACAACCATCGCCAGCTTGACGTTGGGCGCGAGCTTGCGGCCCAGGCGGCGGATGACGGCGGCGGCTTCGCGCATGTCTTCAATGCGGCTGTTGGTGCAGCTGCCGATGAAGACTTTGTCGATGGCGATGTCGCGCAGCGCCTTGCCGGGCGTCAGGCCCATGTAGGCAAGCGCGCGCTCGATGGCGCCGCGCCGCGAGGCGTTGGCTTCTTGCGCGGGGTCGGGCACGCAGCCGTCTATGCCCAGCACCATTTCGGGGCTGGTGCCCCAGGTGACTTGCGGGACGATTTGCGCGGCGTCCAGCTCCACCACGGCGTCAAAGTGCGCGCCGGGGTCGGAGTGCAGGGTGCGCCAGTAGGCCACGGCCTGCTCCCATTCGGGGCCGCCCGTGAACTGGCCGGTGGCCGCGTCGGTGCCGGGGGCCAGCAAGCGGCCCTTGAAGTAGTCGATGGTTTTTTCGTCCACGGCCACCAGCCCGGCGCGCGCGCCCGCTTCAATGGCCATGTTGCACACGGTCATGCGCCCTTCCATGCTCAGGGCGCGGATGGCGCTGCCCGCAAATTCGATGGTGTAGCCCGTGCCGCCTGCGGTGCCGATCTTGCCGATGATGGCCAGCACGATGTCTTTGGCGGTGATGCCGGGGGCGGCCTGGCCTTCCACGCGGATGAGCATGTTTTTGGCCTTTTTGGCCAGCAGCGTTTGCGTGGCCATGACGTGCTCGACTTCGCTGGTGCCGATGCCGTGCGCCAGCGCGCCGAATGCGCCGTGGGTGCTGGTGTGGCTGTCGCCGCAAACCACGGTCATGCCCGGCAGCGTGGCGCCGTTTTCGGGGCCGATGACGTGCACGATGCCCTGGCGCTGGCTCAAGAAGGGAAAGTAGGCCGCCGCGCCGCTGGCGCGCACGTTGGCGTCCAGCGTCATGACCTGCTCGCGGCTGATGGGGTCTTCAATGCCGGCCAGGCCCTTTTCCCAGCCGGTGGTGGGCGTGTTGTGGTCGGCCGTGGCGACGATGGAGCTGATGCGCCACACCTTGCGCCCCGCCTCGCGCAGGCCCTCGAAGGCTTGCGGGCTGGTGACTTCGTGTACCAGGTGGCGGTCGATGTAGAGGATGGCGGTGCCGTCTTCTTCGGTGGAGACGACGTGCTCGTCCCAGAGCTTGTCATACAGGGTGCGGGGGGCGGCGTGGGTCATGGTTTTTCTTTCTCTTGCGTGTCAAAAAAACGGGGGAAGCAAAGGCTTGAAGGAAAGGCTTGAAGGGCTTGCGCAAAGGCTTTCAGGCGGGCGGCGCATCCGCCGCCAGGTGTGCCACCAGCGCGCGGGCGGGGGCGGGCAGGCTGTCGAAGTCGCGGGCGATCAGGGCAATCTGGCGCAGCGCCCAGGCGTCAGCCAGCGGCACGCCCAGCAGGCGGCCCTGGCCCACGCCGCGCAGCAGCGCGAAGGCGCGCCCGGGCATCAGGCCCACGCCCAGGCCGTTGTCAATCATGCGGCACATGGCGGCCAGGCCCGTGACGCGCACGCGCAGCCGCACGGGCCGCCCGGCGCGGCGGGCCGCCTGCTGCATGGCCTGGCTGATGGAGCTGCCCGCTTGCAGCCCCACGTGGTCAAAGGCCAGCGTGTCGGCAAAAGCCACTTCATCGCGCCCGGCCAGCGGGTGGCCCTGCGGCACGGCCAGCAGCAGGCGGTCTTGCCGGTAGGGGCGCGATTGCAGCGGCGCGGCGCGGCCCGGCGCGGGCGGCAAGGCGCTGGCGTTGCAGATGCCCACATCCGCCGCGCCTTCCTGCACGGCGCGCACCACGTCGGCGGACAAGTGCTCTTGCAGCTCGATCTTCACGTCCGCGTTTTCGCGCACGAAGCGCCCCAGGTCGTCGGGCAGAAACTGCACCACCGCCGAGATGCTGGCGTGCACGCGCACCGGCCCGCGCGCGCCGCTGGCGTATTCGCCCAGCGCCGCCTGCATCTTCTCCAGCCCGAACAGCGCTTCTTGCGCGTGGCGCAGCAGGCTTTGCCCCGCTGGCGTGAGCGCCACGCCGCGCGCGTGGCGCAGCAGCAGCGGCACGCCCGCCAGCGCCTCCAGCTCCGAAAGCCGCTTGCTCACAGCCGACGCGGCCAGCGCCTCGCGCGCGGCGGCGCGGCCGATGCTGCCCGTCTCCCCCACGGCCACAAACAGTTGCAGCGTGGTGAAGTCCAGGCGGCGGGCAAAGTCATGCGCGGCGGCGGAATCGGGCACGGCGGTCATGGAATTCATCTCGAAACGAGATGGCAATTCTATATCTCATTGCTGAAAATGAAAAAGCCATCTTGCTGCGCGATGCCTTGCACGGGACGAGAAAAAGCCCGCCGAAGCGGGCTTTCGCAGCTTAGCAGACCGGGGCGAATCAGTCGTTGTTCGTCACGCCCAGCAGCACCAGCAGGGACTGGAACACGTTGTAGATGTCCAGATACAGCTCCAGCGTGGCCATCACGTAGTTCGTCTCGCCGCCGTCGATGATTTGCTTGATGTCGTAGAGCATGTACAGGCTGAACACGATGATGGACAGCGCGCACAGCCCCATCAGCAAGGGCAGCGATGCGCTGCTGGAAAACGCCGCCAGCAGCCCGCAGGCGATGAAGCCCACAAACGTGATGGCAGCGCCCACCGCCAGCCAGCGCCCCAGGCCGGACAAATCGCGCTTGATCACGCTGGCCAGCGTCGCCATCACGGCGAACACGCCGGCGGTGCCGCCCACGGCCGTCATCACCACCGCCTCGCCGTTTTTCATGCCCAGCACAAAGCCCAGCAGGCTCGAGAGCATCACGCCCATGAAGAACGTAAAGCCCAGCAGCAGCGCCACGCCCGCGCCCGAATTGCGGTTTTTCTGAATGGCCCACATGAAGGCGAACGCGCCGCCCAGAAACACCACCAGCCGCAGCCAGCCCGTGAACACATAGCCAATGCCCGTGGCCATGCCCAGCCACGCGCCCAGCACCGTCGGCACGAGCGACAGCGCCAGCAGCCAATAGGTGTTGCGCAGCACGCGGTTGCGCTGCGCGGCGAAATCCGCGCCAGCGGAGCCAGCGGCGTAATCGTTCAGAAATCGGTCGTTCAGGCTCATGCGCAATCTCCTCAAAAAAGGGGGTAACAAAAGGGGGAGCGGCATTGTATGCAGCCGCCTGCGCCCTGCCGCGCAGCGGCGGCGCGCGGCTGGTGGAAGCGCCAGGCTTGCGGATGACCCCGCAGCCTGCCAGGCTACATCAGAAACAGGAGCAAATTCAAGGGCATCAAAATACCGTCTTGCGCAATTTCCACTAGGACATATTGCTATGGATAAAGGAGCGAGAATAACGGGGCGCCTTTCACGCTCTCTTGCTGGCTTGGCCCCGTTCATTCGCGGCCAGCGCCGGTTCAGAGCGCGGCCATGAAAGGCGGCGGGTTGGGCTGCACAGCACAGGCAAGCCTTGCCGCGCGCGCCGCGCTACCCGAAGGTGATGACGGCCTTGTTGTCCTGGCGGCGGCCCAGGATATTGAGCAGGTTGAGCAGCTGCGCCTCGGTGCCCGGCGTGGCTTCAGCCTGGCCGGTAAAGCGCAGGCGCTGGCCGACCCACTGCCCGCTGCCAGACAGCAGCAGCGCGCTGCCGGGCAGGCTGGACAGGCTCAGCGAGGGCGTTTCGCCGCCCGTGAGGGTGACGCTGTAGGAGCCTAGCGGCTTCAGGGGCGAAAGGCGCGAAGCCACCTGCCGCGCCGTGGCCCCGGCCTGCCCTTGCAGATGCAGGCGGCCCTGCACCCAGCCAAAAGAAAGCCCGTGCGTGCGCAGCGTGATGTCGCCTTGCAGCTGCACGGTGTTCCACAGCGTGCCCAGGCCGGCAAGGAGGGCGGCGGGCCAGGCGGACTGGCCATCTTCCACGGCCACCTGCACGCCGCCCCACTGCCAGCGCACGCGCGCGGCCAGCGGCCCCTGGGGCGTGCAGCAATCGGCCTGAAGGCGCACGCTGGCGGCCAGCCAGCCGGGAGAAAGCTGCCACTGCACGCGGCCTGGCAGCGCCACGCGGCCACGGCTGCCCTCGCCGCCTGCGAGCATGAGGCGGGCCGAGCCGCGCCAGACGGTGCCATAAGGCTCGGCCAGCTGCACCATGCCGCCGCTGCCCGCGCGCACGGCGGCAGCCAGCCAGCGAGCGGGCGCCTGCCAGACGAGGGTGACGGCCAGCCCGATGAAAGCCCCGGCCAGGGCCGAGCGCCACGGCGCGCGCGGGCGCGGGCGGGTCAAGGCCGGGCGGGCGCGGCCCGCGCCCAGCTGGCTGGGGCTGAAGCCCGAAGGAAATTCGGAATGCCCAAAGCCGGAATGCCCGGACGGGGCAAAGTCTGCGAAGCGCGGCTTGCGGCGGCTCATGCCGGCGGCAGGGCAAGGGTGATGGAGCCGTCCCACACAGCAGCGCTGCCGGGCGGACTGCCCGCCGGGCGCGTCAGGCGGGCCTGGGTGGGCACGGCGCGGGCGTTGGCGCGGGCCTGTTGCAGCCACTGCGCCAGCGCGGCGGCGGGCGCGGCCTTGAGGGTGAGCGTGGCGCGGTCGCCCGTGATGCTCAGGCGCGCGGCCGCGCCCAGCGTCTGCTCAACCGATTCCTGCAAGGCGCGCTGGGCCTGGCCCGGGGCCAGCCGGGGCATGGCCTGCAAGGCTTCGGCCTCGCTCTTGAGCAGCTGCATCTGCTGCCAGCGCGCCTGAAGCGCGGCGCGCTCGCCTTCAGCCTGCCGCAGCGTGCGCACGGCGGGCGCCAGCGCCAGCTGCCACAGCAGCGCGCCCAAAACCACGGCGGCGGCCAGCAGCACCAGACGGCGCTCGCGCGCGTGCAGCCTGGCCCAGCCCGCCGCAGCGGATTCGGCCAGCGCCGCAAGGGCAGATGCCTTCCCGCTGCGGCTCATGGCTGCGCTCCAGCGGATGCGGCTTGGCTCACGCGCAAGCCGCCTTCCACGGCTTCGGCCTGATAGCCCAGCGGGCGCAGGTGGGCGGCGGCATCCTGCAAAGCCGCGCCGTCCAGTTGCAGGCCCTTGAGGGTGAGTTCGCCCGTGTCGTATTCAATGGCGGCGGGGCTGCCCGCCTCTGGACGGGCCAGCAGGGCCTGGCCCAGCGCGGCCAGCATCGGCTCCATGTCGCGCGCGGAAGGCGCGCCGGTGGCCTGGCGCAGCGCGGCCACTTCGCGCTCCATTTGCACGGGCGCATCCACCACGGCCCGCACCTGGGGGAAGGTATCGGTGAGCACGGCGTCAATGCGCGCGCGCAAGTCGCGCAGGCTGGCGCGCTCGTTCCAGGCCCAGGCGTTCAGGCCGGCCAGATTGGCCAGCAGCGCCAGCGCCAGGCCCCAGCGGGCGGGCCGCCACACGCGCTCATGCAGCCAGGCGCGCCACAAGGAAGCCAGCCGCTTGCCCGCGCGCGCGCGGGTGTTCTGCGCCAGATCGAGCTGGGCCAGGTCCCAGGCGCTGCGGCCCGCCAGCAGCAGGCGCTCGGGCTGCGGCAGCAGCGCCACGCCCCCGCCCAGCAGGCGCTCGGCCATTTGCGCCACGGCAGGCTCGGCCTGCACGGCGGCGTCTTCGGGCAAGCGGCCTGCATCATCCTGCGGCAGCAGCGCCAGGGCGGCGGGGGTGAAAGGCAGCGCCTGCACGCCAGCTTCCACGCCCTCGCCCGTGATCAGCGCCTGGGGCTGGTCTGCCGTGCCGGTGATCAGCAGCGAAACAGGGCCGTCTTGCGGCGCGGCCTCGGGCACGATGCGGCTGACGGGGCGCTGCGCCGCTTCCAGCGCGCTCAAATGCGCCTTGAGCCAGGCGCGGTCGCACAGCGCCACCCAGCACTCGCCGCCGCCGCCGCGCGCCGAAGGCTCCAGCGCGAAATGCAGGCGCGCCGCGTCTTCCAGCAAACGGTCTTCCAGCAACCCTTCCAGCGCGGGGCGCAGGCGGGCCGATCCGGGGCCGACGCCCTTGGGCAAGGCCACGCGCTGCCAGGCCAGCCGCGCAGCAGGCGCGATGGCCACCACCTCCACGCCGCGCCCGGCCGGCGGCAACAGCGTGGCGGCCACGCCGCTGCCGTGGCGGGCCACCGTCAGGCCGTCTTGCGAGGTGACGTAGGCATAAACGCCCGGCGGGCCAGGCGGCAGCATGACTAGAAGCAGGCTCATGGGCGGGCGATTCTATTGAGGGGCCATGCCAGCAACAGCCCGCGCACGGCGCAAGCGGCGGATGAACCCGGCCATTTGCAGGAGAAGCCGTTTGCCGCCTTGCATCAAAAAAAGGAGCAAATCAACGGCATGAAAAACGCCTTGTGTCGCTTTATTTACCGGAAAAGTTTGCTATTGATGAAGTAGCAAGAACCTTCTTTCCTCCCGCCTGGCGACCCGGTTGCGCCGGCCCGGAAACCGGCAAGCCCCGCCGGGCCATGCAGCGCCAGCGGGGCTTGTGTGCGGGGGACAGAAGACGAGGCCGTGCTCAGCGCAGCGCGGCATCCATTTGCGCGATGAACTCGCTCAGGAAGCGTTCGATTTCCTGCTGAACATAGGCATTCGGGTCATTGATGGCCTGGGCCTCCTTGTCGTTTTCAGGCACGCCCGTGCCTGCCAGGGCTTGCGTGACCTGGTTCATGTCGCTGTTGCCAAACAGGATGGGAAGCTCTTCCTGCATGGTCTGCCGCCCTTGCTTGCCAAGGACTTGCTCCATGCCGTCTCTCATGGCCGCGCGCCAGACGGATGTGCCTGCGCGGGCCAGCCCCTGGGTGGCGCCGGGCACGGCGCTTTCCACCTTGGAAGCCACGTGGCTGGCAAAGCTTTGGCCCAGGGAGCGCGTGGCGTCATGCAACACGCTGCCGAAGCCTTCCTGAATGGAGCGCGCCACATCCAGCGCGCCGCGCGACAGGCCCGTTTGGGCGCGCGACAGCTGGCCTGCCGCCAGATCGCCCAGCGCCCTGGCGGCAAAGCCGGGCAGTCCTTTGCTGGCCGCCAATTGCGCCACGCCTGTGGAAAAGGCGCCGGCGAACGTGCTCTTTTTGGTGCTGGCCAGACCGTCAGCCAGCGCCAACGCCGGGCTGGCAGCGGTCAGCGCGGTGTAGGCGACATCGGCGAACCGGCTGTGAACGACGGAACTGGGAACCCCCAGCCTGGTGGCAAGCCGCCCCAGCAGGCTGCCAGCAAAGGAGCCTTTGGGCGCAACTCTGTCCGCAACTGAATTGAATGCGGCCTTGACGGCGCTGGCCACGTGCGAAAAAGCAGCGCCGATTCGCGAAGCCGGGCTGCGCGCCGCCGTCCTTGATGCCGACCGGGCCGCCTTGCCCCGGCTGGCACCCGAAGAATGACCGGAAGAATGTCCACGGCCCGCGCCACGGCTGCCGCCTGCGCCACGTCCGCCGCCAGCGCCACCCGCGCCGCCCGATCCACCTTTTCCGCCTGCCATGATGTTTCCTTTCGTGAAAGTTCAAGAGAGTTGAAGCAGCCGATTGGATGACTTCTCCTGCTGGCATGGCAAGCTAGTGCGGTTACCAGGCTGTGCATGCATACAGCTACATACTTACCCTGGTTCCGGCATGACGCAAAGCTGCGCGCACGGCGCCTGCCAGGGCATGCGCACTGGGGGAAGGCGGGCGCTGGACGCCGCATGCAGGCAGTCAGTCAGGCGCCGCCGCTTTCAAGATTTGTTGCGAACGGCAGCATTTGTTTGCCGTTTGGCCTCGCGCTTCATTCACCTCATTCCACCGCTGCGCCACGCGTGCGCCCAGCGGGGCCAGGCGGCGGGCGGTGGCGAGCACGCGGCGGTCTTTGGTCAGCAGCGTGGCCTGGTGGGCCAGGGCCAGGTCGATGAAGGGCTGGTCGTCGGCGTCGCTGCACAGCACGGGCGCGCGCGGGGCGGCGGGCAGCAGGCGGGCCAGGTTGTCGAAGGCGGCCAGCACTTGTTCGGCGGCGCAGTGGCGGGCGGCCAGCTGCTTTTGCAAGGCGGCGTAGGTAAGCACGCGGGCCAGTTCGCTGCGCATGCTTTGCGTGGCCAGCCAGCGCGCTTGCCCGGTTTGCAAGGCGGCGCGCACGCTGGCGGCGGCGGGTTCGTCAAACAGCAGCAGGTCCAGCGCCCAGTTGGTGTCGATGACCAGGTTCATGCGGCGGGGCCGGGGGCGTTGGCCGGGCGGCGGGCGGTGAGTTCAAAGCGCAGCAGGCGGCATTCGATGGGGCCGTTGAACAGCGGCACGCGGCGGCTTTCTTTCAGGCGCAGGCGCGCGCTCAGGCGGGCGTCGGGCGTGAGCAGCCAGGCGGTCCAGCCGCCAAAGTGGGTTTTCCAGTGCTGGCTGAGTTGCTCGAAGAAGTCGTGGGCGCTTTCTTGGCCGGGGCTGTTTTCATCGCCCCGGCGCAAGGTGGCGGTTTGGAAGGTTTCGCGCCCCTGGCCTGTTTTCCAGCCCGTTTCTTTTCCGGCGCCAGCTTTGCCGGCGACGGCGATGCGCTCGCCGTAGGGCGGGTTCATGAGGATGAGGCCCGGCTCGGCGCATGGCGGCTGGCGCTGGAGCGCGTCGCCGCCGCGCAGTTGCACGGCTTGCGCCACGCCGGCGCGTTCGGCGTTGCGCTGGGCGAAGTCCACCATGCGGTGCGACACGTCGCTGCCAAAGATGCGCGGCGCGGCGGGCGCGGGCCGGGCGGCGGCTTCGGCTTCGCCTTTCATGGCTTGCCATTCGTCGCGTTTGAAAAGCGGCAGGCGCTCGAAGGCGAAGCGCCGCTGGCCGCCGGGCGGCAGGCCCAGCGCCAGTTGCGCCGCTTCGATGACGATGGTGCCGCTGCCGCAGCAGGGGTCATACAGCGGCTGCGCGGCGACTGCACGCCGGGCGGGCTGCCACCAGCCGCTGGCGGCCAGCATGGCGGCGGCCAGGGTTTCCTTGAGCGGGGCGTCGCCTTTGTCTTGCCGCCAGCCGCGTTTGAAAAGCGGCTCGCCGCTGGTGTCCAGCAGCAAGCTGGCGTGTGCGCCGTCCAGGTGCAGGTGAATGCGCACGTCGGGCTGCTGCGTTTGCACGCTGGGGCGCGCGCCGCTGCGCTCGCGAAAGCGGTCGGCAACGGCGTCTTTGACGCGCAGGGCGGCAAATTGCAGGCTTTTGAAGGCGCTGCCGCGCGCGGTGACGTCCACGCGGAAGGTGTGGCGCGTGCCAAACCAGTCTTCCCAGGGCACGCGCCGCGCCAGCGCGTAGAGGGCGTCTTCGCTTTCGCATGGCGCGTGGGCCAGCTCCAGCAGCACGCGCTGCGCCAGGCGGCTGTGCAGGTTCAGCCGCATCACGTCGCGCCAGCGGCCGCGCGCATAAATGCCGCCGCGCTCGATCAGCAGGTTTTGCCCGGCCAGGCCGGTCAGGCCATGTACTTCGTCGGCCAGAAAGTCTTGCACGCCTGCCGCGCAGGGCAGAAAGAGGGTCAATGCTTCATCGCTCATGCAAGGCATGGTAGGCCATGCCCCGCCTGCCGCGCGGGCAGCCGGGCGGGCTGGATTGCCGTGGCGCGTTTTTGATCAAAAACAGGAGCGAATTCAGGTGGGTGTTAAACCTGCCTTGCGCGCATTCCACTAGGACCTCATGCTATGGATGAAGGAGCAAATAAAGTCGGCCCAAAAAGCTGCGGCCGCCACTGCCACCCTACTATGCTTGGCGGCTGGATACAGCTTCCACACTTTTGCAAAAACAATGAACGCCAAACCCCTGCTTGAAATGCAGCCCGCCGAAGCGGCGCTGCTTGCCGCCGCCTGCATTGCCATGATGGGCGTGACCATGATCGGCTTTGGCTGGGCGCCGCACGTGTCCATCATCCTCGTGCTGTGCGCGCTGCTGGCGCTGGGGCGGCTCAAGGGGCTGGCTTTTGCCGACATGCAGCGCGGCATGGCCGGCGGGGTGATGTCGGGCATAGGCGCGATTTACCTGTTTTTCTTCATCGGGCTGCTGGTGTCGGCGCTGATGATGTCGGGCGCCATTCCCACGCTCATGTACTACGGGCTGGGGGCGATTGCGCCGGGGCTGTTTTACGTGTCGGCCTTCGTGCTCACTTCCGTGGTGGGCATTGCCATTGGCAGCAGCCTGACCACTTGCGCCACGCTGGGCGTGGCCTTCATGGGCATGGGGCAGGCGCTGGGGGCGCAGCCGGCCATCGTGGCCGGGGCCGTGGTTTCGGGCGCGTTTTTCGGCGACAAGATGTCGCCGCTGTCCGACACCACGGCCATTGCCGCTTCCATCGTCGGCATCGATTTGTTCGATCACATCCGCAACATGAGCTACACCACGGCGCCCGCCTGGCTGCTCACGGCGCTGCTTTTGTGGCTGCTGCCTGCGCAAGTGGGCGAAGGCGGCCTGGCGGGCGTGCAGCTTTTTCAGCAGCAACTGGCCGCCAGCGGCCTGATCAGCGGCTGGGCGCTGCTGCCCTTTGTGGCGCTGGTGGCGCTGGCGCTGCGGCGGGTGAGCACGATTTACGCCATCAGCATCACCATTGCCGTGGCGCTGCTCATCACTTACGCCAGCGGCGGGCCGGCGCTGGGCGAGCTGGGCGGCTTTTTCTTCAAGGGCTACCACCCGCCCGAAGGGCTGGAGCTGGGCGATGTGGGGCGGCTGCTTTCGCGCGGCGGCATCGAGAGCATGTTTTTCACGCAGACCATCGTGATCCTGGCATTGAGCCTGGGCGGGCTGCTGAACGCGCTGGGCGTGCTGCCCGCGCTGCTGGCGGGCATCAGCCACATGCTGACGACGGCCGGACGCGCCACCTTCAGCGTGGCCGCCACCTCGCTGGGCGTGAACGTGCTGATTGGCGAGCAATACCTGAGCCTGCTGCTGGCCGGACACACCTTCAAGCCCGTTTACGAGCGCCTGGGCCTGCACCCGCGCAACATCGCCCGCACAGTGGAAGACGCAGGCACTGTCATCAACCCGCTGGTGCCCTGGGGTGTGTGCGGCGTGTTCATCAGCCACGCGCTGGGCGTGCCCGTGCTCGACTACCTGCCCTGGGCCACCTTCTGCTGGCTGTGCCTGCTGCTGACGCTGGCCTTCGGCTTTTCGGGCCGCACGATCAGCCGGGTTTGAGGGGGCTAGAGCATCCAAGGCGCCGCCATCAACGCCGTGTGCGCGGCCCAGTAGATCAGCCGCCGCCATGCGCCATCTTTGCCATAAATAGTGCAATAGACCATTCTTCCAGAGAAGACGAAGATCAATGCTGTTTTCTCAACCACACTCTAAAAGGAGGTTTATGAGCACTAAGCAAAGCAATGGCGGCTTGCCCAGCAAAACCGGTAATCCATCCGGCGGCGGCCGCAGCAATAATCCGCCAGCATCCAGGCAAGGAAATGGCGGCGGCTGGCCCAGCACAACGGGCAATCCATCCGGCGGCGGCCGCAGTAATAATCCGCCAAAGGCGAAATAGGTTTGCCAGCGCATCCATGAATAGCCCTGAAAGGGGTTTTCATGGCGCGACGCAAATTCATTTTGCGAGGTAAATCAGGCAATGGCATCAAGCGGCCGCAGCTGCTTGATGCCATTTTTTGTCCAGTATTCAAATGACTGCGCCGCCCATGCGCTTGCATTGGGCGCACCCATGTATTCAGACGAATAATTTGGCAAATATTCGGATTGTTTTTCTAGCCGGTCATCAAGCCAGGTCAGGGTTCTCAAGACAAAATGAACCCTGCGCGTTTCCTGGGCCAGAAAGAAAAGACAACTCAGCAAATCGCCTTGCATTTTTTCGCACAAGGAGAAAAGAATTTCCCTGACCTTTTCTTCATCCGGAAAATATCTGTCGGCGTAATAGGTTCCCAGACTGGATACAGTAATCTTGTTTCCGCTTCTTTCAGAAATATATTCATGCAGATCCTGCTGCGACTTTGATTTGCATGCCTTTTGCAAGGCTTTCATCCATTTGGACGCCAATTTGATGGCTCCACTCCTTCCTGTTGCCATGAACGAGGCTGGCCCCATGCCCAAGTCATTTCTCGCCATCTGCCATAGGGGATGTGAAGCCGCTTTCTCAGCTGCCAGTGATATTTGCAGCTCAAAAAATGGAACCAGCAATGCTCCCAAAGCTTGCGCCTTGTCTTTTGCTTCCCCAAGTTTTTCCAGCGAGCCATGTCGCCAATAGACGGATGCATCAGGCTGGTTTCGTATTTCTGCCGCTGTTTCGGCATACCGTTCCTGATGAAACAATGCCTCGGCCCGCCGCATCGAGTGCTCTATGCACCTGTACCGGCGCCAAGTTTCATCAAACTCACTCAAGGGAAGTCCTGCCGTCACCGTCTGCCAATGACTGAAAGCGCCCGCCTGGATGGCAGCTGTCTGGTCACCCTGCATGGCCTTTTCGAGAATATTGAGAATCTCCACATTCGCACCAGGATATTCATTTTCGACATGCTCTTTTGCCTTGGCGCAAAATTCAGCGCCCTTCCTCTTGAAATAAGGCGTTTCCATGGGATAATGCCTGTCGATATTCCTCTGGAACGTTTCAAAACCCATTTCTTTCACGCATTCGCTATACGCATCCAAAGTCCCGAAGGAAATTTGGCAATCCAGTTCAAGCGTGGGAATGAATAATGATGTGGTCTTGAATGGCTTGGGTCTGCCTTTCAGTGGGCGGGGGCTGGATTTTGTTGTGGCTCTTTTGCTTTCATGCAGACCGGTTGCCTGGCCTTCGATTTCACCTGGCGCGCTGCCATTGCGTTCGTAATAGGAAAAGACTGAATTCGCTATCAATGTCTTGTTTTCCGGCATGGTGAATCAATATGGATGTCCGTGCAGGTGCGCCCAAAATCTTATGGATTTGTATTCTTCTTGCAGAAAAAACCGTATCCATCCTCAATACCCCAGCGCCTTCGGCAGCCACAGCGACACGGCAGGCACGAAGGTGCACAGCAGCAGCACGGCCAGCATGAACAGCGCCAGGGCGAAGGCCCAGCGGGTGGTGGATTCCATGGAGGCATTGGCCAGCTTGCAGGTCACCACCAGGTTCAGGCCCACGGGCGGGTGAAACTGGCCGAGGGCGATGTTGAGCGTCATCAGCACACCGAACCACACCGGGTCCCAGCCGAAGTGAGCCATGATGGGCAAAAACAGCGGCAGGAAGATGAAGAAGATGGAAATGCCGTCGATGAACATGCCCGCCAGCAGCAAGATGACGTTGATGGCCAGCAGCATTGCGGTTTCAGACGAAACCGAGCGCACCAGAAAGGCCGCCATGTGCTCGAAGGTGCCCAGCGCGTTGCTCGCCACGGCAAACACCGAGGCCAGCGCCAGGATGGTGAGGATGACGGCGGAAACTTCGCATGACTCCACCAGCACTTCATAAATGGCGCGCCAGTTGAGCGACTTGTAAACCAGCACGCCCACCAGCAGCCCGTAGGTGACGGCCAGCACGGCCGCTTCCGTGGGCGTGACCACGCCGGTGCGCAGGCTGCCCAGAATGATGACGGGCGCCATCAGCGCCCAGATGGCTTCGCGCAGGCTTTTCCAGAACGGCGGGCGGGGCAGGTCCTGCTCGTTGCCCAGCCGCCCCGCGCGCGCCAGCCACACCGCGCCGGCCATCAGCGCCACGCCTGCCAGCACGCCCGGCAGCAGGCCGGCGGCAAAAAGCGCGGGCACGCCAGCGGCGGGCACCAGCATGCTGTAGATGACAAAAGCAATGGAAGGCGGAATGAGAATGTCGGTGGAAGCGCCCGCCGCCACCACCGAGGCCGCGTAGCCGCGCGGGTAGCCCGCCCGCAGCATCTGCGGAATCATTACCGCCCCCACGGCGGATGAGGCGGCGGGGCCGGAGCCGGAAATGCCGCCCAGCACCATCGCCACCAAAATGGTGGTCACGGCCAGCCCGCCCCGGCGCGGGCCGACGATGGCCGAAGCCAGCCGCACCATCGAGCCAGCGATGCCCGCGCGCTCGAAAATGATGCCCGCCAGCACGAACATCGGAATGGCCAGCAGCGGGTATTTGGAGACGCTGCTGTACACGTTCAGCGGCACCGAAGACAGCCCCAGGTCGGCCAGCGCCACCACCGCCGTGCCCGCCAGCCCCAGCGTCACCGCCAGCGGCACGCCAGCGGCCAGCAGGCCCACAAAGAGCGCGAACAGCATGATGCTGAGCGTGTCGTAATCCAGATTCATCGGTCAGCCTTTGCAGCCGCCCGGCTGGGCGGCATGGGGTTTCATATCAGAAAGAGGAGCAAATTCATGCGGGCTAGAAATAGGTTCTGCGCTTATTCATCTAGGACCTGTAGCTATTGATTCAGGAGCTGATTTGGCGCTTTCTCCATTGTTCTTTCCATCCGCTTCATCCCATCACGGCCTCGTCATCGTCGTCTGCGTTGTCATCGGCGCGCGGCGGCAGGAAGAACTCGTAGGGATACACCACCTGCTCGCCGGGCCGCGGCTCCTGCGTGGCCGCCAGAATGGCCTGCGCAATGGCCCCGGCGGACATGGGGCGGTACTTGTCGTACTTGCCTGGCAGCAGGCGGCCAAACAGGCCAAAGGCGGCAATGCCCAGCAGCTCCGTCCAGCGAAAGTCCTGGCGCTGCGCGTCAATCAGCGGCGCGCGCGCAATCACCAGGCTGCGAAAACCGGCCGCCCGCACCGCCTTTTCAGCCTTGGCCTTGGCGCGCAGGTAAAAGTGCTTGGAGCTGCGGCTGGCGTCGGGCGCGGAAACCAGCACGAAGCAGCGCGCGCCCGCCTTGCGGCCCCATTGGGCCAGCGCCTTGGGGTATTCCACATCCACTTGCAAAAAGGCTTCCTCGCTGCCCGCCTGCTTCAGCGTCGTGCCCAGGGCGCAGTAAATGTCATGCACCTGCTCGGGCGGCAGCGCGTCCATGTGGTCGAAGTCGATTTCTTCAACAAACAGCTTGGCGTGGCGGTAATTCAGCGGCTTGCGCACCCAGGCAATCACCCGCCCGTAATCGGGCCGCATCTCGCACATCTGCCGCACCAGCTCGCGACCCACGGCTCCCGTGGCGCCCACGACCAGAGCGGTTTTGGGAATGGATTCCATATTCACAGCCTCCTTGAGCTGGCGCCGAGCTTAGAGCAGGTTTCCAAAACCTCGGCCGCGCGCGGCAGCGCATCAGGATGGGCGCAAGGCGCGCAGGCAAGCCCAAACGCTGACCCAAAGCTGGCGGCTTTCGCGCGCTGGCACCCGCTGCCGCTCACTTGTTGGCGTGGTAGGGGGCGAAAACCAGGCTGGCTTCGCTGCCGCCTGCTTGCTTGAGCCAGTCTATGGCGTAGCGCTCGCCAAAGCGGTCGAAAAAAAGCTTCAGGCCGGGGGGCGCGGCCAGCACTTCCATGCCATTGCGCTGCAGGGTTTGCAGGGCTTGCCGAGACTGGTTTTCGCTTTGCGTCCAGCCGCTGTCTTCAGCGGCGCGGGCGGCTTGGAGCACGAGGTTTTTCAGGGCCTCATCCAGCGCGTTGAAGGCCCGGGCGCTGACGAAAACCAGCGTTTTGGGGTAGTAGGCCCGCAGGTCGTAGAAGTATTTGAAGCGCCGCCAGGCGCTCATCTCAACGCCTGTGGCGCCGGAAGTCAGCATGAGATCCACGCCGCCGCTTTGCAGCGCCTGCTCCAGGGCGGGGCCGCTGGGCAAATTCAGCGCTTGCGCGCCCGCGTATTGGGCAAGCAAGTCGGTGGTCAGGTTATAGGTGCGCATGCGCAGGCCGCGCAGGTCGGCGCCGATGTTCAGGGGACTGACGGCATACAGCCCCTGGCCGGGCCAGGGCACGGCGTAAAGCAGCTTCAGGCCACGGTCCGCGAAAGCTTTCTCAAGCACGGGCTTTTGGTATTTCCACAGACGGCGGGCGTCCTGGGGAGAGGCCGTGAGAAAGGGCTGGCTGTCAATGCCCGCAATGGGAAATTCGGCGCTCATGGCGCTGCCCAGCACCTGGCCGCCGGTGATGGCGCCTTCGCCCGTGGCCTTGCGGATGTCGGCCATGCTGTGGGGCTGGCCCAGCGCCTGCACTTGCACCTGAAGGCGGCCCTGGCTGCTTTCGCTCAGGCGGACGGCAAATTGCCGGAGGTTGTCGGTCATGAAAACGCCGGGGCCGTAGCCAGCGGCGAGCGTCCACTGAATGGCAGACGGCGGCGCAGCGGCCCGCGCAGGGCGGACCCCAGGCAGCCCCGGCAGGGCCAGGGCCAAAGCGCCTGCCAGCAGCGCGCGGCGGGCGGGCGCATGGGGCGCGGCATGGAAGGTGTTGGGGGTGATTCGGGGGGTGGCCGGCATGATGTATCTCCTGCATGCGCAGCCGCCTCTGCGGGCGGCTTGCAGCGCGCTTGAAGATTAACTATCACGCCGGTGAAATCAATCACGGATTCCACGAACGGCCAGCGCAGGCGCGCGCTGGCGCGGCTTTCACGCCCACTGCACCACGTCTTGCAGGCGCTGGCGCGTCTTGGGCTGCGGGGCGTTCAGGCGGTAGCCAAAGGCGGCCATCACGCTCAGCTTGAACTGGGCCGGGTCATACAGGCCGCGCCCGGCCAGTGCGCTGTTCATGGCCTCCAGCGGAAAGCCTTCGATGGCGGTGGAATCCACGCCAATCATGGCCGCCGCCGTGAGCATGTTGCCCAAGGCGATGTAGGTTTGCTTGCAGGCCCAGTCGTAAAAAGCGCGCGGGTGGCCGGCCAGCTCAAAGTCTTTCTCGCTGAAATTGCGGAAAAAGCGCAGGCGCATCTGCACCGCCTCTTCTGGCAAATGCTGCACTTCGCGCATGAAGCGCGGCAAATAGTCGCCATCGGACGAGAGCATGGCGGGCTGGCGCGCGAGGATGACGACAAAGTGGCTGCACTCCATGACCTTTTCGCGCGCGCCCCAGGCCATGTCGCGGATGAGCGCGCGCGTTTGCGGCTCTTGCACGACCACAAAGCGCCAAGGCTCCAGGCCAAAGGAGCTGGGCGACAGCCGCCCCGTTTCCAGAATGAAGCGGAAATCGTCGTCGCTGATCTTGCGGGCCGGGTCATACGCCTTGCAGGCGTGGCGAAACTGGTAGGCATCCAGAATGGCTTGCTTGTCCAGCATGGGAGGCTCCTTTCAAAAGAAGAGTGGCAGGGAAAAGCGGCATTGTGCGGCTGGCTGGCCGCCATCAGCGCCCATGAACGCTCCTGCCGGCGCCGCCCTGCCCGGGCCTTGTTCGGAATCACGCCTGCCGTCGCGGCAGCGCTGGCCGGGCGGCTTGAGAACTTGCTCCTGGCCCCACCTCAAAAAAGCGGACAGGCAAGTTATTTTCGCTACTTTATCAATAGCGTGATGTCCTAGTGGAGATTGCGCAAGGCGGCATTTATGCCCCCCTGAATTCGCTCCTGTTTCTGATGCTCTCTGGCGGGCGGCATCCGTTCAAATCGCCCGCAAGCCCGCCCGGAGCCGCGCTTTTGGCGCCCACGGGCAAGCGCTGAACAGGCTCACAAGCCCAACAATCGGCCCTTCACGCCAATCAGCTTGGCTTGTTCAACGAAAGGAGCTTTCCCTTGTCTCAGTGGTACTTCATCCAGCCCGGCCAAAGCGAGCGCCTGGGGCCGTTTGACGCCGACCAAGCCTTCGCTTATGTGCGCCAGCACCCGGCCGCCCTGTGCTGGCGGCAGGGCCTCTCGGGCTGGCAGCCCGCCCGCGCCATGCCCGAATTCGCCGAAGCCTTTGAAAGCGGCCTGCCGCAAGACATGCCGCCCATTCCGCTGCCCGAGCAGCTGGCGCGCATGCAAAGCGACGACATCGACTACCGCATCGTGGGCAACGACATGCCCTTCGTGGAGGTGGAGCTGGACCCCGGCGAAAGCGCCGTGGCCGAAGCCGGAGCCATGATGTACAAGGACGCCGCCATTGAAATGGGCACCGTCTTCGGCGACGGCTCCCGGCAGGAAGGCGGTCTGATGAACAAGCTGCTGTCCGCCGGGCGGCGCATCGTCACGGGCGAGAGCCTGTTCACCACCGTCTTCACCCACCAGGGGCGCGGCAAGGCGCGCGTGGCCTTTGCCGCCCCCTACCCCGGCACCGTGCTGCCGCTGCGGCTGGCCGAGCACGGCGGCTGCATCATCTGCCAGAAAGACAGCTTTCTGGCGGGCGCGCGCGGCGTGCGGCTGGGCGTGTTTTTGCAAAAACGCATTCTCACGGGCCTGTTCGGCGGCGAAGGCTTCATCATGCAAAAGATTGAAGGCGACGGCTGGGTCTTCGTGCACGCGGGCGGCACGCTGGTCGAGCGCGATCTGGCCGCAGGCGAGCGCATTGACGTGGACACCGGCTGCGTCGTCGCCTTCCACCCCGGCGTGAGCATGGACGTGCGCGCCGCCGGCGGCATCAAGAGCATGCTGTTCGCTGGCGAAGGCATGTTTCTGGCAACGCTGACCGGCCCCGGCAAAGTCTGGCTGCAATCGCTGCCCTTCTCGCGCATGGCGGGCCGCATGCTGGCCGCCGCCCCGCAGACGGGCGGCAAGGACGTGGGCGAAGGCTCCGTGCTCGGCGGCCTGGGCCGCCTGCTGGATGGCGACAACGGGTTCTGAAAATCTCAGGCCGCCCGCCGCGCGGAAAGCCGCTTTCCCAAGCCGTTGCCGCAGCCCTGGCGCGAAGCGGGCCAAGGCTGCGGCGCCATTTCGCTCCTCTATTCATAGCATGATGTCCTAGTGAAAAGGGCGTTAGACGGTATTTCCACCCCCTCATATTTGCTTCTGTTTTTAATGCTCCCGGCAGGAAAGCCGGCTCGCCCGCCGGGAGCAAGGGGCGCGGCGCAGGGCGCTAATGCGCCGTGGCGCCCGCCGCGCCCAGGCCGGTTTCGGAGCGCACCTGCTGCGCCTCGAAGGCCTGATGCTCTTCACGCGCGCGGGCGCTGCCGTCCAGCACTGAAAACAGCCAGACGCCGATAAAGCCCAGGCTCATGCTGAACAGCGCGGGCGACGAGTAGGGAAACAGCGCCGAGCCGGGCGGGTTGCCCAGCACGTTCTCCCACACCGAGGGCGAGACGACGGTGAGCGCCACCGACGAAATCAGGCCCAGAAAGCCCCCGGCCACTGCGCCGCGCGTGGTGCAGCCGCGCCATATCACCGACAGCAGCAGCACCGGAAAGTTGGCCGAAGCGGCAATGGCAAAGGCCAGCGCCACCATGAAGGCCACGTTCTGCCCTTCAAACGAAATGCCCAGCAGCACGGCAATCACGCCCAGCACGCCCGTGGTGATGCGCGTGACGCGCAGCTCGTCTGCCACGCGGGCTTTGCCGCCCTTGAACACCGTGGCGTACAAGTCATGCGACACCGCCGTGGCGCCCGAAAGCGTCAGCCCCGCCACCACGGCCAAAATGGTGGCAAAAGCCACGGCTGAAATAAAACCGTAGAACATATTGCCGCCCACGCTTTTGGCCACCAGCACCGCCGCCATGTTGGATGCGCCCGCGCCGCCGTGAATCATGCCGGTTTCGGTATTGGCCATTTCGGGATTGGTCAAAACCAGGGTAATGGCGCCAAAGCCAATGATGAAAATCAGAATGAAGAAATAAGCCACCCAGGTCGTGGCCCAGAGCACGCTTTTGCGCGCCTCTTTGGCATTGGGCACGGTGAAAAAGCGCATCAAAACATGCGGCAGCCCCATCGTGCCAAACATGAGCGCCATGCCGAAACTGATGGCCGATACGGGGTCTTTAATGAATCCGCCCGGCCCCATAATGGCCAGCCCGGCTTTTTGCGCCGATTCGGGCGTGGCGCCCGGCAATCGCGAGGCAATATCCGTGCGCACGCGCACGGCATCGGCAAAAAGCGCTTCGGGGTTGAAACCGTATTTCAGCATGATCATGAAGGCCATGAAACTCACGCCCGCCAGCAGCATGACGGCCTTGATGATTTGCACCCAGGTGGTCGCCGTCATGCCGCCGAAAAACACATAAACCATCATCAGCGTGCCCACCAGCACCACGGCAATCCAGTAATCCAGCCCGAAAAGCAGTTTGATCAGCTGGCCCGCGCCCACCATTTGCGCAATCAGATAAAACGCCACCACCACCAGCGTGCTGCTGGCGGCAAAGGCGCGGAAAGGCCCCTGCCTGAAGCGGTAGCCCGCCACGTCCGCAAACGTGAAGCGCCCCAGATTGCGCAGCCGCTCGGCCAGCAAAAAGGTCATGATGGGCCAGCCCACCAGAAAGCCGGTGGAATAAATCAGCCCGTCATAGCCCGAACTCATCACGGCGGCGGAAACGCCCAGAAAGGCGGCGGCGGACATGTAATCGCCCGCAATGGCCAGCCCGTTTTGAAAGCCAGTGATGCCGCCGCCTGCGGTGTAGAAGTCAGACGCCGAGCGCGTGCGCTTGGCCGCCCATTTGGTGATGCCCAGCGTGGCCAGCACGAACATCATGAACATGATGATGGCCGTCCAGTTGGTGGCCTGCTTGGCCGTCTCGCCCACATCGCCAGCCGCATGGGCCGCGCCTGCGGCAAGAAAAGCCAGCGAAAAAGCCAGCGCGGCAAAAACAAAATGGATAATGGAATGGGTGGAAAACCGGTTTTTCATTTTGCGCCCTCCTCCTGGCTTTCACGAATGATTTCCTGCGTGAGCCGGTCAAACTCGCCATTGGCGCGGCGCACGTACAGGCCGGTGATGGCGACGGAAAAAACAATCACGGCCAGACCCAGCGGAATGCCAATGCTCATGACGCCGCTGCCAATGGGGCGCGATAAAAATGCCTTGTCAAATGCAATCAGGCAGATATAGCCGTAAAAAACGATCAGCATCAGAATACTGAGCGCCCAGCCGTAGCGGCTGCGCGTGCGCTTGAGCTTCTGATATTTGGGGCTGCGGCTGATGCGCGCGGTCATGGAATCATTCATCGCGTGTCTCCTGGTTTCATGGACGAAACGCGCGGGCGCTCATGTGCATTCATCAGCCCGCGCCAAACCATTCTAGAAATCCGCAAGGCTGGCGGAATCCATGAAAACGAGGGGAAGGGAAAATACCGGGCGGGTAATTACCGGAAGGGTAAACACCGGGCGGGTAAACACGGGCGGGTTTATACGGAAAGAAGAGGCGCAAACGGCGCTCCGCCTGGTGAAAACCCTGAAAAATACGCGCGCTGCGGGCGCGCAGGGCGAATGCCATCGCCGCTCGCCCAAGGCCGGCCGCCAAAGCGGCCCTTCCTGGACGCCCTCCTAGAATTCGCCGTTTTTCCTTCGCAAGAATCGACCGCCGCCATGACACAAGCCGATCACGCCAATGCCGCGCCCGCCCGCGAACAGCCGCAAGATGAAAACAAGCTTATTGCCGAGCGCCGTGAAAAGCTCAAGGCGCTGCGCGAGCGCCAGGCCGCTGGCGGCGCGGTGGCTTTTCCCAATGATTTCAAGCCGAAGGACCGCGCAGCAGCCTTGCAGGCCGCGCACGGCGGCAAAACGGGCGATGAGCTGCAAGCGGGCGAAAAAATCAGCGCCAGCATCGCCGGCCGCCTGATGCTCAAGCGCGTGATGGGCAAAGCCAGTTTCGCCACCGTGCAAGACGCCACGGGCCGCATTCAGATTTATGTGACGCGCGAAGACGTGGGCGAAGAAGCCTATGCCGACTTCAAGCGCTGGGATTTGGGCGACATCATCGCCGCCGAAGGCTATGTTTTCAAAACCCAGAAAGGCGAGCTTTCCATTCACGCCACGCGCCTGCGCCTGCTCACCAAAAGCCTGCGCCCGCTGCCCGACAAATTCCACGGCATGCAGGATCAGGAGCTGAAATACCGCCAGCGCTACGTCGATCTCATCATGGACGAAAGCGCCCGCCAGCGCTTTGCCCTGCGCAGCCGCGCGCTGGGCGTGCTGCGCGAATTCATGGTCAATGAAGGCTTCATGGAAGTGGAAACGCCCATGCTGCACCCCATTCCGGGCGGCGCCAACGCCAAGCCCTTCGTCACCCACCACAACGCGCTGGAGCAAGACATGTTTCTGCGCATCGCGCCCGAGCTGTATCTCAAGCGCCTGATCGTCGGCGGCTTCGAGCGCGTGTTTGAAATCAACCGGAGCTTTCGCAACGAAGGCGTCAGCGTGCGGCACAACCCCGAATTCACCATGATGGAGTCTTACGCCGCCTACTGGAACTATCTGGACCAGATGGACTGCGCCGAGCGCCTGTTCCGCACCCTCGCGCAGCGGCTGCTGGGCACGCTGCAACTGACTTACCAGGGCCGCAGCGTGGACTTGAGCCAGCCCTTTGCCCGCATGACCATCCGCGAAGCGCTGCACGCGCACACCGACATTGGCGCGCACGTGGATGACGCCGCCGCGCTCATCTCGCGCCTGAAAAAGCTGGGCCTGAGCGAAGAAAAAGACCAGCTTTCCCGGCGCAGCCTGCCCGCGCTGCAAGTGATGTACTTTGAAGAAGCCGTGGAGTCCGAGCTGTGGCAGCCCACCTTCATCATGGAGCACCCCACCGAAATCAGCCCCCTGGCCCGCGCCAACGACGCGCGCCCCGAAGTGACCGAGCGCTTCGAGCTGTACATCACCGGCCGCGAAATGGCCAATGGCTTCAGCGAACTCAACGACGCCGAAGACCAGGCCGCACGCTTTCAGCAGCAAGCCAGCGCCAAAGACGCGGGCGACGACGAAGCCATGTATTACGACGCCGATTACGTGCGCGCCCTCGAATACGGCATGCCCCCCACGGGCGGCATTGGCGTGGGCATAGACCGCACCATGATGCTGCTGACCGATAGCCCCAGCATCCGCGACGTCATCCTCTTTCCCGCCCTGCGGCGCGAGGCGTGAGCGGCCGCGAGCCGTGTTGTTCAGGGGCCGGGCTTGAGTCTGGCTTGAAGCGAGCCGTCAAGGCCCGTTTTCGCTTCTCTTTTCATAGCGCGAGGTCCTGACGAAATGGGCGCAAGGGCGGTTTTTCGTGGCTTGAATTTGCTCCTTTTTCAAATGCCGCCTGCGGCCTCAGTTGGACGGGCCTGCCAAAGCCGCAAACCGGCATGCAGCGCCAGCGGCTATTGACCATCAGCGCCTGCCGCCCTCTGAAAAAAGCGCCGCAGGCATGGCGGCGGGCCAGGCGCAAAGACCTGCTGCTCTTGAAACAAGAGCGAATTCAAGGGGACAAAAAAGCCTGGGGTCCTGATGGAATATGCGCAGGCAGCTATTGTTTGAATAGCGAAAAGCAGCCATCCGGGCCGCCGGCCTGTTCCGCGTGGGTGGCCTTGGCGCACAGGCGCAAAAAAACCGCCTTGAGGCGGTTTTTTGCTTTTGCCGGCAGCGCACCCGTTTCAAACGGCAGGCGGGGGCTTGATGCGCCCGCCCGGGCTGTGTTGGGAAAGAAAAGCTCAGGCTGCTGCGGCTTGGGACAGCGCCTTGACCTTGGCAGACAGGCGGCTCTTGTCGCGGGCGGCCTTGTTCTTGTGGAAGATGCCCTTGTCGGCCACGGTGTCCACCACCGATTGCATGAGGGCGAAGGCGGCTTTAGCCTTGTCCAGATCGCCTGCGGCCACGGCCTTGTCCACGTTTTTCACGGCGGTGCGGTACTTGGAGCGCAGCGAGGTGTTGGCGGCGTTGATTTTGGTGTTCTGGCGCACGCGCTTGCGGCCGGAGGCCAGGCGCGGGTTCTTCTTTTTGGGTTTGGCTGATGCCATGTGTATGTTCCTTGAAGGTTTGTGGATGTTGCTGGCAAAGCGGCGGATTATAGGTTGATGCGTCTGAACACGAAGCCAGGCAGGCAGCGCACGATGAGCATGATGAGCGCCCATTTGCCCGGCGCGTAAACCACCGCCCTGCCCCGGTCGATGCCGCGCACGATGCAGCGGGCCACTTCTTCAGGCGCGGCCATTGAGGCGCGGCCAGTGCCGGTTTTCAGGTGCGCCGTCATGGGCGTGTCGGTGGGGCCGGGCTTGATGAGCACGGCGCGCACAGGGCTTTTTTGCAGCGCCAGGCGGTGTTGCAGGCCCTGCATGTAGCGGGCAACCAGGCCCTTGGCCGCGCCATAGACGTAGTTGGATTTGCGCCCGCGATCGCCCGCCACGGAGCCGATGACGGCGACGGCGCCGCGCCCGGCCTGCTGCATGGCGTTGGCCAGCGCTTCGGCGTAGAGCGCGGGGGCCACGCCGTTGATCCATTGCGCGTCGGCATTGGCTTGCAGGTTTTGCTCGCAGGCGGCCTGGTCGGGCAGCAGGCCGAAGGCCACGAGCGCCACATCAGGCGGCGCAGGCGTTTGCAGGCTGGCCACGCATTGGGCGATGGCGGCGGCGCTGGTGAGATCGGCCTGGGCGTACGTGGCAATTTCGGACGCCGGGCTGCGCGCTTTCAGGTCGGCGGCGATGCGGCGCAGTTTTTCTTCGTCGCGGCCTATCAGGGTCAGCGTGAGGGGTTCGCGCTCGACCCACAGGCGCGCGCAGTGTTCGGCGATGGTGGAGGTGGCGCCGATGATGGCGATGTGTTTGCGGCTCATGAGGATGCGTTTTCAAAAAAATGTCCCGGGCGCTTATTGAGTGCTCGTCAGGCGCCCATCAGGCGGCGCGAGAGGGCCGAGCTGATGCCCGGATCGCGGTAGGGCAGAAATTCCTGCAACCGGGGGTAGGCGGCCTCGAAATATTTGCGCGGCCAGCGCGCGTCTTTGGCCAGGTAGATGCGGCCGCCCGCTTCATGAACGATGGCGTCCAGCCGCTCGAAAAGCGCCAGCGTGGACGCCCCCCGGTTGGGAAAGTCCAGCGCCAGCGTGATGCCGGGCATGGCAAAGCCCAGCATGCCTGCCGAGGGCGTGTCGCCCATCGTCTTGAGCACGGCCAGAAACGAGCCTTGGCCCGATGCGCCTATGGCGCCCAGCATGGCCTGCACCGCTTCGGCCCCGCCCGCGTGCGGCACGACGCACTGGTATTGGTAAAAGCCGCGCGGGCCGTAGAAGCGGTTCCAGTCCTGAATGTGATCGAGCGGGTAGAGAAACGGCTCGTAATAGGCCAGCCCCCGGCTCGCCTTCAGCCGGTGGGCGTGGTAGTAGGCCAGGTTGAACAGGCGCAGCGACAAGGGGTTGATGAGCGAAAACGGCGGCGTCAGCGGCATGCGCCAGCGCCGCTGGCGCACAGCGGGCCGCCGCACGACTTCTTTCACCAGGTTGCCGCGCATGAAGATGCCCCGCGTGCCGCTGCGATGGCGCAGGCAGTCGATCCACGAGACAGTGTGCGCCCAACCTTGCTGCCCGGTTTCGGCATTGATCGCCAGAAATTCCGCCAGGCTGCCAAAGGGCTGCACGTCCACCTCAAACCAGGGGCTTTGAATGCGTTCGAGCTGCAACTGCGCCTGCGTGATCACGCCCGTCAGCCCCAAGCCGCCTACCGTGGCGGCAAACCAGTCCGCCTGTCCGCCTTGGGGTGCGGCGTCAATCACCTGCCCGTCGGTGCGCGCCAGGCGCAGGCCGCGCACGTGCTGGCCGAAGCTGCCCGCGCTGTGGTGGCTTTTGCCGTGCACGTCGTTGGCGATGGCCCCGCCCACCGTCACCATTTGCGTGCCGGGCGAAACAGGCAGTATCCAGCCGCGCCGGATGGCCAGGCGCTGCACGTCGCGCAGCAGCGCGCCGGCTTCGCAGGTGAGCACGCCTTCGTTTTCGTCAAAGCGGATGAAGCGGTCCAGCCTGCGCGTGGCCCACAACGTGCCGCCGGGGTTCAGCGCCACATCGCCATAGCTGCGCCCCGCGCCATATGCAATGCCAGGCCGGCCCGCTTGCAGCTGCGCCAGCAGCGCCGGGCCATCGGCCTGCGTGAGCGCCTGCCAGTCGTGCGCATCGCGCGTCAGACGGCCCCAGCTTTCAACGGGCATTTTCGGCATGGCGTTTCCTTTTCATTTTGAAAAAAAGCGGGCGGTTTTCACGCCGGCTGCCGCACAAAAACGAATTTTTTATCCAGGTGATATTTGGCGGCATAACCGATTCCCAGGCCAATCACGCCGCCCAGATAACGCATGAAATCATCCTTGAACAGAATTTCAAAGAGCCATTCCGCGCCCCAGAAAACCAGTGTTGTCAAAATACCCATCAGGGAATAAAGCATGAACAGGCGGCTGTCATGCGCGGCATTTTCCGGCTTGAAGCAGAAGATGTAGCGCTTGTCCAGCGCATATTTCACGGCCAGCCCGGTCAGCGTGCCCGCCATGATGGAAGCCGCTACGGTATCCAGCGGCTGGGGCGCGAATCGCAGCCATAGCGCCTGGGAGGCGATATTGACTGCCGTCGCCGCCACGGCGAACAAGGCATAAAGCAGTGCAATGCGCATGAAGTAAAGTGTGAAAAACCTTTTGTTTCCCTGAAAACCATCATGAATCGTAATGGCCCGGCCGCTTCCGCCGCGCGCTGCGCTGCCGGGCTGATCCGGCTGATGCGTCCCCGGCAGTGGATCAAGAACGGCTTCGTGCTGGCTCCGCTGCTGTTCACGGGGCAGTTCTGGCAGGCTGACCGCGCGGGTCAGGCGCTGCTGGCCGCGCTGCTGTTTTGCCTGGCGTCTTCGGCGGTTTACATCGTCAATGACTGGCGCGACGTGGAGCGCGACCGGCAGCATCCCGTCAAACGGCGCGAGCGCCCCCTGGCGTCGGGCGCCGTGACGCCGCGCATGGCGCTGGCGCTGCTGCTGGCGCTGGGCGCGCTGCTGGCTGCGGGCGCGTGGATGCAGCCGGGCGTCATGGCCGTCATCGGCATCTACCTGGCGCTGAACCTGGCCTACAGCTTCGGCCTCAAGCATCAGCCGGTGATCGACATCTTCATCGTCGCCAGCGGCTTCGTGCTGCGCGCGCTGGCGGGCGCGGTGGCGCTGGAGGTGAAGCTGTCTTCCTGGATGTTCGTCACCACGCTGTGCCTGGCCCTGTACATGGCGGCCATCAAACGCAGGCAGGAGCTGGCGCGCTCGGGCGACAAGGGGCGGCAGGTGCTGCAACGCTATTCGCTGCCGCTGATTGAGCGCTACGCCGAAATGTCCGCCACGGGCGCGCTGGTGTTCTACAGCCTCTACGTCATGTCGGCCCATCCGGAGCTGATCGTGAGCATTCCGCTGGTGCTCTTCGGACTGTTCCGCTACTGGTATGTGGTGGAGATGAAAAAAGGCGGCGAATCGCCCACGGACGTGCTGCTGTCCGACTGGCAGCTGATGGCTGCCGTGCTCGCCTGGCTGCTCTTGTGCGCATGGAGGCTGGCGGGGTCATGAAAACCTGGAGCTACCTGCTGGCCCCGTTTGCCGCCTGGCTGGCGGCGGGCTGCCTGAAATTCGCCATCAACAGCCTGCGCGCGGGCAAGCCGGCCTTCGGGCTGATTGGCTACGGCGGCATGCCCAGCAACCACAGCGCCATCGTCAGCAGCATGGCCGCGCTGACGGCCCTGCGCGAGGGGCTGGACAGCGCGGCCTTCGGCGTGGCGCTCACGCTGGCCTTCATCGTCATGCTCGACGCCGCCAGCCTGCGCCGCCAGGTGGGCCGCCACGCGCAGGCGCTGAACGAGCTGCGGCCTGAAGAAAAGGCCCGTTTGCGCGAGCGCATGGGGCACACGCCCTTTGAAATCGCAGGCGGCATCGCAGTAGGCTGCGCCGTGGCCTGGCTGCTGCGCTGACCAGCGCCCGGCTGCACCGCAGGCAGGCCCGCGACAATCGGCGCGGCAGCCTGGGCTTGGCATCTGCCGGTCCGGGCCACAGCGCAGCCCTCCGTCCGTCACCGCCATCCGATTCCATGAAACGCCCAACCCGCGCGACCGCAGCGCCGCAGCCCTGCTGGCGCCGCCTCTTGCAAACCGCATCAGAAAAAGGAGCGAATTCAGGCACCTTGAAAAGGCCGTTCCCGCTTATTTCGCGGGGAGATCATGCTATTGATCGAGGAGCGAAATACGCCCTCGCTTTTCTGCCTGCCCGCCCAGCATGAGCCTGTTCAAATCCGCTTCCACCGTTTCCCTGCTCACGCTGGCCTCGCGCGTCACGGGGCTGCTGCGCGACTGGCTCATGGCCTCGGCCTTTGGCGTCAGCGGCCTGACCGACGCCTTCAACGTGGCCTTTCGCATTCCCAATCTGCTGCGGCGGCTGTTTGGCGAAGGCGCGTTCAGCCAGGCTTTCGTGCCCGTGCTGGCCGCCAGCAAGGAGCGCGATGGCATCGAGGCCACGCGGCATTTGATTGACGCCGTGGCCACCGCGCTGGCCTGGGCGCTGGCGGCCACCTGCCTGGCGGGCATGCTGGCCGCGCCGCTGCTGGTGCTGCTGCTGGCCAGCGGGCTGGATGCGGCCAGTTTTGAGGCCGCTGCGCGCATGACGCGCTGGATGTTTCCCTACATCGGCTGCATGTCGCTGGTGGCCCTGTCGGCGGGCATTCTGAATACGTGGAAGCGCTTTGCCGTGCCCGCCGTCACGCCCGTGCTGCTGAACCTTTGCATGATTGCCGCCGCCTGGCTGGGCGCACCGCTTTTCGCACGGCTGGGGCTGGAGCCGATTTACGCCATGGCCGCCGGCGTCATGCTGGGCGGCGCATTGCAGCTGGCAGTGCAAGTGCCTGCGCTGCGCCGCCTGGGGCTGCTGCCGCGCATTGCCTTGAGCTGGCAGCGCCTGCGCGCCGCCTGGGCCGACGCGGGCGTGCGCCAAGTGCTCTCGCTCATGCTGCCCGCCTTGCTGGGCGTGGGCGTGGCGCAGCTTTCGCTGCTGATTAACACGCAAATTGCCTCGCACCTGGCCAAAGGCAGCGTCACCTGGGTGTGGTATGCCGACCGGCTGATGGAATTTCCCACCGCCTTGCTGGGCGTGGCGCTGGGCGTGGTGCTCACCCCGCAGCTCACGGCCGCGCGCGCCAGCGGCGACGAGACGGCCTACTCGGCCATGCTGGACTGGGGCCTGCGCCTAGTGGTGCTGCTGGGCTTGCCGTGCGCGGCGGCGCTGCTGGTTTTTGGCACGCCGCTGATTGCCACGCTCTTTCACTACGGCCAGTTCAGCGCGGGCGACGTGCAGCGCGTGGCGCTGGCGCTGGCCGGCTACGGCGCGGGCCTGGTGGGCCTGGTGGCCGTGAAGGTGCTGGCCCCCGGCTACTACGCCAGCCTGGACATTCGCACGCCCGTGAAGATTGCCGTGGCCGTGCTGGCGCTCACCCAGTGCCTGAACCTGCTGCTGGTGCCGCACTTGCAGCATGCGGCGCTCACGCTTTCCATCGCCCTGGGCGCGCTGGTCAATGCCGCCTGGCTGCTGCGGGGCCTGCGCCGCCGTGGCAGCTACCGCCCGCAGCCCGGCTGGCGTTTGTTTGCCTTGCAGGTGCTGGCCGCCACGCTGCTGATGGCTGCCTTTTTGCTCTGGGGCAGCCGCCATTTCGACTGGATCGCCCTGCGCGCCGCGCCCTTGCAGCGCGTGGCCCTGCTGGCGGGGCTGATGGCGGCGGCTGGCGGCATCTACTTTGGCGCGCTCGCCGCAGGCGGCGTGCGCCTGCGGCAGCTGGCGCGGCGCTGAGAACGAACCCCAAGCCTGTCCGTGGCAGACGAATGGAGCCAATGGAGCGGGCCTTGCAGCCTGGCTCCATCCGCCATGCTGCATCAAAAACAAGAGCTAATTTGAAGGTTGAAAAACGGCTCTTGCGCCCATTGCACTAGGACCTCATGCTATGAATCGAGGAGCAAATATCCCCTCGCATTCAGCAAGGCTGCAAGGCATGGCGCAGCCCGTGCGCCCAGGGCTGGCTCGCCGCCATGCCTTGCCCTGGCTCCTTTCGGCTCCACGGGCAGGCGGGCAAGCGGCAGATGCCCTGCCCTGAATGCCCGCCCGAAGTCTGGCGGAGGCTATTTCCTGGCCTTCGCCTTGGCGGGCGCTGCCGCTTTGGTTTTGGCCGCAGACGCTTTGCCCGCCGGAGCCTTGGCGGGCGCTTTGCCCGCGCCAGCCTTGGCCTTGCCTGGCGCCACCGTCACTTTGACCCGGCCTTTGCCGGCCTGGGCGGCGGCGGCGCGCCTGGCGCTGGCCTTGCTGCGGGGGGCAGCCTTGGGCTTGCCCGCGCGCATGGGCAGGTAGAGGGTGATGCTCTGGCCCGCCTTCAGGCTGGCAGTGGCGCTGGTTTTGTTCCAGCCGGCCACGGTGCCGGGCGGCAGGTCGTAGCGGCGGGCGATGCGGTCGATGGTGTCGCCCTTGCGCGCGCGCAGCACGGTTTTGCGCAGCACGACTTCAGGCGTGAAGGCCACGCGGGCGTTGTTGACGATGCTGGCGCTGACGGCCAGCGCCTGGCCCTTGCCGCGCGGCGCGAGCAGGGCTGCGCCGGCGCTGACTTTCACATGCGGCGGTATGTGGTTGAGCGTGCGGAAGGCGTCTTCGCTCATGCCCACCTCGCGCGCGGCTTCGGCCACGCTCATGGTGCGCGGGGCCACCCACACGGTGTGGCTGGCCAGCGGGGCCTTGGGGTCCATGGCCGCCAGGTTTTGCTTGAAGGTGGCGGCGTTTTCCCAGGGCAGCAGGATGTGCTCGGCGGCCTGGGCAAAGATGACGGAGCGCTTCATGCCGGGGTTGAGGGCGCGCAGATCGTCCAGCCGCACGCCGGCCAGCTCGGCGGCCAGGGCCACGTCGATGTCGCGGGTGATGGCAACGGTGTCGAAGAAGGGGTGGTTGCCAATGTCGGGCAGCGAGGCGTCGAACTTGCCGGGGTCGGCAATGATGTTTTTGACGGCTTGCAGCTTGGGCACGTAGTTGCGGGTTTCGTCGGGCATGTGCAGGTCTTCGTAGCGCAGGCCCAGGCCCGCCTTGCGGTTGCGCTCCAGCGCGTTGGCCACGTTGCCCGGCCCCCAGTTGTAGGCGGCCAGGGCCAGGTGCCAGTCGCCGAATTTGTCGTGCAGCTGTTGCAGGTAGTCCAGCGCGGCGTTGGTGGAGGCGATGATGTCGCGCCGGTCATCGCGCAAGGCGTTCTGGCGCAGCTCGAAATGGGTGCCCGTGGCAGGCATGAACTGCCACAGCCCGGCAGCCTTGGCGCTGGAGACGGCCTGCGGGTTGAAGGCCGATTCGATGTAAGGCAGCAGCGCCAGCTCGGAAGGCATGCCGCGCATCTCGGCTTCTTCGACGATGTGAAAAAGATACATGCGCGAGCGCTCGACCATGCGCTGGATGTAGTCGGGCCGGCCCGCGTACCACTGTTCTTGCTTGCGCACCAGGTCATTGCTCAGATCGGGCATGGCGAAGTTGCCGCGCACGCGCTCCCAGATGTCCGCCGGGGCGTTCAGGGGCGTGACGGGGCGGCCCTGCATGTCGCGCACCGTCAGCGGCGACATGGGCACGTAAGGGCGGATGCCCGCGCCGGGGCCGGTGGGCGAAGGGCGTATTTGCGCTTGCGGGCCTTCTTCTTCAGCGGCTGGCGAGGCGGCCGGGCGGGCGTCTGTGGATGCGGCAGCGTCAGCTGGTTCAGACGCCGGGGGCGTGGCAGGCCGGGTGGCGCAGCCCGCCAGAAAAACGGCGGCAGCCAGCGCCAGCGCCTGCAAAGTGCGTTGGGTGGTCATGAGAAACGGTTCTTCCATTCACGAAGGGCGGCAAAAACGGCCACGGCATCCGCAGCCTCGCCGCTGGCAGAGCCTGCGCCAGACACGGCGGGCGCAGGCACGGGCGCGCGGCGCGCGGCGCTCGCAACTTGCGGCACGCGGCAGCGCAGAAAAGGATTGATGGCTTTTTCCTGCCCGATGGTGCTGGGCAGCGTGGGCCGGCCCGCTTCGCGCAGCGCCTGGCTGTGCCTGCCAGCGCGCCAGCTGTGCGTTGTCAGGCTCCACAGCGCGGGCAAAGCGCACATTGGCCAGCGTGTATTCGTGGCCGCAGCACACGCGGGTGGCATCGGGCAGCGCGGCCAGCGCGTCAAGCGAGGCGAGCATTTGCGCGGGCGTGCCTTCAAACACGCGGCCGCAGCCGCCTGAAAACAGCGCGTCGCCGCAAAACAGCAGCGGCGCGCTGACGCCATTGGCTTCTACCCGCTCGCAAAAGTAGGCCACGTGCGTGGCCGTGTGCCCCGGCACGGCCAGCACCTGCCATTGCAAGCCCAGCAGCGGCACGGCATCGCCGCCCTGCACCACGGTCAAGGGCGCGGGTGTGGGCGAGGGCAGCGAAACCTGCGCGGGGCCGAACACCGGCGCGCCCGTGGCCGCATGCAGCGCGGCTGCGCCGCCCGTGTGATCGGCGTGGTGGTGCGTCAATAGAATGCCCGCCAGCGTCAGGCGGCCATTGGCGGGCGCGGCCGGTGCAGCCAGCGCGCGCAGCACCGGGGCGCTGTCGCCAGGGTCCACCGCCAGCGCCTGGCGGCCATCGTGCAGCAGCCAGACGTAGTTGTCGTTCAGGGCGGGCAGGGCAAGCAATTCCATGAGCCAAAAATTATCCATGAGGGGCCGGCGCGCCTGCCCGCAAAAGCGGCCGGCCACCGGCAAGGCGGCCGCCCATCATCAAAAAAGAAGAGCGAATTCAGGAGCCTTGAAAAGCCGTCTGCGCCCATTCCACCAGGACATCATGCTATGAAACGAGGAGCGAATTTACACCCCTTTCAAGGTGGAATGCAGCCAGCGCATGGGGCGCTGCGATGATGGCCGCGTCCGATTGGTTCCGCACCCCGCCCGGCCAGGCCCTGCTGCGCTGGGAGCAGGCGCAGTTCGACGCCGCCGTGGCCGATGTTTTCGGCTACCACGCCCTGCAACTGGGCCTGCCTGAAATCGACGCCCTGGCCGCCAACCGCATGCCCCACCGCTGGCTGGCCCTGCCCGATGCGGCCGATGCGGCCCAGGCCGCCCAGGCTGCGCCCGCCGGGCGCATCCTGCTGGCCGCCAACCCCGCCGCGCTGCCTTTTGCCGAAGGCAGCCTCGATCTGATCGCCCTGCCGCACACGTTGGAGCTGTGCGGCGACCCCCACGCCGCCCTGCGCGAAGCGCACCGCGCGCTGATGCATGAGGGGCGCCTCGTCATCACCGGCCTGGTGCCCTGGCGCGCGCGCCTGTGGCAGCGCCTGCACGGCGGCGGCCCGCTGTATCTGCCGCCAGGGCATGAATTCATCGCCCCGCAGCGCCTGCGCGACTGGCTGCGCCTGCTCGGCTTTGAGCTATGCGAACAGCGCTACGGCAACGACAGCGGCTTGCCGCCGGGCGCCGGCTGGCTGCGCCAGCTGGCCGCGCGCCTGGCGCGCGCTGGCGCGACGGGCTGGCCCATCACCCGCGCGGCCTGGTGCATCAGCGCCATCAAGCGCGCCCACGGCATGCGCCTGATTGGCGCGGCCTGGAAAACGCCCGCCGCCCGCCTGGCCCCCGTGCCCGCCGCCAGCCGCGCGGCCAACCCGCCCGCCCGGCGCCAGCGCGGACAATCCGCGCCCCGCTCCCAGAAAGGTCAATGAGCTTTGGACACCGTAGAGATCTACACCGACGGCGCCTGCAAAGGCAACCCCGGCCCCGGCGGCTGGGGCGCGCTGCTGCGCAGCGGCAAATATGAAAAACAGATGTGCGGCGGCGAAGCGCGCACCACGAACAACCGCATGGAGCTGCTGGCCGTCATTCAGGCCCTGGGCGCCCTCAAGCGCCCCTGCCGCGTGGACCTGTACCTCGACAGCCAGTACGTGCGCCAGGGCATCACCGAATGGATACACGGCTGGAAAGCCAAAGGCTGGCGCACCGCCAGCGGCCAGCCCGTGAAAAACGCCGACCTCTGGCAGCGCCTGGACGCGCTGGCCGGCGGTGGCCCGCACGAGATCCGCTGGCACTGGGTCAAGGGCCACGCCGGCCACCCCGGCAACGAACGCGCCGACGCCCTCGCCAACCAGGGCGTGCCCAAGGCCGTCGCCTGACCGCCCGCCCAGCCGCCTGCCTGATACGCCCGCTCTTTTCCGCCAGCGCAGCGGCTGATTCCATCAAAAACAGGAGCAAATCCAGGGGGGCTGAAAATGACGTTTGCGCACATTCCACTAGGACACCACGCTATCAATCAAGAAGCGTATTCCGGCCTGCGAACCAGCCTGGCGCGCTGCCCCATGCGATCCGCTTGCGCCCGCGGGAGCGGGCCGTGGGCGGGTGCTCAAGAGACCAGGTCGGCCTGGCTGGTGAAGGCGTCGGCGTAGAACTCGCTTTCAGGCAGGCGGGCGCGGGTGGTGAAGTCGTGGCGGGCGGCCCGCACCATGGCAGGAGCGCCGCAGGCATAGACCTGGTGGCCGGAGAGATCGGGGCAGTCTTGCAGCACGGCTTCATGCACGTAGCCGGTGCGGCCCTGCCAGCCGTCTTCGGGCTGGGCGGCGGAGATGACAGGCACGTAGCGCAGGCCGGGCATGGCCGCTTGCTGTGCCAGCACCCATTCGTGCATGTACAGGTCTTGCGGGCGGCGGCCGCCCCAGTAGAGCGCGGCGGGGCGGGCAATGGCGTGGCGCTGCATGTGCTCGATGATGGCCTTGATGGGCGCAAAACCCGTGCCCGAGGCCAGCAGCACGATGGGCTTTTGGGAGTCTTCGCGCAGAAAAAAGCTGCCCAGCGGGCTTTCGGCGTGCAGGATGTCTTTCACTTTCAGCCCGCCGCCAAACACCTGGTCGGTGAATTTGCCGCCCGGCAGGTGGCGGATGTGCAGATCGACGTAGCGCGCGCCGCGCTTTGGGCCAGGCGCATCATCCTCCTCTTGCGGGGCGCTGGCCATGCTGTAGCTGCGGCGGCTGCCGTCGGGCAGGGTGAATTCCATGAACTGCCCGGCGCGCCAGGGCGTGGGCTGGTTGGCGGGCAGTTGCAGCCGCACGCGCATCACGTCAGGCGCGAGGCGCTCCAGCTCGGCCACACGCACAGGCATTTTGCGCGGCGGGTAGAGGCTGGCGAGCGTGACCTGATCGCACTCCAGCACCACATGGCCCAGCGCGCGGGCGCGGCATGTCAGGGTGTAGCCCTGCGCGGCCTCGTCGGCGGACAGGGCGCTTTCCAGATGCCCGCCCAGGGCCACCTGGCCGTAGGTGACCTTGCATTTGCACGCGCCGCAGGCGCCCTCCTGGCAGCCATAGGGCAGGCCCACGCTCTGGCGCAAGGCGGCGGCCAGCAGGGTTTCATCAGATTCGGCTTCAAAGCTGAAGCCGCCGGGTTGCACGGTAACGGAAAAGCTCATTTGGGTATCGTCGTGGGCTGTTTTGGGGAGCCTGCCTGCAATCTGCCTGTGGGCGCAAAAAGCATGAAAAGCGTGGATTCGGGCGGTTTGCGCCTTGCAGTCCATCCCGGTTACCACGCTTTTGCCTTTCACGGCCAGATTGCGAGCAGGCTCTGAATGAAGAAACCGCCTGCAAAAACTGCGAGGCGGTTCCGGGAGCGGATTTTGCCTGTGAACCTTTTTTTCTGCGGCGCGCGCCCCCGCGCGCTGCCCGCCCGCTTTCGCCGCGCGCGTGTGCTCATCGTCGGCTGCGGCGATGTGGGCGTGCGCGCGGCCCGCCTGCTGTTGCCGCGCGTGCGCGTGCTGGCCCTGTGCCGCAGCGCCGCCAAGGCGGCCGCCTTGCGGCAGATGGGCATCACGCCGCTGGCGGGCGACCTGGACGCGCCCGCCAGCTTGCGGCGGCTGGCTGCTTGGGCGGGGCGCGCGGGGCGCGTGCTGCACTTGGCGCCACCCGCGCCTTCATCGAATGACGGGGGCGACGCACGCACCCTGGCACTGGCGCGCGCCGCCGCCGATCTGC
>ERZ773090.80-NODE-80-length-106008-cov-5.52776_pt1 | contig 106008 bp, 126 predicted proteins | sample MGYA00580579_ERZ773090 | MGnify/ENA primary metagenome ERZ773090 (study PRJEB29015, sample SAMEA2738014) | human oral metagenome | biome: human oral; feature: human-associated habitat; material: dental | place: China | collected 2132 ... | reverse complement strand
AAGAATTCGCCATCATGTCCAGATTTCAAGCAACTAAAAAGTTTTGTCTTTTTCTACTGTAAAAACTGCTGTACTAATGCTCCTTTCATTTTTTAGTTGTTACGCAGTTAAAGGACGGATTTTGAAAGAAAAGGTATATCGCCCTTGCTTTATCAAAACCGTCCTCTGAAAGCCTTATATTTCAAACCTGCATATGTCTCAACTTCGTAACATGGGCATGAAAAAAGCGGTGTCCTTATGCTTCCTTTGACAGAAGCGAAAGATCACCGCTTTTACGATTTCCTATTTAATTTTGATTCCCACAACATGCCTTTTGTATCTGTGGTAAAATATTTCAAGGGCTTTGAGGGTTAATTATTAAAGTTTTCATAAAATGTTATAATTAAGTGAGAGATGGGACATGAATGAAGTTCTCCTCTTGCGTTAATATATTTATTATGCCCCATTACCGGACAGAGGATAGGTAAAGAGGGCATTTTTTTTTGAATAATGTTTTGCTTTTAAGTCAAATACGGAATGCTTTAAATTCGACTTTTTCCGGCTGGCAGCTGAGAGATGATAATAGCTGCAAACATCAGAGCACAACCGGTAATTTCACGGGCATTCAATACTTCTCCCAGAAATATAGCACCACAAATGGCTGCAAATACGGCTTCCAGACTCAAAATCAGTGAAGCGACAGTTGGATCGGCATGTTTCTGAGCTATAATCTGGAAAGTGAATCCCACAGAAGAAGACAGCACACCGGTACATAGCAGCGGTATGATGGCATCGACAAGCTGCGATACGGTAAAGGTTTCAAATGAAATCATGGCGATGCCGGAAACCGATGCAACCACCGCAAATTGGATACACGAAAGAACGATACTGTCAACTTTAGGCGAAATATGATCCACGAGCAAAATGTGAAATGAAAATCCAATAGCACATAGAAGAATGAAAAAATCACCTTTTGAAATAGTAAAAGACCCCGGTTTTATGGACAGAAAGTATAAGCCGACAGCTGCCAGCAGAGCGCAAAACCATACTATCAAACGAGTTTTATTGCCGAGGAATATACCGAGTATCGGAACTATGATTACATAGAGAGTAGTTATGAATCCGGCTTTTCCGGACGTGGTAAATGCCATAGCGTATTGCTGCAAATTTCCGGCGATAAATAAAATCATTCCAAGCAAAACACCCCCTGTTATGAGGACTTTAGGATTTCTGAACTGTGAACGATTCGCATTATCGGATCGAACATCGGTTGAAGGTTTTGAATAGTTGAAATCAGAAGTAACCGAATTTTTTTTCTTAAAATACAGTATTGCCGGAAGGAGTGAAATTACAGCTAAAACATACCTGAAAGTATTAAACGTAAACGGACCTAAGTGGTTGGCACCAAGACTTTGAAATATAAAAGAAGACCCCCATATCAAAGAAGTCAAAAGCAGCATCAAATCGCTTTGAAGTTTTTTATTTTTGCTCATAGATTACCCCCTGCACAAAAAATGTAGATACATTATACCAAAATTATTCAAGAGATTAAAGAGTGAAAAGATAAAAGAAAATAATTATAAACGAAAGTTTAATTTATATGATAAAATAGAAATTGAGGATTTATAAAAATGATGAAAGCAATAAATCAAAAGAAAAATTCAATGTGATATGAGAGATACGCAGCGCCAATATTTTGTGAAGCTACAATCGCAAAAGAGAGAAATTCGGATGAATACAATGGGCAGGTTACGGATAAAAAAAGTTATAAAATTTAAAGTAGGTAAAGAGAGAAAATTATGGAATCGGTATTACACATAATAAGACACGGGATAACAGAGGGAAATCAAAAAAATTGGCACTATGGTAGCAGCGATATTCCGTTGGCGGAAGAAGGGATAGATAATATACGAAAGTTAAAACTTCTACAAGTATATCCGGATATAAACGGTGGATTTTTTACCAGCGGCATGCTGAGAACCAATCAGACGTTAAACTTGATATATGGGGATGTTGATAAAAAATATGTGAGAAATCTCAGAGAGATAAATTTTGGGGAATTTGAGAAAAAAACACATGAGGAGCTGAAAGATGATGAAAGATATGTCAGGTGGATAGAGGATGAGATAGGGAATGTCAAGTTGCCCAACGGGGAAAGCAAAACCGAGTTTCAAGAAAGAGTGATATCGGGATTTATGGAGCTTTTGGACAATCACAGACTTTCAGAATTGAAGTACAGACACGGAGATATTGTAGCCAACAGTTTGTGCGTGTGTCATGGAGGAGTGATTGGCGCCATCATGTCTAAAGTCTTTGAAAGAGAGCAGAGACATTTTGTAGAGTGGATACCGAGACCGGCTAGAGGGTTTACACTGTATATAAATAATGGTAAAGCAGTAGAATACAAAGAACTGTAAGAAAACGGATATGTATATGCCGAGAAAGGGGAGGTTATGAAAATTTTCATTGTGGAAGATGACAGGGGGTTGAGAAAACAGCTGAAAACCTTCTTGGAAAAGTATGGGTATTCATGTTTATATAGCGATGATTTTCAAAACATAGAAGAAAGAATTTCCGAGAGCAATGCGGATATGGTGCTGTTAGATGTGAATCTGCCGTATAAAGACGGGTATTGCATTTGTAGGGACATCAGAAAGCAGTCGGATATTCCGGTAATTATGGTTACAAGCAGAGATACGGATATGGATGAATTGATGAGCTTAAACTTGGGTGCTGACGATTTTATAACGAAACCTTTCAATACTCAAATTCTGCTGGCACATATAAACGCTATTTTTAAAAGGCTGAATAAAAGAGAAAATCCTGAAGTTAGAGAATATAAGGGCCTTTCATACTATCCAGAAAAGGGTATAGCCGTTCACGATGACAATGAAGTTGAATTGACCAAAAATGAAAATAAAATTCTACAGATAATGTTGAGCAAAAAGGGAAAGATAGTTTCCAGAGATGAAATCATCAATGAAATGTGGCAATCAGACGAGTTCATAGACGATAACACGTTGACGGTAAACGTCAACAGGCTGAGAAAAAAGTTGGGAGAAATAGGTTTGCATGATTATATTTCAACCAAGAGGGGGCAAGGTTACATAGTTTGAAAAGAAGAGATTTTATAAAGGATAAACTCATGTTCATAGTCTTGTTTTTGATGATGGGATTTGCTATGGGATGGCTCATCGGAACTATGGGAATGCCTAAAAATATAGTGATTCTCATCGAAATTATAATAGGCGGATGTGGCATGGTCATATTGATTTGCGAATATCACAGAAGTGCGGGATTTTATAAGAAAATTTATAGAGATTTAAATCTTCTGGATAAAAAGTATCAGATATCAGCCATGATGGATGAGCCGGATTTTGTAGAGGGGAAGTTGATATATGATGTAATACAGGAATCCGTAAAATCCATGAATGATGAAATCGGTAAATTGAATGTAGATTGTGAAGAGTATAGCGACTATATCGAAGCGTGGGTTCATCAAATAAAAATGCCCATAGCGGTAATTGCTTTAATCTGTGAGAACAATAAAAATGAAATCACGACAAATATTTTAAATGAGTTGAAGAGCGTTGAAATGTATGTGGAGCAGGCATTGTACTATGCCAGAAGCAACGTTGTCGAAAAAGATTATTTGATTTCGGCATTAGATCTAGAAAAAATCGTTAAAGACGTGATAAAAAAGGAAGCTAAAGAACTTATCTCGGCATCTGCCAAGATAAGCTTCAAAGGAATTAAGGGCGATGTATACGCCGATAGAAAGTGGATCGAGTTCATATTGAGACAGATATTGTCAAACAGCATAAAATACCGGGATCAGAACAGGGATATGGAGCTGACTTATGAAATGATAAACAAACCTGACTGCAGTGAACTGATAATATCCGATAATGGAATAGGTGTAGATGAATCGGATTTGGGAAGAGTTTTTGAAAAGGGCTTCACGGGGAAAAACGGAAGAATCTACGGCAAGTCTACGGGGATAGGATTGTATTTATGTAAAAAAATGTGCAATAAGATGTATATAGGCATCAAGATATACTCGCAAAAGGGAGTCGGTACACAGGTTGTGCTGACATTTCCTAAGGACAGCAGGATACTCCTTGCCGACGGCAAATAAAGATGTGTAAAACTTGTGGAGAGGTGTTAATCTCTCTTTTTTTTATATCTTTCACGTAATCTTACAAAAGTGTTAGGATGGTGTAAGTGAGAGCTATGGAAAAAGGATAATATTTTTAATAGGATATATAGTAAACGAATAGGTTTAAAATTGTTGGTTGAGGGAGAGATTATGATATTGAAATTGGCGAGGAGCAATATAAAGGGATCCGTCAGTGATATTATGGTATACTTTTTTACTTTGGCATTCTGCATAGCTATATATTTTACTTTCAACAGTATCAATGAAAATCCACAGCTGATGAAACAGTTTAGCTACGCATCCAAAGGACTCGATAACATAGTTTCATTCATAACGATAACTTCATTTTTCATAGTGATAACAATGGGAATTTTGATAGTATATTCCAACTGGTATTTTTTAAAACACAGGAAGTACGAATTTGGGATTTACCTTACATTGGGAATGAGAAAAGAGCATATTATCGGGATTCTTCTGATCGAAAATTTGGTCATAGGAGTTTTGGCAATAAGTCTGGGCATTTTATTTGGAGTAGTTGGTTCCCAATTTATGACCGTGATGATATTGAAAACTTATGGAATGACTGCTGCAACATTTCAGTTTATGATTTCAAAATACGCTTTGATATCCACGCTGATAAACTTCAATTCGATTTTTATAGTATCCGTCATAGTGAATACGATAGCAATTTCGAGATTTAAAATTGTAGACTTGATGTATTCAAAATCGGATTTGGAAAAAGTGCATACAAGGAATATGAAAACGGCAATTATCTTGATAGTACCGGGGATTATAATGTTGGGAATGAGCTATCTCATGGCAATTACACAGGGAATTTTATCAGAACCGAAAGAGATGATGGGTGAGATATTTCTCGGAATATCCGGGACGGTACTAATATTTATAGCCCTTTCAGCAATTTTCGATTTTTACATAAAAAGGAGGAAGAAGAAATATTTTAAGGGAGTAAATATTTTTGTTTTCGGTCAAATTATAAATAAAATAAACAGCAGTTCTATAGTTATGGCGGTTACATGTTTGACTCTATTTTTATCCAGCATGGTATTTATGGTTGGAAACAGTATAAAAACCACCTTCGAGGATAAAGATATTAATTCCATGTTGTACGATGTAAGTACGGTGATAGATTACAATGAGCGCAAGGTTAATTTCGATATCTATGATCAACTGCCAAAAGAGTTAAAGAAAAAAGTTCATAGGAAATCATTTGCCCAAATTACCATAAAACATAACGGAGAAGCAGTTTCGAAATATTTGAAGGATATTAAAGACAATAAACAAAAATTTGATGTGGCATATTTTATGTCACAAAAGGACTTCAATAAGTGTTTGGGTATGATTGGCAGGAAACGTGTTAAAATAGAAAAAAGTGAATATATTTTCGCAGCTGAAAACGATAAAAAATATAAATTCGGAAAGATGTTGGTAGAAAATAAAGTTAAATTGAAAATAGGCAAGCAGGTCTTTACCCCTGTAGGCGTTGAGTATTGCAGACTTGACAATATGCACAACGGTAGAGGAGCCTTCATATTAAATGATAAAGTAAAACAGAGATTTCTCAATGAGATGGTTGTGTGCAATGTAAATACCGACAAAGATAGTTCTTTGAGAGATGAAATTTTAGGAAAAATAGACGATATTGTAAAAGAGAAGTCCAAGGATGAAAACAAAAAAGCGATCTTTTGGCACTCGACAAGAGAAGAGATTGTAAACGATTCTCTGAAAAAGGAAACTTTAGTGACATTTTTATTCATATATATAAGCCTGGTTTTAATGGTGACATGCGGTGTTGTAATCTCTATTCAGCAGATGTTGCAGATAGATAAAAGTGCAAAGAAATACAAAATATTAGGATATCTGGGTGCTGATGATAAAATGATCAACAGGGCATTGCTGAAACAGATATCTTTTTATTTCCTGATTCCGCTGATATTTGCCATGATGGATTTCTTTGTTGGAGTTATATCCATAAGGGAGCTAATATCGAGATATGGAGATTTTGCAATATGGAGAAGTTTGTTTAGAACCGGCAAGTTTATAATCTTGACCTACGGATTGTATTTTCTACTAACATATTTTTCCTGCAAGAAGATGATTCACAGAAAAGGAAGAAGATAAAGCAGAAAAGCTCTCAGTGGCGATGCAAAATGAGAATGTAAAATTAACTTACATATCTGTTAGGAAGATGTAAGAAAAATCGATGGTAGATGCGAGAGATTCAGGATAAGATGAATATGTAATTGAGGAGGAATTTATGAGTGAAACAATTTTAAGAGTAGAGAATCTACACAAGGTTTATGGAAATAAGGGAAGCATCACCAACGCACTGAAAGGTATCAGTTTTACCGTGGAAAAAGGTGAATACATAAGTATAATGGGTGCATCGGGAAGCGGAAAAACCACATTGCTCAACTGTATATCTACGATTGATAAAGCGACGTCAGGAACGATACACATAGGGAATGACGATATAACTCGGATGAAATCGGATGCTCTTTCAAAGTATAGAAGAGAACAGTTAGGATTTATCTTCCAGGATTTTAACCTGCTGGATACTCTGACTGTATTTGAGAATATAGCACTGGCACTGACTATAACCAAAACTCCTGCAAAGGAGATAAGAAACAGGGTCAATGAAGCTGCAAAGAGGCTGAATATAACCGATATTTTGGAAAAGTATCCTTATCAGATTTCCGGAGGACAAAAGCAGAGAACGGCAGCAGCGAGAGCAATTATATCAAATCCGAAGATAATTTTAGCGGATGAACCCACCGGAGCTTTAGATTCCAAAGCAGCAAGGATGTTGTTGGAAAGCATGGAAAGTTTAAACAGAGAAATAGATGCCACCATTTTGATGGTAACTCACGACGCATTTACAGCCAGCTACAGCAAGAGAATTATTTTTATAAAAGACGGAAAGATATTTACAGAACTGATTAGAGGAAATGAAAACAGGAAAGAATTTTTCGATAAAATAATAGAAGTTATCGCATTGCTTGGAGGTGATGTGGATGTTAACTAAGTTAGCTGTAAAAAATGCGAAAAATGCTTTTAAAGACAGTATAATATATTTTATAACTCTTGTTTTAGGAGTGAGTATATTCTATATTTTCAACTCCATATACGCACAAGAGAAGATAATGAGTTCGGTAGAATATGCTCAAGAGTCATTAAAGGCCATAGGTGAAGCGATGAGCTACGTATCGGTGGCAGTTGCGGTTATTTTGGCATTTTTGGTAGTCTATGCGAATAACTTCTTCATAAAGAGGAGAAAGAAGGAATTCGGAATATATTTAACATTGGGTTTATCAGGAAGACAGGTCACGTTTATTCTGATTGTCGAGACGGTAATAATGGGAATCGTGGCACTGGGAATAGGTATAGTGTTGGGGATTTTGGGCTCACAGTTGATGTCGATATTTACAGCCAAAATGTTTGAGCTAAATATGTCATCTCTCACGTTTATAATCGCATATAAAGCCATATGGAAGTCGATTTTATATTTTGCGGTAATCTTCCTGTTGGCTATGGCAATAAATGTTTTCACCATAGGGAGATTGAAACTCATAGATTTGCTGTACGGAAAAAGCAAGAGCGAAAGGTTGAAAATAAAAAACACTAAAATCTCAATGGTGTTATTGGTGACTTCACTGGCACTATTGTGGTTTGCATACTATGAGATTTTGGACTACGGATTCGCTTATCCGAAAAAGATGATGCTATCGATAATTTCGGGGAGTTTAGGAACATTCCTATTCTTTGTATCGATATCGAGCATGTTTATGGTTTTTGTAAAGGCGAGGGAAAAGACTTATTTCAAGGGTTTGAATATGTTCACCTTCAGGCAGCTTGGCAGTAGAATAAATACCAACGTCATATCGATAACCGTAGTTTGCATTGCATTGTTGCTGGTGATGGGAATATTCTCTACAGGATATACGATACAGGAAAGCGTATCGGAATTGGCTAAACATGAAAATCTATACGATGTATCGGCATTTGTAGACACGACAGAGCCTACAGATAAAAAACTGGACAAAGCTATTCAAAACAGAAAAAAGATAAATTTTGATAAGATGGTTTTAGCCAATGTAAAGGGTGTAAAGAAAGAGAACATAGTGTATGTGTCGACGTATGAGGTTAAAGGTAACGTTGAAAATTATACAGGAGTGGATAATGCTAGAGCAAACTATTTATCTAAAGCGGTTGTGAAGTTGTCAGAATTTAACAGGTTGCTGAAACTGCGAGGAGAGAAGCCCATAGAACTGAGAAAGAATGAAACGTTAATAGTATCCAGCAACAGCACATTCAAAGAAGTAGCAAAAGCGTTTATAGATAAAAACAAGAAAGTGAAACTGGGTCAAAATTCATTTGTACCAATGAAAAAAATAAAGGAAATGTCATTGGCAAATACCAGTGATGTTCATGGGGCATTTGTAGTAAATGATGAATTCATATGGAAAAATGCAGTGCCGAGCAGTGAATTTGTAAATATCAAAACCGGAGATAAAAAAATCAGCGAACAGATAAAGAGGCTGTTTGTAGATAAGGGCAGAGGACTCAAGGGGGATCGTGAGATAGAAACCGACGAAAACGGATATATAATCGCCGGGGGAATTAAGGCGAATTTCAGAGTGCACGGTATCGAAACCAGGGAGGAGACCTTGGTTGGAGCAGTGTCGGTTAAGGCGATTATAGCGTTTATGTCGATATATATGGGAATAACTTTCATGATAGCCTGTGCGAGTATATTGTCCATACAGCAATTGTCGGAAGTAGATGATAACAAACACAGATATGGTCTCTTGGAAAAGATTGGAGCTGATAAAAAACTTTTGAACAAAGCGCTTTTCAGACAAATTGTTTTTTACTTCGCATTGCCTTTGACACTGGCATTGGTTCATGCTGTCGTAGGCCTGATAGCTGTCAACAGGATTTTGGAGGACATAGGAATTCTCGGAATGAAGAACGGCTTGTTTACGACGGGAGTATTCGTAATCATAATTTATAGTATATACTTTATATTCACGTATATCGGAAGCAAAAAAATAATAAATAGAGAGCTTTGAAGATGATTTAAAAATGAGTACAACGAAATAACATCTCTTTTAATCCCGCTTTTCGAAAGAAGGGAGGATCCGTTGAAATCGATGTGATTGAGTCAATGGATTTCCCTGTAAATCGGAAAGGGGGATTTTGCTGTAGAAACATAGTTATCGATTGAACTTCAAAGAAACCTCACCGCTGGATAACTTTGAAATTTTACCGTCTGTTGATTTTACAACCAAGGTACCGTCATCGGATATATTGATAGCTTCATATGGAATTAAAGGGGCATCGTCAGTACGATTTAATTTCCTGATGAACACGATTTTACCGATTACATTGGAATGAGACCTGTAATAATCCATGAATGAAATGTCTTCTGATGACAATTTTTCATGCAAGTCCAAAAGGTTATCTATGATATTGGCAATGAGCAAATTTACATTGAAATCATTTTCACCTACTGAAGCAGCGATATCGGAGATTCCGGCTATGCCTTTGGATGAAGTATTTAAACCTATTCCCACGACTAAATGGCTTATAGTGTGGCTTTCAAGGCTTGTTATCCCTTCGGTTAAAATACCGCAGACTTTTTTATCACCTAAAAACAGATCATTAACCCATTTGATATCACACTGAATACCTAACACGTCGTAGATAGCTTTGGAAACGGCAACTGCCGTTGCCGCCGTGATCAGGGTCACGGAACCGGTGGGCAGGGAATTTTCCAAGACAACAGACATGTAAACACCGGAATTTGCAGGAGATAAAAATGGACGATTGAATCTTCCCCTGCCGCCGGTTTGTTCCAAAGCTATTATCGTCGTTCCGTTTTCACGGAATTTGTCAATTTTCGATAAAACAAATGAGTTGGTAGATGGAAGGGAATCGTATATATGAACCGGGACATTGTTTGTAAGATGTTGGACTATGCCGCTTTTGCTGATCTTTGTCGACGTATTGTGAAAAACATAGCCTCTGTTGGGAACTTGTTCTATGAGAAATCCCTCTTTTTGTAAAGTTGATATGGCTTTCCAAATAGCCGTTCTGGATACATTTATATTCTTGGCGATACTTTGACCGGATATGAGAGTTTCCGGACTAGCCATCAAAATTTTCAAAACATCATCTTTAACCATAATAATCAAATCTCCTTTTTACACGTGTTACATACATTCTAACACAGGTTGACACTTGCTGCATATAGATTTTAGATTAGAAAATATCAGATGAAAAATCCTAGGGATGAAATGTGACATGTTGAATAATATCCCTATGAAATACGCAAAAAATATGATAGAATTTGAAAATATAAAATATGAAAAGAGGAAGAGATTATGACGAGAATACTGGTGATAAATACCGGTGGAACTATATCCATGAGCGAGGATAAAAGCACGGGAAAGGTAAAGCCGAATGAGAAAAACCCTATTGGAAATGCCAAGTTGATGAAAGACAAGTGGGAAGTTCACTATGACGAGCTGATGAATATTCCTTCCCCTCACATCGCTGAAAGAGAAATGTTGGGTATTAAAAATAGAATCGATAAGGCCGTAACGGAAGGATTTAACGGAGTAGTAGTTACTCATGGAACGGATACTCTGGAGGAAACGGCGTATTATTTGGATTTGACAGCTACTACCAAGATACCTGTTGTAATTACAGGTGCCATGCGATCCAGCAACGAAATCGGGGCGGACGGACTCGTAAACCTGAGATCGTCGCTCATAGTTGCCGCAAGTGAAGATTCGTTGAACAGAGGTGTGCTGGTAGTGATGAACGATGAGGTTCACAGGGCTAGATTTGTTACAAAGACCCATACCACCAACGTTGCGACATTTCAGTCTCCGACATTTGGAGCCATCGGACTGGTCTCAAAGGAAAGAGTGGACTACTTCCAAAATTCAAATTTCACAGAAAAATATCAAATAACTGAGAACAGAAATAAAGTATATTTGGTAAAAGCCTATGCTGGCATGGATGGCAGCATATTCGACAGCATTTACAATTTGGGGGCTGACGGTCTCGTGATAGAAGCTCTGGGAGCAGGTAACATGCCTCCGAGGACAATAGAAAGTATAGATCGATTCCTGGAAAGCGAAATTCCGGTAGTATTCACGTCCAGAGCTTTCAACGGAATGACTCAAGACGTGTACAACTATAAAGGCGGTGGAGGAGAGTTCAAGGAAAAAGGAGTCATATTCACAAGGGGAATGAGCGGACTAAAAGCCAGAATTAAATTAAAGATACTCCTGGATTCCGGAGTGAAAAGAGAAGATATAGGCAAATGCTTTTTGATCTGATATGAAAAGTTTTTTGATTTGATATGAAAAAACCATCGATTTTATCAACGGAATTACTTTCGTCCGGTGCGGCAAAGAGATACGTAAATCGGTGGTTTTTATTTTGTAAATTTATCGTACGATGTTTATGACATGGCTATTTCTTAAAAAATGTGTGTCTCTTCAAAAGCTAGATTTTTTAATCTAACTTTTGAAGGGGTGGTAAAATCCGAAAATTTATTTCTTGTGCAAATTCCTGTCACGAGTCACTTGGTGTGAGCTGGCATATTCATCAATAGAGCCTTCAATGGAGTGTTTGTTGATGACTTCATAATGTTCTTCATCTGTGTATGGAACGATTCCCTTAGCGAGATCAGGTGTTTTTGAGTTCTTAATCTGTTCAAGTATGTCGTTGTTCTTCTTTAAAAGATCTTCCAGCAGACCGTGAGGAACATTCTTTAATAGAAACAGATGCTCGATTTCTTTTCGGACATAGTAGTTGGCATCGATGATGTCCAGAAAAAGGGGAAAGTTGGAACTCTGTGAGGCATTGGCGAATAAAGTCACGTCATTTTTAATGAATTTTAAAATGTTTTCAACTTCCTCGAAGCGGAAATTTCTAACAGGATACGGCTCAATGCGCTGCAAGTAAACCTGATCCTCATCTCTAATGTTGCAGAAATAAGAAACGGTTAGTTTTTCACTGATTTTGAATTCCACAAAAAGTATTTTTGAAGAATTCACCTGAATATTTGCTCCCATCTGTCTTAGGCTAAGCCCGAGCATATCAGCGGAAATTGACGACTTAATCATAAACTGAAACACCTCCATTTATATTGTTTGTCACAATAAACTCATATAAAATTTTCATCTTTTACTAAATTATACACTAAAACGCAGTAGTAGGTATATAGTTGAAATGAAAATTGTCAAAATCATTACAGGGAATCCTACTTTCATATAACTCTTGAAGGTAATAGGAAAACCGTGTTTTGTACTTATGGTAGATAGCAAGACGTTAGCTGAAGCTCCTATCAGTGTTCCGTTACCGCCGAGGCAAGCCCCGAGAGATATGGTCCACCATAGAGGTGTAATATCTATTCCGCTCTTGCCCATAGCCATTATCAGAGGAATTAAAGTTGCGATGAACGGTATGTTATTGAGTACTGCGGAGATTAGAGCAGATGCCCAAAGCAATACGAGCATTACCAAAATAGGACTGTCGGCAGTATATTCGACGATTAAGTGTGCAAGTTTATTCACGACACCTGTTTCAACGAGACCTCCCACTACTACAAACAGAGATGAGAAGAACATGATAGTTGACCACTCTACTTCGTGGATGATGTCTTCCACATCCTGCTTACCGATCAAAAGCATGACGGTACCGGCAGTCAAGGCTATTACGGAGGATTCGATCTTCAAGAGATTATGAGTTATAAATCCTATGACGACTAAAACTATCATAATGACGCTTTTAATTAAAAGGGACATATCGGATATGGATTTTTTCTCGTCAAGTGCCATGATTTCGGATACAGCATCAGAATTTACAGAGAATTTTTTGCCGTATATGAATTTAAACACAAGAACCAGGATAATCATTATGATGACAACTACGGGAGCGGTGTTTTTAATGAAATCCAAGAAACTCAACTTAGCGGCACTTCCTATCATGATATTCGGAGGGTCACCGATCAATGTGGCGGTACCACCTATGTTGGATGCTAAAATTTGAGTTAAAAGCATAGGTACCGGATTGATTTTTAAAATTCCCGCTATGGAGATGGTCATTGGTCCGATTAGGAGAACCGTCGTCACGTTATCCAAAAATGCCGATAGACATGCGGTGACAATCATAAATAACATCATAATCTTCCAAGGATTACCTTTTGCCATTTTGGCAGACCTTATGGCTATGTATTCAAACATACCTGACGCCTTAACAACGGAAACGAATAACATCATTCCGATGAGGAGACCCAAGGTATTAAAATCAATATACGATACAGCTTTTTCAACTGTCAATATGTGAGATAAAAGCAATAATACAGCACCGGCTACAGAAGCTGCGGTGGAGTCCACTTTATCCGATATAATTGCGACCATTACGATTGCAAATATTCCTATAGCGATTGTTGATTGCAAAACTGTACCTCCTTTCCTCTAAAAATATAAATTCGAACAAAACTAATACCTCTAAAGGTATTATCATAAAAATTACAAAACATATTCTACTACAATAAATTTAAATACACAATACATATATAAAAAAAGAGATGCAGCTGTTATAGAGTCGATGAAGACTCTGAAATCTCACGGGTATTGACTTGAGCGATAAAAAGTATTATAATTTTTATGTAATCTGTTTCAGGGCGAGGTGCGATTCCTCACCGGTGGTAATTGTAAAGCATAAGTCCACGAGCCAAACGGCTGAACTGGTGTGATTCCAGTACCGACGGTCACAGTCCGGATGAGAGAAACCAGATGAGTCACAAATTGTGACTTGATTGAGTTGATAATGCTCTGAACTGAGGTTCAGAGTTTTTTTATTTCCCGAGCAGATTCCTTACATATTTTCTATAATGAGAGGAGTTTGATATGCAAAAACAAACAAATGAAGCGATTGCGGTAAATCGTCAGAAAACGATGAAGTTGGCAAAGATGGGAATGCTCGTAGCAATTTCCATACTGCTGGTAAATATACACTTTCCGATATTCGGACCAGTAGCATTTTTAGAGTACGATCCGGCAGATATTCCAATACTGATAGGAGGATTTGCATTCGGACCTTTAGCAGGAGTGTGCATAACAATTGTGACAGCAATTTTACAGGGTTTGACAGTCAGTGCACAGAGCGGTTTGTATGGAATTTTGATGCACATAGTTGCAACCAGCACGTTGGTGCTCGTATCCAGCACGATATATAAAATGAAAAAGAACAGAAAGATGGCAGTGTTGGGATTGCTGTGCGGAACCCTTGCTATGACAGCGATTATGATACCTGCAAACTATCTGATAACGCCTTACTTCATGAACGTGCCAAAGCAGGCGATTACCGGAATATTACCGTTCATAGTAGGATTTAATTTGATAAAGGCAGGAGTGAATAGTGTAATCACATTTGTCCTGTATAAAAAAGTATCGAAGTTTCTGCATAAGTTTTAATCTATCATATGAGACGGAGTATGAGCACCACTTATGAAAAGGTGGTGACGGTATATCCCACAATTTGTAACTTTTGCGTCTTTTAAATTTTATTCGTGTGAGCACACAGCCGCTTAGCCGTAGAAATTTAAAAGGCGTTTTTGATTGTGTGATACCATTTGGTATGCTTTTATCATTCTTGAGAGAGGGCTTATTAGAGGAATACGGAGCTCACCAAGGGCGGGTATTTCGAACGATTCTTTGAGACAATTCCCTGGTGCATAAGTTTGAAAACCCGCTAAATTTATGATAAACTTATTCCATTATGAGAAATGTTATTATCAGAGATGAGACAGAAACAAAAAAGTTTGCAATAGATGTCGCACAGACACTTAAAAAAGGTGATGTAATAGCCTTGGTTGGAGATTTAGGAACAGGGAAGACTACGTTGTCAAAGTATATAGCGGAGGCTTTAGGGATAACAGAAACTATTACGAGCCCTACGTTTACAATAGTCCAGGAATATCACAGCGGTAGGTTGCCGCTGTATCATTTTGACGTTTACAGAGTAGATGATATAGAGGAAATGTACAGAATAGGTTATGAGGAATACTTTTACGGCGAAGGAGTATGCATTGTGGAATGGGCTGACATAGTGGAAGAAATAATTCCTGAAGATGCTAAAGTGATTTTTATTGAATATGGAGAAGATGAAGGGGAGAGATTGTATAGATGTACATTTTAGCTATTGAAACAACAGGATTTTTCTGTAGCGTGGCAGTTATAGACGAAGATGATAAAATCGTACACAGGAGCTCTGACAGCAGATTTAATCACTTAAAAGAGCTCACCCCCATGATTAGAGAATTGTTGGAAGATAATGATATTTCCATGAAAGAGATAGATGCAATAGCGACTTCGACAGGTCCGGGATCGTTTACAGGGATCAGAATAGGAGTTTCGACAGCTAGAGGAATGAGTCAAATGAGGGGCATCCCGTGCATTTCAGTTCCGACTATAGAGGCGTTTGCACTGAAGGATTTTTCGAAAATAAATTGTTCGGAGGACAATCGAAAAGAGAATTGTTCGGAAAGCGATAGAGAAGCGGGAGTACATGGGAAACCCTCGGAAAAACGATTTATATCGTGTCCGATTTTCGACGCTCGCAGAAAACAGATTTACGGTGGAAGCTACGTCGAAGAAATTGAAATCGTATCACCGGGAGCCTATGCAGTCGACGAGTATATGGAAAAACTTTTGAGTGAGCTGAAAGGAATAATCTCTAATATGGAGACAGATGGGAGCGAAGCCATATCGAAAGTTACACTATCTTTTAAAGGGGATGGAGCAGTTCGATATAAAAGTGAAATAACGAGAGCGATTACCAATTTTTTTGAGCGACATTCTTGGAAGTCAAAAAAACCATCTTCCGGGGAAAATGAAAGAGCGGATGAAGTTGAACAGAAATTGCAATGGTGCACAGACCGTATATCCGTTTCTTTGGAATTTAGGAATGAATATCAGGATGCCGTGGGAATTGCCATTCTGGGTAAAAGAAAGTTCTTAGAGGAGGAATTTGTAGAGTTCAGGGAGCTGCTGCCGGTGTACATGAGAAAACCGGAAGCACAGAGAAATCTCGAAGAACGATTGAAAAAAGACCAATGAAAGAGTTTGTATTTAGAATGGCTGAAACGAAAGATGCACAGGCCATATATGAAATAGAGATGAAGACCTTTGCTAAACCGTGGAGTTTGGCTGCGATTATGGACGAAATAAGAAGCGGTGAAAATTCCGCATATGCGATATGCTGTGAAAAGATAGGTGAAGTAAAGGGAAAGACGACAGGCGACATTGCCGACACTTCGGGTGGAAAAACGTGCAAATCTGATATCCATGCAAATGGGAAATATGCGAGCTGTGATGAAGGATATGAAAAGGTGGTAGGGTATTGCGGTATCAGAAAAATACTGGATGAGGGCTACATCACCAATGTTGCCGTGGATGACAGATATAGAGGCAATAGTATCGGATATCGGGTTATGGAACTTGCAGATAAATGGGCGAAGTTGAAAAATATCAGCTTTCTGACCTTAGAGGTCAGAAAATCAAATTACAGTGCAATCAAACTGTATGAAAGATGCGGGTTTTTACGCCGAGGAACGAGAGAAAACTATTATCCGGATGGTGAAAGCGTGATTATGATGAGAAAGGATTATAAATAAAATCATATGATAGATGATAAGATAGTGACAATGGGAATAGAATCCAGTTGTGATGAAACCTCTGTGGCGATTGTAGCCGACGGGAGAGAAGTTTTATCTAATGTTATATTGTCTCAAATAGATATTCATAAAATATACGGGGGCGTAGTACCTGAAATAGCATCTCGACAACATTTGGAAAGCATAAATGGAGTCGTTGAACAGGCTTTGAAAAATGCAGGGTGCACCATGGAAGAAATAGATGTTTTAGGTGTAACCCAAGGTCCGGGACTGGTGGGAGCTCTGTTGATAGGCATAGCCACTGCAAAGTCATATGCGCTGGCAACCGGTAAACCGTTGGTAGGCGTTCATCATATTCACGGTCATGTATGTGCAAACTATATAGAACACAAGGAATTAAAACCGCCTTTCCTGGCTTTGGTAGTGTCGGGGGGACATACGAATTTAATCTATGTGAAAAGTTACATGGAATATGAAATATTGGGTCAAACTAGGGATGATGCCGTCGGAGAGGCGTATGACAAAGTAGCCAGAGTCTTAGGCTTGGGATATCCTGGAGGTCCTAAAATAGATAAAGTTGCACAGATGGGAAATGAGGATGCGGTGTACTTTAAAAGGGTATTCTTGGAAAAGGGGAGCAAGGACTTCAGTTTCAGCGGGATCAAAACAGGAGTGCTGAACTATATAAATGGGAAGAGGCAAAGAGGTGAAGAGATAAATGTACCTGATGTAGCAGCCAGCTTTCAAAGAGCTGTGCTGGATGTTTTGGTCAAAAAAGCTGTCGATGCGACAGTTGAGTTAAAACAGGATAAATTGGTGTTGGCAGGAGGAGTGGCAGCTAATTCTAAACTGAAGAAAATGTTGGAAGAGAAATGTGCGAATCACGAAATTGAGTTGTTCTATCCGTCTGTTGAACTATCTACGGATAATGGAGCAATGATAGCTTGTGCGGCATACTATAAGTATAGATCCGGACAGATGGATGATTTGAATTTAGATGCGGATGTGAATTTAAAGATATGATAGTTTTAGGATGTAAAAACATATGCAAAAGTTATGGCATTGACATAATACTTAATAACATAACGTTCAATTTAAACAGGGGAGATAGAGTAGGCATAGTCGGAACCAATGGTGCAGGCAAGTCTACTCTCTTAAATATACTTGCAGGAGAATACGCGTATGACAGCGGAGAACTGTTCGTCCCAAAGGATGTCCATGTGGAAATGCTCAAGCAAAGTGCCGAATACGACGATGAGATGACTGTTTGGGAAGTCGCTTTGGAAAATATTTCCCACGTTTTAGATATAGAGAGAAAAATTGATGAGAATAATGCGAAATTGGAAAATATTTGCGGAAAATGTGCTCAACAAGATGTGGGAAAAATATTGGAAGAAAATGAGAGCCTCATGGAAAAGTTTACACAGATGAGAGGTTTTTCAGCCAGAAATGAGGCAAAGGCCATTTTAATAGCCATGGGGTTTGGCGAAGATATTTTGAACAAAAAAACGAAAGTTCTCAGCGGAGGAGAGCGAACCAGATTGGCATTAGGCTGTATATTGATGAAGAAGCCGGACGTATTGCTTTTAGATGAGCCTACAAATCACTTGGATATAGAGGCGATACAGTGGTTGGAAGAGTATCTGAAAGCGTATCAAGGTTCATTTATGGTCGTTTCTCACGACAGATATTTTTTGAATAAAGTTGTGACAAAGACCATGGAGATAGAGAATAAAAAGATTGAAATTTACAATGGGAGCTATGAATTCTATGCAGAGGAGAAAAAGAAGAGACTTGCGATAAAGCTGAAAAATTACGAAATGCACAAAAGGGAAACCTTGCGGCAGGAAGAGATGATAAGAAGGTTTAAACAGCGCGGAACGGAAAAACTGGCAAGGAGGGCCGCAAGCAGGGAAAAGAAGCTGGAAAAAATCCACGACGTGGAGAAAGTTACACCGGAAAAGAAAAGAATGGCATTGAAGTTGAAGCAGAACTTCAAGAGCGGCAAAGATGTTGTTGAAGCGAAAGAGCTTTGCAAGAGTTTCGGATATGGAAAAAGTCGTGTTGATCTGTTTCAAAATGTCGATTTAGATGTTAGACGAGGCGAAAAAATTTGCATTGTAGGTGCAAACGGTATTGGAAAATCAACTTTTTTAAAAATTTTAAAAGGTGATAGACAGCAGAGCAGCGGGTATTTCAAACTGGGGCACAATGTGGAAGTCGGATACTACGATCAAACTCAGGAAGACCTCAATGAAGATCGGACGGTTTTAGAAGAAATTCACGATACTTACAGACTGTACAGCAGTGGGGAGATACGTGGATTTTTAGGAATGTTCATGTTTAAAGATGATGTGATCAACCTTCCTGTGCGCGCTTTGAGCGGTGGAGAGAAATCCAGGCTTTCTCTTTTGAAACTGATGCTCCAAGGTGCAAATCTATTGCTTTTAGATGAACCGACGAACCATCTTGACATTCCTTCCAAGGAAGTGTTCGAAGATGCGATTCTAAATTTCACAGGGACGGCTATAATAGTCAGTCACGATCGATATTTGCTGTCGAAAATTCCCGATAAAATAGTGGAACTGACAAACAACGGATGCAGAATATACCTTGGCAAATACGATTTCTACATGGAAAAGAAAGCGGCGGAAGAGCAACGATACGGCACAGATGCAAATTTGAAGAACAGAGTTCCAACGGATGTGGATAGCGGCGGCGTTTTCTGCGGAGATGAGCGGGACGGACTGAATGGGAAAAACAGACGTAGGGGAGAAATTTTACCAAAGGAGCAGGAAGATGCGGCGAATAGGCGCGAACTGTCATCAAAGGAAGAAAGAATCCTGAAAAAAGAGGAAGAAGCGAAGCAGAAGAAAGTGAAGAGATTGAAAAATGCCTTGGAAGAGGAAATCACGAATCTTGAAGGAGAATTGGCGAAAATGAGCCAAAAATTTTCCGATGAAAATATATCAAAAGATCGCAAAAAATTAGAAGAATTGAGCAAGAAGTATTCGGAAATCGAACAAACTCTTGAAGACAGATATGCGGAGTGGATGAAACTTTATGAGTAAAGTACAAAAATATTCAAATAAAAAACAGGTTGCTATTTAAAATTTGTTAATAAAGTGGTATAATGTGGTATAATAAATTACTTAAAAGTGATAAATAGGAACGTCAATACGCAAGTAATCCGCAATTTAAGGGATATATTGAAAAAGAGGAAAGAAAAAATAATGATAAAGTTTTGACGTAAAACTATAGGAGGAAATAAAAATGGCTTTTGATAAAATTAGAGAAATTATTGTTGAACAATTGAAGGTTGATATAGATTCTGTAACTATGAACACGGATTTGTTGAAGGATCTGGAGGCTGATTCTCTGGATGCTGCGGAAATTTTAGTAGCTATTGAGGAAGAATATGATATTGAAATCCCCGAGGAAGAAGCTGACAAATTCCAGAAGGTTGCAGATATTGTTAATTATGTAGAGGAGAACAGATAGAAAATGCAAAGTTCAAAGGATGTTTCAAGAATATCGAATACAGTCATAAAAAGACTGCCAAGATACAGGAGATATTTGAAAGAATTGATGAGAAAAAACGTTGAAAAGATTTCATCCGGGCAATTGAGTCGCATGACAGGGTATACAGCTTCTCAGATTAGACAGGACTTAAATAACTTCGGAGGCTTCGGTCAACAGGGATATGGATATAACGTGGCCGATTTGCATAGGGAAATCGGTACCATTTTGGGGTTGGATCAGAACTACAAAATGATTATCGTAGGTGCAGGCAATATGGGGCAAGCAATTGCAAATTACACGTATTATTACAAATCAGGATTTATCGTTGAAGGCATATTTGAGATAAATCCGAGATTGGTGGGGATTAAGATAAATGATATTGCGGTTATGGACTACGAAAACATGGTTTCTTACGTTGAAGAGAATAAAATAGATATAGGCATCATATGTGTCTCAAAGGAATCGGCACAGGAAGTGGCAGATAAACTTTGCTTCGCAGGCATCAGAGGGATTTGGAACTTTGCACCTGTAGATTTGGAAGTGCCGGAACATGTGAAAATCGAAAATGTACATTTGAGTGACGGTTTGCACTTCCTCGCATATCACATGTCTCACGTTGATGACAACAAAAGTGAATTTAAAGGTTTTGATGAGGAAATCTAGAAAATAAATTGAGACAACAAAAATAATAACCGTTTCGTCATGAAACGGTTATTATTGAATTTGCTTAAATTTCAATTATGCCTGAGGAGCATCAACCGGACAAACACCGGCACAAGCACCACAATCGATACAAGCATCTGCATTGATTTCGTGGAATTCAGCACCCTCAGAGATAGCATCAACCGGACATTCGCTCACACAAGCACCACAGTTTATGCACGCATCTGTAATATGATAAGCCATAGTTATTTCCTCCTTTATCAAATATAATTTTATCACTTTTATCGAAACCATTATAACATTAAACGGGAGAAAAGTAAAGATGAAAGTCTACACACTTGTTGGAAAGAGTGGAACTGGGAAAAGTTTCCAGGCTATAAATTTATGTAAGGCAAGAGATATAGAAGCCATCATAGATGACGGTCTTTTGATATATAAAGGGAAAGCCATAGCCGGCAAATCTGCAAAACGCGAAACTACAAAGATAGGAGCCGTTCGCAGAGCTATTTTTAACGACGATAATCATCGCGATGAAGTGAAGAGAATGTTGAAAAAAGTTAGCCCAACCTCACTTCTCATAATCGGTACTTCCGAAAAAATGACGGAAAAAATAGCAGGGAAAATGGGAATCCAGCAAGTGGATGAAAAAATAAACATTACAGATATTACTACTGAGAGCGAAAGAAAGATGGCTTATAAGGAGCGACATGGATACGGAAAACACATAATTCCCGTACCTACTATGGAAATAAAAAGGCAGTTTTCAGGATATTTTTTGAGTCCTATGAGAATACTGAAGGGCTTTGGCAGCAAAGGCAGTTTAAATGAGAAATCCGTTGTTAGACCTACGTACAGCTACATGGGCAGGTTTGTAGTTTCAGATAAGGTGATAGGAGATATCGTACAATGTACAGCGGTCAGCGTGGAAGGAATAGAGCGAGTATATAGGACTGTGAGCGATAACAGAATAGAAAACATGGTGGTGACAGTTGTTGTTCAAGTGAAAAAAAACTGCAATATATTGGAAAATTGTAGAGCTTTGCAGGAAAAATGTGTTAAAATTATTGAGGAGATGACAGCGTTTCACATAAAAGAGATGAACATAGAAATCAAGGAGATAGCATGAGCAAATTGATGATAGATAAAGTTAAGGATTTCCATTTAGATCATATTTTCGATTGTGGACAGTGCTTCAGGTGGAATAAGGAATCGGACGGAAGTTACACTGGGGTTGCCATGGGCAAGACCATAAATGTGAACATGAAAGGGAGCAGTCTGATCGTAGATAACGCTACAGCCGATGAATTCGATAAAATTTGGAGACATTATCTGGACTTGGATGAGAACTATGAAACGATAAAGAATAGATTGAGCGAGAACGATAAGGCCATGAAAACCGCCATCAAAAGCGGATATGGAATCAGGATACTAAATCAGGATTTGTGGGAAGTAATCGTATCGTTTATAATATCGTCAAACAACAATATACCGAGAATCAAGGGATGCATAGAGAATTTGTGCGAAAGGTTCGGAGAGTTTATAGGAGAGTACAGAGGTAAGAAGAGGTATTCGTTCCCTACGGCAGAAACTCTTGCAAACCTGACATTGGATGACCTTGGACCTTGTAAATTAGGATATAGGGCAAGGTACATAATCGAAACAGCAAAAAAATATGTGAAAGACGGCAGTCGAAAGTATGAGAGTCTAAAAGATGACAGGATTACTTCAAAGCAAGCGTTTGATGAAATAAGCAAGTTTACGGGAGTCGGTCCGAAGGTGGCAAATTGTATTTTGCTGTTCGGGCTCAAGAAAAAAGACAGCTTCCCCATAGATGTCTGGATGAAAAAAGTAATGAATCACCTGTATGATATAGATGTTGAGAATGTAAAGGCTATGGAAAGTTATGCGGTGAAAAACTTTGGAGATAATGCAGGGATTGCACAACAGTATCTGTTCTATTACATGAGAAATAAATCTTTAGGAGGCGATTGACATGGCAGTTATAGGAGTCGGTCTATTTGGCTGGATAGTTCCAAACAGCATAGTGTGGCTTGTGGTTTGCGTTCTGTTTGCAGTGAGTGAGGCGATGACGGCAGGGCTCGTGACCATTTGGTTTGCACTGGGGGCTTTTGTAGCCAGCATAGTGAGCATTTTCACCGATAATTTTTTAGTGCAGCTGACGATATTCGTAGTTGTGTCGGTGATTTCTTTGGTATACACCAAGCCGTTGTTCAACAAATACATTTCAAAAAAAATAGTGAGAACTAACGCAGAATCCCTGATCGGAGACAGAGCCGTAGTTACGGTGGCAATCGAGAGAAATAAAAGGGGAAGAGTCGATGTAACTGGGCAGGATTGGGCTGCGACTACCAGAGATGGCAAAGAGATCAAAGTGGGACAGGAAGTTTTAGTAGTGGGAATTTCAGGCGTAGCTCTAATTGTGGAAGAAAGAAAAAAATAGAGTAGCTGAGCTGATATATAATTCGATTTTATAGGCTATGATAAAACGGTGAAAATTATTGTAAAGTTATGAAAATTGACAGGAGGTGTCAAAATGGGAGAAGGAATTGGCGGAATCGGTGGAATTATAATAGGCATAATCATAGTGCTGTTCATTGTATGGCTTGTGATTTCCAACATAAGAATCGTGCCGCAGGCAAATGCCTATGTAATTGAAAGATTGGGCGCATATAACAACACATGGCAGGTGGGACTGCATATTAAGATTCCGTTCATCGACAGAGTTGCAAGACGCGTCAATCTGAAGGAAACCGTAATCGATTTTTTACCGCAGCCGGTTATAACAAAAGATAATGTAACCATGGAGATAGACACCGTAGTATATTATCAGATTACTGAACCGAAGCTATATGCGTATGGGGTGGAAAATCCCATGTCGGCAGTTGAGAATCTGACTGCCACAACGCTCAGAAATATCATAGGGGAGTTGGATTTAGATGCGACCTTGACAGGGAGAGACTACATAAATTCAAATATAAGATCCGTGCTCGATGAAGCGACGGATCCATGGGGAATAAAGATTAACAGAGTGGAAGTTAAAAATATCACACCGCCTAGGGAAATACAGAGTGCCATGGAAAAGCAGATGAAGGCGGAAAGAGAAAAGCGAGAAGCCATTTTGAGAGCTGAGGGTGAAAAGAGATCATCGGTATTGGTGGCTGAAGGGAACAAGGAAGTTGCGATTTTAGCAGCGGAAGCGGAAAAACAGGCGGCGATACTCGAAGCGGAAGCGGCAAAGCAGGCAGCGATTAAGAGAGCCGAAGGAGAAGCTGAAGCTATTAAGATGATTCAAAAAGCGACTGCCGACGGAATAGAGATGATTAAACTGGCGGAGCCGAGCAGTCAAGTAATCACGTTAAAGAGCTTTGAGGCACTGGAAAAAGTGGCAAACGGACATGCGACAAAGATTATCGTTCCTTCTGAAATACAGAACCTGGCAGGACTTGTGACATCCGTATCCGAGCTCGCAAAGAAATAAATTTGTGTTAAAGAAACATGTAACCCTGATGAAAAATTCGGACGGAAAACAAAAGTGACAATATATAAATTAACATTATCGTAAATACTATTGACAAAAAAATAAAAAATAGTAGAATATAGTTAGCACTCTTAATGAAAGAGTGCTAATAAATTTAAGGAGGAAGAAGATGAGTTTTGGAATCAAACCTTTAGGAGACAAGGTAGTAATTAAGAGAAAAGAAGCCGAAGAAAAGACAGCAGGTGGTATTTTGTTAGCCAGCCAAGCGAAGGAAAAGCCTTCCATAGGGGAAGTTTTGGCAGTGGGAAAAGGCAGCAAGGATGTTGAGATGGAAGTATCCGTGGGAGATACAGTTCTGTTCACTCACTATGCGGGAACTGCTGTAAAGTACCAAGGCGAAGAATATATAGTATTAAGCCAACTGGATATATTGGCCATTATTGATTAGTTCACAGGAGGTATTGAAAATGGCAAAGGAATTACATTACGGAGAAAGTGCTAGAAGAAAATTACAGGCAGGTGTAGATAAACTGGCTGATACGGTGAAAATTACACTGGGACCAAAGGGCAGAAATGTGCTGTTGGAAAGAAAATACGGTGCACCGTTAATAACTAACGACGGAGTGACAATAGCGAGGGAAATTGAATTGGAAGATGCTGTTGAAAACATGGGTGCAGCATTGGTTAGAGAAGTTGCTACAAAGACTAACGACGTCGCAGGTGACGGAACGACAACGGCTACACTCCTTTCACAGATCATAATCAGAGAAGGATTCAAAAATGTTGCAGCAGGTGCAAATCCAATGATCTTAAAGAAAGGAATTCAGGGAGCTGTAGACATCGCAATTGAAGAAATTAAAAAGAATTCAAAGGAAGTGGGAACAAAGGAAGCTATTGCCAATATAGCATCTGTTTCATCAGCCGATGAAACCATAGGAAAGCTCATTGCTGAAGCTATGGAAAAGGTCGGAAAAGACGGAGTTATAACTGTAGAAGAAGGCAGATCCATAGGGACAAATTTGGAAGTCGTAGAAGGAATGCAGTTTGACAGAGGATATCTGTCAGCTTACATGGCGACAGATCCCGAAAAAATGGAAGCGGTTTTGGAAAATCCGTTAATCCTGCTCACCGACAAAAAAATAAACAATATTCAGGAAATTCTTCCGTTATTGGAACAGGTAGCACAGGCGGGAAGAAAACTCGTCATCATAGCCGAAGATGTCGAAGGAGAAGCATTGGCAACATTGGTGTTGAATAAGCTTAAGGGATCATTTGATTGCGTTGCGGTAAAGGCTCCAGGTTTTGGCGATCGAAGAAAAGATATGATGGAAGATATCGCAACTTTGACAGGCGGTACGGTTTTGGCGGAAGAGCTCGGATATGATTTGAAGGAAGCTACAATCGACATGCTGGGAACGGCAAGCACAGTTAAGGTGGATAAGGAAAACACGGTTATCGTAGGCGGTGCAGGTGAAAAAGATGAAATTGCGGCAAGGGTGTCATTCATCAGGAACCAAATCGCTGAAACGTCATCTGATTTCGATAGGGAAAAACTCCAGGAAAGATTGGCAAAGCTAACCGGCGGAGTAGCTGTAATACAAGTTGGTGCGGCTACGGAAACAGAGCTGAAAGAAAGAAAATTGAGAATAGAAGATGCTCTGAATGCGACCAAGGCAGGTGTGGAAGAAGGCATCGTGCCGGGAGGTGGAGTTGCTCTTGTAAATGCGATTCCTGCAGTTGCAAAATACGTGAAAACTCTGTCAGGAGACGAAAAGACCGGTGCGAATATAATTATGAGAGCCTTGGAAGAACCTGTCAGACAAATCGCGGAAAATGCGGGATTTGAAGGTAGCGTTGTAGTCGAGAAAGTGAAGAGCAGCAAGGTCGGTGTAGGATTCAACGCTTATACAGAGGAATATCATGATATGATAGAACATGGTATCGTCGATCCTGCGAAAGTAACCAGATCGGCTATTGAGAATGCGGCATCGGCTTCAGCGATGCTGTTGACTACGGAAGCAGGAGTGGTAGATATGCCGAGCGACACGCCCGAAGGCGGAATGATGCCGGGAATGGGCGGAATGCCGGGTATGATGTAGTTGTCGAGTCTTAATAGCAAGTATTAGCAGTTGTGATGAGATGAGACATACAAACGCATCACATCATAAACATATTGGAAGAAACTAATTGAAATGAATAGACCCTAAATTTTACGATTTAGGGTCTATTTTGTTGCTTCAGTGGGGTTAATGGAACGAATGTGAGATGAGCAACAAACAGCAGTTCATACCGCTGAATGGTTTTAGCCTGAGTATACATCATGCGCTTAGATGGGCGCACTGATCGACCACAACATATGAGCGAGTATGTAATGTAAATGGATAATAACATTCTATCATCACACATCCTGTAACTATAAATCGAGAGATTGATATGTTGAAATATATAGTGATAAGATTTAATTTTTTCTCACGATGAGCGTATGAGCATTTTTGACATTCTTCATTTTATATGATACCTTATGACAATAAATACAGAAAAAGTCATAGAGTGTTGGGAGGGAATTATGGATACTGTTTTACTGATGAAGAAAAAGAAGTAATTAGAGAGAGATTACATACAGTTGCAAAGAAATGGGATTAGGAAAACCGCAGTTGATCGAATGGCAGCAATGACAGATATTTCCAAAGGGTCTTTTTATAATTTTTATTCTCCAAGAGAAATGATATTCACAGCTTTGACCTTGCCGGAAGAACTGCTTATAGAATCTTTGCATACGGAAAAAGCGTAAAATATCTTGACGGATTTAAAAACAAGTATAGAAGTGATTTATCATAAAACTGCATTATGAATAACCGGAATCAAAAGGGCGTGGATGCATTTTGAAGAAAAGGGCGTGAATATTTTGAAAAAAAGTGGGGAAAAAGCAAAAAAATGGATTATAGAAAACAGTGTCATGGCGGATGAAGATAATAGAAATCTGGATTGCGGTTTCAGTCGAGGCGATAAATGGTTCAGATTTCGCGTTGGAGCAATAATTATTGAAGAAGAGAAAATCTTATTCGTCCGGAACAGAAGGGAAGAATTTTACTATACTGTGGGGGGAGGAGTTCATCTGGGAGAAACTTCCGAAGAAGCGATAGAAAGAGAAGTGTACGAAGAAACAGGGTTAAAATATGAAGTGGATAGGATAGCGTTTATTCATGAATATTTTTTTAATCTGAGAGTCGATGATATCAGGAGAGAATGTCAGGAAATCTCATTTTACTATTTGATGAAACCCATGGGAAGGTGCATGGAAATAACCAAGGAGAGTCGTACTTTGGGAGTGAGAGAAGAGTTTCACTGGCTGGCATTAAAAGAACTGGAAAAGTATGAAGGATATCCGGAGTTTTTACATGAAATGATAAAAAATGTGAGAGACGACAAATGTGTAGGTCATCTTGTAACCCGAAGGGTTGAAATGTAACATTGAAATAGGTAAAGCTCCGCATTTTCAATCAGTCAATTCGTATAATTTAAGAGGGATAATCTCGGATAAGTTATCCGGGGTTGTTTTTATTTGTAAACCGATTTTCCCGCCACTGAAAAATATTTCCTTGAAGTTTGAAACTGAGCTATCTATAAATGTTGGAAACTCCTTCTTCATTCCTATGGGAGAGCATCCTCCGTGAACGTAGCCGGTCAAAGGAAGGAGATTTTTTTGGGGAATTAAATCAATAGATTTTTCACCTGTTATCTTCGCCGCTGACTTTAAATTCAGATATTTGGTAACAGGGATCATAAACACGTAATATTTCTTTGAATCCCCCTGTGCAACTAGTGTTTTGAACACCTGATTCGGGTTCTCCGAGAGAGCATCTGCAACAGACCTTCCGCTGACCGCTGAGATATCGGAGCATGATATGCACTCGTATTGTAATTTGAACTTATCCAATATGCGCATGGCATTGGTCTTGTGGACAATCTTTTTTGAACTTTTTTGCTTTTTCATAGTTTTACCTTTTCAAAATATAAATTAGACACAGTTTAAATATTTATAACCACACAATAAATCTATCACAAAACGAGATGAATGTACACGTATATGAAGTGCTCGTAAAAGTATTTTATGTTAGCAAGATAGAACAAAATAAACGTGATGGATACAAAATCACTTTAAAAATGAGGATAATTGATAGATAAAAAATCTTTCGTCTAAAGATATTAAAAACGAAAAAATATTAAATTTTCATTGAAAAAATGCGAAATCGAAGGGGATATTTCTCTATATGAAAATTTTTTTTACTTTTTTTCAAAAAATGCTTGCATTGAAATCTAAATGTGATATAATAGAGATACGTTAGGCGGGACTAACAAAAACACTTTTGACTCATAACATTTATGCGAGTGTCGGCAACGGCACTCGCCATAAAACCTCAAGAGAGATGTCCCGGATGGAGAATGAAGTTGGAAAAATTTTTAATTGAGCATTGTTCACCCACCTTGGCATCGTTGAAGGCTGGAAACTTAGTAAACGTATCTAAGTATGAGATAGAAAATGCGAGTAAAAGCATAGAAGAGTTGAATGAAAAACTTAATAAAAAGGGTGTTAACGTAAGAATAGTAAAAGAAAGCAACACGAGAATACTTGTATACGTTTATCGTAAGGATAAGCTGATAGATGAGTGGGCTAAGCCCGGGGTCAAATCCTTTATGGAAAAACGTGGATATGGTGATTTGAGTGTTGATATGGCGATAGATAAGTTGTCAGATAAACTGATGAAAAATGAAGGCTTTCCCCATGAGATAGGTATGTTTCTGGGATATCCGCTGGGAGATGTTATAGGGTTTATAGCGAACAGCGGAAAGAACAGCAAATGTACCGGATGTTGGAAGGTCTATTGTGACGAGTGCAATGCGAAAAAGAAATTCGCACAGTTTGACAAATGCAAGAAGGTTTACAAGAACCTGTGGAATAGTGGAAAAGGATTGATGCAGTTGGCTGTGTCAGCCTGATATAAATAATTTAATGATAATGAAAGGAAATACAAAATGAGTAAAGTAGCAGTAGTTTATTGGAGTGGTACCGGTAATACAGAAATGATGGCAGCTCAGGTAAAAAAAGGAGCTGAAGAAGCTGGAGCGGAAGTAACGATGTTTACAGCTGCAGAGTTCGGTCCTGAAAAGATTGATGATTTTGATGCAATCGCATTTGGATGCCCATCAATGGGAGCGGAAGTTCTTGAAGAAAGTGAATTCGATCCTATGTTTACTGCTTGTGAAGGAAAACTGGGTGGCAAGAAAATAGCATTGTTCGGTTCATATGGCTGGGGAGACGGTCAGTGGATGAGAGATTGGGAAGAACGTTGTAACGGAGCTGGTGTAACATTTGCAACAGATTACGTTATCGTAAACGAAACACCTGATGCGGACGGAGATGCTGCTTGTCAGGAACTGGGAAAAGCGTTGGTTTAGCTTCTATATTTAAATAAATAAAAAAGTTAGTCATCATGAGACTGTGACCTCATGATGACTTCTTTATTTTTCGTTAATTTATAATTTTAAGCGGTAGCATATAGCAGGCTGCGATAAAATAACTCACGAGAAGTGAAAAAACGGAAGAGAGATAAACTCAATCTTCCGTCTTTTAAACATTTTATTTAGAGAGGTTATTTATTTATGTGTTCATTATAACTGCTACAGGTGACACTGCAATGACATGAATATATATAAAGTGTCACAATTGACGAAAAACGAAGTTAACGGTTGTGCATATCGTCAATTGAGGGTTACGAATACGGTTTAAACAGTTTTTTGCGAAATACGATGCACAAGATGATCACCACGAATAGCGTCGTCAATTCCGCCATAGAATTTGTCAGCCATATACCCGTTATACCTAAAAATTTCGGTAATATCTGAAGGTATAAAATTATGCATATGAAAGATCGTAAAAATGAAATTATGGCAGAAGGAAGCCCCTTCCCCATGGCGGTGAAATACCCCGATGCAAATATATTTACCCCGGACAGGAGGAAGGTTAATGCGAACAGCTTTAGTGCAGGTACACCCATTTCCAATATGCGTGGATCATCTGAAAAAAAACTGATTAAAGGTGATGCGAAAACAATGCACATCGATGTTATCGTAAGAGCCAAAATAGAGGTCAGAGCCGTAGCATACAAAGTAGTTTCCTTTAACTTTTTTTCGTTTCCGGCGCCGTAGCTATATGAAATTATGGGTTGAGAGGCAACGGTTATACCGAAGTAAAAGGATGTAAAAAAGTAGTAATAATATCCTAACAGTGAAATGGTGGCAACTCCTCTTTCTCCGGCAATAGCCAGAAGAGATATATTGAATAAAAGCGTTGTCACACCGGTAGATAGTTCTGTCATGAGTTCGGAAAGACCGTTTCCACACGAATGTAAAAGCTCTTTTCCTAAAAAAGCGGGTTTTTTGAATGTCAAATTATGGTTACCCACAGTAAAATGCAGGAGCCCTATAAACGCTGATATGTACATCGATATACAAGTTCCCAAGCCGGCACCAGCGATGCCCATATCAAAACCGATGACAAACAGTGAATTTAGAACCACATTTGAGAGTAATCCCAGCACGGACATAGCCATGGATACCTTTGAATGTCCGTCCACACGTGCCATATGCTCCAGAAACAGCTTGCACATCATCGCGGGAATGGTTACTGCAGTCCAGAAGCCGTAAACTTTCGCATAGGGCATCAAAACGTCGTTGCTTCCCGAAAACAGCAGTATGTTTTCCAGAAAAATTATACTGAAAGCGGTTAGCAAAATTATGAATATCCAAAGCAAAACAAATAGAGATGAAAATAGTCGATTAGCCCTGTCAATTCTACCTTGCCCTTGCCTGATCCCTATCAATGCACCGCCACCTGTAGCGAGCATGATGGAAATTCCGAAAAATATACAGGTTAGTGGAATGACTATATTTATGGCTGCCAGTCCGTTGGAATCCACATATTTTGAAATAAAAAATCCGTCTATGGTAGTGTAAAATGATAAAAATATCATGGATATGATAGATGGTATTAAATATGCTATATATTCTTTCAAGGAAAGCCTTTGCGTGAATGCTTTGTGAAACATTTGCTAACAATTATCCTTTCTTATATGTTATAGTATATGTGAAGCGTGGTTACTCGCAGCTTCACACTATGTATTATACCAAAAAAATATAGAGACTATAAAGAGCAAGCCTAATTTAAATGATGAAAGTATAAACGTGATTTAAATAATTGAGAATGCGATTTAGCTTTGAATAGTAAATTGGAGAAAACATGAGCTATAAAATTAAAACTGATATGTTTGAGGGACCGTTGGACCTTCTGGTATATCTGATAGAAAATGCTAAAATGGATATTTATGATATAGAGATATCCGAGATAACGGGGCAGTATATCGAATATATTAAACAAATGCAGAACCTGGATGTAGAAATTGGAGCAGAATTTATTTTACTTGCGGCAAATCTTCTCAAAATAAAGTCAAAGCTGCTCTTGCCGGGAAATAATAAAGAAGAATCCTTAAAAGAAGATGACCCCAGACGAGAAATCGTCGACATGCTCATGGAGTATAAAAAGTTTAAAAACGTTGCGGAGTATTTAAAAAAACGAGAAGGCGAAGGGTTGCAGTTAATTGCAAAGCCTAAGGAGGACCTGGAAGAGATTTTAAGCGATCCCACGGAAATTTTGAAATTGAGTCACGAAGAATTCATCAAGGCTTTTGAAAAGTTCATATTGAAGAAGCAAAAGGTTATGGATATCAAAAAAAGATACGATAACATCCAAAGAAAGAGAATAACTGCTGAAGAGAGAATAGGATATATAAAGAAATTGCTTCTTGAAATGATTGACGATCAGCAGGAAATAGATTTTATCGAGACGTTAAAGGATGAGAAAGACAGGTATGACAAAGCATTATCATTTACATCCGTCCTTGAGATGATAAAACAGGGACAAGTTGTTGCAAGCCAGGAAACCACATATGGAAACATTAAATTATCCAGAGGTTGTAAGCTGTCGGAAGCGTCGATGTCAGAAGAAGATGAAACCTTTACATTATGAAGATAGGTTATGGTAACGGAGAGTAATATGGAAAAGATAAAGATGGAAAGCATAATAGAGTCGCTGTTGTTCGTCTGGGGAGAGCCGATGAGCGTAAAGATGATAAGCGAAGCTCTTGGCATTGAAAGCAAAGAAGTATATCGTGTCCTGCTCGATATGACGGAAAAATACGAAAGCGATCAAAGAGGTCTGATAATAAGAAGAGTAAACAAAAGCTTCCAGTTGGTTAGTAAGAGAGAAAACTTCGCATATGTGGAGCAGCTGGTGAGACCGATCAAAAAGAAAAAATTGAGTCAGTCCGCTTTGGAAGTGCTTGCGATAATAGCATATCGACAACCTGTTACGAGAGGTGAAGTTGAAGGTATCAGGGGTGTGAAAAGCGATAAAGTAATCGAGGGACTGATAAATAAGGGTTTTGTTGCGGAAAAAGGCAGAAGCAATACGATAGGAAAGCCAATTATCTTCGGAACGACGGATAAATTTCTCGAATATATGAATATGAGCGATCTGGATGAATTACCGGATTTAGATGACTTTATTGAAGATTTTTCACAGCTTTCTCAGTGGGAGAAAAACCAGATTTCGATAGATGATATGGAAGAGATGGATGGTGACCGAGTGTCGGATGTGAAAGAAACAGAATGAGTGAACATTTGTACGCCGATGTAAAGAACTTCGAATAGAGGTTCTTTTTTTGTTGGAAAAGAATTTTTTATACAGCAGTTCAACAGCTATTTAAAAGGGGGTTGGCGGAGATGAAATACGAACTGGATGCAAACTTGAAATATGTGTTAACATCAGACGACAGCATTTCATTCGGAGAATGTACAAAAAATGTAATATGAAGAGGGAAAAATGTCACCTGGCGGTTTTTTTCAACAAAATTGGGCAATTCACTTGCTAATGGATTTAGCACAGGAGTATGATTATGTCAAAATTTCACAAAGCATAGATTTAATAGAAGACGATATCATCAAATGACAGAGGAAGATATATGAAATGCGAAAACGGAGAACAGAAGAAATATTTAAATGATAAGCTCAGAGATATTACAAAGGAAATAGCGGCGAAAATAAAGGAAAATCTGTCCAGAAGAGGCGACTCTTCACAAGAGAAAAACATCACAACGTACATTGAATCGTTTATTTTAGATGATGATGAGCTTTCAGATTTGACAGGAGAAGAAGTGAAGTTTATGGTGGACAGAATCGAGTTGGCGATAAACAGCGATGTATCAATTTTGGAAAAATATATCTCAGATAGTGAGATTTCGGAAATTATGGTAAACGGTTGGAATGAAATTTTCATTGAGAAAAACGGCGAAATAATCAAGGTGGAGGATGAATTTTTCGATGAAGAGGAACTGGGAGAGGTTATAAGGCGTATCGGCAGCAGCGTAAACAGAGAGATAAACGAGAGAGTTCCTATATTAGATGCCAGGCTTCACGACGGATCCAGAGTAAATGCCATCTATAAAAATATAACGGACGGGCGATATATCTTAACCATTAGAAAATTCGTGATGAAAGATGTAACGATGTCAGATTTAATGGAAAACGGAACGCTTACACAAGAATGCGTTGATTTTTTGGAGACGATAATAAACAGAGGATACAACATATTCGTGTCAGGAGGAACATCTTCGGGGAAAACGACTATGCTAAATGCAATTTTAAAAGGTATTCCAAGAGATGAGAGAGTTGTGATAATAGAAGATAGCAGAGAACTTGCAAGAGGTGATCTTGAAAATGTGGTGCAGTTGGAATGCAAGGAAAAAAGCGGTTACGATGATGATGAGGTAAGTACTGACAAGTTGATAAAAGCCAGTTTGAGAATGAGACCCGACAGGATTGTAATAGGTGAAATACGAGATGGAAAGGCATTGGTTAACATGTTGAACGGACTGAATACCGGTCACACGGGGCTGTGCACAGGACACAGTAATTCCGTGGAAGGCATGATAAGGCGAATGGAGAGTCTTTATATGCAGGAATCGTCGTTTCCCATAGAGAGCATTGATGAGCAAATAGCACAAGGTGTAGATATTATAGTTCATCTTGAAAGGCTGGGAAATGGGGATAGAAGAGTCGTAGAAGTTTCGGAACTGTTCATCGGAGAAAGAGGAAGAATTGATATAAATCCCATTTTCATCGTAGAGAAAGATATACTGAGAAGGACGGATAACACTATCATAAAAAGCAAAGGATTTGACGAAAATGAAAACGATTGACATATTGACAGAAAATGAGAAAGCAGTGCCCATAGAAGAAAGGAAAGGTATAGATTACGCACGATATGTGCTGAATAAAAATGAGTTGTACAAGTATGTAGCAGCATCGTACTTTTCATTCTTTTCAGTGGGATACCTGTTTTACAAAAGTTTTATAATTGCGATGATAATAGGATTGTCATCGTGGAAGTTCAAAGTCTTGTACGAAGAATATCTGGGAAAGAAGCGGAGAGACCAGCTTTTGATTCAGTTTAAAGATTTGATGTACGGTATCTCAACAGGAGTGAACAATGGGGGTAATATAAAGGAAGCGCTGAAAAACAGCAGAGAGAACTTAGTTAGATTGTATTCGGAAGACGGATACATAGTGAAAGAAATCGACTATATGATACATGCATTTGACAACGCAAAGATGTATGAAAGTGACATACTTTACGATTTTGCCAACAGGTCTGCACTGGAAGATATAAGGGGGTTCATAGACGTATATGTGCAATGTAAAACCACCGGAGGAAACTTACAGAAAGTAATTATGAGCACAATAGAAGTAATCATGGATAAAATGAATATTCAAAGGGAGATAAAAGTTATAGTGGCACAGAAGCAAATGGAAGGAAAGATAGTGGCGATTATGCCGATTATCGTGCTTGCATTTTTAAACTTGGTCTCTCCAAGCTATCTATCACCGATGTACGATACGCTGGCGGGAAAGATTATAATGACAATTTCGCTGATAGGATTTATAACAGCTGTTATATGGATATTTAAGATTGTGAATTGGAAATAGAATTTAAATGATATAGGAGATGGAGTCGGATGAACTTTCAAAATCTAAAGAGCAAAGTTGATAAGATGACGGAAAAATTGATAGGGAAAAGAGAAGAATTTAGGATCAGGCTCAACAGGATATACGGTGTCGAAGGGCATGAAGAACAGGTGAATACAATATTGAAAAAGAATCGCAGATTGGCGATATTGGCAATGATAACCTTTGTCGTATTCATGGCGACGGTGGTTTATCAGAACATTTCAAAAGGCTCTTCCTTCATAAAAGATAAAGACGATGCCCATGGTATTGTTAAAATAAAAAAGATTGGAAGAAGGAATGAACGAATAAGCCTGAAGGTGAAGAGTCGGCAAAAGGGTAAGGAAGTTTCAGAAGAAGTTACTTTAAATATGAGTGAGGATAGGAAAAATCGTAAAAAAGTGATGGACAACTTGAAGGACTCGGACAGCGACTGGAAAGAAGTGCTAAATCGTCAGATAAGAGAATTGGAAAACGGCAAGGGAGATACGATTGTTCTTCCGAAGAAGTTGCCGAACAATATGAAATTGCATTGGGAAAGAAAGGCCGAAAAAGATTGGATATTACCGATAATATACATAACGGTGTTTATGATTGCTATTCACAAGGGCAGATTTGCATATATAAATTCAATTGAAAAAAAGGCGAAAAACAGCATTGAAAGAGACTTGCCGGGATTTTTAAACAAGATTGTGTTGCTGATGGGCGGAGGTATGATATTTGAAAAGGCTTTCGAGAGGGCGGTATTGGACAGTTCGATGATAAAAGAAGTGGGAAACAGTTATTTTTATATGCAGATGAAACAGGCTCTAAAAAATACTCTCAGACATAAGAAGAACTTAGTTGATGAACTGTACGATTTTGCGAAGAGAAATGAAGATCGAAATATGATGAGAATAGTCGGTTTAGTAGGGGATAATTTAAAGAAAGGAGATAGGCTCGCAGAAAAACTTCAAGTTGAAAGCCAGTTGATGTGGTTTAACAAAAAGAAATCAATAGAAGAAAAAGGACGCATTTCAGAAACTAAATTGGTATTTCCGATGGTTATAATGTTGGGGGTTTTAGTTGTTATAACAGTGGCACCTGCACTGATAGATATTTGATTAGGAGGCAATTATGAAAAGAGAAAATATGAATATTACAATGGAAAGAAAAGGAACAATATCATTTAAAATTTTGGATAGAAAGGTATTTAGGAAGATGAAACAGCTCAATAAGAGGCTGGGCAACTCTGGAATGGAGATGATACAGGTTGCCATACTGATCGCTTTGGCGATAATTTTGGGATTGATATTTAAATCGGAGATAACGGCATTTGTAAACAAGACGTTTTCAAATCTCAATAACGGTTTTTGAAATGAAATTCAAGGCGTTTATAGAAGGAACCTTAAAATGTCGACTAGGAAGCACTATTGTTGAAGCTGCTATCATTTTGCCGGTGGTGATTTTAGCTGTGATATCAGCAGTTATAACAGTAGTATTCATCAGCAATATGGTATTTTCGGGAGTTAATGTAGATGAGTTTTTACGGTTGAAGACAGGAGAGCTTTCAGGGACGGTCAGAGAGGCGGAATACATAAGAGAATATGACTTTGAAAAGAGTCGGAAGAATTTAACCCCCGCATTGCGCATTGACAGAATAGAAAAGATCAGAGGCGGAGGTTCAGTAGATAAATTATTGATGGGGAAGATAAGGCAAAGCAGATATAAATTGAGAGAGAAAAATTATATCTTATATAAGGATTTGTTCAATGGATATTTTAAAGAATAAGAAAGGTAGTACTACGATTTTAACTGCTGTAGTAATCGGAACTGTGCTGATGCTGGTTATTTCTCTGGTGGAATTAACTAAGTGGAAGATAGAAAAAGGAAAGATACAATCATCTATGTCTCTTGGAGTGCGAAGCATATTATCCGAGTACAATCCGTATCTTAAAGACAGGTATGGAATACTGGCGACTGCAAAAGATAACAGAGAAATTGAACATGCCATAAAGTTTTATTTGAATGGTAACCTGCGAAAAGCCGAAGTAGAGCGACTATCAGCCAACAAGAGCATATATGCATTGATAAATCAAGATGTGATTGAGAAGGAAATCCGCGATTATATGAAAATTTCATCAATGGGGATTTTGGATAAGAAAGGGCGTGAGAAAAAAGGTCAATCTGACAGAAATGGAGATAGAGTTCTGAGAAACAAAAAAATTAAGTATATGTTACCATCGAAGGGCAGTGAGAGCATAGTCAGTGATATTGATAAAATTCACGAATCAATTAAAGATATAGATAAAATTTTTGATAAGACGAAAGCTGATGTCTTAATCAATGAATACATCATTAAAAAATTTAACAGCTGCGTAAATGATGACGGAAGCACTTTCTTTAAAAATGAAATCGAATATATTTTAAGCGGCAATATGTCGGACGAGAAAAATAAAAGTAAAGTCAAACGCAAGCTGGTGGCTCTCAGAAATTTGGTGAATCTGGGAGTGATACAGGCTGACCCGATCTTGAGATCGAAAGCTATGGGGCTTGCATCTGCTGGAGGACCAGCTTCCCCTTTACTCTATGCCGGTATCGTTGAAACATGGGCGTTGGCGGAAGCAAAAAACGATGTCAAGATATTGGAACACGGCGGTAAGATACCGGTGACCAAAACGCACAGGGAGTGGGCAATAGATATAAAGAATATACACAAAATATTCGGAGACAGTTACGTGGATAACAAATGTAAAAAAGGCATGAGTTACGAAGATTATCTAAGAGTCTTTCTGTTTTTTACCAGTAAGAAAGTGAAACTTGACAGAGCGATGGATTTAATGCAGATAAATACTCAAGGAAATCATGATGCAGGATTTACTTTTTCAACAGCATTTACAGGTTTGGAGGGAAGCATAGTAATAAATGGTAAAAAATATTGGTTTAGCGAAAAATATTAGCCTTCAGCAGAATGGAGACAGCATATGAAAGAAGTTATAGTCAGATTGAAAGAAAAGTGGAAAAATAAAAAAGGGAGTTATATTGTAGAGGCGTGTATTATTTTACCGATAGTACTGCTGGGAATTTTAACTTTGGGCAGTTTGAGCAAAAGCTATTATTGGGATTTCAAAATAAAAACGCAATTAGACGATGAAATGCGTTTAACGATGGGAGCCTCATATTTTGACGGTAAGGGTAAGGGATTGCCCTTTAGAGTGAGGAACAGAATAGGTTCGGAAGTTGAGGGCGAAAAGCAAAGCGTTGAAAACTTTAGAATAGAAGACTATAGATATGATTTTACGGAATGTGGATACAACAGTCTGATAGCGTTGGAAACGAAGTATAAAAAAAATCTGCATATTCCGTTAATAGGTGATTACAATGGTTATGGCAGCGAAAAAACTTTGGCTAGAATGTTTGTAGGGGACAAAGAGCGAAGGCAAAAATTCCCTTTTGATGAAATGGAGAAAAATGAAGACACCAAAATAGTATATATTTTCCCGCTTGACGGGAAACGTTATCATCGAGAGAGGTGTTCATATGTGGTGCCGAAAGCCACTGAACTGTCAGTAAGAGAAATAGATAAATCCAAATTTAAACCTTGTCCTATTTGTAAAAGCAAGAATTTGAAAGGAAATGATAGGGTTTATGTGTTTAACGGATATGGAGATTATTATCATAGAGGGGCATGTAGAACGGTAACGAAAAATATCGAGAAAATGACTGTAGAAAAAGCCAAGGAGAAGGGATATACACCATGTAGCAAGTGCAATCCGTAAAAATCAGAAATATCAGAAATAGAGGAGGCAAAATACATGAATTTGAGAAAAAGCGGTTATGAAATAGAAGTGAAAGGAGAAGATGTAAGTCGCCTGGAAGAAAAAATGCTGGAATCCGGACTATGCAACTTCGTCGTTCCGATGTGGATTTCCAGAGAAGGAGATAAGGTTAAAATCAACTATGAATGTAGCGGGTTAACTTCTATGAGAGAGTTGCATTTAAAGAGACCGAAAGAGACTTTTGAGATAATTGAAAAAGCACTGTTATCTTTGAATCATAGCAGAGATTTTTACATACCGCCGGAAAAACTGAAACTGTCCATGGATACGATATATTACAATCGGCAAAACAGAAGCGTAAAAATCGCATATGTCCCTGAGAGAAATCACAGTATTGCCGGTAGCATCAACGGGCTTATAGATGAAGTGAAATTGACTGTCAATGAAGAAACCAAAGAATACTTAAATCTTATTAAGGAGGATATTGAAGCAGAAAAGAGAAATTTAAGACAGATTGCAGGATACATATCGGAATACAGGAGGAGTATAAATCAGTGCACGCCGGGCGGAACTGAGATGAAAACGGTGACCGATGGATGACGTTTCGTTTTTCTCCCGTGAAAAATAGATGATACGATGAAGAAGGAAACTCTGTGTCGGATGAAAAGAAAATTCGGCTCGGCAGCGAATGTGGAATCGAAAAATCGGTAACAGATAAGGTTTCTGATAAAAGTACAATTTAATATCGGCAAAGACTTTTAAAAATCTAGAATATGTACTATAATAATCCTAGGAGGAAGTGATGGGTAAACTGAGAGAAATTAAGTCTATAGCCGTACTGTTCGGCATCATATCGATTGTTTTGGGAATAGTGCTGGTAGTCATTCCCGGACAGACACAGCTGATTATTAACACCATAGTGGGGGTTGCTCTATTGGTTGTGGGATTGATCGGAATATTCGGATTTGCATCGCTGAAAAAGAAGTCAAACCACAGCAGAGCGATGGTGATTTTGCCTGTGGTGATAGCTATTTTAGGATTGTTCGTCTTGTTGAATCCCGATGTTACAATATTCACTGTCGGAATTCTAATGGCAGTGTTTGCACTCGTCATGGCAATTGACAACTTTATGATAGCGTTGAATAGTAAAAAAAGGGGAGAAGATACGAAAGCAATTGTGATTTTTGGCGTTATACACCTTGTATTTGCGATACTTATGGCATGGAATGTGTTTGCAACGATGACAGCGATAGTCATGATAGCCGGCATATATCTAATAGTAAACGGCGTGACGATGCTCGCAGTGAGCTCAATAGTGAACAATGTTGAAGAAATCACATATGAGATTGAAGAATCCATAGATAAATCGAAACACGGGGACAGATTCCGGTGATGGACGCAGATGTGAAAGGATTGAAATCGGAGAAAGTACGTGATTGAGCAGATTAAAAATTGTCAACACGGCGTGAAAGAGAAAAGATATAATTAAGGTATCGGTAAAATAAGGAGAATTATGCCATCTTTATCTAACAGAATAAGGCCGCAAAACATAGATGAGTTCGTTGGACAGGGACACTTTTTATATAAAGGGTCCCTGCTTTATAATAGCATAAAAAATAAAACCTTTGATAACGCCATATTCTTCGGACCGTCAGGGACAGGGAAAACTACTTTGGCGAGAATCATCGCAAGAGAGATGGATAGCGATTTTGTGGAAATAAATGCGACTAATACAGGGATGAAAGAGTTGAAAGCGGTAATAGAAAAAGCAGAACGAAGGCTTTTCGGATTCGAAAATAAAACTACGTATGTGTACGTTGATGAAATCCACAGATGGAATAAACTTCAGCAGGATTCACTGCTGAAGGCTTTAGAAGACGGAGTACTGAAATTTATCGGAAGCACTACTGAAAACCCGTACTTCTCAATCAATAATGCCGTATTGAGCAGAGTTAGGCACATATATGAATTTCATCTTCACAGCATAGAAGATCTTGAAGAAATACTTAGAAGAGCTCTTGATGATACCGAGGTTGGATTGGGCAATATGAAAGTTGCATGTCCTGAGATGGAATTGAGACTGATTGCGAGCATGAGCAACGGCGACGGGAGAGTTGCACTGGACACTTTGGAATTCATAGTAAATAATTTGAGAACGAACAATATTGAAAGAAATCCGGAAAAAGGCGCTTGTTGTACAGATTCAAACTCGCACAAAAGCATGTGTGAAAGTGTAAATGTGTTTCGGAATGGAGAAGGTGAAGAGGATGCGGACTTCAGTTCGGATTTGTATCAATTAGAGATTACGGAAAAAATCATACAGGAGGCATTTCAGAAACAAACTTATTTTTTCAACAAAGAGGAAGACAAATACAATCTGCTTTCAGCATTACAAAAGTCTGTAAGAGGATCGGATCCGGATGCGGCGATTCACTACTTGGCGAGATTGTTTGAAGGGGGAGCTGACATCCAGACGATTGGGAGAAGACTTATGGTGATGGCAAGTGAAGATGTGTCAATGGCTTACCCCAATGCGATAACAATTGTGCAGAGCTGCGTTGAAGCAGCGCTTATGGTCGGATATCCGGAAGCTGAGATAAACTTGGCACAAGGGGTTATATTGCTGGCTGCAAGTCCTAAATCCAACAGTTCATATGCAGCGCTCTTAAAAGCTAAAGAGGATATCAGAAACAGAAAAATCGACGATGTGCCGGACCATCTGAAAGACAGCCATTATAAAGGAGCAAAGAGCAGAGGTTTGGGTATAGGATATAGATATCCGCACGATTTCGGAGGGTATGTAGATCAACAATATCTTCCTGATAACCTTTACAAAGAAGGCACGATATATTATGAACCTAGTGGAAACGGCAGTGAGAGGAGTTTTAAAAATTACGTTGAGAATCTCAGGCGGAGAAGTAGAAAGGATGATTGAATATGATTCAAAGCTGTTGTAGCGTGCAACCAATCGGAACAGATGGAGATAAACTATGGAAATAATAAGAGCAAAACACAGCGGATTTTGCTTTGGAGTTAAGCAAGGTGTAGAAAGAGCATATAGAGAAGTTGAAGGAAGAGAAAACAGCTTATCTGATGCGACAGATGAAAATAGAAGCGATATGTCAGGTAGCGATAAAGAAAAAAACTCGGGTGGAATCTACAGTTACGGCAATATAATACACAATAGGATGGTCATATCGGAACTGAAAAACAAAGGACTGCAGGTAATAGATTCCATCGAAGATTTAACCGATCAGGATAAAGTGATAATCAGATGTCACGGAGTCGGAGAGAAGTTTTATAGGGAAGCAAAGGACAAAGGTGTAGAAATTATCGATGCGACCTGTCCGTACGTTGCGAAAATTCACAAATTTGTCAAGGATGCCTACGAGGAAGGTAGAGAAATTGTAATCGTTGGAGATAAAAAACACCCTGAAGTTTTGGGGATAAACGGATGGTGCAACAACTCGGCAACCATAATCAATCATCCTGATGAAATAAAGGGAAATTTATATTTTGACAGGGTGCTTATCGTAGCTCAAACGACTATCAGAAAAGAAGTTTTCGAACAGGTTTTAGAGAGAATTCAGGGGAGAGATATAGAGATAAAGAACACTATTTGCAGTGCAACGTCAAAAAGACAGGAAGGATGTAGAGATTTAGCGCAAAAAGTCGATGCGATGGTGGTAATCGGCGATGAAGCAAGTTCAAATAGTAAAAAATTATATGAAATAGCGAAAAAATATTGTAAAAATAGTTATTTTATAAGTGATATTTCAAATTTTCCATTGAAAGAATTGCAAAAATATAATAGAATAGGAATAGCGGCAGGTGCATCGACGCCTGAAAACGCAATTAAGGAGGTTACTACAAAAATGGGTGACAAAATCACTAAAGAAGAATCTATGTTGGATTACATGGAAGAGATTGAAAAATCATTGAGATTACCTAGAACCGGTGAGCTGGTTACGGGTAAAGTACATCAGGTTACAGATAAAGAGATCATAGTGAACCTGGGATGTAAAAAGGACGGAATGATTCCGTTCAGCGAAATAACTTTGGAAGGAGAACAAACACTTGCTGACTTGTTTAGCGTGGGAGATGAAATCACCGCAAAAGTTTTAAAGACAGACGATGGCGATGGAACTATTCTACTATCCAAGAAAAAGCTGGAAGCAAGTGAACATTGGGAAGAAATCAATAAGGCGTTTGAAGATGAATCCTTAATAGATGTTACTGTTGTTAGACCAGTGAACGGTGGAGTGATCGCTACTTACAAGGAAGTACAGGGATTCATCCCACTATCTCAGCTATCAGACAAGTTTGTCGATGATTCGAGCGAGTTTGTCGGAATGGTATTACCGGTAAAAGTTACGAGAGTTGATATCAGAAGAGGAAAGGCAATTTTCTCTCACAAGGCAAAACTGATAGAAGAAAAAGAAAAGATTCTCAAAGAAATTTGGGAAAGCATCAACGTTGGAGATATTGTTGAGGGCAACGTAATGAGGTTTACCGACTATGGTGCGTTCATAGATATTGGAGGATTGGACGGACTTCTTCATATTTCTGAGATTTCTTGGGGGAAATTGAGACATCCGCAGGAAGTACTGGAAATCGGTCAGACAGTCAATGTAAAGATATTGTCAATGAATCCTGAAAAGGGTAAAGTGTCATTGGGATTGAAACAGACCACACCGGAACCTTGGTCAGTTATAGACGAAAAATACAAGGTCGGTCAGATTTTTGAAGGAAAGGTTGTACAAATCAAAGAATACGGATGCTTTGTAGAGTTGGAACCGGGATTGGACGGATTAGTTCACATATCGGAAGTTGGACACAGCAGAGTAGCCGACATAAATGAAGAACTCAAAATAGGGCAGATCGTTGCAGCTAAAATCCTTGAAATTGACAAGGATAGAAGGAGAATAAGTCTAAGCATCAAAGGTGCAACGGAGAAGAACGAAGAAAAGCCTGAAGAAAAAGTTGAGCCGGTTGAGACAGTTGAGGAAACCGGAGATGAAATCACTGAAGAAAAAGTTGAAGTCGCTGATGAAGCTGCCGAAGAGAAGGGAGAAACTGCTGAAGAGAAGATTGAGACTGAAGATGTGACAGAATAGACTAGATATAGTGAGAATCCAGAAGAGGCACTCTTTAAAGAGTGCTTCTTTTTGTATAAAAATATTAAATTGTGCAAAAATATTAAAGGGATGTGTTGTAATATATGATAACACGAATTTTTTGTAAGGTTTTAAGAAATGGCAAGCTGTGTTGGGTGCTGTAATAGTGATCTTGACATTCTATTTTGGAGACTCTTTACAGAAGCTAAAGTTGAAGATAGCTTTACTTGGAGGCTTTTGATGGCTGGAAGGTTTAAATTTAACTTTAAATTCAATCCTAGAAATGCGTTCTTATTCGGCTTGGGCGGATTGCTGATGGGATTTGGTTCACGTTTTGCAAAGGGATGTAATATAGGAGCCCTATACTCCTCAATACCGAAATTTTCAATATCAGGGTGGGTATTCTTGGTGGCGATTTCCCTAGGAGCAGTTGTTTCACTTAAAATTTTCGAAGGCGGAGTTTCATGTTTGATACCGGCAAGACATAGAGATCCGGAAGATTTTAAGTAACTGCAAGAGAGAGTATGTATTGAGATTTACAGTTGGATGAAAATGTTGAAAAAATTTACAATTGATTGAAAATATCCATGAAAATTGATAATATATGTGAAGTAAAGAAAAAATCAGTCATTTATCTGGAGTCCAGATAGAGTAAACTGATTTATTCGATAGATACTGCAGAGATATAAAGGAAGAGATGTGAAAAAGCAATTAACTAGAATTGATGTTTTAGGACTTGTAATAGGATCCGTAATAGGATGGGGAGCATTTACCTTACCGGGAAAACAATTTTTGCCTACTTCCGGAGTGGTTAACACTACTCTGGGTCTTGTGATAGGAGGGATTCTAGTCGTGGTAATACAAAATGCATATCATACGATGTTGGAGCACAACAAGGAAGAAGGTGGAGAGTTTACATATGCCTATGACAATCTCGGAAAGGCACATGGATTCGTTGTGGCATGGTCGCTCAGCCTCTGTTACCTGAGCATGATTCCGCTAAATGCCAGTGCATATGTGCTTTTATTTAAAGTCATCTTTCAAGATAAACTCAATTTCATCTATATGTATAGCATTGCCGGGTATGAAGTGTATCTGAGCGACGTCATATTTATGAGCATAGTCATACTGATCTTTGCTTACATAAACGTAAAAGGTCTCAGAGTCAGTTCTAAAGTTCAAGATTTGATGAGTGGACTTTTAGTTGCTATAGTTTTGGTAATTCTGGTTTTAATGATAACAAGGGGAGATATGGTATCGTTTAGCAGGAATTACATTTCAGACTATAGGTTTTCCTTTGGACAAATCGCTACGGTAATTGCCATAGTGCCATTTCTCTTTGTGGGGTTTGATGTTATACCTCAGGTATCTAACGAACTCAGATTTCCGGTGGGAAAGGCGACGAAGTTGGCTATAGCATCTATTGTGATTGGAATATTTATATATGCAGCCTTAAACATCATTGCGGGAATTGGATTTGGACCCTCCGAAGCTGCAAAATCGGATTGGGCTGTTGCAGATTCCATAGTCAATACGGTAGGACATATAGGTTTTGTTCTTATGCTCGTCGCGCTTTGGGCAGCGATAACAGGTGGAATAAACGGATTTATGATAGCCAGCAGCAAGTTGATATCCGCACTGGGAGCATACGAAATAATAAGCAAAAAGTTTCACACCCAAAATGGTAAAGGTGCCTATCCTTATGCCATAATATTCGTAAGCGGAATCAGTCTGATCGCCCCTTGGATAGGAAGAGAAGTCATATTGTATATAGTAGATATGGCGAGTCTGCTGGCAGCTATTGCATATGGTTATGTAGGATATATAAGTATTGGCAAATCAAAAGATAGGAAGAACAAGTTATTGGCAAAATTGGCAGTGGTAATATCTGTCGGTTTTATATTGCTGTTGACATTGCCTTATTCACCGGCACAACTGTCCGGAAATTCATTTATTTTCTTGGCAATATGGGTTGTGTTAGGATGGATAATGTATATGTCAAAAAATAGAACGAATAAAGATAGGAGAAATGAATAATGAAAGTAGTAGTCGTTGGTGGAGTGGCAGGCGGTGCAAGCGTCGCTGCAAGAGTCAGAAGAATTGATGAACTGTCAGAAGTGATAATGATCGAAAAAGGCAATCACGTGTCATTTTCGAACTGTTGCTTGCCGTTTCATTTAAGCGGGATAGTGGATAGAAGCGATAAGCTGGTATTGATGGATCCGCACGAATTTGCAACAAAATACAATATTGATGCCAGAGTAAATCAGGAAGTAATAAAGATAAATCCCGATAAAAAAACTGTGGAAATCAGAAAACTCGCAACGGGGGAAGTGTACGAAGAAACTTATGATAAATTGGCTTTAGCACCCGGAGCCGGTGCGATACTGCCGAAAACGATTAAGGGAATTGATGGAGAAAATGTATTCGTCGTAAAAAATGTATCGGATATTCACAGATTGCAGAGCTATTTGGTCGGAAATGACGTTCGAGATGTAGCTGTTGTAGGCGGTGGATTCATAGGTCTGGAAGTATGTGAAAACTTAATTGAAGCTGGCAGAAATGTTCATCTGATAGAAGGAACCGATCAGGTAATGGCGCCACTGGATATTGATATGGCACAAATTGTTCACAAACAGCTGTACGATAAAGGTGTAGATATAAAATTAGATGAAAAAGTTGTTGAAATTCGAAGCGATAAAGTGTTGCTTGAATCAGGACGAAGTGTAAAGGCTAAAGCAGTCGTTATGGCTATAGGAGTAGCACCTGAGACGTCACTGGCGAAAAGCTGTGGAATAGAAATCGGCAAAACAGGAGGCATTTTGGTAAATCACAATTATCAGACTAACTATCCGGATATCTATGCAGTAGGTGATGTAGTAGAAGTGACTAACAAGTTGACCGGTGATAAGACTAAGTTAGCACTTGCAGGACCAGCCCAGAGAGAAGCCAGAGCGGCAGCCGATCACATGTTTGGAAAGTATCATAACAACAAAGGTGTAATCGGATCAAGCTGCTTACATCTATTTGATTTAACCATTGCCAATACAGGTTTAAATGAAAAAATGTGTAAACGTTATGGAATAAACTATGATTTTGCATATACCATTCCAAATGATAAGGTAGGGTTAATGCCAAGTCCTCATCCAATATTTTTCAAATTGATTTTTGAAGTTCCCACAGGCAAAATCCTGGGAGCCCAAGCGATCAGCGAGGGTAATGCAGAAAAGAGAATAGATGTCATAGCTGCAATTATTGCGATGGGTGGAACGTTGGAAGATTTGAAAGAATTGGAACTATGCTATTCCCCTTATTATTCAACTGCAAAAGATGTGGTCAACCACACAGCTTTAGTAGGTTTGAACGTGCTGCATGCAGACTTTAAAAAAGTCCCTGTTTATAAAGTGAGGGAATTGGTGGAAAACGATGCGTTTATAATTGACGTCAGAGAAGAGGCGGAGTTTAAAGCAGGACATTTAATCAATGCGAGAAATATTCCGATGTCGGAGTTCAGAAATAGACTGGATGAGATTCCAAAAGATATTCCCGTATATCTGCACTGCAGGTCCTCACAGAGAAGTTATAACGTAATTATGGCGCTCCAAACTTTAGGATATAAGAATTTATACAACATAGACGGTTCTTTCCTGGGTATTTCATTCTATGAATACTTCCGTGACGCTATTACAGGCAGAGATAAAATAGTCACAGAATACAACTTTAACTAAACGATTAAAAAAGTATGGCAACCATCTTCCTATGAGGGGAGGTTGGTTGCTATTTTCATGGGAATGTTCGATGAAATTTAAAGAGAGGATAGGTTGTATAGATATGGTGAGGATAAAAATTTGAATATCAAAATAAATATTGACATGAAATTTGAATAGGGGTATAATCCACTAAGGCAATTGAATTGTTGGAATTTGCATATAGAATAGATATCACACTGAAATCAGAGGGCTTTAAATGATTTATTCACGGTGAATGCAATCGCACTCGCTTGTTAAAATTCAAAGGCGATATTGATAACAGTATGGATATGATTTTTAAATATCGACATTGCAGAAGTCGGCAGTGTAAATTTTGAGAAAAATATACTTCCGAGTACAGCAAGATGGGAAAATATATGTAATAAGTGAGAACGGATTATTTTGACGAAGATTAAAATTCCACGAAATCAATAGAGGAAGGTTGAATTACCAGCATTTTTAGAAAGGTAAAGCTGATATGGATAAGAAATTTATTAGAGAATTGGGTGAAATAATGAACGACATAGGAGTGGACGAACTGACTTTCAAAAATTCCGAAGCCCTGATAACTTTGAAAAAATATTCCAAAATAGGACAGTTATTGGAAGCAAATCAACTTTTATCACCGCAAAGCACCGCAGTTAGAGGGCTTAGAGAAGGTATTTCAGCAGAGGGAGAAGGTCAAGACTTAAACGCTCAACATGCAGAAGATGCAGGATGCGAAATGGAGGGTAATCAGAAGTTTGAGAGCATTACGGCTAACACTATAGGGACCTACTACTCAAAACCCGATCCGGACAGCGAGGCATTTGTGCGAGAAGGAGACAGAGTCAAAAAAGGTCAGGTGATATGTATCTTGGAAGCTATGAAGATGATGAATGAAATCAAGGCTCCTTTTAATTGTAAAATAGAGAAAATTCTGATTTCTGACGGAGAAGTCGTAGAGTTTGGAGAAGAACTTTTTAAAGTGAGCAAAAGTTAGAGTTGTGAGAAAAGAGAGCGATTTTACCGAGAGTGATATTTATTTTGGCAAAAGATAGCTCTGTAAATTCGAGACGATATCGAGGAGTATTTGTATATGAAGAACGAGAGAATTTTCATAGATGAAGGCAGCTTGGGAAAGAAACTGAGTGAGGAATCCGAAGAAGATGAAATGAAGACAGCAAATCCTTCCGACGAGAGAAAACAGTTGAAACGCAGTGCAGAGAAGGAAGAACATAGCAAGAAAAGAAGGATAAAGAAGGTATTGGTCGCAAATCGCGGCGAAATAGCAGTGAGAATAATAAGAACTCTGAGGGATATGGGTATAAAAAGCGTTGCAATTTTTTCCGACGTGGATAGAAACTCTCTTCATGCAACGATGGCAGACGAAAGCATCTGTGTCGGTGCCAGAAGCCCTAAGGACAGCTATTTGAATAAAATTCAGATCATAAATGCGGCGTTGGTCACAGGAGCCGATGCAATCCATCCGGGATTCGGGTTTTTATCGGAAAACTCGAGTTTCGCAAAGATGTGCGAGATTTACGGAATTAAATTTATAGGTCCCAGCCACAGAGTCATGTCAGCGATGGCTGATAAGGATATCTCGAAGAAAACCATGAGAGAGTTGGGAATCCCCGTAATAGACGGATCTGATGACGTGGTGGATTCACTGAAAGAAGCGCTGAAAATTGCAGAGAAAATCGGATATCCTGTGATGATAAAAGCCAGAGCGGGCGGTGGCGGAAAGGGCATGAGAATCGTGAATTCCGAGGATGCGATGGAGTTCGCTTTGACTTCGGCAAAAAAGGAAGCTGAAAATGCTTTTGGAAATGGAGAGGTATTCATCGAAAAATACATAAAGTCGCCAAGGCATATAGAAGTTCAGATACTTGGAGATGAACACGGAAATGTTATTCATCTGGGTTGTCGAGATTGTTCACTGCAGTTGAATCATCAGAAGATAATAGAAGAAGCACCGCCGGTAAATCTTTCCAAAGAGTTGGAAGAAAAATTATGTAAGTATGCAGTTAAAGGTGCCAAGGAAATAGGCTATTACAGTGCCGGGACGATGGAGTTTTTGGTTTCCGGCGATAATTTATTTTTTTTGGAAATGAATACCAGAATACAAGTCGAACATCCGGTGACAGAGATGATAACGGGAATAGACATAGTTCGTGCACAAATAAACATTGCGGAAAAGAAAAAGCTGAAAATAAAACAGGAAAATATAAAATTCAGAGGTCATGCAATCGAGTGCAGAATCAATGCATGCAATGTCGAGGAGGGTTTTACACCCAGTATTGGGAAGATCAAAGAGTTAAATTTGCCCGGAGGATACGGAATTAGAGTAGATAGTGGAATTTATCAGGGTTACGACGTGTTGCCGTTTTATGACTCCATGTTAATGAAGATAATAGCTTGGGGAGAAAATAAGAAACAGGCGATGGCTATCATGAGCCGAGCCTTGGAAGAATTGGTTGTGGGAGGAGTTAGCATAAACAATAAATTCAATGGATTTTTATTGGAGCAAAAGGCATTTGCAAAGAGTAAATACACTACTTCCGACATGGAAGAATATATGGAAGAATATGCAAAGCTGTCGGAAAGTAACCGAGGAAAACCGATGGATTAAATTTGAGCAAATCGTCGTAAAACATAGAAAAAGGTTGGAAATATGATACTGGACCATTTTAAAAGAAAAAAATACGATGCAAAAAAAAATATAAAAATCAAACCTGACGGAATCATAAAATGTCCGGCATGTGAAAAGATGATTTTCAAAGGGGAGTTGAATAAATACAGAGTTTGCAACTACTGCGGAAACTATTTTAAGATGTCTGCACTTGAGAGAATTGACAGCATAGCGGACAATGGAACCTTCGTGGAATATTTTAAAGCGAGAAAAAGTAAAAATCCGCTAAATTTTCCGGGTTATGATCAAAAACAGGAAGAGTTGAAAAAGAATTTGGGAATCGATGAAGCGGTAATCAGCGGAATTTGCAAAATCGATGATAGGAGAGTCGTAATAGTAGCTATGGACACTCATTTTATGATGGGCAGCATGGGAGTTGCTCTCGGAGAGAAAGTCACTAAGAGCATAGAGTTATCCATGAAGAAGAAAATTCCCATCATAATATTTTCGGCTTCCGGAGGAGCGAGAATGCAGGAAGGGATGTTCTCTCTTATGCAGATGGCAAAGACGTCACAGGCGATTGGTAAACACAGGGAAAAGGGATTGTTATCCATCTGTGTTATGACAGATCCTACTACGGGAGGTGTCAGTGCCAGCTTCGCAAGTCTAGGAGATGTGATCATAGGTGAGAAAGGTGCTCTGATCGGCTTTGCAGGTCCGAGAGTAATTTCGCAGGTCACCGGAACTATATTGCCGGATGGATTTCAAAGAGCCGATTTCCTGCTGGAGCACGGTTTGCTGGATATGGTTGTAGCAAGGGAGGATATGAAATACACATTGGCAAAGCTATTGGATATTTTCGTACCGGAAAAACAGAGCGACAAGCAGGCGGAAAAAAAGAAGACAAAAAAATGAGTGTGAGAAAAAGAGGTTGAATATGACAACGGCTATGGACATGGTCAGGGCTTCCAGAGAACCGGATCGTTTAAAAGCGATGGATTATATAAAAGCCATTTGCATGGATTTTATGGAGTTACATGGAGATAGATTATTCGGTGAAGACCCGGCTATAATATGTGGAATAGGGAAAATTCAAAATAGATCCGTAATGGTAATAGGACAGCAGAAAAGCGTAAATTTCGGCATGGTGAAACCGGAAGGATACAGGAAAGTTTTGAGAGTAATAAAATTGGCTGAAAGATTTAAAATGCCGGTAATAACTTTTGTGGACACTCCCGGAGCGAGTTGTGGAATTGAAGCTGAAGAGCGGGGACAAGCGTCGGCAATAGCCAACTGCATTATGGAATTTTCGAAACTGAAAACCCCCACACTATCCGTGATAATCGGTGAAGGCGGCAGCGGCGGAGCTCTGGCGATCAGCGTGACAGATGAGATTTGGATGCTGGAAAAAAGCGTTTATTCCATTTTGTCTCCGGAGGGATTTGCAAGTATTCTCTGGAAAAATGCGTCCAAGAAGGAAGAAGCTGCACAACTTATGGGGCTGGCCAGTCAGCATCTGATGGATGATGAATTCATAGATAAGATCATTCCGGAAGACGGAAGTGAAATTTACAGATTGAAAGAAGAGATAATATGGTTTTTAGAAAAAAATCAGAGTATCTCTATGGAAAAACTGTTGAAAAAAAGATATTATAAGTATAGAAAAATAATTTGATATGCAAATTGTCAGTAGGAGAAAAAATAAATATGGAGAAAAACGACTTTGGAAATGGAAAATTTCCATCGGATGAATCGTATCTAAAAAAAGAAAATATAAATATTCACTGTGAAACACGGAGAAAAACAGAATATCAAAGAGATGATGCGGCGTGCAAAAACACGAGAGAAGACAGTTATCAAAGCAGCAGAAGGATAATCAATGAAATCGTAGTTGATCTCTTTAAAAATATTTTGAATATTGAAGAAAGAGCATTGCAAGTGAGAGGGATAAAAGACTTGACTATGACTGAGATGCATGCGATTGAGGCGATAGGTATAGGAAAAGGTCGGAAGATGTCCGAAGTGGCGGCAAATCTAAATGTCACTATGGGGACATTGACAGCAACTCTAATTAAACTTGAAAAAAAAGGATATGCAACGAGGACCAAAGATGTGAAGGACAAGAGAATAGTAATAGCCGGTTTAACGAAGAGGGGAGAATTGGCAAATAAAATTCACACCAATTTTCACGATGAGATGATCGATCATCTGATGATTGATTTGCGACCGGATGAAGATAAAGCTCTGATAAGAGCTTTAAAAAATATAAATGATTTTTTCTTGAAAGAATATGGAGGAATATATGTCAATTGATATAATTTCCACTGGAAGATATGCCAGCGATCATATATTGAACAACGACATGTTGTCAAAGATGGTAGATACAAACAGCCAATGGATTGTAGAGAGAACCGGAATTCTCGAAAGGAGAATATCGGAAGATAAGACTACGGAAGAAATGGCACAGATGGCATGTGAAAGGGCAGTGAAAAAAGTTGCAGAACTCAACGGCATCGATGTTTCGGATATGATGAGTAAAATTGAGTTGATTGTATTTGCAACGGTTTCCGGCGATACAAAAACTCCGGCATCATCTTTTAGGCTATCTGAGAAGCTGGGCATCAGGGAATGTACTTGCCTGGATGTAAATGCTGCGTGTAGCGGTTTTTTATACGCCATGACTGTAGCAAAATCTATGATGAAGGAACTGAACAAAAAATATGCCCTCGTTGTCGGAGCTGAAAGACTTTCAAAATATGTGGACTGGGATGATAGAGGCACATGTATTTTGTTCGGAGACGGTGCAGGTGCGGCACTTTTGGAAAATACTCGAGATATGTCCGAAGACGGGGAATGCAGCTGCGAAAACAGATTGGAAATTTGCGATATTTACCTTGGGGGAAGAGTCGATGATAAAGGCTTGTTAACATTGCATTCAAAAAATCACATAGATGAGGAAAACAATCGGTTCATAGGAATGAACGGCAGACAAGTCTACAAGTTTGCGACAGAAATAGGTCCCAAGGTCATAGAGAAATTGTTCGACAAAACTGGATTGACGAAAGATGATATAAAATTTGTGGTACCACATCAAGCCAATGTTAGAATAATAAAAACCATGGCTCAAAAAAGCGGGATTGAATTGGATAAATGGTATACTAATATAGAAAAATACGGAAACACTTCCGCAGCCAGCGTTCCCATGGCATTGGATGAGGCATTGGAAAAGTGGGGTGACGTTCTGAAGGCATCTTCTCGCAAAACAGGAGAGAATGTGGAAAAGACAGGTCAATATGATGAAGGTTCAGACAGGGCGAAATACATATTGTCCATAGCATTTGGCGGAGGACTTAGCTACGCGGGGATATTGTTTAAGATAAAGTAGAGAAGCGACAAGCTGAGCCAAGGATGAAATTTAATCAGTCGAAAATTTTTTCAAAGGAGCTGCACGACGTCTGCGACCTGTATCGATTGACTGACAAGAAATCGAGTCAGAACACGGATGAGACAGCAGAGCGTTGAGAGAATTCGAAATAAATTAGATGAACGGTAGAGGATGACCACTTGGTGGTTGTAAAAAGGAGAAGAAAATGATTGAGAAAATTAAAGAGATATTAGCTGATAATTTAGAAGTAGAAATGGATGAAATCGGTGATGACAGTCACATTCAAGAAGATTTGGGAGCCGATTCGCTGGATGTGATGGATATAATGACAGCTATTGAAGATGAGTTTGATATTCAAATGGAAGACGATGTGATAGAGTCATTGACAACTCCTAAGAAAATTCAGGAATACATAGAAAGTAAAAAATAAAAAATAAATCGTATAATACCATGGATAGAAATCAGATGATTCTAAATGCTCAGTAGAGAGGAAGAGAAAAATGAAAAATAATCCTATATGCGAGGTATTAGGAATTGAGTATCCTGTATTTCAAGGCGGCATGGCCTGGGTTTCGGATGCCGATTTGGCAGGTGCTGTATCGGAAGCCGGCGGCCTGGGAATCATAGCTGCGGGAAATGCTCCGAAGGATTGGGTTGTAGAGCAGATTCGCAAGGTCAGACGGATCACCGACAAGCCTTTTGCGGTGAATATCATGTTGCTGAGCCCTTTCGTAGATGAAGTCATCGAGGGCGTAATAGAAGAGAACGTTGAAATTGTCGTCACCGGAGCGGGCAATCCCGGAAAGTATTTCAAAATGCTGAATGAAAATGGGATAAAGATAATTCCGGTGGTTCCGTCAGTAGCACAGGCGGTGAGAATGGCGAGAAATCCTGGTGTCGTGGCAATGATAGCGGAAGGCGCGGAAGCCGGCGGACACATCGGTGTTACAAATACAATGTCTCTGATTCCACAGATAGTCGATGCTACGATTTTACCGGTTGTCGCAGCTGGTGGTATTGCTGATGGTAGAGGCATGGCAGCGGCTTTTTGCCTGGGAGCATCGGCAGTTCAAGTGGGAACGAGATTCATAGTAGCTAATGAGTGTACCGCCAGTGATAACTACAAGGATAAGGTACTAAAAGCCAAGGATACTTCGACGATGATTACCGGAAATTCCACAGGACATCCTGTCAGAGTTTTAAAAAATAAATTTGCAAAGCGGTTGAAAAAAATGGAAGATGAAAATCTGCCACCTGAAGAGTTTGAACGACTCGGAGCAGGAGCATTGAAGAAAGCCGTAGTAGACGGAGATGTGGACAACGGATCTGTAATGGCAGGTCAGATAGCAGGGCTTGTAAGTGAAAGACAATCAGCAAAGGAAATCCTTTTAGATATCGTTTGCGGATGTGAAAAGATAATTGGGAAGATGACAGATGAGTTTAGCGGATAGAAAAATTGTATTTTTATTCCCCGGACAAGGGGCTCAATACGAAAATATGGGTAGTGAATTGATTGAGAACAATCCGGTTTACGCTGCGGCTAAAGAAGTGTTGAGTGAAGAAGTATTTGAAGTGATAAGAGAAGGAAAGAAAGAAGCTTTAGAAAAGACGAAATACTGCCAGCCGGCAATATTCTTAAACAGCTTGGCTTTGTATTTTGAGTTTAAAAAAGCTATCACAGGTTACGATATGGCAGATGGCACAGATGTGGATGCAGTGTTCAAAAGTCCATTGAGTGATGTGCCGGCAGCCATGATAGGGCTGAGTTTAGGCGAATATACGGCACTGTGTGCAGGCGGTAAAATTTCTCTGTCACAGGCGATTGAACTCGTAAATACGAGAGGAAACATCATGTCAAAAGGGGTTCAAGGCAAGGGAGCGATGATAGCCGTGATGCGACCGAACCTGGATTTGCTAAAAGACATCATTGAAGAAACTGTCAAAAACGTAGATAGCGATGAAGTTATAGCCATTTGTAACTACAATTCCCCACAGCAGGTAGTAGTCGGCGGAACTTTCAAGGCACTTGACGAGTTTGAAAGGCTCTGCGTGGAGAAAGGCGTCAAAAAAATCGTTAGAATAAATGTGGAAGGACCTTTTCACACAGAGGTGTTGAAGGAATCAGCAGAGGAATTTGAAAATTTTTTGAAGAACGTCGAATATCTTCCTTCCGACTTCAGAATATATTCCAATGTAGACGGAAATGTGTATGGCGACGAGATGAATAAAGCTCAAATAGTTCAAAAATTGAAACGTCAGATGTTTTCTCCCGTGAGATTTCAGGAATGTGTGCAGGAAGCCATAAAATGCGGTTATGACACTTTCGTAGAAATCGGAGCAGGAAAAACTTTGAGTTCCTTCGTGAAAAAAATTGATAAGACAGTAGAGGTGTTAAATGTTGAAAAGTTGGAAGATGTGGAGTGTGTTCTCGCAAAGTTAAACAGTCAGGCATAAAATCCTGAAATTGTACAAAGGAAAGGAAAAGACTATGAGTGAGAAAAAAATTGCCTTAGTTACAGGAGGTACAAGGGGAATCGGCAAGGGAATTGTCGAAAGATTAGGTGCGGATGGATATACGGTTTGTTTCAGCTATGTCAGTTCTGATGAAAAAGCGAAAAAACTGGTTGAAGAATTAAAAGAAAAAGGAATAGAGTCAAAAGCATATAAGTGCGATGTAGCGTCTTTTGCAGATACGGAAAAAATGGTGGGAGATATCGTCGAAAATTACGGCAGATTGGATGTGTTGGTAAACAATGCCGGAATTACAAGGGATACACTTCTCTCCAGAATGAGTGAAGAGGATTTTGATGTAGTAATAGCAGCAAATTTAAAAGGCGTGTTCAACTGCACCAAACATGCGGCTAAAGTGATGGCTAAACAAAATGGAGGAAGAATTATCAGCATCGCATCCGTTGCAGGGCTTATCGGAAACATAGGACAGGTGAATTATTCAGCTTCAAAAGCTGGAGTTATGGGTATGACCAGAACTTTGGCGGCGGAATTGGGAAGATATGGAATTACCGCTAATGCCATTGCACCGGGATTTACTAAAACAGATATGACGGATGTCGTATCGGACAAGATAAAGGAAAAGATGATCGCCAGCACTCCGCTAAGGACCATGGGAGAGCCTGCGGATATCGCCAATGCGGTATCGTTCTTCGCAGATGATAGAAGCAGGTTCATAACAGGGCAGGTGTTGAGCGTAGACGGAGGTCTGTCAATAGTCTAGTTTTGAAGGGAGCATAGATGAGTAGAAGGGTTGTTATCACAGGATGTGGAGTTATAAGCCCCATCGGAAATGATGTGAAAACTTTTATTGAAAATGTGAAAAATGGCAAGTGTGGAATAGATAACATAACCGCATTTGATAATACGGGATATAAGACGAGAGTTGCTGCAGAAGTAAAGGATTTCAATCCGAAAGAATTTGAAATAAGCGGTAGTAAAAAGAAGGATAAATTCGTTCAATATGCTCTTGCTGCGGCATATCAAGCAAATAAAAACAGCGGGCTTGTAATAGATGAAAACAATGCACACAGGGTAGGCGTATTGGTTGGTAGCGGCATAGGTGGGCTGTTGACTATCCAGGAAGAATATGAAAAACTTTTGAACGGAAAGAAAGTTTCTTCTCATTTTATTCCAAAGAGCATAATAAATATGGCATCAGGTCAGATTTCCATACAGCTGGGTAGCAAGGGAGTATGTTCATCGGTGGTTACAGCTTGTGCGTCGGGAACGGATTCGGTCGGGCAAGGATTTAGGTTGATAAGAGACGGATATCAAGATGCCATGTTCGTAGGCGGTTGTGAATCGACTATAAACCCGCTGGGAATAGCGGGATTTGAATCAATGGCGGCATTGAGCTTCAGTGAAGATCCCAACAGAGCTTCAGTTCCTTTCGACAAGGAGAGAACGGGGTTTGTGATGGGAGAAGGAGCTGCCGTGTTGGTGCTGGAAGAAATGGAGTCCGCCGTCGCCAGAGGTGCAAACATAATATGTGAAATAGCGGGATATGGGCAGACCAGCGATTCGTATCACATAACGGCACCGGATCCCGAGGGGGAAGGAGCCGCATTGGCGATGAAAGAAGCTGTGATCGATGCAGGCATCCGGCTTGAAAAAATTGGATATATCAACGCTCACGGTACGAGTACACAGTTAAATGATTTGACGGAAACCGTAGCTATAAAAAAGGCCTTTGGAGAACACAGCAAAAAACTAGCGATATCATCTACAAAGAGTATGACGGGGCATATGTTAGGCGCTGCCGGAGCTATTGAAGCCATCGTATGTGCATATGCATTAAAAGATGAGTTCCTACCTCAGACGATAAACTATAGAGTTCCAGATGAGGAATGCGATTTGGATTATATCACCGAAGGAACGAGGTATGAAGGAGTTGAATATGCAATATCAAACTCCTTGGGATTTGGCGGACACAATGGAAGCTTGCTATTCAAGGCTTATAGAAAAGAGGATTAGTATGCTGAATATAGAACAGATTAAGGAAATCATTCCTCACAGATACCCGTTTTTGTTAATCGATCAGATAGTCGATATGAAAGTCGGCGAAAAAGCTCATGGAGTCAAGTGCGTTACGGCAACGGAGCCGTGGTTTCAGGGACATTTTCCGGAACACGCAGTTATGCCCGGAGTGTTGCTTGTGGAAGCCATGGCGCAAACTGGAGCTGTAGCCATATTATCCATGGAAGAACATAAAGGCAAGTTGGCATTCTTTGCGGGAATCAAGGAGGCTAAGTTCCGAAGAGAAGTGAGACCCGGTGACAAACTGGATATACATGTAGAAATCGTGAAGTTGAGGAGAAACTTCGGCATAGGTAAGGGAAAAATCTACTGCGGAGAAGAACTTTGCACAGAAGCGGAAATCAGCTTCATGATTGGATGAAAACGATACAATTGCAATTGTAAAATGCAGCCACGCATCACATTCGGCGGGCTGCATTTTTATACATATACACAAAAAAAGAAAATAGAATAACAAATTATCAAAGTTATTTTTGAAAAAATTGGGATAAATGCGGATTATAAGATATGAAAATTTAAAAAAATCAAAAAAATTAAAAAAAAGTGTACTATCTTTGTTAAAAATGTGCTAAAATTATCTATATCGAATTTCAGTTTACAGATTTTGAAGTCGTAGAGATATCGAGAATGTGGAATAAAAGTTGACTTGCATGTTAATAAATTCAGTATTTATTCTTAAAAGTAAATTTTTATACAAAGTTGTTGTTTTCTTTAACGAAGACGGAAATCACCATAATTGAAATGAGAAGGCATTTATATATTGTTAGGGAGGTTATTTACATGAAAAAGAATGGGAAGTATTTTACCTCAATAAGTATTGGGGTAGCTGCAGTTTGGTTTTCAGCCCATTGCGGTGCCGGGTTTGCATCGGGAACACAAGAGCTGCAATATTTTTCAAACCACGGGTGGTTCGGAATATTTATGCCGTTGCTGACTTTTGCAATTATAGCATTCACCTATTATGTGGGATTGGAAACCGCTAGACAGACGGATTCGTGGGGCTATGATGTATGGGCGAAAAAGGCCTATGGACCGACTATAGGAAAAGTGTTGTCGCCGGCAATGGATATAAGTGTCATAATGACGACTATCGCAGCATCGGCAGCGGCAATAGCGACAGGCGGTTTGCTTGTGAAGCAGTATTTAGGCTTGCCGGTAGTCGTAGGTTCTCTGATGATGCTGGTCGTTATTACGGTTTTGTGCATATTCGGAGAGAGTTTGGTTAGAAAAAATGCTGTGGTGATGACAAGTGCCATGTTAATAATCATTGCTATAGTTTTAATTGCAGGATTGATAAAGTTCGCTCCGCAGATTGCGAAGTTGTTCGGTGAGAAATATGTAAATCCCAACGCTTCCAAATGGAGCGTGACAGGTACCACCGAAACTGTTCAAGGCGGATTCTTCAACTCATTCCTATGGGCACTGACCTATGCGGGATTCCAAATGGGTGCTATCGGTGGAGTGGTATCATCATTTAAGGGCGGCAGCTATAAAAACGAATCGAAGGGAGCAATGATTCTCGGATACGTTCTGAATATCATCATGCTGATAGGAGTATGTCTGTTGATATTTTCCCAGATGCCTAATATTTATACAGATCAGGTAGCCAGAAAACTTCCGACCATATTCATAGTAAAACAGTTGGATGTTCCGATTTTATCAGTGCTATATCCTATATTGTTATTCTTGGCACTGATCACTACAGCAGTAGGCTTGATGTTCGGAATGGTTCATCGTGTTGAACCGTATGTTCTGAAGAACATGAACAATCAACTTTTGAAAAAGACCATAATATGCGTTGTAGGACTCTTGATATGTTACGGTGTATCTACATTCGGCTTGATGTTCGTAATCACTGGAGCATATAAATATCTGGGCATATTTAACTGGATATTCTTGATTATACCTCTTTGGATAATCGGATATAAGAACATCAGAAAAAGAGATAGAGGTGAACTAAAAGACTAGTTTAAAATACATACGCTAAAATCCAAATAACATAACTAAAGAAAGATGTCCGGCTTTTGCAGTCGGGCATCTTTCTTGCGTGAAATAAGACGATATGTTTTAAAAGTGATTATACTTAAACACCCTGTAAATGTAAAACTTAAATCATATATAAATATTGAAAATCCAACGAGAAATGCGGTGAAATCAATGAAAATCAATTGTTTTTTATAGTGCTGTTTATCGCTATTTTACTGCCTTTTGTGAAACTTTTGAAAATAAATGCACTCAATTTGCACGTAAAATAGATATAAAAAGAGATAGCCTGCAGACTATCTCTTGATCTCTCAATATATACATATCGAGGTGGGGCGACAACTTCGCCCGGTCCCTTAATTGAAGATATTATATCATTACTTAATCAATAAGTAAAGCCTGCATCTTACCTGTAACTTCTTCCTGATGTTCTTTAAGTACTGTCTGATAAGTATTCATTGTAATTATTACGTCTTTATGTCCTAGCATTTTAGAAACTACTTTAATATTAGCTCCGGCGGAAATAGTTAAAGTCGCCCAGGTATGCCTTAAAGCGTGCATGTTTTTATATTCAATATTCATTTCTGCACAGGCACGGACCCACTTTGCTCTTAGATTCATATGATTATCATAATTGTTGTTGCGATTGGCGAAAACTTTATTGGAATTACTTTTCTTTTTCAACTCTATTAAAAAATTACATAATGAATCAGTGATAGATATAGTTCTTAGCCCTGATTCAGTTTTAGTCCGTGCTTCTATAGAGAGTCCCCTTTTTTGTATATATACAAGTATCTTATTTATATTAATAGTTTTCCTTTTCAAATCAATATCATCCCAAGTTAAAGCACTAGCCTCACCCACTCTCATACCGGTTTGCAGCAGCAGATAATAGATAGCATACTTTTTACGTTCACTAGTATATTTAAGTATCTTTTTAGCTGCTTCTAAGTCATATGCTGATATTTTACGTGCCGGCTTGCATTTAGATAGAATGTGAGTAACGTCGGTTATTTTTGCGATATTATGAGAGAGTAATTGTTCCTTAATAGCATAATTTAAAATTGATCCAAGTCTACTCAGACAAGTTTTTGCGTGAGTTATGCTGAGATTTTGCATTGATAGAAATTCTGCTAATCGCTTGATATCATCTCTACCTATATCTTGTAAGCACTTGTTACCTAAGACAGGTATTATATAATTATTAAATATCCCAGTTAGATTGATAAATGTGTTCTCTGCCAACATCGGCTCCTTAACTGTCTTTAACCACATCTCCGCAAATTCCTTGAAGTTGATATCTTCTGCTGAAACAAAAGCTCCTCGCATATAATCCACCTTAGCCGCAGCCATTTTCTCTGCTACTTCCGATTTAGTTTTGGCTGTAAAGCTTCGTCTTTTTCCGTCAATTAAGATTTGTCCACGCCATTTTCCATTTGCCGTCTTGAATATAGATCCTTGACCGCTACCTTTTTTCTTTGCCATAATTCTCTCCTTTCGCATAAAAAAATAGCCATTGAAAATTAAAGGCTATCTATGTTATACTAAAGGTGCTAACTTGGTTGTACGTATAGACAGCCTATTATAACGCTCTTGTAGTAACCCTCTTCACTATATGAAGAATGGCGAAACGAGAGCTTTTTTTGTTTATTTAGATATTATTCATCATCTTTATTTTGTCTTATTTGTAGCTTCCCAAAGCCTTTGCTTAGGGGCTTAATATAATTCACATAAACATATTGCCCCTCTTCAAGTTTTAAGTTAAGCTTTTCCGCTGTTGTGCCACCTACACTACCAACAAATTCACTTTTTTTAAGCTCTCTTTTATTTTTGTATTGATTTTTAGATACATATATATCCCAAACAACTGGAGCTTGTCCTTTTTTCTCCCTAGCTTCAATTTTTTCTTTCGTTTGATTAGACTTGAAAATATAATTGCCGGGCTGCAGAATATCGCCGTTATGGTCTTTGATACCTACCGCAATCATATAATCTTCATCAGCTGCCCAATCGACTTTTTTTAGCCAAGATTTTGGATATTTTTTAGCTGTTTCTTTTTCGACTTTTTTATCTGATTTAGAATTACTATCAGCCTTTTTAGTTGAGTCCATATCGCAAGATGTCATGCTAAATACTATCAAACAAATCATAATAACTGAAAAAATTCTTTTCATATCTATACCTCTCTTTAAATATCAATATAGCCATAATAAACCATTGCATGATACAAAAACTCACAATCCATATCTAAATATTCTGCAACTTCCCAGTACTCTCGGCATCCACTCCTGAAAGCTACGTCAATAGCATCTTTTGTTATTAGCTTTTCATAAGCCCAGATTCGACCTTTACGCTCCTGTTTGGACTTTTCTGCATCTGATAAATCTAAGATGTTTTTAGTGGCAGTATAGTAATGCCCCAGCTCTTCTGCTAAAACACATGTCTTACTAGCTGTGTCTTCTAAGTTATATGATAGTGCTACGTTGCCATCACAATATAAACCTTTAAACTTGTTACTGCCTAGATCATAATTTTCATGAACATTAACATTTTCATTCTCTGCTAGAGCGAGTAGTCTTTCATATTCGCTCAAATTATCTGTCCCAATAACCATACCAACCACCCCCTCTTATATAAATTTAGTTGATATATTTTTTACAAGCGTTCACAATCTCTGTCGAATATTTATATAAGTCATTTAGATTATTGAGATTGTATCTTATTTCCTTCTTATTTTCATCCGGAATAGTGAAAAACAATAGTGTGTCTTTAGCCGTTATTCTGCAAATCCATTTTCGGTTATTATCATCTAAGAGTATGCCAAAGTAGCTTTGAGTATCTCTGTAGAAAATTCTTGATGGATCAACTTCATTTCTTAGAATAGATTTAATAATCGCAAATGCTTCTAATTCATCAATATGGCAAATTTTGCAGTGGAAGTACCAAAGTATCTGAAAAGCTGAGATGTATACTTGTTTAGATCAGATGAGCAGGGCTTGCATTCTATTAGGATAGTGGGAACATCTTCTATAACTATTGCATAGTCCACCTTTTCACCCTTTTTAATGCCCACATCTGCAGTAAACTCTGGAATAAACTCAAGTGGATTGAATACATCATATCCTAACAATTGAAAGAAAGGCATTATCAGTGAAGTTTTTGTTGCTTCTTCTGTTGATATTGACTCTTTCAGTTTTGGTATTCTTGCAATAAACTGTTGCAATTTTTCACGAACTTCCATAAATAACCTCCTAAATAATACATGATGTCTATTTATCTTTCTTATCTTTCACAAACTCTACAAATCGAATGATACTATCCCATTCCTCATCAGTAAAAACATTATCATTATCGTGATGTGCAGCTATCACAAGTCCATCAGGTAATTCTGCCCTGCGAGTATGATTTTCAGATTGAGGCTTGTCTTCTAGACCCATCAAATCTGAACGACGAACACCAAAGAACTCAACAATTTTATCAATTTTATTCATGCGAGGAATTTTTATTCCGTTACACCAATTTGAAACCGTAGCCTGAGAAACTTCCATATATTCTGCCAATTCTTGTTGCGATTTATTTTGTTGCTGCAAATAATACCTAATTCTATTTGCTATATATTCATTTAAATTTTTTTCGTTCATATTGTATGCTCCTTGTAGATAGTATAACCTAAAGATATATACGTGTCAAAACTTTTTTTAAAATATTTCGTAAAATAATGTTGACTATAACTTAAAGTTATGATAAGATAGTAATCACAAAACGAGGAAAGGGGGGAATGGATATGAGTAATAGACTACAAATAACATTAGCTGCAGCAAGAGTTAATGCAGGGCTCACACAAAGCGATGTTGCAAAGGAAATGCAAATAAGCAACCAAACGATAGTCAGCTGGGAAAAAGGCAGAATTACACCTAAACCAGCTCAATTGCAAATGCTTGCAAGAATATACAAGATAGGAGTGGATGATATTTTTTTAAAATGATTATAACTTAAAGTTATTATAATTGAAAGTTATAATCCGAATCAAAAGGAGAGGAAAATGGAAAACGAAAAAGACAGATGTGATATACCGGCAGCATCGCTATGGTCGCAGCTTTGGAGAGATACATTGAAAAGAAAGGAATCAAGTGGGATGACTAAAAAAGAAATAAGCCTTACTGTGACTAGTAAGACTTATCCCGCAGCTTTTTAATCCCAAAACACATTGCACTAACCTTGCATGGATTTATTTTCTCGTTTGCCCAAAGCCCTAATTCGAATTAATAAAGAAAAAGACAATCAAATATTTGCTTTTAGGATGACGAACATTTGATTGCACCATGCAATTTTAGCATATGAGTCACCATATGTTCTTGACATGCCACGTCACTTTCAGCTGTCTGCGTCAGCCTATTAAACCATATCGCATCAGTGATGCTGAAAAGCATTTTGGGAGCTGGTCAATTCAAAAACTGGGTGAATAATAACCACCTCCTTTAAGAATTTTGCGAACAAGAGTGAACCCTTGTTCAATCACAGTATAAAACAAAATGGGGGAGATTTCAAATGGAAAGTGCAAATTTAATAGCAGTAATAAAAAAAGAAATGAATATGAAAAATATCTCATGTAAAGAAATAGCTGATAAGACAGGGTTAAGCAAAAGATACATTCAATATATCCAAAATGGTAGATATGAAGATATCAAGGTTAAAAATGCGGATAAGATTCTGAAAGTGTTGGAGATAACTGTAAAAATTGGGGTTTAAAAGTAAAAAAGCTATCTAGAGCTAATAAGGCTTGCCAAAGCTCATGTAGAAAGTAAGAGGTGAAAAATGAAAATATTAGAAATTCAAGATATCGTTGAACGGTATCAAGTAACTTACTATCAAGCAAGAAAATGGCTGAATGCAAGAAGTTGCCCTGTATTGCCAAGAAGCCGTGGCGGGAAATACAGGGTCCTGCAAGACGAATTTGACAGATGGTTAAAAAACAGTAAAGCAATATGAAAGGGGATGAAAAATGAAAGGTTACAAAGCATATGAAAAAGGGCTTGTATGCAGGGGGAAGCAGTACAAGATTGGAGAAATCTTTGAGGAAGAGAAGGCAGAAATCTGTGGCATCGGAATGCATTATTGCGAAAATCCACTTGACTGCTTAGATCATTACTCACTTATAGATAGTGAAGGGAATTTTGTCGAGATGACAGAAGTAGAAGATCTAGATAGCGAAAACAGGAAAACTGAAAACAATAGAAAATTTTGCACTAAAAAACTGAAAATAGGTGCAAAAGTATCTCTTGGAGAAATAATAAAGGCAGGCTTTGAATTTCTTTTTGAAAAATCTAAAGAAGAAACAGAAAAGATCGATAACAGATACAACTCACAGCTGGCAAGCTCAGGATACTACTCACGGCTGGCAAGCTCAGGAGACAACTCACAGCTGGCAAGCTCAGGAGACTACTCACGGCTGGCAAGCTCAGGAGACAACTCACAGCTGGCAAGCTCAGGAGACTACTCACGGCTGGCAAGCTCAGGATACTACTCACAGCTGGCAAGCTCAGGATACTACTCACGGCTGGCAAGCTCAGGAGACTACTCACGGCTGGCAATCTCAGGATACCGCTCACGGCTGGCAAGCTCAGGAGACTACTCACGGCTGGCAAGCTCAGGAGACAACTCACAGCTGGCAAGCTCAGGATACTACTCACGGCTGGCAAGCTCAGGCAATAACTCCGCTGTTGCGAATATCGGAATCAATGGAATGGCAAAAGCAGCTAAATACAGCTGGATAACTCTTGCGGAGCACTGCTGGGAAGACGGACTCCTCAAACTTAAATGTGTAAAAACAGAACAAGTGGATGGAGACAGAATAAAGCCAGACACTTGGTACAAGTTGCAAGACGGAGAATTTAAGGAGGTGTAAAAAATGAAAATAACAAAAATAATAACAAATCTACTCTGTTTGGGAGTGGTCATCAACACATTCATATCAATCAACAAGGGCGGAATTAACTATCTTGAAGCGGGGTTAATGAGCTTAGCTGTCTACGGGCTAATATCGAATTTTGACGAGGTAGAAACGAAGAAAGGGGCGAAATAATGGATAACAAGCTAAAGGAAACATATATGAAAACGCATTATGCAGGAGAGCTTTTAGATGAGCTATATGACAAGGACATAGTTGAAGTTAAAGAAATACTTCTGTATACATTGCAGCAATTAGAATTATCTGAAATGGCAGGATACAAGTACAAGTATGTTGAAGAGTTGATAGAAGAATTTAGAAAAACCGACTTAGGAAAAAAGTGGAAATCTTTATCGGAGAAGTACAGGATCCTGATGCTGCTTGACCTATTAGATCAAGTAATAGGGGCATTAGATAGAAGGGAGCCGAAATGAGAGAACGCATAAAAAAAGAACCGCCGAAGCAGTCCTATCAAATAAATCAAGTTAAGTCTAACAGAATTGCCCGAAACTGTCAACTAGAAGCGTATAGGCGGCTTAGACCAGGCGGACGTCAGTGGCTCATTTACGGAATATTAGAGGAGTATGGATCTATGACAGCAAGAGAAGTATGCGAAAAGCTTGGCAGTAATGACATGAACTATGTTAGACCAAGACTGACGGAACTTGTGCAGATGGGCAAAGTTGAAATTATTGGCAAGAAAAAAGATACAGCAACGAATAGAACTACATCAGTATATCAGATAATAAAGGAGGACGAAAATGGCAACATTATATGAAATTGATAAGACAATATTGGAGTGTATAGATGCCGAAACAGGTGAAATAATCGACGATAAGGCATTAGAGGAACTTGAATTAGCAAGAGATAACAAAATCGAAAATATAGCTTGCTGGATCAAGAACCTAAAAGCTGATGCCGAAAGCTATAAAAAAGAGAAAGAAGTTTTTGTACAAAGGGAAAAAGCCGCTAAGAATAAAGCAGAAAGCCTAAAAAGATATTTAGAGATGGCATTAGGTGGTGAAAAATTCAAAACATCTAAAGTATCAATTAGTTATAGGAAATCCGAGATTGTCGAAATTGACGAAATTGAAAAGCTGTCTGATGAATTTATCAAGATTGAGAAAAAAGCAGATAAGACGGCAATTAAAGCTGCAATCAAGGAAGGTGCAGAGATTGTCGGTGCAAGAATAGTTGAGAACAACAATATTCAGATTAAATAAACATGAAAAATAAGAGGTGAAAAAATGGGGATACCAGTATTGATTTTAGGAGAATCAGGGAGTGGCAAGAGCTGCTCTCTTAGAAACTTTGAAGCTGATGAAGTGGGGATATTCAATGTGGCAGGCAAGCCTTTGCCATTCCGTAAAAACCTAAAAAAGGTAGATAGCAGTAACTATTATACTATATTAGCCGGACTTGAAAAAGGAAAGGTTAAGACTTTTGTGATTGATGATAGTCAGTATCTGATGGCTTTCGAGATGTTCGATAGGGCAAAAGAGACAGGTTATAACAAGTTTACAGATGTAGCACTTAATTTTAGAAATCTTATAAATACGGTCATAACTAAGCTAGATGATGATGTAATAGTGTACTTTCTGCATCACGCAGAAACGAGCGATACAGGAAAAATCAAAGCTAAGACTAGCGGAAAAATGCTAGATAATCAGTTGACTGTAGAGGGCTTATTTTCAATAGTGCTACTATGCAGAACAGACGGAACAAGACATTATTTTGAAACGCAAAGTGACGGCTTTACGACAGTAAAAAGTCCAATGGGGCTGTTTACTGAAATGGAGATAGATAACGACTTGAAGGCGGTTGATACAGCTATTAGAGATTATTGGAATTTAAACAAATCTAGAATAAAGGAGAAAAAGGATGATAAATAAACCAAAAGGCTATGAAGAAGCTAGCGTATACACAGATAGGACAAGGCTTCCGGCAGGCGGATATGAGCTCGTGATACTTGATGCGAAAGTAGATCAGCTGAGCTGGGGACAGATCCTAGTTATCAGATTCGATGTTGCATCAGGAGAATACAAAGATTTTTATAATGATGATTATTTAGCTCAAGGAGATAATAAAAAATGGAAAGGTACTTTTAGAATAATACTTCCTTCCGATGACGGCACCGAGCAAGACTCATATAAGATAAGAAATCTTAAAACTGCTATAGCAGCAATAGAAGATAGTAATAGTAATTTCACTTGGGACTGGGATGAAAGAAAATTAAAAGGCAATGTAGTTGGCGGACTATTCGGCAATAACGAGTATGAGTTCAACGGATACACAGGATTCTATACAGCCTGCAGAAGATTTGTAGATATTCAGAAAATCAAGGAAAGTAATTTTAAGATCCCGCAAGACAAGTTATTAGATAAGAATCAAAATCAGAATAATACTATTCCTGCAGGATTTGAAGAGCTAAACGATGCAGAATTGCCATTCTAAATAAGCAAGGTGCTATAGATGAAGTATAGACCTATAGAGATAGAACAGATGTTAGAGAGTATGACTTTGATAGTCGATACGAGAGAGCAACCTAGCAGAAAATTGCAAAAAAGAATTGAAGGTGCAAAATTACCTCACATAAGAAAAAAACTTGAATTTGGAGATTATAGCTGCATGTTCACACACGTAAACGGAGAGATGTGCAGCTTAGAATCTCAAATTGCAATCGAGCGAAAAATGGATCTAAATGAGCTCTGCAATAACTTTGGAAATGAACGAAAAAGATTTGTACGAGAGTTCGAAAGGGCAAAGGAGAGTCAAGCCCTGATATATCTTCTAGTCGAAAACGAGAATTGGGAGAAAGCATATTCAGGACGGTATGGGGAGAGTCCGAAATACCGCAGCAGGCTAAGTTCAGAGGCACTAGTCGCAAGTATTAACGCATTTGAAATGAGATACGGAATGCGAGTTAGATTTTGTAAGCCGGAGACAACCGGCAAGATAATCAGAGATATATTATATTACTACTTAAGAGAAAAGTTGCAGGAGGGGCTACTATGAAGGAAATAGAAAACGGCTGGATTAAGCTCAATAAGAAAATCCTAAAATGGGGTTGGTATTCAGACGTGAACGTTAAAGTTACTTTTCTGCATTTGCTACTCGTGGCTAATTATGAAGATGGAGAATATTTGGGACAAAAAATAAAACGTGGACAGGCTGTAATTGGACTAAAAGCAACAAGCAAAAAAATAGGAATTAGCGTGCAAAACTTACGCACAGCACTTGAAAAGCTAGAAAAGAGTGGAGAAATAACAAAGAAATCAACAAACAAATTCACGCTTGTAACAATTGAAAATTACAGCAAATACCAAGACCGTGAAGTGGTAAATAACAATGATACTAACAAACCACTAACAAACGACCAACAAACGACTAACAAACCACTAACAAACGACCAACAACATCTAAGAAATAAAGAATATAAGAATATAAAGAATAATAAGAATATATATATAAGCGACATAGTCGCTAGTGAGCCGGCTGAGTTACATGATTGTCTAAATGATTTTGTAAATATGCGAAAAAGTATTAAAGCACCTTTGACCGCTAGAGCGTTAAGATCTGTGCTGAAAGAGCTTGAACGACTATCAGGCGGAGATATTAAAACTAAGATTGCGATACTTGAGCAGTCGGTTGTGAAATGTTGGAAAACTGTATACCCACTAAGCATCAACAACAGTCAGAAAAGCGACGATAAGGGACGGCAGAGAGAGTTCAAGGAAGACCCTTATTCAATCAATTTTTAGGAAAGGGGAAAAAATGTGCGAAAAATGCAAAGACACAGGCTATCTAATATGGCAAGAAGAGCGAAATGGCAAATTCTATGATTTCGGCAGGACTTGTGATTGCTACAAAGTCAAAAAAGCTGCAGAGCGTATGGAGCAGGCTAAGAATGATAGCAATATTGTTGGAATTATGTGGAATATGCGACTGGATACATATGACGGCAATAGAGGAGCTTACGAGAAGCGGATTAAGGAGTTAGCAGAATTAAATTTGAAACAACCTTATGTTTGGTGGTATATCGGCGGCAGAACAGGAACGGGTAAAACTCATATATGCACAGCAATATGTTCAGAGCTGTTGAGAGCTAAGCGGGAAGTTTATTATATGAAATGGCGAGAAGAAGCAAGGGAGCTAAAAGCTCTGGTGAACGATAACTACAAGTATTCCAAAAAGCTAAAAAAGCTGCAAAAGGTAGATGTATTGTACATTGATGACTTCTTACAAGGTACGGTAACGGAAGCTGATATAAATCTTGCGTTTAACATAATTAACGAAAGATATTTGTACAGTCGCAAAACGTTATTCAGTTCTGAGCTGAATTTAGCACAACTAGCTGAGAAAAGCTCAGCGATAGCAGGAAGGATTAAAGAAAAAGCAGGTAGATATGTGATGAACGTACAAGGAATGCCAGACGGAAGATTAAACTAGAAAAGCCTAAGAAACGGCTATTTTATAAGGAGTGAGAAAAATGACAAAGGAAAGAGGAGTAATAATATGCTTAATAATCGTTGTAGTGATGATATTGATGATGTTAGCGAGTAGTGAAAAGCAACTGAATGAAGTTAGATCTAAACAATTTCAATACAGAGCTTTAATTGAGAAGAATGCGAAAGACATTGATGAATTGAAAGTGCAGCTTGAGCAGAAACAAAAAGTTGAGAAGAGTAAATGAAAGTCGCTAGGAATCTTTACTGTAACAGCTTATTGCTCATGTGAACGGTGTAATGGCAAGTGGGTAGGTCAGCCTGGCAAGCTGGGAAGACCGATGCAGGCAGGTAGAACTATAGCCGTTGACCCGAAGTTAATTAGGCTAGGCAGTAAGGTTCGGATGAATGGCAAGGAATATATCGCAGAAGATACTGGCGGTGCGATTAAGGGCAGGCGGATTGATTTGTTCGTTGACAGTCATAGCGAGGCAATGAAGTTTGGGAAGAAGTTGATAGAGATTTATGTGGAGCAGTAAGGAATGATTATAAAGGGGGTAACAGATGATAGTGTATGGATGTAATTTAATTAACGGGAATATAAGTACAATGATGTTTGGAGGCATGGTGTATGAATCATTAGATACCTTACGTAAAAAGATTAAAAATTATAAAGATAGTGATTTTTATGATGATTATAGTTATGAGGATTTTGAATGTCCCTTATACTTTGAAATTGTCTGTGGAGATATAAACTGCAATATTTTAAATGAATTACTTAAAAACGAAGATTATTCAGCTATAAATGATAAGTTACTCAACGAGGTAATTGTGTATAAGCCGATAGAACTGAAATTTCCATACGGAGATTGGGAGTGGAAAGGATGCTCATGATGGATTACATAAAAATCTTAATTTTTGTTGGAACAGTTATCGTTGCTGCAATTGTTCATGCAATAATCATGCATGAGAAAATTGGCGACATTGAAGGAAAATTCAATTTTATTGATAGGTACACCAACGCTAAGATAAGGAATCTAGCTTCACGAATTGAAAAGCTGCAAGAAGTAATAGAAAAGGGGTCAAATATGAAGAGCGATAATGTAAATAGCCCTGCTCACTACAGACAAGGTGGGATTGAATGTATTGAAGCAATTAAGGCTTCAATGAGTGAAGAGGGATTCAAAGATTATCTAAAGGGCAACGTGATGAAGTATATTTGGAGATGCAAACATAAAGGGAAAGCTATTGAGGATATTGAAAAGGCTCTGTGGTATCTGAATAGGCTTAAGGATGAACTATATGGGCAGGATTGATGATAACAATAAATTTAGACAGAACTGGGAAGAGATGATTGCTGCAGTGATTGAATTAGCTGCTAAGGATTACGTCAGCTACTATAAGAGATTGAAAAGGGCTGAGGCTAAGAGAGATGAGATAAGCTTTACAAGTCAAAGTGTAACAGACTTCTCAAATAAACTGAAACTTATAGAAAAATTCTTCCGGTCCGGATGGTTTGAGACTATTAGTGAAATTGATGGCAATGAGTTCATTGCTAAATTAAAGGAGAAAGTACAGAATGACTACGCCGATAGAAGCAGAGTATGTAAAAAAAGCAAAGAGCAGGTTAAGACTGGTAGGTAAGATTGACAGACTGATCAATAACAAACTGAGAGAAATAGACAGACTCAAGGAGATAGCAACAAGCGTATCAAATCCATTGTCACCTAATCTAGCCAGGTCTGGCAATGATGATAAGATTGGAACTATCATAACTAAGATAATCGACTATCAAGAAGATGTAGCAGCTCAGATCCATTATTACATAGATCTTAAAAAACAGATAGTAGCTGAGATTGAATCTATTGAAGATAGTCAGATGTCAGAGCTGTTATACATGAGATATATTGACGACAGGAGCTGGAAAGAGATAGAAATACTGATGAAGTTATCAAGAGGGTGGATGTTCAAGCTTCACGGTAAATCATTGCAAGCTTACGGGAGAAATATAACAGGAGACTAAAAGAGACCTAGGAGACTACTTGACAATGTGTTATGATATACTTGTAAGAATTGTACCTACAGGATGTATGATTTTTAGTTTTCATTTTTAGCTATATAAGTAGCTACCTCTTTTTAAGAATATAACAGTCGAAACACTCTCAGCGATGAGGGTGTTTTGATTTTAGCATTAAAAAATCAAAAAAAGTGATATAATGATTATGCATTATGAAAGGGGTTATTTAATGAAAAATTTTTTAGTCAAGGTAGTAGTTGTATTTATCATATTCATGGTGGCAGGGATTCTGGTTATAAATTATGCTGGACAAAAATGGCAGACTTATTATGGAATATGTCTAAGCAGTTTTGCGACAGTATTTTTAGGGGTCATAGCATTATATCAAAATGATATGATTAGGAATGATAACAAAGTTAGAGATAAAAGACTTTATATTTTTAATAAACCAAATTTTGAAGTGAGACCAACTCATCCACCACGATACTCTAAATCTGCAAGTGATTACACATGGTATCCGCAGATAGCTATCGAAAATATATCAGAAAATGATGCGCTTAATACTATTATAAGAGTTACTTACACTAGGGAAGGTATTATTTTAAAATATCATCCTGAGAAAATTACAGAATTTAAAAAAGACACAGAAATTTATTTAGGTCTTAGAGGTAAAAGTGAAGATTATTCAAAAGAAAAAAACGAGTGTAGTATAATATGTGATATAGAGTGCTTTAACAGGTATGGGGATAAATATGATATAAGGAAAGAATTATTTCTTACATATGAGGATAAATGGAAAAGTGTAAATTGATTTAAGCCAGAAACAAGGGACCTTATGGTCCTTTTTTAGTAGAAGAAAGGGGAATACATGAATAATAATCAAAGGAAATTCTGTGATGAATACTTAATTGACTGCAATGCAACTAGAGCGTATAGAGCTGCTTTTAGAAGCTGTAATAGCGATAACACAGCTTCAGTACAATCACATAGATTGCTACAGAAGAAAGAAATAAGAGATTATATAGATAGTGAGCTTGAAAAGCTGCACAATGAAAAAGTTGCGGATGCACAAGAAGTGCTAGAATACTTGACATCTGTTATGCGTGGTAAAAGTGTATCGGAGGTAGTAGTTGTAGAGATGATTGAAAAGAATAAATCTAAAGCAAGACGAATTAAAAAGTTGCCAGATGAAAAGGATCAGACCAGGGCTGCCGAGCTTTTAGCGAAAAGGTACGGACTGTTCAAAGAAAAGGCACTTGTGGAAGGGGATGTTAAGCTCACTATTGAGGTAGATTATGGAGACGATCAAGCTACAGAGCAATAGCATTTTTAAGCCGGTTCATCAATCAGCAAAAAGATACATACTAATAAAAGGTTCTGCTGGATCCGGCAAATCAGTTGACACTGCGCAACAATATATATTAAGACTTATGAGTCAAAAAGGACGAAATTTAGTCTGTATAAGAAAATCTGATGTGACTAATAGAGACAGCACTTATGCAGAGCTTACAGGGGCAATATATAGATTGAAACTAGATAAGTACTGGCATATAGGATTAAGTCCACTGCAATTGACTTGTATAAATGGAAATCAGATTATATTCAGAGGTGTAAATGATGACAAGCAAAGAGAGAAGCTGAAATCAATAACATTTTCACAAGGAAAGCTAACCGATGTGTGGATAGAAGAGGCTACAGAACTTACTCAAGCAGATTTTGAGATAATCGATGATAGACTTAGAGGACAGCTTGAAAAAGGGCTATTCTATCAAATTAAAATGACATTCAATCCAGTCAGCAGATCACACTGGATAAAAGCAGCATTCTTTGACAAAAAGGATGAAAACACTTTAACTAGTCATAGTACATACCTTGACAACAGATTTATTGATGATGGCTACAAGACTAGAATGATGAGAAGGAAAGAAGTGGATCCTGATGGTTATAGAATATACGGACTAGGGGAATGGGGAGAGCTTAGCGGACTTATACTTAAAAATTGGAAAGTAGAAAATATAAGTCAGAAGCTATCTGATTATGATGATGCAGCTATTGGTCAGGATTTTGGATATAACCATGCCAATGCAATCTTAGTCGTAGGAATTAAGGATGATGACATATACATACTATCTGAAATTTACGAATATGAAAGATATACAGATGAGATTATAAAAATAGCAGCCAAAAATAAACTAAGCAAGTCAACCGTTATGTATTGCGATAGTGCGGAGCCAGACAGAATTAAAGAATGGAAAAAAGCGGGATATAAGGCTAAAGCAGTAAACAAAGAAAAATTATCAGCTAACAAGTATCAAAATGTACAGATAGACTGGCTGAAAGGTAGACGGATATATATTCATCCTAGCTGCACAAATACAATCAAAGAAATAGAGCAATGGAAGTGGAAGAAAGATGACCGCACAGGCGAGTATCTTGATATGCCAGTTCCATTTTTTGATGATGCAATGGCAGCACTTAGGTATGCGGTTGAAGGATGGAGAAAAGCAAAAGGTGTTCAAGTGAATCTATTTAAAGGGGGAATTTAGATGTTTATATTGCCAAATGGTGTTGAATTAACAATGACGAAACTTCAAGAGTTTATAACAAAACATAAAAATGAAGTTTTGAGCAAGTATACACCTTTAAAAAATTTATATGAAGGCAATCATGATATATTAAGTAAAGAACAAAAAGCAGCATATAAACCTGATAATCGCATTGTTGTTAATTTCGCAAAATACATAATTGATACACTCAATGGCTATTTTATAGGTATTCCAATTAAGATAGATCATGAGAATGATCAGGTAGCAGAATATTTAGACTTTATTGATACATACAATAATCAGGATGACAATAACGCCGAACTTTCAAAAATGTGTAGTATATATGGACACGCTTATGAGCTGCTTTTTATGGATGAAAATTCAGAGGTAGGAATTACTTGTGTTAGTCCAGAGCAGGCATTTGTTATATATGATGAATCTATCATAAGGAGACCACTTTACGGTGTCAGGTATTATAAAAACGCTAATAAAAAACTAGAGGGGAGCTATTCTGACGGAAACACTATAGTTCATTTTGATGAAAATTTTAAAATAACTTCAACAGTTCCTCATTATTTTAGCGGGGTTCCGCTCGTTGAATATAAGGAAAATGAAGAGCGGATTGGAGCTTTTGAAAGCGTAAAGACTATGATAAATGCATATAATAAAGCATTATCAGAAAAAGCAAATGATGTAGATTATTATGCTGATGCATACCTAAAGATACTTGGCGCAAAACTGGATGAAAAGACATTACAAGACCTAAGAGATAGCAGAATAATCAACCTTGAAGGAGAAGATGCAGATAAGGTTATAGTTGAGTTCATGGGAAAGCCTGAGGCTGATACAACACAGGAAAATCTCATAAATAGACTTGAAAGGCTAATATTCCAGATTGCTATGGTTGCTAACATCAATGATGAGAATTTCGGAAATACATCAGGAATATCATTAGCATATAAATTACAGGCAATGAGTAATCTTGCCAAAACTAAAGAGAGGAAGTTCATAGCGGGGTTAAATAAAAGATATAAGTTAATATCTAATATTCCAAGCTCAAAAATCAAAGCTGACGAATGGACTAAAATCAAGTATACATTCACAAGAAATACCCCTAAAAACTTATTAGAAGAAGCTCAAATTGCACAGAATCTGTCCGGCATAACATCAGAAGAAACACAGTTGTCAGTTCTATCAATTGTGGATAATGTAAAGGAAGAAATTGAGAAGAAAGAAAGTTCTATAGACTTAGATGCTCCATTTAGAGGCATAGAGGATAAGATTATAGGTAAAAGTAATGAGTGATAATGCTAAATATTGGGCTGAACGAAAAAAGAAACTAGAGTCGCAGCTTGAAAATGACGAAAGAGCTTTAATGAAAAAACTCAGCAAGGATTATGATAAGGCTTTAGCTAAATTAGAAAAAGAGATTGGATCTTATTACAGCAAGTATGGTAAAGATAATGTTATTGAATATCGAAAATTGTTAGAACAACTATCAGAAGAAGATAAAAAGCTGTTATATGAGAAAATAAATATGTTTACATTGAAACATCCTGAATATTCACATTTAATGCCGACAAGAGAGAGTATTTATAAATTAAATAGGCTTGAGGGGCTACAGCAAGAAGTATATATTCGTCAGTGTGAACTTGGAATAATAAGCGAAAAACAGCTACAAGAACACTTAAAAAAGATGGCAGAAAAAGGGTATAAGGCTGCAGGTGGTCGCAATTTATTTAATAATGAGGCATTGAAAAAACTTATCAACAGAAAATGGGTAAATGGTGAAAATTTTTCTGATAGAATATGGAAAAACGCAGATAAATTAGGAAAGCATATAGTTAAAGATTTTCAAAATGCTATAATCAGAGGGGATAGCTACGCTAAATGCACTAAAGAACTTCGTAGAAGATTCAATGTAAGTAAAAAAGACGCACACAGGTTAGTATATACAGAAGGTACATACATAATGAATGAATCTTCAATGACTGCATTTGAAGAAAGCTATGAAGAATATAAGTATTCGGCAATTCTTGATTCTAGAACATCTCCAATTTGTGCAGGATTAAATGGCAAGATATTTAAGATAAAAGACAGACAGCCGGGTGTCAATTTTCCGCCTATGCATCCTAGATGTAGAAGCAGCTATGAAATTGTGTTCAATGAAAAAGAGAATCTTGACAAGGTAGTGTCTGATAGACTGGATGAAATTAAAAAGATTGACGGTAAGATAACAAGTGATATGAAATATATTGTTGAAAACTCCAGCGGATATCTTGAAGGTTTAAATTTCAAAATCAAAACAGAAGAAAGTTTAAAACGCAAGGTTTTGTCGGACTCAAAATTGAAAAATATAAGTATCAAAAAAGCACTTAGTGAAATTCACGATATACTGAGATATACAACGATTTTTAAAAAGAGATCATTTGTTGAAGATTATTTTCATATGAATAAGATGCTAAAAGCTAAAGGGTATGATATAATAAAAGTGAAAAACACGTGGAGTGAGGGTTCTGTTTATAAAGGTGTGAACACTATTCTTGAAAAAGATGGTGAAAAATTTGAAATGCAGTATCATACAAAAGAAAGTTTTGAATTAAAAAATGGAAAGCTTCATGAATTGTATGAAGAAGTCAGATCAGAGACAACATCAGCAAAGAGGAAAGATGAGCTGCATAAAGAGATGGTAAAATTAAGCGGAAAACTGAAAACGCCAAAGGGAATTGAGGCAATAAAATGATGAAATATTATAAAACAACTGGGTTAGATGAAAATATAATTTTGAGAAATAATAACTTGATGGAATTTTTCAACAAGGACACTAAAAAGTGGGAATATAGCTTTGAGTGGTTTAATAAAGTGAATTTTTCAGATTTTACAGATTATGTAGAAATAAATGAAAAAGAGGCAATGGATTTTATAAAGGAGCATAAATGCTAAATAGAGCTTTGAAGGTGGCAAGCGAATATCATGCAGGACAAGTAGATAAAGCTGGAAGAGAGTATATAAATCATCCTATTACAGTTGCTAATCTAGTTGATACTGAGAATGAAAAAATAGTAGCATTGCTTCATGATATTATAGAAGATACAGACATGACAATAGAGAAACTGAAATGTTATGGATTCTCAGCAGATATTATACTGGCAATAAAAACGCTTACGAAGGATAATGAATGTGATTATTTTAAGTATCTGCAAAATGTCAAAAAAAACAAACTAGCTAGAATAGTAAAGCTGGCAGATTTAAAACACAATTCGGATTTAACAAGGCTCAATACAGTAACAGATGAAGATTTAAAAAGGGCTGAAAAATATAGAAAAGCTATAGAATACTTAGAAAAATAAATTATGAAAAACTTAAAAATATTATACTTTCATGCCAAATGGTGCAGTAGATGTGTATTCGTGTGGCATGAATTTTTATTGCCTTTAACTATGGAATGTCAAATGCAAAAGGTTGATGTAGATATTCAGCCAGAATTAGCGATGAAATATACTGTAGACAAATTGCCTTGCACCATACTTCTTAAAGGTAATGAAGTTAAATATAAGCGATTTGGCGGAGTTGAAACAGATAAGATTTTGGCGATATTAGAAAATGATAAAAGTTGAAAATACAAAAGCTAGGCTGACGGTCTCAGGTCATGCAGGATATGCTGAACATGGAAAAGATATAGTATGTTCTGCAGTATCGATACTGGTATTGACATTAATTGAGAGTCTGAAAAGGCATAATAAAAATATAATATACGAGTTAGAAGAAGGCGATTTAATATTATATAAACAAGGGCTAGGAAGTAGTGAAAAATTACTTCTAAGCTCTTTTTTAGTGGGGATAGACATATTAGAGTATATGCATCCTGAATATATCACTAGGCTTGGAAGTGACTAAAAACTAAGGAACACTCTAGGCTTGGAAGAGTATAAAAGCTAAGGAAGTTAAGCATTACAACTTTAAATTATGGTAAGGAGAAAAATTATGAAGAAAAATTTATTGCAGCTATTTGCTGATGATTCAGCTACTGAAAGTACAGAAACTCAGGATGAAACAGGAACAAAGTCATCAGAAAGTGAGGAATCAAAAGCTGATGAGGCTAAAAAGAGTGAAGCTAAATATACTGATGAGGATTTGGATAAAATCATATCTGCTAAATTTGACAAGTGGCAAAAGCAAAAAGACAAAGAAGTGTCAGAAGCTCAAAAATTAGCGGAAATGACAGCTCAAGAAAAAGCGGAATACGAAAGAGATAAGCTACAAAAAGAGTTGGACGAGCTTAGAACTGAAAAAGCTAGAACTGCTCTTGCAAAGGAAGCTAGAAGCATTTTAGCAAGCGAAAACATCAATATTGATGACAGTCTTGTAACTATGCTTATAGGATCTGATGCACAGAGTACCAAAGAGGCTATTTCAAGTTTTGCGTGCTTATTCAAATCCGAAGTGGAGAAGCAAGTCAAAGCACTCTTGAAAGGAGACACTCCAAAAACAACATCTATGGCAACCTCTATCACTAAAGATGACATTGAAAAAGTAGCTGATAGAGCCGAAAGGCAAAAACTAATAGCTCAAAACATGAATTTGTACAAGTAAAAAAGGAGAAAAACAATGAAGAAAAAAGAATTATTGCAATTATTTGCGGCACCAACTGGAACTACAGTTTCAGGGGATTTGGAGAAGGCGATATCTATCGATTTCACGACCAGAATCGCAAGAAACATTAAAGAGTTGCAGACAGTGCTAGGGGTATCTGAACTAACTCCTATGTCAGCTGGAACTGACATCAGAGTTTATAAAATTCAGAGCAAAGGGGCAAAGCCTGCTCAAGCTGCAGAAGGTGAAGTTATTGCATTGTCAGAATTTGAAAGGAAACTGGTTACTACTCACACTTTAAAGCTGGATAAATACAGGAAAAATACCACAGCAGAAGCTATTCAGAAGGTTGGTAGAGACATCGCTGTCAACAAAACCGATGAAAAGCTTGTTTTGGAGGTACAAAAAGACACTAAAAAGTCTTTTTATGACATGCTAAAAGCAGGAACTGGAACTACAAAAGGTGTGGGGCTGCAAAAAGCACTTGCTAATGCTTGGGCGAAATTGCAGGGCTATTATGAAGATATGGATGTTAATCCAATTTTCTTTGTGAATCCGCAAGATGTAGCAGATTACCTAGGTTCTGCTCAGGTAACTATGCAGACTGCTTTTGGGTTTACTTATATCGAAAACTTCTTGGGTTTAGGTACAGTTATAGTATCACCACAGGTTGAGGCAAAAAAACCGATTGCAACAGCTAAAGAGAACTTAAACGGCGCTTATGTGCCAGTTTCAGGTGATGTAGGTCAAACTTTCAATCTAACTTCTGACTCAACAGGGTTAATTGGAATGACTCACGCTATCAAGACTGATAATGCATCAATCGACACGCTCGTGTTGTCTTGCGTTAAATTCTATCCTGAGTTTGCCGATGGAGTATTCAAGGCAACTATTGAAGCTCCTGTAGGACCGTGAAAATGACTATTTTAGAACGAGTCAAAGTAAGGCTAGACAATGAAGTGGTAGCTGATGATGTTCTTAATGAACTCATCGCTACTGCTAAAGATAGACTTGCTTTGAGACTAAATGTTGAAGAACTTCCTAGTCAGTTTGCTTCTATTGTGGTTGATGTTGTGGTCAAGATGTATAGAAGAACTTACTATGAGGGCATATCTTCTGAAAATGCGGGAAGTATAAGCACTAGTTTTGTAGATGATGTTCTATCTGAATATGCAGCTGAAATTGAAAGCTACAGAAAAACGCACAAGATAGGAATGGTGAAGTTTGTATGAGATGGATTGGTTGTGAAATTTTAAGGGCAAAGGAGACAAATAAAGATGAATTAGGCAATTCTATTGAAAAGCTATATGTAATCTTTCAAGGCGTTGCAAGATACATACCTAAAACAATTGCAGAATTAGGAGAAGACAGAGATATAACAAAACAAATAAGGCGGTATGCTATTAAAGGCAATTCATATCATTTCAGATTAGGAGATAAACTGAAATTGCAAAATGAATCATATGATATCTTAGAAGCTGAAAATACTGACAGATTTGTCATAGTGAGCGTGAGGAAATTTAGAGATGTATAATATTAACTATGCAATAATAGATAAAGATGGACTAAAGAATGCGATTAAAAGGCTATCATCGTTTCAATTTACTTCAATAGCAAATAAGTCTCTAACTGAAATGTTCAATAGAGCCGCTCAAGATACCCCGGTTGACACAGGAGAACTAAGGCTTAGCAGGGCTGTGACAAAAGTTCGAGGCAATGATGTATTTGAAGGAGAATTTGGATATTCTAAAGAGTATGCACCGCATGTCGAATATGGTCACAGAACTAGAAGCGGTGGATTTGTTCAGGGACAGAAATTCCTTGCAAGAATTGTTGAAGCTCAACAGCCTATATTTGAGAGGGATATATTTTCAGCTCTAAGAAAGGAGACGAAATAATGCTTAAAAAAATAGGACCAATTGAGTTATGCAAGGCAGTCAAAGCACTTATCGAGAACAAAACTCATATAGCTTGCTATGATGTACCGCCGACTGATGCACCTAGTCCACTTTATTATGTAGAGTTGGCTGCAACAAAGCCGGATAATACTAAAACTATGTATATTGATAGCTTTATAATCTGGATCCATGCAATAGCAAAGCCAGGCAAAAGCAATGTCGAAATTTACAAGCTAATTGAAGAATTAGATGATATTATGACTTGCGAAATTAAGTTGCCCGAAAGTGTAAATCTCATAAAGCAGCAATCTAACGGACTTCAAGCATTAAAAGAAGATGAAACAAAAGAAAAACATGCTGTAATGGCATATGAATTTAAGATAGCGTACGGATTTAAAAGTAAAATTTAAAAAAAGGAGACGAAATAATGAGTTTTGAGAATAATTTATATTGTGATTTTAATGCTACTGCAGCAGCTGCGGTCGCAGGCAAAGATATACTGTTATGCGTATTCGATGCAAATGGCAGTAATCTATTAGCAGTAGCGGGACAGCAAGGTTTAACAATCAATAGATCTTCTGATAGCATAGAAGTATCTAGTAAGGATACTCCTGGCGGATGGAAATCTAAGATATCAGGAATGAAAGAGTGGTCTATTGATAATGACGGACTTTATGTAGGATCTCATGCTTCGCACAAAGCAATTGGAGTGGCATTCAATGATGCGAATCCAGTTTGCATTAAAATTGTGAATATGAAAACTAAGAAGGCTATGTTTGGCGGGCTTGCTTATGTTACAGAGTACACGCTAGAGGCACCTTATGACGATGCAATGACTTACTCTATTTCACTTGAAGGGAATGGTGCATTAGTTGACTTGTCTGAAAATGCTGGATCCACTATGATGCCTGAGACCGCAAAACCAAGGAAATATACTCAGGAAGAATTGAACAAAATGACAAAATCGGCAATGGCTGCTATTGCAATTGATAGAGATTACAAGCAAGTTAGCGAAGACGAAACTAAAGCTCAAATGATTACTAAGTTTTTACAAGCACAAGGTTAAGGAGTGACAAATGATTGCAATTTCAGGAAGACAATTTGATTTGAAATACTCAATTAAAAGAGTAGAAATGATTGAGAACAATCTAGGTAAAGGTATAGTATCATCTATGGTACATTCAGGCGGAATGCTTAGCGTATCAGAGCTTAGAAACTGCCTGACATTCGGGCTGGTAGATGAAAACGGACACTATTTAGCTCCTAAGACAGCAATGGAGTATACAGACGCATTATTTGAGCAGAACAGCTATGCTTCATTATGTGCGGTAGTACTTGAAGCGGTGCAAAGAGATTGTCCTTTTTTCTTCCAGGAAAATTAGTTGAATTTGAATATTTTGAGACGAAAGAACCCGATATAGATTATATGAAAATGGCAGAGCCTTATGAATTTGATTTAGGCTTTGCCTTTTTTGCTGCAAATTTTAACTATTCATTGAGCGATTATAACGAGCTCACAGGAACACAAAGAGCATTGATAATGAAAGAATTTGAGTTAAGGCAAGTAAAAGAAAATAAAATGCTCAATCAAGCAGTTATCAATGCCATTTATAATGCGAACAGAGGCAAAAACAAGTCTTTTAAGGAGCTTTGGAAAAAAGTTGTTAAAAAAGATGAAAGCAAAGTTAAAGAACTTAAAAATTCTATGAAAGAAATTTTAAAAATAGAAGAAGAAAACGGTAAGGATTGGGTTCAGAAAATATATTCGGCTAATTTTCTAAATATGAAGAAAGGGGGATGATTGATAATGGCTTATACACTAACGGCAAAAGTAGTAGGAGATGCAAGTTCTTTCAAGAACACGATGAAAGAGTCAGAAAAGACACTGAGTGACTTAGGGTCTAAATTCAGCAGTTTTGGTACAAAGGCGAGCTTGGCAATAACAGCACCTTTGCTGCTAGCGAAAAAAAAGCTAATAGAATCAGCATCTGACTATGAGGAAAATTTAAACAAGGTGGAATCAGTGTTTGGTGAAAGTGCTAATTCTATTAAGTCGTGGGCTAACACTGCAAGAAAGCAATTTGGACTATCCAAAAATAGTGCATTAGAAATGACTTCATTATTTGGAGACATGGCAACATCGATGGGATTAACACAGAACAAGTCTGCAGATATGGCTAAATCTCTTGCTGGATTAGCTGGGGATTTAGCATCTTTCAAAAATATAAAATTGGAAGAAGCGATGACGGCTCTGAATGGTGTTTTCACAGGAGAAACGGAATCTCTTAAAAGGCTTGGCGTGGTAATGACCGAAACAAATTTAGAAGAATTTGCGAAGAAAACAGGTAAGGTCTATAAGAATATGACACAAGCTGAAAAAGTTCAGCTAAGATATAACTATGTTATGTCTCAGACGAAAAATGCTCATGGAGACTTTGCAAAAACTTCTGACGGAACGGCAAATAGCATTAGAAGTTTTAAGGAAGCTACTAATGATGCTGCAGTTGTATTCGGACAGAAATTACTCCCAACATTTACCCCATTCATTCAAAAAGCAACAGAACTAATGGACAAATTTGCGAACCTGAGTCCGCAGACTCAAGGTGTTATCGTGAAGGTAGGGTTACTTGCAGCGGCTATGGGACCTGCGGCTAAAGCTATTGGTGGAGCAATGAAAGCTGCAGATAATTTTGGTAAAGCGATTGAAAAAATAAAGTCGGAAGAAACACGAAAAAAGCTACAGGCTTTAAAAAATGCTTTTGAGACTACAGGCAAAGGAATTGCTAATAGCATGAACACTATGAAAAGTGCAGTTCAAACTTCTGTATCAGCGGTAGGAACAGCGTTTGACAATATGAAAAATAAATTGCCTACAGCTGGGAACGCAATAAAGACAGCTATGATAAATATTGGTGGATCAATAAAGACAGGAGCTTCAACTGCGCTACAAGGGGCTAAAGCAATGGCTATTGGTGTTGGGAGTTCTTTTAAATCAATGGCAATATCAATATACTCGACATTAGCGCCATTTCTACCTATCATAGCAGCCATAGCAGTCTTAACAGCAGCTTTTGTGTACCTGTTTAAGACGAACGATGAGTTTAGGAATAGCATGTTGCAAAGTTGGGAAGAAATTAAAGCGGCATTTGTTCCTCTTGTTGATGCATTTTCTGATTTGATATCAGGGGTAGTACAAGCAATAGCGCCTGCAATATCGGAATTAGGGACTGCGTTTACAGAGATTTTATCAACAGCAGGGCCTCTCATTTCACAGATAGTGAGAGTTATAGCTTCTATAGCGAAGACTATAATAGCAGTAGTGCTACCAGTAGTGAAGACTGTTATAGGGGTATTTGCAAAGGTATTTGGAAAAGTAGCTCAAGCTGTAGGAGAATTTGTAAAAGGTCCTGGCGTAGGTTTATTTGAGATATTTGGTACGATAGCAGGGGTTATTGGTACCCTGGTGTCAACTCTGGTGACTAAATTAGCTCCAGTGATATCAACTATCGCAACAGTAATGTCTACGATTGTAAGTTCTATAGTCAATATAGTTACAACAATAATATCCGCATTAATGCCAGTTATTACAACGATAATCTCTATAATATCTACATATGTAATACCTGTTATAACAGGTATTATAACTACTGTAATGAATGTTATAACCAAGATCATTGCTATAATTACGCCAATAATAACATTCATTGCAAATATAATAGGTGCGATAATCTCAGTTATCGCAAGAATAATAAGTGCTGTTGCACTGATTTTTGGAAACATTAAAAATATTATTATGTCGATTTTTAATGGAATAGCAAGTTTTATAGGTACTGTAATAAGTGTAATTAAGGCGGTTATAGCTGCAATAGTTACTCCAGTACGGATAGTGTTTAATGCAATTAGATCTATAGTTGTGGGAGTGTTTAACGCAGTCAAAGGAGCCTGGACAGGTTTAAAAGGTTTTGTTGGTGGCGTATTTGATGGAGTTCTGGGAGCATTTAAAAAAGTCATAGACTTCTTCAAAGCTACTGTGAACGCAGTAATTAAAGGCATTAATATGGCTATCAAAGTTATAAACTATATTCCAGGTGTCGAAATATCTCCAATAAAGCAGCTTGCAAGAGGTACTGATAATTGGCAAGGCGGTTTCGCTAGAATGAATGAAGGTGGCAGAGGCGAGCTTACTTATCTTCCAGGAGGGACAGTGGTGGTTCCTCATGATATATCTATGAAATATGCACGAGAATCAGCTAGAGCAAATGCGACTGGCACGAATGGCATTGATGTACAGGCTTTAGGTGACTACATAATATCTGCAATATCTAATCAAGGAAGAGATATAGCCGCAGGGCTTCAAAAAGGAATAGGCTCAATAAGGATGGTGGCTGATGGAAGAGAAACTGCAAGATTCATCGAGAATTTAGGCTTTAGCAGGGGGTAGAGTATGAACGCAATAGAATATGTGAATCATTTAGGAGAAAGAGTTGATTTATGCTCTTCTCCGTATCTCTTGCAAGATACAGATCTGTTCAACTGGAAATTTAAGTACGATACTAGAGATGGTGTTATCAATAGAACGCATAATTACACAAAGCCCGCTACAGAGTTCACACTAAAGATGATCATTGTTCCTTATTTCGCTAATGGAACATATAAAAGCAAAGTGGATCTCAAGCTAGAATCTTTAGAGAGGCTATATGAAATAGTTCAGAAAGATATAATTGCAAATAGAAATGGCAGAATTGAAATAGACAATAAGGCTTATATGGAAGGTAAGATTGTAGGAATTGATAAATCGGAAATTCTCAGAAACAATACATATTTATCGTTCGATTTGAAATTTTTGGCTGATAATCCGAACTGGATTTATCCGAAAGGGTACGATTTTGAAAAATCTGATGCAGCATCTTTGTCCGGATTGAATTACAATTATAATTACAACCATAATTATACGAAAGGCAAGATTGGGGAATCAACTATTCTTAGGCGGCATTTTGGAGAGTCTCAATTTAAGTTGACCGTATTTGGACCTTGTATAAACCCTAGGATAACTATTAATGATAATTTGTATGAAGTTTTCACGAACATAAGTGCTGGAGAATACATGATTATCAACAGCAAAAACTATACAATTAAAAAGCATAGTAGGAATGGATTTGAAGAAAATCTCTTTGCACAAAAAAGCAAAGAAAAAAGTTGTTTCGCAAAAATCCCTGGGGGGAATTTGCAAGTATTATGGAATGGGGAGTTCTCATTTCAGTTAGAACTTTATGAAGAAAGGAGCGAATATGGTTATACTTCTTGACAAATATCTAAAGGAGATTGGAATTTTAGAGTTCAGGAAGGTTGATTTCGACGTAAATGGACGAAGAGATTTCCAAATAAGATTAGATTTAAATGAACAGGCTAATGCTCTTGATTTTGGATGTTTTGTTGCAATAGAGAACACTGAATTTGGCGGTATCATAACAAAGAAAGAAGTTGACACATCAACAAAAGAGTTGATTTTATCAGGTATGACTTGGAGAGGATTATTAGATAAGCACATTCTGATGCCTGATGGTGCACAAAATTTAAAGGTTTCAGGAAGATTAGATAAGGGCATAACTAGTCTAATCAATAAAACTGATTTGTCGAATTATTTTATAGCTGCAATTAACTATCAAGAAGTTAATATTACTCTTGATAGACATGTAAGCTTAATGAAGTCCCTTGAAAAAATCGCAAAGGAAACTAATAAAAAAGTTGTAATATCTTACAAGAAAGAAAAAGCGACTGAAAAAGGTTCTGTTCAGATTGATGTACAAGATATAAATGACTTTTCAAGCCTTTTTGAGCTATCTCAGGATAATAAGCTTGAATTTAGAATTACTCAAAATAGAGGTGGTGTGAATCACTTAATTTGCTTAGGAAAAGGAGAATTGGCAGATAGAGATATTGTGCATCTGTATGTAGATGATGATGGATCTATTAGTCAACACTCTAAAGCATACTATGGAATAGATGAAATAGCAGAAGTCTATGACAACAACGGCGAAGAACATGATGCTTTAATTGAAAGGGGCATTGAGAAATTGAAAGAATTGCAAAACAAAGACTCTTTCGAGATGAATATTGCCGGATTGCAATCAGATATAAATCTAGATATTGGAGATATCATAGGTGGAAGGGATTATAACACAAATATTTCAATTAAAAAGCCTCTTGTGAACAAAATTTACACAGAAGAAAATGGCGTAAAACGAATTGACTACAAAATAGAAGGAGAAAGCTAATGGAACTTATAACAGGCGTAGGCAGCGAAGCTCATATAACACCACTTCATGATGCAATGTGGCATACTGGGATTTGGAGCAAAGATTGTATCATTAAAGCGTATAATGACATGAAAGCTGAAATAGTATCTAACAACGAAATCAGGATTAAAGACGGTATATGCTGCATTCAAGGTAGATTTAGTTGCATCAAAAAAGGTAGTTATGATAACGTTAATATTGATAACGGCATACAGAATAGCAAGAGAATAGATCTTATAGTGTTGCGGTACGAAAGAAATGCAAATACCGGTGTTGAAAAGACATTTTGGAAAGTTATTAAAGGGAGAAGCGCAGACGAAATTCCTTTAAAGCCATCATACACAGAAGCCCAAATTGACGACGGTGCAACTATTTCAGAAACTCCATTTTATGAGGTCTATATCGATGGCATACAGATTAAACAGATAGTTAGAGCATTACCATTAATAGCATCTTCGGGGCATTATCCAATTGAAGTCTATTCTGGAAACGCACAGATGAATGAAACGGAGACTAAGACTTTTGACGAAGAGCTTTTAAAAAATGCTCCAACAGGTTTAATGCTAGTGTTTTCGCCGTATGATTCGGGTCCGTTAAATCGAAATTTTCAATCATTTACGGTAAACAAGCTATTGATAAATGAACATTCAGGAAGTGGTCATGAATTTTGGTTGAATGACGGCGATGGTTGGGTTGAGAGATACTTGAACATTTCAAAGGGGAATATTAAAGGTCATTCTACTAATCGAAAAGGCAAATGGGTTTTAAGGAAAATTTATATAGTTTAAGACTGCTAAAGCGGTCTTTTTTTATTGGGAAAAGGAGAAAATATTATGAAAAAGGTAAATTTTAAAGAATGGATAAAAGCAGCATCTATCAGAGCAATCAAAACAGTAGCACAGACAGCAGTAGCGATAATAGGAACATCTACCATCGTGACAGACGTAAACTGGAAAGTCGTAGCATGCTCTGCAGCGCTCGCAGGTATTGTGTCACTGTTGACATCTGTAGCAGGACTTCCGGAACTAGATAAGCCAGAAAAAACCGAAAAAGAAGGTGAGGGTAATGATACTAATGAATAACGAAATTATCATGATATTAGGATTCGTGACAACTCTGATTGCAGTCATTACTCCGGTAATCAAGTTGAATACTACCATTACTCGCTTAAATACCACTCTGGAGAGTTTTCAGAAACAGACAACAGAAAATCATGAAGAGTTGAAAGGGCGGGTGGATAGGCACGGTTTAGAACTTGATGATATACAAAAAAATCAGGCGGAAATAAAAAAAGAAATTGAACATATCAATAGACATATAGATAGATGCGAAAGAAAGGAGAAATAAATGGCGAAATACAATGTGCATGCGGGTCATAACTGGCATGTAACAGGCGCTAATAGCTATCTCGACGAAACGAAAGAGGACAGAATTGTTAAAGATGAAGTTATAAGATTGCTTAGACAAGAAGGGCATATAGTATACGATTGTACCGATGAAGGCGGCAGGACACAGTCTGAGAACCTTCGCAATATAGTTAAGAAGTGCAACGCACATAGTGTAGACTTAGATATATCTATTCACTTAAATGCGGGTGGTGGCTCTGGTGTTGAAGTATGGAACTACGATGCGAGGACAAAAGATATATCTGACAGAATATGTTATAGCATATCTAAGGAACTAGATATACCTAATAGAGGCACTAAGTATACGCAAAATTTATATGTATTATCAAACACTAAATCTAAAGCAATTTTAATTGAATGCTGTTTCACTGATAGTGCATCTGATTATGACGCTTGGAGCGGTAGCAGATGTGCCAAAGCTATTGTTGAAGGCATATTGGGTAAACATATATCTAGTGAACCTGGCAGTGCTTCTGACAATAATGACAACACAGAAGACTATGATATTGATGTTAGATATTCCGCATATGCTCGCACCAACAAATGGCGACGCCCTAAATGGCAAGATGAGGTGACTAATGCTGGGGGTGGAGTTGATGGTTATGCAGGAGTTATAGGGCAGCCATTACTGGCACTGCAGGCATATACGGTTGGCAACGCAGACAAGGTTGGCAAGCTGATGTATAGACTTAGACCGCTTGGCAGCAAGAATTATTGGAGCTGGCAGACTGACAGAGAAGTAGACAAGTACGGCGAAACCTGGGCAGGCAATCTTAAGAATAGATATGACGGCGTACAAATGCACTTATCGGGCGGTGGCGATCACAAGGTCAGATATAGAGTCTACTGCAAGGGCAAGGGCTGGCTAGACTGGGTAACAGACTATAGCGACGGAGCAGATGGATATGCGGGCTGGAGAGGATATGAAATTCAGGCAGTGCAGATAGAAATTATATAAATTTATTTAAGGGGAGTTAATCCCCTTATTTTTATTTGCACAATTATTGCACTTAATATCTTGAAAATATTGATATAAATCAATTCTTTAACTCCCCCTGTAAGTTGTATATAATGATGGATTTACAGTTTCTTAAACTGCTGTTCTTACTAAATTGTTCAGTTGTCTAAACCGGAGCCTACAAATACAACCATTGAAATTCGTGAATATCACTGAAAACAATTTTTTTATTTTTTTGGAATCGATTACTCAGCTCTATCCTATCATCATTAGCTTCAATACCGGGATACCAATCTTTTAAACTAGCATATTTTGCTTCTTTAATATCTATAATCATACTGGTGATGGGATCGAATGTATTATATTTTACGCTTTCTACTATAATTAAATTTTCTGCAATAAATACAACATTCCTTCCATATATCCAAAAGGGTAGCTTTTTATTTTTTAGAGTAACAGAATATATACCATCTCCATGAGGGGGTTCCGTTTCATAATGAACATTTATTCCACATTCAGAAATTCTTTTATGAATATTGCCGTAGTTATCTTCAACATAAATTATTTTAAAAATTTCCCAATTTCCCATGCAAAGAATCCTCCTTATTGCAATAAAACCATAATTTTATATATATAAAATCCACTTCTTACTTAATAATTCGTAGATCGTCTAATAAAATCCACGTTAACATTATATAATGCTTAAGCTTAGTTGTATATGTCATTTTGATTTACTGCTTTAAATGGATTAAATTATATTTTTAATCTTCTTTCTCTTTTACATATTGCTGAATAGCATCACATACGTACTGAGCTATTCCCTTTCCAAATTTATCTAAGTTATTTTTAAATTCCATATTTTGAACATATCCATAACCGATGCGTGAAAATACATCTGTTTGACAATCAAAAGAGTATTTGCAAAGATGGTTATGAAGTTTTTCTGCCAAGCCCATGTTTTCTTTGGATATAGCCGTCAATCCATTGGACATATTTTCGGAAAAAGCAAAGAATATTTCATTGAAACCATCAGTAATTTCCCGCTCTTTGCCTTTTTGTTTTTCCATAGCTTTTTCAATAACTTCCTCCCCATACATATCTATTGCAGCTTGTTTATATTTTCGATTGTCTTGAAATGTGAATCCATTAAATTTTTCTCTAGTTGACATAGCGATTCTCCTTTCTTGTGACGCAATTGTCTTTTCCAAAGTATCTATCAATGTTATGAGCTTTTGCTTTTCTTTTTGCATTAAATTCAGTTGCATTCTCAGATGCTCTAATATTTCGCTATCTTTTTGTTTCAGCAATTCTTTTATTTTTTTCAAAGGAAATCCCAAGTATTTATAAAATAATATCATCTGCAAAAACGACATATCCTCTTCAGAATAGTACCTATATCCATTTTCTTGTTTTTTAGGAGATAGCAAACCGATCTCATCATAATGGTGTAAAGTGCGCACCGATACACCGCTAATTTTACTAACTGTTTTAATCAAATACATTTAAGCACCTCCTAACAATGACAAGTATAAACTATTACGTTGCGTTATAGTCAATACATTTTTTAAAATCATTTCAAAATTTTTTATTTGAACACAGAACAATAAAAAGAATATGAAAAAGTTATTCATAATTCGCTTTTCCGGTCAGAATTGGATAACCGCATCAGCTTATTTTGAAATGTATTTTTTCTGTTTACTTCAAAATATATCGTGGATAAAAGGCTTCCCTATAATTTTATTTATCATGATATAAATAGGCTTTCGTGAAAGGTCGAATGTTCTTCTGATAGCTGTACTCATTCGCTCTGTGATTTTGGATTTTGTGTCATTCGATTTCTCAGTTTTGCCTGCATAAAAAAAGATTTCCTATGATTAGGAAACCTCTTGTAGTATTGGTTGATATTCGATTTCAGATTGACCCTTACAGGGTCTTTTTTGTTCTAAATCCTTTGAAATATTCCATATGATATGCCGAAGATTTTTCTCTTGCTTTTTTTATATGATAAGTTGGATTTTATCTAACTATTTTCCCGATAATACTCAGGATAGAGAGGATGTTCAAACATATCCTCTGCAAACATTTTTTCGACTTCATCCGGCAATTTCACTTTATGTGTCTTTTCGTAGAGAGCCGTATTTAGAACTTCAAATCCTCCGCCGGAAGAAACATCGCCTAAATATTCTCTGACGGCTTCAATGGTCGGATAATGGTCGGGATTGTGAAAGAAGCGCATATATTCTTCTAAAACCCGACGCAAATATAGAAAATCAGTAAGATTCATCGTTATCATTTCTTCATCGGAAATTCTATCTAAACCGTATTCAACAAGCTCTTTTATAGTGGTATATTTATTTAACTCCAAAGCCTTCAATTCCTTTCCGCACATTGACTGCATATTTTTTTACTCGACTTTAGCTATTCGCAGCAGTTTGTTTAAATTTCACCACCACGATGACTATCTCGTGTTTCTGTATTTTGACTTTTGATTTTTTCTCGTTTTGCAGACTTTTAAAATTTTTTAACAGAGTTCTTATTCTCACTGTATCCCATAGGTGGATTTATCAGATTGCTATGTAGCAGTTTTATATGTGTATTACATTTGAAGGATTGCGCTTATATACAGTATCATGAGACAAATATGCCCCGTAGAGTTTATTCTGACATTTAACCATCAGCAATGGTAATACCAATGACTTAATTGCATACATAACAACCCAAACAGTAAAAACATCAAATTTTATGTTACCTAAATGCTTAAACCAAAGCACATAAAATACCAATCCGTTCAAAATAAGATTAAAAGTGGTAGCAACGGTAGACGATATAATATTGGTTTTAATTTCAGGATTATAGAGTTTTGCTAAATACAATGCAAATAAGGAACTATTGTAAATGCAGATTGGTTTATATTTCTCCCTGTATATGACAAGGGTTTTGCGATTATAATAAAACCTATTAGCACCTCCTGCACGCCCACATTCGTTAATCCAGATATGACTGACTGCAACAATATCATTCCACGGTACAAATAAATCAATTTTCCTCAAATAAATTCCTTCTTTACAAATATAAAATTTCCAATTTACAAAAGAAAAAATTCCTACGGAAATGATAGAAATTGCAATTGCGATATACTTCAACCATTCCTTATTTATGATTAAGGTATAGTCAAAGAACGTTATGTCTATCGCTGTAGTGTTAGAGATACTATATAAGAGCATTATGGGAAGTAAAACTATGAACAGTATATACCTGTAGAAAATACTATGAAATTTTATCTTGCTCTTCATATGTGGCACCTATAATTCAATCATCACTGCACTTGATATGACTTTCTGTGATAGATCACTCATCGTATGATATCATCAAATTTACTATATTTCAATTTTTTCGTTCTATTATTTTTCACATTGTGATTTTGGATTTCCAAACAAGTTAATTGTATCATCGCCTGAGGAGACTGTAAAGTTGTGTGTGCATTTCACAGTATAAAGCTCTTCATTGACACAATAACTAAAATGCTGTCCGGTGAGAATGCTTCCGTAATTTCAAAGGAATTTCGTTATAGATACTTCGCAGCAAATGAAAATCTACTTCCGCGGAAAACATTTAGGTCCAGGTGGGGTATGCCACCGGCGTATTTAGTTAATTTGCTGTTGAATGAATACTGCAGAAATTCCCAGCTCCTGCCATCGGGCAATTTCTTTGGAGCTTTAAGGTCGGCAAGCCAGATTCGATTTTTGTATTTCCCTGATATATACTTTTTATACATATTGCTGTTGACATATATGATAGGATCCTTGCCATAGTGATCCTTTAATTTTTTTAGAAGGGGTTTTAAAATTTTATCTACGGTTTCTTGAGAAGGGTGATTTTTCTCGAATTTACCGTAGTATTCAAAGTCAACGACAGGTGGCAGGGAATCCTTTTCCTTGGGGACAGTTTTAATATAATTTTTCGCTTGGTCAACTCCCGGAGACTCAAAGCTCATAAAATGATATGCCCCGGTTGTAATTCCGGCTTTTTTTGAGTTTTTCCAATTGGTATCAAAGTTTTTATCCTTGTGGCTGCTGCCTTCAGTGGATTTAATAAAGGCGAAACTAATCCCGTTGTTCGCCAAATCATTCCAGCGAATATTGCCGTTGTGATGGGATATATCAACACCGAAAACTTCGTAGTTGAGATTGGACGGTTTTTCCATAGACAGTTTGCTGCCCTTTGAAATTATACTGACAACTCGTATGCTTGCCGCTATCACCAGAACTATTCCGATTATTGCAATTATATTTTTCTTATTTAAATTTACCATTTTTATATTCTTTTTCATAGGTTCATGTTACCATATAAATGGAAACATTAACATATATATTTATAATGTGACAGATATATTATTAAAATTTGGGGAGAGGAGAGATGAAACTAGCTGTCGAACAAATACTGATATTAAATGCGATTATATATCTGAGAGATTTTGAAATAAAGAAGCGAAGTGAATCTCTCATAGGAAAGAGCGTATACGACTTTGCGATGGATTTCCGATGTGAAGGATTTCCGGAAGATGACCTGCCCGGAGAGATGAACGAAACAGAGTTTTCATATATCATAAATACTATAAAGAGAAATAAAAAAAATTTTGAAAAGGTGATCATACGGAACGTAGAAAATAAACAGGTTGGAAATAAGAGAGTAGAAGGAAAGGATCATGAAAGCAAGAAAGTGGTAAGCGGGACGTTTACCGTGGGAAAAGATATTTATGTGGTATACAAGGGAACTGCCGGAGCATTGGAATGGAGAGATAACGGCGAGTTAGGTTATGAGGATAGGACCGACACGAGGCAGCAGATCGTAGCGCTGAAATACTATGATAAAATGGTTAATCTGTTGGCTGAAGAAGACGATGTGTCAATTTGGGTGAGCGGTCATTCCAAAGGAGGGAATAAGGCACAATACGTTGGCATTAAAAGGGGAGATGATGCCAGACTGAAAGGAGTGTATTCTTTTGATGGTCCGGGGTTTAACAGAAGCTTCCACGAAAAGTACAAGAGAGAAATAATAAATAATGCTCACAAGATAATCGGAATTTCCAGCGATTCGGATTTCGTGAATATACTGTTCAAAAGCGGTGCAAAAAGCGAGGTGTTCATAGAAGGCAGCACCACGAAAGGGGAAAGCAAGAAGAGAGATAATATTTTAGCTCATAGATTTGGCGGTTATCACAGCATATTTGCCATGTTCAGAGTGATGGAAAATCAAGTTGTTCTGGGAGATATCGTGCCTCAAAATGAGGCCATGAGAGTGCTGCATTTGCTTTTGTGGGAGTATCAGAAAAAGTTGAGAACGGATGATTTAAAATACTTTTACTATACTCTGTCGTCTATGATGATGGAGAAGTGCCTCGTAAAAGAATATGGAGAGGATTTTTCTCAGATGCCCAAGGGTTTCGTGGGAAGGATAACGAGAACGACAAGGGAGTTTTTACGAGGTAACCGTGAAAAATACAAAAAGGTTTTCAGAGAAGAAATTCAACCGGCTTTGAAGCAGATGGGCATTATTTTGCTCTTGGGGAATGCGGAGAAGATGCCGGCAAAAAAAATACGAAAAATTATTGAAAGAGAAAAAGAAGATTCTCAAGAAAAATAGCAGGGAAACTACGCTTAAAGCAATTCATTACTGCAGTAGGTGTAAAATCTGTCATAAAACTTGGAATTGAGCGAGAAAACGGCTATAATATAACGATAAAAATAGAATCCGAAAGCATCCGGTCACGCTGCAACAGAAGACCTAAAGATATGGATATAATAAAGGGTGATATAATACGGACAAATTTAAATTTGGTTAAAGCGAAGCAATTCAAAAAAACTTATTTTTGAATTGAAAATAATGATATTTTTAATGACGAGAAGTTTCATGAATTCATAGGAAGCATTGCAGAATTTATCTTTACTGCACATAAACGGAAAGATGCAGAGGGTTAAATTATTTCGGTGTCCAAAGAGGTATAAATACAAAAACTGCTTGAAAGTCTCACGATTACAGCGGATTTCGTGCTAGAAACAGGTCAAATTTATAAGGATTGAAGATGAAAAATATTGGTATGAGGGCAAAGAGAAACCCATGGAGAAACACGAGAAATGACTATAATATGCCTTGGAATGACATTTTCGCAGCGATATTCATGGCAATTTTACCACTGATAGTAGTTATTTTTGCAAGCAATATAATAATCAGAGGAACGTTTTTTTATTCGTTTTATTTTACCAGAACGGATGTTGTAAAAGAAATCCCATACGAAATAAAAAAAGATCAGTTGATAGAAAATTTTGGGAAATACATGCAACACAGGAAAAGTGATTTTCAAATAAAAGAGAACAGCAAGTACAAGCCGCAGAATGTTTTCACGGATAGAGGAATATCCATTATGCAGAACATAAGAACTATATTTGATGTTTCGTTGGCAATAGGTATCAGCCTCGCCGTTGTGGCACTGGTAATAGTGATTTATCTATACAGGCAAAAGGAAAAGCGGTTGATTTACGAAAGTTTCACCAATTCCGTCATATGGTTTTCGGTGATATGTGCAATATACGGAGGTGCATTGCTCATTACGCCGATCAGAAAACTGATATTCAGAATCCTGTACGGTGTAAGGTTTGAACCCGGAGATGTTTTAATCCAAATATTCAAAACACATCTGCCATCATACTACGCCATTATGACGCTCATCTTGGCAGTAATGATGATGATAGTAATTTGGTATTTGATGAACAAGTTCGTAAGCTATCAAAAGATGTTCAATAAGAGCCTATAGATTTTCAATGAAAATGAAACATATGGAGATTTCGCCTGCCGGACATAGGTGAATTGCAGTGCGGATCCGAAATGGAATGAAATTGCAAAATTGAAAGGAGTTTGTTTGGATTATATGAGAAAGGCATTGACACGAGAATATGAATGACAAAATAGACATGCACCTTCACACTGATTACTCCGATGGTTTGTTGTCTCCCAAACAGATGGTGGAATACTGTTTTGCGAAAGGTATAGACGAGATGGCGATAACGGATCACGATACGGTAGAGGGTATTTTCGAGGCCAAAAGAGAGGCTGAGAGGCTGGGAATTAAATTCCATACGGGTGTTGAAATATCGACGCATATGAACTTTGAAGGAAAATTCATAGGATTGCATCTTTTAGGATATGACATAGATGTGGGAAACACGAAATTAAACGGTATATTCTCATATCTCAGAAGATGTAGGCAAAAAACCAACGAGAGAGTTTTTGAACTGGTTGAGTCAGATTTCGGCATAGGTAGAGAAGAAATTTTGAAAAATAAAAATACGGATTATATTGGAAAACCCGACATAGGGAGAATAATGGTTAAAAAGGGCATTTTTGCAAGTTTGAAAGAGTCTTTTGAAAAATATTTCAACGTCGGTGAGATGGCGAGGATCAATAGAAAGTCCATTGATATCGACGAGGCGATAGATGGAATCGTAGACAGTGGCGGATTTGCCGTGTTGGCCCACCCTGCCTTTATAAAGATAGGAGAAAGAGGAAGCGCTGAAAGATTTTCAGCCGTTGAAAGCATCGTAAAAAAAGTGAAATCCAAAGGTGTAATAGGCATAGAAGCAATGTATTTGAGAAATGAAGAAAGAGAGACGGAATTTTTATGCGAGTTGGCAGATAGAGAAGATATGATAATAACCAGAGGTTCGGACTATCACGGATAAAGGATGAAATTGAATGCGTATGAAAGTCATGACAAAGGCGTTTCGACGGAATGATGAAAGATTACAGGGAAATGAAAGTAAAAAGTGTAAAATTGCTGCACATAGACCATTGTAACAAAATTGTAAAATTGGTGTAATTGTGCAGTTTTTCTTTTGCATATTTCAAAAAACGAAGCGAATTCAAGGGGAATTGGGATGAGTTTGAGAATTTACGAGTTTGCAAAAATTATATAGAACACGTAAAGGAACATAAAAGGGTGTAAAGTTAAAAAATAAGTCTGAAAAAGGATAAAATTGTGTATATAATACGTGAATTTCCATGTATAATAAAATACGAGCTCAAGTTATAAAAGTGAAATGTAGAGAAATGCTGATAAATGGGATATGAAGCATTTATTATGCATATTGACCGAAATGTTAGCATGTCGTAAAACACATAATATTTGTGAGAGATATTTTAATTTATCCATTTGCATGAATGCGTGAGGAGGAATATCGATGTCGCTGTTACAGAAGTTCAAACAGTTTTTAACTGATGATCTAAAAGGTGGTGGTTTGACCTTGGATTTTATAATTACAGCAGAGGATAGAAAAGCACTTATAAGAGAGCATCTTACACCGGTTATTGAAAAAGAGTTACAAATGACCCAAGTTGCAGATTTCATATGGGCAAGTGAATATAATAGTATGGGGATGAGAAAGGTGATTTCATTCTTTCACATAAATGATGCTTATGCAACTTTGAAATGGGGATGGAATTTTGAATTTGTGCCGAAGTACTCCGGAAGCAAAATTGTGTGGGCGAGAACAGATAAAAGTATTTATACCCACGTGTATGAAGTGTCAAAGGACTTTTACGATGTTGGTGGTATGAATGACAAAAAGAGGCAAGCTCGCGACGAAGTTATCATGTCAAGATACTATTTCGATGAAAAGCGTTCCAACAATGTAATCGCAAAGGCAGCAAAAGATTATCGAGAAACGTTAAAACATTTGCTTCCGACTATTAAAAAGTATTACAATGCTACAAAAACATTAGAATCCGTATTGAGTAGAATAGATGAGAATTTAAATAATGAGTATTACAGCTTTATAAATCCGGGACTTGCAATCTCAAGGGCATTTATCTTATATCGTTTGAATCTAAAAGAAGAGGCAATCGCCGATTTTGAAAAAATTCCTTTTGTGAGTGAGAAGATAAGAGCTCAATACTATGAGAAATTGCTTTCGATTTAGAGTGAAAGATATGGGGATAAAAATAGGTTGTAGAGTATTTATATGAAATTACTTAAATGTGAGAGAATTGCTAAAAGGGGACGGTTGACTTCAGTTGCAGCTTAATTTTTGAGAGTAACCATCTGCATGAAAGCATTGGAATTTATAGGGAGGTAAATGTGGTCAGTTTTAGAGTCGGCTGGATAATGTATGAAATAGGCACATCATCATTTTTGCATTGTTTTTTTTCAACAGTCGCATACAGGCTTGAAAATGATAGATGGGGCAGTAAGTTCCCTAAAGTTATGAATGAATTATACCAGGGTAAATTGTCTTGGAAAAATGCATTTGTCGCTAAAAGAGAACTTGAGCAAATTCGAGAGGGTTTAGATGAGCTCCTTCCGGACAAGGTGATATGGGATATTGGTGATCTATCCGAGCAGCCACCATGGGGAAATAATATCAGCAATACAATTACAAGTTTGGGAAATTATTTTGTAACGAGTGACGGTCGGGATTTTATAGAGGTATTTAATAGCGCATTGGACACAGCTATGGAAATAAAAGAAGACGTGCTCATTCAATAAATCGAGATTTATCGCAGTGAGAGCGAGATATCAAAATGAAAATCATCACCGTCTACAAGGAGAGGTGTTGAAATACATGAAATATGAAAACTTGCATCGGCAAGTTCAAAGATGTTTTGTCATGGCTGTAGATAATAATAAAACCATTGAATTTTCAATATAATTCGAATTCGTAAAGTTGAAAAAAACGGTTGTATATAGTATAATGAGCTTTAACGCAATTTGTTAAAGAGGTAAAATAACAGTGTTTAAATATATAAGGGAAGATATTAAAAATATAGTGAAAAAAGATCCTGCAGCGAGAAACGGATTAGAGGTTCTTTTGTGCTATCCGGGAATCTGGGCATTGATTTTTCATAAGCCGGCACATTTTTTGTACAGGCATAGGGTGAAGCTAATTGCCAGAATGATTTCGCAATTCGCAAGATTTTTAACAGGAATTGAAATTCATCCGGGAGCAAAAATCGGACGCAGATGTTTCATCGATCACGGCATGGGGATCGTAATAGGAGAAACTGCGGAAATAGGAGATGATTGCACGATATATCAAGGTGTTACTCTGGGAGGAACCGGTAAACACACAGGCAAAAGGCATCCGACTCTGGGGAATAGAGTTATGGTGAGCTCGGGGGCCAAAGTTTTAGGACCTTTTTCAGTAGGTGATGATTCAAAGATAGGATCGGGATCGGTAGTTTTAAAAGAAGTACCGCCGGGGAGCACCGTAGTGGGCATTCCGGGCATCGTTGTGAAAAATAAATTCGGTGAACTTACGGAAGATATGGATCAAGTGTCAATTCCGGACCCGATTGCAGTGGAACTGGAGTGTTTGAGAAAGCGAGTAGTTCAGCTGGAAGAACACTTATCTGCGACTTTAGGAGATAAATTGGAAATCTTCCGCGTAGATGAAAGTTGCGAAATATGTCAGGGAAGAGATATTTATGAAGAAAAATTTGATGGCAGAGCAGAAACTCAAATCGACGATATGATGGATGAAGAATGTGAAAAACAAGATGATCGGTGACGGTAAAGAAGCCGGTTCAGTTGTTGGTGCAACAATTGTAAAATGATGATTGCTTAAAAATATAAACGATGTGATGGAGGATGAAATGAGAATATATAACTCTCTTAGTCAGCAAAAAGAGGAATTTGTGCCGATTTCAGAAGATGAAGTGAAAATCTATGTGTGCGGACCGACGGTTTACAATTTTTTTCATCTGGGAAATGCCAGACCGTTTGTCGTGTTCGATACTCTCAGAAGATATTTGGAGTACATAGGATACAAGGTGAACTTCGTGCAGAACTTCACAGATGTTGATGACAAGATAATAAACAGGGCTAAAGAAGAGGGGCTGACAGCACCGGAAATCAGTGAAAAATATATAACTGAATACTTTAAGGACACGAAGGCTTTGAATATACATCCGGCAACAACTCATCCGAGAGTTTCGGAGAATATACAGCAGATCATCGAATTTATAAGTACGTTGATTGAAAAGGGGTATGCTTATCAAGTCGACGGTGATGTTTATTACAGTCCTACTAAATTTGACGGCTACGGAAAGCTGTCGAAGCAGAACATCGATGAGCTGCGTGCAGGGGCAAGGATCATGGTCGAAGAAAAGAAGAGAGAACCCTTGGATTTTGCCCTTTGGAAGGCGAGAAAAGAAGAGGGTGAAATTGCATGGAAATCTCCTTGGGGAATGGGAAGACCCGGTTGGCACATAGAGTGCTCGGCGATGTCAAAGAGGTATCTGGGTCCGACACTGGATATTCATGCAGGCGGACAAGATTTAAAATTTCCCCATCATGAAAACGAAATAGCCCAGTCGGAAGCATGCAACGGAGTTGAGTTTGCCAAATACTGGATGCACAACGGATACATAACCATAAATAAAGAAAAGATGTCGAAATCTTTGGGCAATTTCTTTACAGTCAGAGAAATTTTAGAGAGATACGATGGAGAAGCAATCAGATTTTTCTTATTATCAGGACATTATAGAAGTCCTATCGACTTCAACGACGGGCTGATGGATATGGCAAAGGCTTCCCTGGGTAGATTGGAAAACGCCAGAGATAATCTGAAATTTTTAGCTGGGACCCAAGAGGGAAATACGACGGAAGCGGAGAAACATGCACTCAACGATTTTGAACAGTTCAGGGTGAAATTCAAAGATGCCATGGACGATGATTTAAATACGGCGGATGCCATTGCTGCAATTTTCGAGTTGGTAACGGAGATAAACAAAGACGTCAAAGATGGATGCTCAAAGGAAATGGCAGAGAAGTCCTTGGGTATTCTGCTCGAGTTAACAGGGGTTCTAGGACTCTTGGAAACTGAGAAAGACGAAAGTGTAGATGATGAAATCAGCAAACTCATAGAGGAGAGGCAACAGGCGAGAGCGGAAAAAAATTTCCAAAGAGCGGACGAAATCAGAGATATGCTCAAAGAAAGAGGGATTACACTGAAAGATACCCCGCAGGGAGTGCAGATTATTAAGGCTGAGTAGATTTTTAAATGGAGAATATTTAGATGAAATTTGACATGTTTTGCGACGGTGCAGATGGAGATGACAATGAATGGCATCTTCATGAGAAGGATGTTGCACAGATGAATACTACGGCATTGGCATATCTGGGAGATGGCGTATACGAGTTGTTCGTCAGAGAAAAACTCATGAAAGAAAACATTGAGCACGTCGATGTTCTGCATAAAATGGTAATAAAATACGTCAGTGCAAAGGGACAGTGCCACGCAATGAAAACTATTGTAAAGGATTTAGATGAGAAAGAGCAATCGATAGTCAGAAGAGGGAGAAATAGGAGACCCATAAGCAAGGCGAAAAATGCAGACGTTATGACGTATAAATGGGCAACAGCTTTCGAAGCGTTGATAGGATATCTATATCTTTGCGGGAATTTTGAAAGACTGAAATTTGTTATGAAAAATGGAATGGAGGCAATTGATGAGCAGAGCGGATAAACTTTTTAAAAATATGTGCAGGGATATTCTGGAAAACGGATATTCATCGGAAGGACAAAAGGTCAGGGCAGTATGGCCCGATGGAACACCGGCACATACGATAAAGAAATTCGGAGTTGTCAACAGATATGACCTGCAAGAGGAATTTCCGGCTCTGACGTTGAGACCTACAGCAATTAAGTCTGCTGTAGACGAGATGCTTTGGATTTGGCAGAAGAAATCCAACAACATAAAGGATTTAAAATCTTCTATATGGGATGAATGGGCGGATGAAAACGGCTCGATAGGAAAGGCTTACGGATATCAATTAGGAGTTAAATATCGATTTCCACACGGATGTATGGACCAGGTGGACAATGTGCTTTGGCAGCTGAAAAATACGCCCTATTCCAGGAGAATTATTACGAACATATATAAGTTTGACGATTTGATGGAGATGGGACTTGAACCGTGTGCATACAGCATGACCTTCAACGTTACAGGAGATAAACTGAACGGTATTTTAAATCAGAGGTCGCAGGATATATTGGCTGCAAACAACTGGAATGTGGCGCAGTATGCTGTTCTTTTGCACATGTTCGCACAGGTCAGCAACCTGAAAGTGGGAGAGCTGGTTCATGTGATTGCAGATGCTCATATTTACGACAGGCACGTTCCCGTGATCGAAGAGCTTTTGAGCAGAGACGAGTACCCGGCACCTAAATTCACATTGAATCCGAGTATTAAAAACTTCTATGATTTTACCGTGGAGGACATCATAATAGAAGACTATGAAAAAAATCCGCAAATTAAAAACATTCCCATCGCAATTTAAAAGTGCTGATGTAGTCGATTATGTTTTGAAGGGAGAAAAGATGATATGAACGCCATAGTGATAGTGGATAAAAATTGGGGGATCGGAAGAGATAACAACTTGCTGGTTCATCTTCCTTCGGATCTGAAGTACTTCAAAGAAAAAACTACGGGCAAGGTTATAGTGATAGGAAGAAAAACCTTGGAATCCTTCCCCGGAGGAAGACCTCTACCCAATCGATTGAACATAGTGCTGACCGGCAATGAGAATTATAAAAATAATCACTGCACAGTGTGTGTGGGCGAGGAAAGTCTGGAAAAAGAGCTGCTCAAACACGATGAGGAAGATGTGTTCATCTCGGGAGGAGAGAGGATATATGAACAGTTTATCGAAAAGTGCAACGTGGTTTATGTAACGAAAATGGATGCCGAGTTTGTGGCGGATAAATACTTTCCGAACCTGGACGAGAGCGATTTGTTCAAAATGACTTGGGAGAGTGAACCTATGAAAGAAAACGGCATAAGATACAGATTTACCAAATATGAGAGATGCACGGAGCCTGCTCTTTGACATCATGAAGAGATATTTGCATATGTGATAAACGAATAGATGAAAAAACTGAAATCCGCAAGTAGGAGAAGAAATGACAGTCGATAAGAAAAGAAAAAACAGCAGAAGAAACAGCAGAAAATCAAAAGATAATTGTGATAGAACGAAAAAGGTTAAAGGCGGAGAAAATTGTGAAAGCGATTTTCAAAATCCGAGAAACAAAATTGAGGCAGTGGATAGAGACGGAAGAAATAGAGATAAAGGGCTTATAATGGGTAGAAACCCAATTAAGGAAGTGATAAATTCCGATGACACAGTGGAAAAAATTTTGGTGATCAAGAACGGAGAAGGTTCCATAAGACAACTTGTGGCAAGAGCGAAGGAAAAGAGCATAGATGTCTTGTATTGTGATAAGAAAACGCTGGACAGGATTTCAGATGGAGAAAATCACCAGGGTATAGTAGCATATGTTACGGATTTCAAATATTCCACTGTAGATGATATATTAAAAGCGGCTCGCGATAGGCATGAAAAACCGTTCGTTGTGATTTTAGACGGCATAACCGATCCTCACAACTTGGGAGCCGTAATAAGAACTGCGGAATGTGCAGGGGTACACGGGATTATCATTCCAAAGAGAAGGGCAGTATCGGTTACCCCTACTGTGGTGAAAACTTCCGCAGGTGCAACTTCATACATGAAAGTGGCAAAGGTGACCAACATCGCATCAACTATAGAAGAACTGAAAAAAGAAGGTTTATGGATATACTCGTGCAACATGGGCGGTGAAAATTATAAATCTTTAAAATACGACGGTGGAGTCGGGCTGGTCATAGGCAACGAGGGAGACGGAGTGAGTTGCAATGTGCAGAGCAAGTGCGATTTTACGGTTTCCATTCCCATGAAAGGAAAAATTAACTCGCTTAACGCCTCAAATGCAGCAGCGATTATTATGTACGAAGTGACCGCTCAAAGGGGAGTTCAATAATTATGAGCATTATTGTTGCAACTGTTGACACGGTAATGATAATATAGTATTCTTAGAATATCAGTTAAGCTGTTGTAGCTCAGTGGCAGAGCACTTCCTTGGTAAGGAAGAGGTCGGCAGTTCAATCCTGCTCAACAGCTCCAGTTTTAAAAAGTTTAATTTATTTACTATGTGAAGGAGAATTATCATGGCAAAACAGAAATTTGAAAGAAATAAACCCCATGTGAACATAGGGACAATAG
>ERZ773090.79-NODE-79-length-106951-cov-408.31_pt1 | contig 106951 bp, 95 predicted proteins | sample MGYA00580579_ERZ773090 | MGnify/ENA primary metagenome ERZ773090 (study PRJEB29015, sample SAMEA2738014) | human oral metagenome | biome: human oral; feature: human-associated habitat; material: dental | place: China | collected 2132 ... | reverse complement strand
GCTGGTTGTGCGTGCGTTGCGGGTGGGGTTGGGGTTATTCGAAGGTGTCTAGTTGGGGGAGGGTGGAGGTGAGCCAGGTGGTGTAGGTGGTTGCCTGGTGGTTGAGGTCTTCGTCGGTGATGGTGTGGGTGCCGGTGGTGGTGAAGGGTGTGGTGAAGCGGGTTCCGATGAGGTTGCTGGTGGCTTGGAAGGGGCGTAGTAGTTCGGTGAGGGTGTAGTGGTAGGTGCCGTCGTGGGTGTAGTTGGGGGCGGGTGAGCCTGTGGAGACGGAGAGGGCGAGTTCTTTGCCGTGTAGGGCGGTGCCGGTTGAGCCGTAGGCCCAGCCGTGGGTGAGGACGTCGTCTTCCCATTTCTTGAGCAGGGGCGGGCAGGAGTACCAGTAGACGGGGAATTGGAGGACGATGCGGTCGGTGGTGGTTAGTGTGGTTTGTTCTGTGGGGACGTTGATGTGGAAGTCGGGGTAGAGGGCGTACATGTCGCGTACGTGGATGGGGTTGTCGGGCGTGGTGGTGGCTCGGGCTGTTCGGGCTAGCCGGGCGTTGATGCGCGAGTCCTCCAGGTGCGGATGGAACAAGAACACAGTCGTGATCATGGGAATGGGAACTCCTTATTAAAGAACCAGGAGACGAATAACGGTGTCAGCTTACGACCCGATCTTCCGGTATCGGGGCAGGTGGGGCTGTGGCGGGTCGCCCCATCCCGGCACGGCGAGCCACTGACGAGCGCCATGCTCCCGTCCCCGCCTCCGGCTGTCGGGCCCGCACCACCCCGGTGGCGGCTGAGCGCCGGGCCGGGGCCCTGCCCTCCCGGCGCGCCGGGGCGCGGCCGGCAGGTCGCGGGCGGCGCGCCCATCGGCGTCGGCCATACTGGTTGTTACTGATCGTTGCGATCGGCGACCCGCTGGCGGGCGCCGGATGCGCACCGGTACCGAAGGAGGAAGCATGACACCGGTCGCCGTGGCGCTGCGTCCTCTGCAGCGCGGGGACATCGGACGCGCCGCTCGCTTCGCGATCGAGGGGATGCACCTGGACCGGTACGCGAGCGGGTTCGCACTGGAGATGTACGGGCGCGACATGGTCTGCGAGGCCCTGGCCGGGACGACCCTGCCCCTGGCGGCCTACGAGAACGACCGGCTCCTGGGCTATCTTCTGGCCTCCTTCAACGGCGAGGCCGAACCGTTCGCCCGTTCATGGGAGGCGCTCTTCCACCGCGTCGTCAGCGCGCTCTCCCCGCTGACGGGATCGGGGCGCGCGGAGGAACCCTACGTCGCCGCCAACCGTGAGATGCGTTCGGGGATCAGCCCGGAGCCCGACGGCGAGATCCTGCTCTTCGCGGTGGACCCGCGGGCGGCGGGGCGGGGGATCGGCACGCTCCTGCTGGACGAATTGGTCCGACGTCGGCCGGGTCGGCGCGTGTTCCTCTTCACAGACAGCGGCTGCACCTACCAGTTCTACGAGCGCAGGGGCTTCACCCGTGCGGCGGCGAGAAACGTGCGGCTCTCGCTGCCCGGCGGCGGGCTCGCGCTCGAGTGCATGGTCTACGTGCGGACCCTGTGAATCGTGCGGCCCCGGCGGAGGCGGATCGAAGAGGGCTCTTGGTCCCTTGAGCCGCCCGGCCGGTCCGGGCATGGTTGATCAGTCCGTGCGCGGCGTGCGGCCGCCCCGACAGGGGCGCGGGACGGGTGATGGCAGAGAGGACGCGGTCATGACCGACTTCGTCAACCTCGGCTTCAATCTCAGCGACAGGGTCGCCGTCGTGGTCGGGGCGAGCTCGGGACTCGGAGCGGATGCCGCCCGCGCCTACGCCGCCGCAGGCGCCGACGTCGCGCTGCTCGCCCGCCGCGTCGAACGACTGGAGGCCCTGGGCGAGGAGATCGAGTCCGCCGGGGGCCGCGCCGTCGTCGTCCGCTGTGACGTCACCGACGAGGGCAGTTGCCGCACCGCCGTCAGCGCCGTCCTTGACGCCTGCGAGCGCATCGACATCCTTCTCAACAACGCGGGGGTGGCCGTGCGCGGCGGCGTCGAGACCCTCAATGATGAGGAGTGGGACCGCTCCTTCGACACCAACGTCAAGGGCATCGTCCACGTCAGCAAATACGTCGTGCCGCATATGAAGGAGCGCAGCTACGGCAAGATCGTCAACATCGCCTCCGTCAACGCGGTCATTGCCGACAAGCAGGACGTCTTCGTCCGCCACGCCTACAACGCCTCCAAAGCCGCCGTCCTGGGACTGACCAGGGGCATGGCCTGCTCCTACGCCCGCTACGGGATCACCGTCAACGCCGTCGGCCCGGGCCTGTTCGCCTCCGAGATGACCGAGTCCACTCTGTTCAAGAGCGATGAGTTCCTGGACGCCTACGGCGCTCTCAACCCGACCGGTCGCCCGGGCCGGCGAGGCGAGCTCAACGGCACGATCCTCTACCTCTCCTCCGACGCCTCCAGTTACGTTCAGGGGCAGTTCGTGGTCGTCGACGGCGGGATGACAATCGTGTGAGCGGCGACGGTCGGGCGTCGCTCCGCGGGGCCCTGACAGAGCCTGCCGCCCGGGGCGGCCCGGCGCCATGCTTGTCATCACCGGCCGGCGACGGGCCGAGGAGCCCAGAGCACTGAGAGCGGAGAACGAAGAGCGGGGAGAGACGAACCATGGCATTGACACCCGAGGCGAGGCGGACCTTCACCCGGCTGTTCGGCACGGAGCCGACGCCCCACCCCACCGACCCCGAGCTGCTCGAAATCCTCCAGAATGAGATCTTCGGCGAGGTCTTCGCCACGCCCGGGCTCACCGACGCCGAACGCGAGATGCTCACCGTCGCCGTCCTGGCCGCCATGCAGACGCTGCCGCAGCTCAGAGCGCACCTGGGCGCGGCCCTGAACACCGGCCTCACTCCGCTCCAGCTGCGCGAGACGATCTACCAGTGCGCTCCGTACATCGGCTGGCCCAAGACCCTCAACGCCGTCGGTACGCTGGGCGAGGCCCTGACCGCCGCGGGCGTCAAGACGCCGCTCGAGCCCGCGGGCGCGGTCGCCTACGAGGACCGCGAGGCCGCCGGCGCCGCCATCCAGACGCCCCTGTACGGCGAGGAGGTCAAGGAGGTCTTCGCAGCCCTGCCCGAGCCCTACGGCGAGTTCCTCCCGCATCTGCTGACCTCGAACGCCTTCGGCGACATCGAGACGCGGGGCGTACTCGACGTCCCCACCCGCGAGCTCATCGTCCTCGTCGTCGTCGCGGCGCTGGGCGCGGCCACCCAGCTCGGGCCGCATGTCGCCGGCGCCATCAGAGCAGGCAACAGCAGGCAGAAGGTCGCCGCAGCGCTCGTCCAGGTGCTGCCCTACATCGGCGGACCCTATGCGATGTCCGGTCTGGCTCTTGTGGCGGGCTACGACGAGAACTCCCCCTCGCAGGCCTACCGCTGAGGCACTCGGAGGTCCGTCCTCCTTCTCCCCTCGGTGGTCCCGGGCCGCGGGCTCGGGCGGATGGAGCGATATTCCCGGGGCTGGCCCAAGCGCCGGCATACCGATATGCCGTGGCACCGGCGATGATGAATGCATCATAATAACGCCATGAGCGCGCGAGAGCCTGTGGACCTGACCGGTGCCAGCGAGACCATGCTGCTGACCCTCCACGCCAGGGCCGAGCACACCCTCAGCGCCCGTCCGCGCTTCACGGACTGGGCCGCCGTCGACCTCGTCGGCAGAATCGACTATGACTTCACCTCAGCCGGGCGCGACCGCCTCATGTCCGACGGCGTCGTCCTGCGCACTCTCACGCTCGATCCGCTCGTCGCCGGCTACCTGGCCACCCACCGCGGCGCCACGGTCGTCAACGTCGCCTGCGGGCTGGACACCCGCTTCAACCGCCTCGACGACGGCGCCGCCACCTGGTACGAGCTCGACCTGCCGCCGGTGATCGAACTGCGGCGGCGTCTGCTGGGGGAGGGCCCGAGGCACCCCCTGATCGCCGCCTCGGCCACCGACCCGGCCTGGCCCCGACAGGTACGGCCCGAGAGCGCCGCCGGGGACGTTCTGGTCATCGTCGAGGGCCTGACCATGTACCTCACCGCGACCGAGACGGCGCAGATGATGAGCGTCATCGCCCGGGGGCTGCCTGGGGCGACGGTGCTCGTGGAGGTCATGTCGCCCCTGTTCGCCAGGTACGGGCGGGAACGGTCGGTGGTGGGCACCGGCTCCCGCTTCAGCTACGGTTGCTCGGGCGCCGCTGAACTGTGCCGCACGGTCGCGCCCGGGTACACCGCCCTCCACGACATCCCTTTCACCAACACCATCGTCCGCTACCACCCGTGGCTGGGGCCCGTCGTGCGGGTGACGCCGGCGAACAGGATCGCCTCGCGCATGCTGGTTGTGCGTGCGTTGCGGGTGGGGTTGGGGTTATTCGAAGGTGTCTAGTTGGGGGAGGGTGGAGGTGAGCCAGGTGGTGTAGGTGGTTGCCTGGTGGTTGAGGTCTTCGTCGGTGATGGTGTGGGTGCCGGTGGTGGTGAAGGGTGTGGTGAAGCGGGTTCCGATGAGGTTGCTGGTGGCTTGGAAGGGGCGTAGTAGTTCGGTGAGGGTGTAGTGGTAGGTGCCGTCGTGGGTGTAGTTGGGGGCGGGTGAGCCTGTGGAGACGGAGAGGGCGAGTTCTTTGCCGTGTAGGGCGGTGCCGGTTGAGCCGTAGGCCCAGCCGTGGGTGAGGACGTCGTCTTCCCATTTCTTGAGCAGGGGCGGGCAGGAGTACCAGTAGACGGGGAATTGGAGGACGATGCGGTCGGTGGTGGTTAGTGTGGTTTGTTCTGTGGGGACGTTGATGTGGAAGTCGGGGTAGAGGGCGTACATGTCGCGTACGTGGATGGGGTTGTCGGGCGTGGTGGTGGCTCGGGCTGTTCGGGCTAGCCGGGCGTTGATGCGCGAGTCCTCCAGGTGCGGATGGAACAAGAACACAGTCGTGATCACGGGAATCGGAACTCCTTAAGTGCCGGTGGGTGGTCTGTTGTCGCGGATTGCCGCGAAGCGGATGGGGCCCGGATCCGCCTCACCGCTCGAGAAGGCCCGCGACGGCGGGGATGCCCTGCACCGCGGTGAACTCCATGACCTCATAGGCGGCGCCGCTCGGGAAGTAGACGTCCTCGGACAGGATCTCGTCCAGGGCTTCGCGCGAGGTCACCCGGCTGATGATGATGCCGGCGCGCTCCCGGTCACGGCGCGGCCCGACGAGGACGAAGTCGCCCTTCTCCACGTGGGAGGAGAACCAGGCGCGATGAGCCGCCAGGTGCTCGGCGGCGGTCTTCTCGTCGGTGTTTTCCGTGAGGATGAGATTGATGACGAACACGGGTGCTCCTTGAATCTCCATTTTCTCCGCGGCCCGCGTCGGCGCTCGAGGGCGCCGGGCGTTCCACTCGGCGGTGTCATAGGACTACTCTTCAATGTGAAGTAAGGTTCAGATCAAGAGCGGCGCTGACGGGTGCGAGTGAGAAACCGCACGGGTCCGCTTAGGGGAGGGAACGAGGCATGAGCGCATCGGCGATGGCGCAGGCCGCCGAGAAGGGGGAACGTGTCTACGGTATCGGCGCGGCCGCCCGTGCGACGGGGATGACGGTTTCGGCGCTGCGTTTCTACGACAGGCAGGGACTCCTGCCGACAGTGACCCGGACCGGCGGCGGCACCCGCCGCTTCACCGAGGACGACCTGGAGTGGATCCGCGACATCGGAAGGCTTCAGACGGCCGGCATGCCGATCAAGGAGATCAAGGAGTACGCGCGCCTCTACGTCGAGGGCGACTCCACGATCGAGGCTCGCCGCCGCATTATCGAGGCCCGCCGGCAGGAGGTGCTCCGCGAGCTCGAGAACCTCAGGACCACCCTCGACTTCATCGACTACAAGTGCTGGTTCTACGAGGTCGCCTCGGCGGCGGGGTCCTGCGAGGTCCCGCGCACCATGGCGCCCGAGGACCTGCCCGAGCGGATCCGCCGGATCAGAGAGGTCTGCAACGACCGCCGCGATTAAGAGGCCGGCGGACGGTTCGAGAAGCCCGGGACCGACGAGAGAGGACAGACAGATGCTTTACCTCACGACTTACCGCTCACCCCTGGGCCCGATGACCCTGGTGGCGCGGACCGGGGCGGACCTGCCCGAGGGCGGGGCGCTCGTCGGCGCCTGGTTCGACGGCCAGCGTCACGATCGGGCCGGTCTTGACCGGGACGACGAGGCGCCGCCCGTCGTCGTCGGGGCCGGGGACGATGACGAGCCGGCTGTTCTCGCGCGGACCAGAGCCTGGCTGGAGCGGTGCTTTGCCGGTGACGACCCGGGGGAACCTCCCGCGCTCGCCCCGCGCGGCACCGACTTCCAGCAGCGCGTGTGGGCGCGCCTGCGCGCCATCCCGCGGGGGGTCACCCGCGCCTACGGGCAGATAGCCGACGACGTCGAGGCCGAGACCGGACGTCGCTGCTCGGCACGCGCCGTCGGCGGCGCCGTGGGACGCAATCCGATCAGCGTCATCGTGCCCTGTCACCGTGTGGTGGGTGCGGACGGCTCGCTCACCGGCTATGCGGGAGGAGCCGACCGCAAGACCCGACTGCTGCGCCTGGAGGGTGCCCTCGTGCCCGAGCACCATCCCGCGCGCCCCGTCCCGGGCCGTGAGGCGCCGACGTACCGGGGAATTCCCCCGCAGGGCTCTCAGGCTCTCAGTCCCTGATCGTCAGGACTTGCTCCACCGGGGCGCGGTCGGTGACGAGTGAGTTGATGAGAGCATCGGCGCGATGGCCCAGGGCCACGCCGACGACGAGGATCTCGTCATCGGGAATGCCCATCTCCTCGCGGGCCTCCGCGGGGTAGCGCACCAGCTCGTAAGCGGGGATCGTGTCCAGCCCCCTATCGCGCGCGGCGAGCATGAGTGTCTGGGCGAATGCCCCCAGGTCGTAGAGGGACCACTGGGGCGCGGCCCTGGGGATCGTCAGGTACAGGAGCGCGGGCGCGCCGAACAGCGACGCCCTGGCCTCGCCGGTGACCCGCTCGAGGTCCGGCCCGAGGAGAGCGAGAAGGCTCTCGCTCATCCCGGCCATGTTCCGCTGCTGCGCCGACGCCCATTGATCGCGGTGCATCGTCGCGATGTCGGAACGGCCCCGCGCGCCGGAGGTCGAAGATTCGGCGTGACGGCGCGCGATCCTTTCGCGGGCGGCTCCGATGGCGGCGTAGACGCGCCAAGGCTGGGAGTCGACCCAGGACGGCGCGCGCCGGGCCAGGGCGACGATCTCGGTGATCGTCTCGCGGCCGACGGGTTCATCGGTGAAGGCGCGGGTCGAATGGCGTGAGGTGATGGCGGTCGTCAGGTCCATGATGGTCCTTCATCCGGTTGACTTGCGGGCGATCCGGGATTGTGCGCAGGGCGCGTCGGCGCAACCGCGGGGCGCCCTCCCCTATTCCGACTCTTTCGGCGCGACTCGCGCCACCGGGACGTCTATCGTGGTCGACGGCGATGGCGCCGCCGGGCCCGGCGTGTACGGAGAATCGGGGGGGAGTATGCGCGACTACCTCAGCCGCGAGCTGACCGTCGCCGTTCCCGCCGACAGCGGCCGGTTCACCGGCTCCGAGGGGCCCGGCGACCTTGTCCATGCCCTGGTCTACGTGCCCCGCGACGCCGCCGCCGGGCGGATGCGCGCACCGCTGGTCGTCTGCTGCCACGGGCTGGGGGAATCGGGGCTGCGCGTAGCCGGCGTCGGACAGCGGTTGGCCGCCGCGGGCGCCGTCGCCGTCGTCCCCTCCTTCCGGGGCGGCGGGGCGCCCACCGCCGGCTCCACGACCGCTATGTCCGTGCTCACCGAGATCGCCGACCTCGAATCGATCCTGGGGACGGCGCGGGCCTGGCCCTTCATCGACGCCGGACGCACGGCTCTGTTCGGCCGCAGTCAGGGCGGCCTCGTGGCGGCGCTGGAGGCCTTCCGCCGACCCGCCCAGGTCGCCGCCCTCGTCCTGTGGTACCCGGCGCTGCGCCTGCCGGCCGCGATGCGCACCCGCTTCGGCGCGCCCTCGGCGGTGCCGCCGACCTTCACCCACCGCGTCGACGGGCGCGACATCACCCTCGCGCGGCGCTACGCCCTCGATATCTGGGGCCTGGACGTCGACGCCGAGCTGACCCGGCTGCGGGTCCCCGTACTGCTGGTTCATGGTGATCGGGACGCCGACGTCCCGATCACCGTCTCCGAACGGGCCGTGCGCCTCCTGCCCGACGCCGTCCTGGAGCGCGTGCCCGGCGCCGCCCACGGCTTCGGCGATGAGCGGTTCGCCGACGCCATGGCGCGCACGGAGGCCTTCCTGACCTGGTGCCAGGTGCTGGAGGAGGACTAGCCGACGACCGGGGCACCCGCCGCCGGGCCTCGCCGACCGGGTCCGAGCGGACTAAGGTCGAGAGCGAACACCGCATGCTGCTCGAAGAAGGAGGAACCGTGCCCACCCCGGATCATCTCACCACCGACGCCAAGGTGGCCGTACTCATCGCCGAGGGGTTGGAGGAGATCGAGGCGCTGGCCGTCGTCGACCTGCTCTACCGCGCCGGGATAGCCGTCGACATGCTCGCCGTGGGCGACGACATCGAGGTCACCAGCTCCCACCGCATCACTTTCCGCTGCGACGCCCTCCTGGCCGCCGCCGACCTGTCCGACTACGCCCTCGTCCTCCTGCCGGGCGGCATCCCCGGCACCCTCAACCTCAAGAGCACCCGGGCGGTGACCGACGAGGTGACCCGACGGCTGGAATCGGGCCTGCCCCTGGCCGCGATCTGCGCCGCGCCCTCGATCCCGGCCGAACTGGGGCTGCTGAGCGGTCGCCGGGCCACCGCTAATCCGGCCTTCATCGACGCCCTGGAGAAGGGGGGTGCGAGGGTCAGTCGGGACAGCGTCGTGATCGACGGCGACCTGCTCACCAGCCGCGGCATGGCCACCGCCGTCGATTTGGGGCTGGAGATCGTCCGCTTCCTGCTCGACGACGACGCCGTCGATGCACTCAAGAAGAGCGTCGTCTACCAGCGTTGAGCTGAGGCGGTTCGCACGGCTGCGGGGGTCGGACCGTCCGGACGGTCCGACCCCCGCAGCCGCGCATCGGCCCGGACTCAGGCGCCCGAGCGCTTGCGGGGGCGGGGGATCAGCGCGACGACCAGCAGGAGGACACCGGTGCTCGCCAGCAGCATGATGCTCGTCATGGCGGGGTCGATGTGCACGCCGAACCCGAAGGCGACGAGCAGTCCGCCCAGCACGAGGAGGATCAGGCCCCAGGTCAGAGTGCTCCTGCGCAGCGGCCGACGCTCCTGCTCCTGCGATTCGCGCTCCGGCGAGTTGGAGCTCCACACCTGATCCGGGTCGGGTCGTGGTGTCGTCATATCGGTGATGATGGTCGCCGCCTCCGCCTCCTCGGGCGAGAGCACGGCCGCGCCGGGTCCGGACGTCTCCGCCTCGCCCGGGCCCGACGGGGGCGTCGGGACGCCGGTCCCGGCGGCGCCGGTGCCGGGCAGGGGCTCGGTGGTCGCAGCGCCCTCCGGGCCCTGTGCATTCTTAATGCTCTTGGTGGTCTCGGTGTTCATGGCGGATCTCCTCGGATACATGGCGTGTCAGTGCGTCGGGGTGGATGAGGGCGCGGCAGTCCCGGTGGCGCCGGGCCCGCTGTTGGAAGCGGAACCGGAAGGCTCGGGTGCGGCGGTGCCCGACCCCTCGCCCCTCTCCCACGCGGAGGTCAGGCAGCCCTCGTAGGCGGAGCGGGTGGCCTCCGACAGGCCGGACACGTCGCTCCACCGCGCCCGTCGCGGTTCGTCGTCGCCCATGACCCGACTGAGGCAGCTCTCAGCGACGTCCGTGCCGACGGCCGGATGAGTCATGCCGGTCACCGGCAGCTCGTCTCCGGAGTGGTGGCCGCTGCTCGGGTCGGTCCACGAGCTGACGACCCATGTGCCGGCCTGGGTGGAGCCGGTCCAGCTCACCTGGGACGAGGTCTCCTCAGCCTTGATCGCCCCGGCGCCGACCTCGGCATCGACGCTGATGAGGCCGTGACGGTCTTTGGCCGCGGGCGAGACGGCCTCGGAGCGGCTGTGGTTCAGGGGCCACCACGTGTGGCTCAGCGGCAGCTCCTCCCCCTGGACCGTGTAGGTCTTGGCGGGCCACTGCTCGTCGTCGGCGGGGAAGTTCGTCTCCCAGGCCGAGGTGAATTCGGTCCCGAATTCCCCGGCCTCGGCATGACCGTCGACCCGCACGGGCTGACCCTCGCCGGTCTTGACCAGGACGCGTCCGGCCCCCATCACGATGCGTACCGCGGCGTCCTTGTCTCCGTCCGCGTCCCATGCCACCCGGCGCAGATCGACGGTGACGGATCCGGCCGCGTAGGCCCCCAGATCGATGGTGCCGTCGGGCAGGACCGGGTAGGACGTCGTGGCGGGGTCGAGGTCCTCGTCGGTCAGGACGATGTCGACAGGGCGTCCGGCGATGGGAGCGCTGACGGCCTGCGGGGGCAGGATGGACCCGAAGACGAGCAGCGGCAGACCCGCGAGGAGGGACAGCCAGCCCAGACCGGTCATCCACCCGCCGCGACGACCCCTCAGAGCGGAGACGATGATGCCGCTCGCCAGCAGGAGGATCACGCCCCCGGCCGTTAGGAAGATCGCCTGGAAGGTGCTGAGCGTGTGCGTCGTGTGGGCCAGGCCGGCGGCCGCCAGCCCGATCAAGCATAGGCCGAGTACGAGCAGACTCGCCGTCCGGCCCGGGCCCGGTACGCGCGGACGCGGCGGAACCGGTCGGGGACCGTAGACGGGCCGCCGGGGGGCTACGGGCACCCCGTGCGGTGAGGACGGGGCGCTTGCGGGAGCGGCCCGGCCCGGGGCGGGGTCGGACGGGGAGGACTCGCCCGTGCTCTCGGGTGCGAAGGCCGTGCGCCCGTGACCCGGTCCGGCCGGCGCTCCGGGCGTCGGCTCGGGGCTCGGGTCGGCCTGGTGGAACCAGGCCGGGCGGTCGGGATCCGGCCGCGGACGGCGGCCCGACCTCCCTCGCAGTGACCGGACGAACCAGATGATTACCCCGGCGATCAGACCGATCCACACCAGCGCCCAGCAGAGGTGCCAGAAGACCGCGATGATGCCGAGGTCGTACCAGTGGTCCATGTACCAGGAGGGGAACAGCCCCTGGTTCAAACCGCCGATGAAGACGATCACCGATCCGACCAGGCCGGCGCTCACGTCGCCGACCAGAGCCTGCTCGGCATGAATCCTCCCGTCCGATTCCTCCGGCAGGAGCGCCCAGGCCAGGCCGTACAGCACCAGGCCCGGGCCGAAGAAGAGCGACAGGACGATCCACACGCAGCGCACGAGCGTGACATCCACACCCAGGCGCCGCGAGAGGCCGCCCGCGACCCCGCCGATCCACCGCTGGTCGGTGCGCATCATGCCGGAGCGCCGGATGGAGTCGAAGAGCCCGGCCGCTATTCGGCGCGGCGGCCACGGGCGGGTCTGCTGGTCCGCGCCCGGCCGGTGAGCGCCGGGAGGAGGGCCCGAAGGACGGGGGGACTGGCGGGAGGCGCCGGTGGAGGAGGAGCCGGGGGAGCCGGCGCGGGGGGTCGGCCCGGACCCGTCGGGAAGGTCGCCGGAGGGGATGTCGGAGTTGCTCATGCCCCAATGCTCGCCGTCGCACCCGCCCCTGACGATCGGGGGAGCCCCTGAACCGCCCCCCATAGGGTCCCGGATCGTCCCCGATCGCGTCTGACGACGGGGCCGGGATGCCGCGGGACGTGTCACGATAGAGCCGTGACGATCCCGACGAGTGCGACGAGCGCGGCCCAGGGCCGGTCCGCGGCCCCGCCGACTGCGGCGTCGGTCCTGCGCTCCCTGGGCACCGCCGACGCCGCCCCCCGGCCACTGCCCCTGCGGCGACTGCCTCTTCGGCCGGCCTCCGGGACGACCGGTCGCCCCGCCGTGACGGACGGGGGGTCCCGCAGGCGCCCCGGGCGCGTACTGACCGGCGTGTGCTCCGGCATCGCCGTCCACCTCGACGCGTCCGCGGCGGTTGTGCGGGCCGTCTTCGTCCTGGCCGCCTTCGCCGGAGGCGCCGGCGTCCTGCTGTACCTGCTGCTGTGGCTGACCGTCCCCGTCGGCGACCCGTGGGCGGAGGCGGCCGGCTCCGTGCCCGCCATCCGCGCCCGGCTCGCCGCCCGTCCGACAGGTCCGGCGACGATCCCCACCCGCCTGCGCTTCCTCCTGAGCGGAGGGGCCCTCCTGCTCGCCGCCGTCCTCGTCGCCCTGTGGCGCGTGGGAGTGCTCTCGCTCGTGGACTGGGCCGGGCCGCTGATCGTCATCGGGTGCGGGGCGGCGCTCGCGTGGTCCCAGGTCGATGCCGTCACCGGGCCCGCGCGCGACATCGGCGCCCGCCTGCGCATGGTCGGGGGCGTCGCCCTGGCCGCCGTCGGGATCCTCATGTGGCTGGGGCACGGCATCGCCCCGCGGGACCTGCTCGCGGGAGCCCTGACCGGCGCCGCCCTCGTCGTGGGCACGGGCCTCATCCTGACCCCCCTGTGGCTGCGCACCAATCGGGCGCTCGCGGACACCCGCGCCGCCGAGGTCCGCGAGGCCGAACGCGCCGACATCGCCGCCCACCTGCACGACTCCGTCCTCCAGACCCTCACTCTCATCCGCAAACGGGCGGACGAGCCCGAGATCGTCGCCCGCCTCGCCCGCTCCCAGGAGCGCGAGCTGCGCGCCTGGCTCTACACCGACCGGCCCGAGGAGGGAACGTCAGTGGCCGACGCCGTCCGCGACCTCATCGGGGAGATCGAGGACCGCTACGGCGCCGAGGTCGAACTGGTCGTCGTGGGCGACCGCGTCCCCGACCGCGCCACGGAGGTCAGCGTCGCCGCCGCTCGCGAGGCCCTGTCCAATGCCGTGCGTCATGGCGAGCCGCCGGTGTCCGTGTACGCCGAACTCTCCGATGAGCGGATGGAGATCTTCGTGCGGGACCGTGGACCCGGATTCGACCTCGACGCCGTCGCCCCCGACCGCCACGGCGTGCGCGAGTCCATCATCGCCCGCATGGTCCGTCATGGTGGTACGGCCGAAGTCCGGCGCCTCGCCCGGGGCACCGAGGTCGCCCTCCGCCTGCCCACCCCCGCCCCCGCCCCCGCCAAGGAGCATGATGACTGATCCCGCCACCACCGCCCCCGCCACCACCTCCGCCGCCGCTGCGGGCGCCGCGGCCCTGCGCATTCTCGTCGTCGATGATCACGCCCTCGTGCGCGCCGGCGTGCGCTCCGAGCTCGCCGATCACGCCACCGATCTGCAGGTCGTGGGGGAGGCCGACGACGTCGAGGGCGCCATCGCCGCCGTCCACGCGCTGGCCCCCGACGTCGTCCTTCTCGACGTGCACCTGCCGGGCGGCGACGGCGGGGGAGGGGCCGAGGTGGTGGTCGCCTGCCGCGACGTGCCGACCACCCGCTTCCTGGCCCTGTCAGTGTCGGACGCTAGCGACGACGTCGTGGGTGTCATTCGCGCCGGAGCGCGCGGCTACGTCACCAAGGCGATCTCGACGGCCGACCTGGTCGGGGCGGTGCGGCGCGTGGCCGCGGGCGACGCCGCCTTCTCCCCGCGGCTGGCGGGTTTCGTGCTCGACGCCTTCGGCGCCGGCGCCGGCGAGGTGGCGGTGGCCGATTCCGAGCTCGACCGCCTGTCCGCACGCGAGCGCGAGGTCATGCGGCTCATCGCCCGCGGCTACACCTACAGGGAGTGCGCCTCCGAGCTGTTCATCTCCGTCAAGACCGTCGAGACGCACGTCTCGGCGGTGCTGCGCAAGCTGCAACTGTCCAACCGCAATGAGCTGACCCGGTGGGCCGCCGCCCGCCGCCTCGTCTAGCGCCCCGCCGGCTGCGGTCGGCCCGCGGGGCGTCGAGTGCGCCGCGGCCGCTTGTGGCATGCTGTGCCGCGTGGGAACGACGGGGACCGTTATCGTCGGCCTGATCATCGTCCTGGGGCTGGGCGGCGCCCTGACCCAGATCTATCCCGGCCCGGCCATCGTCCTGGCGGCCGTCGCCGTGTGGGCGTTCATGACGGGAGGAACCGCCGCCTGGGTCGTGCTGGCGGTGTCCGCTGTCGCCGTGGTGGTCACGAGCGCGGGCAAGTACGTCCTGGTCGGCCGTCGGCTCCAGCGCGCGGGGGTGCCGGGCGCGTCCCTGCTCGTGGGCGGCCTGGTCGGCATGGCCGGCTTCTTCCTCGTGCCGGTGGTGGGGCTGCCGATCGGCTTCACCCTGGGGGTCTACCTGTGGGAGCTCGTCCGCGGTACCGATCAGGTCGGAGCCCGGGCCGCGGCCTGGGAGGCCGTCAAGGCCCAGGGACTGGCGATCCTCTTCGAGCTGGGCGGCTGCCTCGTGGCCGCCGCCGCGTGGGGCGGAGCCCTCATCCGGGGCTGAGCCTCGCCACGAGGAATCGTGGGAGGATTGTCCTCGTGATGGACCGGCACGATCACCGTACGCGGGCCCCCGGGCTCCCTGTGGCGCCTCAGGCGCTGGAGCGCGCCGTCGCGCACATGCGCGGGGGCGGTCTGCTCGTCCTGCCCACCGACACCGTCTACGGCATCGGCGCTCCGGCCGCCGATGCAGCCGCCGTCGCCAGGCTCCTGGCCGTCAAGGGGCGCGGACGGCGGATGCCCCCGCCGGTTCTGGCTGCAGGCTCCGATCAGCTCGACGGCGTCATCGCCGGCGCTCCCCCCGCCGCTCGAGCTCTGATGGAGGCCTTCTGGCCCGGGGCGCTGACCCTCGTCCTGGATGCGGCCCCCGGTCTGGAGTGGGACCTGGGGGAGACGGGCGGCACCGTGGCGGTGCGCGTGCCCGACCACCCGCTGGCCCGGGCCGTGCTGCGCGCCACCGGCCCCATGGCGGTCACCAGTGCCAACCGCACCGGCGAGCGTCCGGCCACCGATGCCGACGCCGCGCGTCGGGCCTTCCCCCGTCGAGACGTCCTCGTACTCGACGGCGGCCCCACGCCCGGTCCGATGCCCTCGACGATCATCTCTTTGGCCGGCGAGCGGGCGCTGGCGCCGGTGGTGGTGCGCGACGGCCTCCTGTCCCGCACCGCCCTGGCGGCGGTCCTCGAGCCCGTGCTTCGAGCAGCGGGGGCGCCGCCGCTGCCCGACGCGGGCGGTCAGGGGCGCACGGCGTGAGGGTCTACCTGCTCGTTCTTCTGGTGGCCGCTGCGGTCACTTACGTGTCCGTGCCGATCGTGCGTCACGTCGCACTGGTGTCCAACGCCCTGACCCCGGTGCGCGCCCGCGACGTCCATTCCACCCCCATCCCCCGGCTGGGGGGCGTGGCCATGTTCGCGGGCTTCGCCTCCGCGGTGACGGTGGCCTCGCGGGTTCCCTATCTGGCCGACGTCATCGACTCCTCCGCGTGGGCGGTCGTGATGGGGGCGGGCATGGTGTGCCTGCTGGGGGTCGTCGACGACCTGTGGGAGCTGGACTGGTGGGCCAAGCTCTCCGGGCAGATCCTGGCGGCCGGCATCATGGCCTGGCGGGGGGTGCAGCTCATCACCTTCCCCGTGGGAGGAGTCACCCTGGGGTCCTCGCGACTGAGCCTGTTCTCCACCATCCTCGTGGTGCTGGCGGTCATCAACGCGGTCAACTTCGTCGACGGGCTCGACGGACTGGCCGCCGGCATCATCGGCATCGGTGCGAGCGCCTTCTTCCTGTACGTCTACGTGCTCACCCGCACCACCCAGCCGGCCTCCTACACCTCCCTGGCCGCCACCGTGGTGGCCGCTCTGGTCGGGATCTGCGTGGGCTTTCTGCCGCACAACTTTCATCCGGCGACGATCTTCATGGGGGACTCCGGGTCGATGCAGCTGGGGCTCATCTCGGCGGCCGGCACCATCATCGTCACTGGCCAGATCGACCCCCTGTCCGTCGAGGGGACGACGGCGGTGCCCGTCTTCCTGCCCGTGATCATCCCCCTGGCGGTGCTGCTGCTGCCCCTGACCGACATGATGATGGCGATCACGCGCCGCACCTGGGCCGGGCACAGCCCCTTCCACCCCGACCGCATGCACATGCACCATCGTCTGCTGGCCGCCGGCCACTCTCACCGCAGGGCCGTCCTGGTGATGTACGTATGGGCCGCCCTCATCTCCTTCTCCTGCGCCGCCATGGCCTTCTTCCCGTTGCCCGCCGTCCTGGTGGGCGCCGTCGTCGGCGTGGTGGCGGCGCTGGCCATCACCGTCGATATGATGCCGGGGGTGCGCCAGTCCTGGGCGCGCCGCCTGGGCGCCCGGCACGTCAGGATCAGGAAGGAGACCCGACGATGAGGATCGGGGGGACGGCTCGCGTGGCCCCGCGCCCTGTGCGCACTCACCAGGAGGTCTTCCGGCGCACCGCGGCGCGCGTGGGCGCGGTCGGCGCCGCACTCGTCGCGCTCGGCCTGCTGGCGGGGATGCTGACGGGAGGACGCGCCTGGAACGGGGCCGTGTGGGGCGGTGGCGCCGGCGCACTGCTGACGCTCATCACCGTGGCGGGGCTGACGGCGCCCTGGGACCGGTTCCCGCTGCTGGCCTCCAGCGGCATCATGCTGTCCTTCCTGGGCAAGATCGCCGTCATGGTCGCGGTGGTTCTGCTTGCCGGGCCCCGCAGGGATCAGATGTCGCCGATGTGGTTCCTGGGCACACTGGCCGTCGTGCTCGTCGGGGTCACCGGCGTCGAGATCGTCTTCCTGGCCTCCGGACGCTCTTTTACGGTCGAACCCCGGGCGGAAGACGAGTAGGGTGACTCCCGGCGCCCACCGTGGTCCGGCCTGCGGCCGGGCGATGGCGTGACGGCGCCCCGACATCTTCCCGAAGGAGACCTGGTGATCACGAGTGCGACTCTCGCCGCCGGTCTGACGGCGATCGCCCCGGCCGCCGGCGGTGACGGCTTCGAGCCCCCTTCCCTGTCCGACTTCTTCCCCGACACCTTTCTCTTCGTGGGAACCCCTTTCGCGATCAACCGCATTATGATGGTGCGTCTGATCATGACGGCCGCGCTCGTGGTCTTCTTCGGCGTCGGCGCCGCGCGCGCCAAGGTGGTGCCGGGCCGCTTCCAGAACATGTGCGAGATGCTGCTCGACTTCGCCCGCGTCAACATCGCCGAGGAGATCATCGGCGAGCGACGCGCACGACCCTACGTCCCCATTGTCACCACGATCTTCTTGGGCGTTCTCTTCCTCAATATCTCGGGCATCATCCCGGGTCTGAATATTGCCGCCACGAGCGTGGTCGGCATGCCCATCGTTTTCGCCGCGGTATCGTACATCACTTTTTTCTACGCCGGCATCAAGAATCACGGCGCGGGCGGCTTCCTGCGCGGGTCCGTTCTTCCGCGGGGTGTGCCGAAGGCGTTGTGGGTCCTCATCATCCCCATCGAGTTCCTATCCAACCTCATCATGCGGCCGGTCACCCTGACGATCCGACTCCTGGCCAACATGGTCTCTGGCCATTTCCTGCTCGCCCTGTGCTATGCGGCCACCAGCGCCCTGTTCGTCCATGCGGTGGGCGCTCTCAAGGGTCTGGGCGTGGTCACATTCGGCGTTGCGTTGGCCTTCGTCCTTTTTGAGATCTTCGTCGCGGTCCTCCAGGCCTACATCTTCGCGTTGCTCAGCGCCGTCTACATCGAGTCCTCGATCTCCATGCACTGAAGGCGGCGCCACCGGATCCGAATTCATCATCACAAGCCCCGGGCCCGACCCGGACAGACGAGGAACCTCGTCCGACCCCAAGGAGAAACCACTATGACCGGAAGCATCGCCACCATCGGTTACGGCCTCGCCGCGATCGGTCCCGGCATCGGCATCGGCATCGTCGTCGGCAAGACGCAGGAGGGCACCGCGCGCCAGCCCGAGGTCGCCGGCGCGCTGCGCACCAACATGTTCATCGGCGCCGCCCTCATCGAGGCCCTCGGCCTGCTCGGCTTCGCCGCGGGCTTCGCCTTCACCTCCTGATCCCGGCGGTCCTTCATGACCCCTCCGCTCTTCGCACCGCAAGTAGCGCCGGCCGCTTCATCCGGGGGCGACAACATGCTGCTGCCGCACAGCTACGATCTGCTGTGGGGCACGGTCTCGTTCGTCATCATCGCGGTCGTGCTCATCATGTACGCCTTGCCGCGCTTCACTAAGGTCCTCGACGAGCGCACCCGCCGCATCGAAGAGGGTCTGGCCCTGGCCGACAAGGCCAAGGGCGACCAGGCCGATGCCGAGCTGCGGGCCGCGCGCCTGGTCGAGGACGCGCGCCGCGAGGCCGCCTCCATCCGCGAGGATGCCCAGGCGCAGGCCAAGGAGATCATCGCTGAGGCGCGCACCGCCGCCGCTGGCGAGGCCGGCAAGGCCATGGACGCCGCGCAGCGGCAGATCCAGGCGGACAGACAAGCGGCTCAGATCTCCCTGCGCACCGACGTCGGCTTGCTGGCCAGCGATCTGGCTGAGAAGATTATCGGCGAGCAGCTGACCGACTCCGAGCTGTCCGCCCGCGTCATCGATCGCTTTCTCGATGATCTCGAGGAGGCGCCCCTGAGAGGCGCCGATGCGGCCGTCTCCGCCGAGGAGGCCCGGTGAACACCGGCACCGCCGCGAGCCGCGCCGCCGCAGCCCGAGCCTGGAGCCCTGTCGTGACCGCCGCGGGCGGGGAGGCTCAGACGCTCGGCGAGCAGATCCTCCAGATAGCCCACATCATCGCCAGCGGCTCGCTGTTCGCCCCTCTGACCGACCCGGGGCGCTCCGGCGACGACAAGGCGGCCCTCGCGACACGACTTCTGGCCGGCCGCGCCGACGACCGCGTCGTCGAGCTGCTGGCGGGCCTGGTCCGTCACCGCTGGTCCAAGGCGATGGACCTGGTGACCGCCCTGCACGACATGGGCATCGAGACGATTCTGGCCGGCGCCCGGGCGGCGGGGACGCTCGACGACGTCGAGCAGCAGGTCTTCGAGGTCTCCGTCGAGCTCGAGCGCGATCAGGGACTGCGGGAGGCCCTCGAACCCTCTCGGCGCGCCAGCACTGACGCCCGCGTCCGACTCGCCCGGCGGATCTTCTCCCCGATGCTGTCCGGTCCGGCGATGAGCCTGGTGATCTGGTGCGTGCGCCACCGCTCCCAGAGCGGGGTGACGCGCAATCTGCGGCGAGTGGTCGAGCTCGCCGCCGGTATGCAGAACCGGGCCATCGCCGACGTCGTCTCCGCCGTCCCGCTGACCACCGCCCAGGAGGCGCGCCTGCGGGCCGTGCTGATCGGGCGGCTCGGTGAGGACGTCGAGATCAATTCGACCGTTGACCCCTCCGTCATCGGAGGGGTCAAGGTGACAGTGCGGGACACCGTCATCGATTCGACCGTGCGCTCGTCTCTCGACGGGCTGCGGGTCGCTCTGGCGGGCTGAGCCCGCCGCCACCACAGACCAACCCGCGCACCCGTCCGGTGCGCGACACCCCGAACCAAGGAGACGACAGATGGCCGAGCTGACCATCAGGCCGGAGGACATTCGCTCCGCCCTGGACGAGTTCGTCGAGTCCTACAAGCCCTCACAGGTGGCCGCCGAGGAGGTCGGGCACGTCGTCTTCGCCGCCGACGGCATCGCCCACGTCGAGGGGCTGCCCGGCGTCATGGCCAACGAGCTGCTCACCTTCGAGGACGGCACCGCCGGGCTGGCGATGAACCTCGACGAGCGTGAGATCGGCGTGGTCGTCCTGGGCGACTTCACCGGCGTCGACGAGGGCCAGATCGTGCGCCGCACCGGCGAGGTCCTCTCGGTGCCCGTCGGTGACGGCTACCTGGGCCGGGTCGTCGACCCGCTGGGACGCCCCATCGACGGCCTGGGCGAGATCCCCAGCGAGGGCCGCCGCGCCCTGGAGCTTCAGGCCCCCGGCGTCATGTCCCGCAAGTCCGTCCATGAGCCCCTGCAGACCGGTCTGAAGGCCATCGACTCGATGATCCCGATCGGGCGGGGCCAGCGCCAGCTCATCATCGGCGACCGCAAGACCGGCAAGACCGCCATCGCTCTGGACACGATCCTCAACCAGAAGGCCTACTGGGACACCGGCGACCCCGCCCAGCAGGTGCGCTGCATCTACGTCGCCACCGGGCAGAAGGGGTCGACGATCGCCTCCGTGCGCGCCGTCCTGGAGGAGCACGGCGCCCTGGAATACACCACCATCGTCGCCTCTCCGGCCTCCGACCCGGCCGGCTTTAAGTACCTGTCGCCCTACACCGGCAGCGCTATCGGCCAGCACTGGATGTATTCGGGCAAGCACGTCCTCATCGTCTTCGACGACCTGTCCAAGCAGGCCGAGGCCTACCGGGCCGTGTCCCTCCTGCTGCGCCGCCCGCCGGGCCGTGAGGCCTACCCCGGCGACGTCTTCTACCTGCACTCGCGCCTGCTGGAGCGCTGCGCCAAGCTCTCCGACGACCTGGGTGCGGGCTCGATGACGGGCTTGCCGATCATCGAGACGAAGGCCAACGACGTCTCCGCCTACATCCCGACCAACGTCATCTCCATCACTGACGGTCAGATCTTCCTGCAGTCCGACCTGTTCAACTCCGACCAGCGTCCCGCCGTCGACGTCGGCATCTCGGTCTCCCGGGTCGGCGGAGCCGCCCAGGTCAAGGCCATGAAGAAGGTCGCCGGCACGCTCAAGATCACGCTGGCCCAGTACCGCTCCATGCAGGCCTTCGCCATGTTCGCCTCCGACCTGGACGCCGCCACCCGTCAGCAGCTGACCCGCGGTGAGCGTCTCATGGAGCTGCTCAAACAGCCCCAGTTCACCCCCTACCCGGTCCAGGAGCAGGTCGCCGGCGTGTGGACCGGCACCAACGGCTACCTCGACGACCTGGAGGTGGCCGACGTCCTGCCCTTCGAGCGCTCCCTGCTCGATCATCTGCGTCGCAACACCGACGTCCTCGACCGGATCCGGGATGCCGGCGAGCTCGATGAGGACACCGAGGCCGCCCTGCGCGATGCGGTCGAGTCCTTCCGCTCCACCTACCTGGCCGGGGACAAGATCCTGTCCGGGGAGGTCGCCGCCGCCGAGGACGAGCCGCCGGCGGAGCGTACGAGCGAGCAGATCGTGCTCAAGAGGGGCTGACGTGGCAGGCAACCAGCGCGTTTACAAGCAGCGCATCCGATCGACCCAGACCCTCCAGAAGGTCTTCCGGGCCATGGAGCTCATCGCCTCCTCCCGGATCGGTGCGGCGCGCCGCAACGCGCAGGAGGCCGGACCCTACGACCACGCGCTCAGCCAGGCCGTGGCGGCCGTGGGCACTTATGCGCACCTCGACCATCCGGTCACCCGCGAGCGCACGGACACCGATCGCGTGGCGGTGCTCGTGGTCACTTCGGACCGCGGTATGGCGGGCGCCTACTCCGCGACCATCCTGCGCGAGTCCGAACGGCTCCTGGACCAGCTCGTCGAGGACGGCAAGAAGCCGGTCGTCTTCACCTTCGGGCGGCGCGCCGCCGGGTACTTCACCTTCCGCGAGCGCGAGGTGGAGCGCTCCTGGACGGGCGAGTCCGACCGGCCCTCGGGCGAGTCCATCGACGAGGTCGCCACAGCGCTGCTCGACTACTTCCTCGCGCCCGCCGACGCCGGGGGCGTGGCCGAGGTCCACATCGTCTTCACCCGTTACGTCTCCATGGTCTCCCAGGTCCCCGAGGTCCGCCGCATGCTGCCGCTGACCGTCGTCGACGTCGACGGGCCGGGCGAGCTCAACCGGGAGGACATCGCCGCCGGCACGGAGCATGTGCGCGCCCAGGACACGGGCGCCCAGCCCCTGTACGAGTTCGAGCCCAGCCCCGACGCCGTCCTGGATGCGCTGCTGACCCGCTACGTGAGCAGTCGCATCCGCAACGCCCTGCTTCAGGCGGCGGCCTCGGAGCTGGCCAGCCGCCAGCAGGCCATGCACACGGCCACGGACAACGCCGAGGACCTCATCACCACCTACACCCGGCTGGCCAACGCCGCCCGCCAGGGCGACATCACCCAGGAGATCACGGAGATCGTCTCGGGTGCCGACGCTCTGGGCGCCGAGTAGCGCAGCAGTACCGGATCCCAACGCAACGACCACGCAAGACCGCACGGAAGTGACTGATATGGCTGACACCACCACCCCCGCCGCCGGGACCGGCCGCATCACCCGGATCATCGGCGCCGTCGTCGACGTCGAATTCCCGCCGGACGCGATCCCCGAGATGTACAACGCCCTCAAGGTGACCGTCAATGCCACCGGAGAGGGGGACGAGCCGCACGAAATCACTCTCGAGGTCGCCCAGCACCTGGGCGATAACATCGTGCGCACCATTTCGCTTAAACCCACCGACGGTCTTGTGCGCGGCTCGGAGGTGCGCGACACCGGCGCTCCGATCTCCGTTCCGGTCGGCGAGGTCACCAAGGGCCACGTTTTCAACGTCACCGGGGACGTCCTCAACCTCACCGAGGGGCAGACCCTGGACGTTCGGGAGCGCTGGCCCATCCACCGTCAGCCTCCGGCCTTCGACCAGCTGGAGTCCAAAGAGCAGATGTTCGAGACCGGCATCAAGGTCATCGATCTGCTCACCCCCTACGTCCAGGGCGGCAAGATCGGCCTGTTTGGCGGTGCGGGCGTGGGCAAGACCGTCCTCATCCAGGAGATGATCCAGCGCGTGGCCCTCGATCACGACGGTGTGTCCGTCTTCGCCGGCGTCGGCGAGCGCACCCGCGAGGGCAATGACCTGATCGTCGAGATGGGCGAGGCCGGGGTTTTCGATAAGACCGCGCTCGTGTTCGGCCAGATGGACGAGCCGCCGGGCACACGGCTGAGAGTGGCGTTGTCCGCCCTGACCATGGCCGAGTACTTCCGCGACGTTCAGCATCAGGACGTGCTGCTGTTCATCGACAACATCTTCCGCTTCACCCAGGCGGGCTCCGAGGTCTCCACACTGCTGGGCCGCATGCCCTCCGCGGTGGGCTACCAGCCCAATCTGGCCGATGAGATGGGCCAGCTCCAGGAGCGGATTACCTCGGCCGGCGGGCACTCCATCACCTCGTTGCAGGCCATCTACGTGCCCGCGGACGACTACACCGACCCGGCTCCGGCCACGACCTTCGCCCACCTGGACGCCACGACCGAGTTGTCCCGCGAGGTCGCCGCGCGCGGCATCTACCCGGCCGTGGACCCGCTGGCGTCGACCTCGCGCCTGCTGGCGCCGCAGTACGTCGGCGACGATCACTACGACGTGGCCACGCGGGTGAAGTCGATTCTTCAGAAGAACAAAGAACTCCAGGACATCATCGCCATTCTGGGCATCGACGAACTGAGCGAGGAGGACAAGGTCACCGTGGGCCGGGCCCGGCGCATCGAGCAGTTCCTGAGCCAGAACATGTACATGGCGGAGAAGTTCACCGGGGTGCCCGGTTCGACCGTGCCCGTGGCGGAGACTGTCGAGGCCTTCAAGCGCATTGCCGACGGGGACTACGACCATCTGCCCGAACAGGTCTTCTTCAACATCGGCGGCATCGACGACCTCGAGCGTCGCGCGGCTGAGATCAAGGCGGCCTGACGTGGCGGGGGCGCTGAGTGTCGAGGTGGTCTCCCGCGACGGCGGGCGGGCGTGGACCGGGCAGGCCGCCCAGGTCACAGTCCCTCTGGCCGACGGCCAGCTCGGCGTCCTGCCGGGGCGCCAGCCCGTGCTAGCGATCGTGGGCCGCGGCGCCGTGCGTATCGTCTCCGACGACGGGGTCGTCAAGGTGCCGGTGGCGGGGGGGTTCTGCTCGGTGGACCACGATGTCATCACGGTGGCGGCCGACGCCGCCGGGGACGGGGCCGGTCAGGCCCGAGTCAGCGACGAGCTGGCCGAGGCCGTGAACGCCAGCGACGCCGAGGACTAAGGTCGAGCCTATGGGAGGAGGACATCCGGTGTGGGCGGCCGCGGGCGTCATTGCGCTCGTGGTGGTGGTTGTGGCCGGGGTCTTCATCCTCCGCCTGCGGCACTTGGCCGGACGCGTCGGCTCCTTCGAGTGCGCCCTGCGTCGGCCCGGTCGGGGCCGCTGGGCCAGTGGTATCGCCACTTTCGGCAACGAGTCGGTGGAGTGGATGCGTCTGGTCTCCCTGTCCGTGCGACCGCGCTACCGCTTCGAGCGGGCCGGTCTCGAGCTCGGCGAGGTGCATCACCGCGGTGCGGACGGGCGCATCGTCGACGTCGAGTGCGGTTATCGCGGCGAGCGTTTCGATCTGGCCATGATGGAGGACTCCCATTCGGCATTCGTCGCCTGGTTGGAGTCGGCACCGCCGACTCAGCCCGCCCTCCTGTGAGTGGGCGAGGAGCGGCCGGGCAGGCCGACGGGCGGTGCATGCGCCCCGGCGCCGCCGCTCGGAGCGGGGGCGGGCCGACCGAGCAGTCGGTTCGTCGCGTTCGCCCGTTCCGGGCGGGCGCGCGCGTTCGCCCGTTCCGAGCCCCCGCTCGCCTGTAGGCTGCCGGCGTGCGCGTCGTCATTGCCACCTGCTGCGTGGACTACTCCGGGCGCCTGGACGCCCATCTGCCCCGGGCCACTCGCCTCATCATGATCAAGGCGGACGGCTCGGTTCTCGTCCACTCCGACGGTGGCTCCTACAAACCGCTGAACTGGATGAGTCCTCCCGCCAGGCTCGCCGAGGTCGCCCCCGACGAGGAGGACCGGGAGGCCGGCGTCGTCTCCCGCTGGGAGGTGACGGCCTCCAAGACCGACGACCGGCTCGTCATCCGCCTGTTCGACGTCGTCTCGGATACCAGTGCGGACCTCGGGGTGGACCCGGGCTTGACCAAGGACGGCGTCGAGGCTCATCTCCAGGAGCTCCTCGCCGAGCAGATCGAGGTGCTGGGCCCCGGCTGGCGGCTGGTGCGTCGCGAGTACCCCACGCCCATCGGTCCGGTGGACATCATGGCCAAGGACGCCGACGGCGGTTCGGTAGCCGTCGAGGTCAAGCGCGTGGGCGGAATCGACGGCGTCGAGCAGCTGACCCGCTATGTCGAGATGCTCGACCGCGACCCGCTGCTGGCCCCCGTGCGCGGCCTGTACGCCGCCCAGCAGATCAGGCCCCAGGCGCGCGTGCTGGCCGAGGACCGCGGCATCCGCTGCGTCGTGCTCGACTACGACACCATGCGCGGCATGGACGACCCCTCGTTGCGGCTGTTCTGAGGAGGTTGAGATGACCGGTGCCCCCGGGCCTGCAGCGGTCGTGCCCCGCGCCCCGCGGGAGATGTCCTACCTGCGTCTGGTCGCCCAGGGGCTCGTGAGCGCGACGGCGTCGCCCGCGCCCGCCGAGGCGGTGCGCCGTCAGCTCGCCGTCCAGGGTCAGCAGGTTTTCTCCGTTCCCCACGCGATCATCTCCCGGACGGCGGGAGCCGTGCGCGACGATGTCGACGCGGCCTTCGAGGCCGGTGAGCTCGTGCGCTCCTGGCCGATGCGCGGCACCGTGCACGTCACCACGGCCGCCGACCACCACTGGCTGCGCGTGGCCCTCATGCACCGCACCGACGCGTGGACGCGCTCGGGCGAGAGGCGACTGGGCATCGACGACGCGATGCTGGAGCGCGCCGGCTCCATCGCCCTGGCCCTGATGGCCGAGCACGGCCCGGTGATGCGAGATCGTCTCATCGGGGCCTGGTCGGATGCCGGCCTCGTCGCTTCCGGGGCGGGATGGCGCCGACACCTGCTGGTCCGCCTCCAACGCGAGGGCGTCCTCGTCCAGGGGCCGCGCCGCGGCAACGAGCATCTCATCGTGAGCGCCGCTCCGCTTCCCCCGGCCGAGTCCGGGCCCGGCGGCGCCGGCGGGGGAGGCCGCGGTACCGACGGGCACCGCGCCGCCCTGGCCGAGATCGCCCGGCGCTACGCCGCCAGTCATGGACCGGCGAGTGCGACCGACCTGGCCCGCTGGACGTCGCTTCCCGTCGGGGAGGCGTCCCGGGCTCTGGAGGACGCCGTCGAGCTGACGAACGCCGCCGGCTACGGCGCCGACGCCGCGCGCGGAGAGGTGCCGTTGACGCGGGCGGTGGCCGAGGGCGGGCTGCGCGGGGACGTGCGCGTGCTCGGGGCGGGAGCGCGCACGGCGCCGTCGGGGCGTGAGCGCTCCACCGTCCTCTACATGCGCGCCGACCTGCCGGACCTGCTCGCGGTCTGTCGCCGGCAGGCGGCGGGCACGTTCTTCCTGGCCTCCTTCGACGAGGTGCACGTGGGGTACAAGGATCGCGCCTGCCTGACCGATGCCGCCGGCGAGCTGCTCATCTGCCCCGCGGGCAATGGCATGTTCAGGCCGCTGCTGGTCGATCGCGGGCGGGTGGTGGCCGTCCGCCCCGTGGGGGAGGGGCTCCTGTGGGCCGACGATGCCCGCCGCTCGGCACGCCTCGAGGCGGACGTGGCTCGAGCCGTGCGGGGCATCGCGCGCCGCCTGGCCTGAGCCCCCGTCGCGCCGGAATAACCTACTGGTGTGAGCATGCACTCCCCCACGACCGCCTACCGCGGCGCCGTCGTCACCCCGCTGCGGATCATCGACGACGGGCTCGTCGTCGTCGCTCGTCGCCGCATCGCCTGGGTGGGGACGGCGGACGAGGCCGAACGGGCGGGGTGGGGCGGGCTGCCCGAGCGCGCCGTGCGCGCGCCCGCGGGCGGCTATCTGCTTCCCGGGCTCGTCGACGTCCACTGCCACGGCGGCGGAGGCGAGTCCTTTCCCGACATCGACGGTCCCGGGCGGGCGATGGTCGCCGTCATGGAGCACCGCCGCGCGGGCACCACGAGCCTTATCGCCTCCTGCGTCACGGCGGCACCGGATATCCTGCGGCGGCGCACCCGTGTGCTGGCGGATCTGTGCGATGCGGGCGAGCTCGCCGGCATCCACCTCGAAGGGCCCTTCATCTCCCGCGAGCGCTGCGGCGCCCAGGACCCCGCTTTCATCACGGCCCCCGATGCGGAGCTGACCCGCGAGCTGATCGGCCTCGGGCGCGGGCACGTGGTCACCATGACCCTCGCTCCGGAGCGGCCGGGGGTCACCGGAGACGGCGGTGTCATCGCGGCGCTCGTCGAGGGAGGAGCCCTGCCCTCCTTCGGACACACCGACTCCGGGGCCGCGCCCGTGCGCGCGGGCCTGGCCGATGCGGCCTTCCGCATCGCTGCGCGGGCCGGGGCCGGCACGCCGGTGCGCTCGACGCGGCCCACTGCCACCCACCTGTTCAACGGCATGCGGCCCGTGCACCACCGTGCGTCCGGGCCCGTGCCCGAGCTCCTGGTCGCCGCTGCGAGCGGGCGGTGCGTCGTGGAGCTGGTCGGCGACGGCGTCCACCTGGACCAGACGCTCGTGCACAGCATGTTCGAGCTACTCGGTCGGGACGGCATCGTTCTCGTCACCGACGCCATGGCCGCGGCGGGCATGCCCGACGGCGACTACGTCCTGGGCTCTCAGGCCGTGACTGTCGTGGACGGCGTCGCCCGCCTGGCCGGCGGGGCGATCGCCGGGGGCACCGCGCACCTCATCGACGTGGTCCGCACGACGTGGCACGGCGGCGTGAATTTGGTCGACGCCGTCTTCGCCGCGTCCCGGCAGGGGGCTGGGATCCTGGGCGACGAGTCGGTCGGCGCGCTCGCCCCGGGCTTGCGGGCCGACCTCGTGGTCGTCGACGAGGAGCTGAAGCCGGTGATGGTCGTGCGCCGCGGCGAGGTCGTCGCCTGAGCCGTCCCTCCTGGTCGCCGGGAGGTGCTGTCGGGGGTCAGGGGCGTCCGCCCTCCACGGCGACGCGCAGGCGGGCGATTCTGCCGTCGGGGGCGAGGGCTGCGACGTCCGTGCCCGTCATGGCCGCGAGGCCGCCCGCTGAGCGCCTGACCGCCACGGCCCACTCGACGGTGACCGTCCCGGGCTCGGAGTCGTCGACCCGCGTCCGCCACAGGTGGCGGGATTCGGCATTGCGGTCCAAGAAGGTGCGGAAGAAGGCGCGGATCTGCGCTGCTCCCCGCACGGACGGACCCGTTGCCGGCTCGAGGACGGCGTCGGGGGCGAACAATCCGATCAGCTCCTCGAAGTCGGTCTGCGAGTGGCCCGCCGTGTCCGACAGGGTGAAGTAGCGGTCCAGCGTCGTCGCGGCGTTCCGGGTCGAGGGGCCTGTCGTGCTCGGCATGCTCGGTCCTTTCATGTTCGTTTGTTCACAAGTAAGTGAACTAATGGACACAACCGTATCATGCCGATATGCATTCCGACGACCACCCGCGCAGGGAGGACATCCGGCTCGTGGCGGTTCTGCGCGCCCTGGCGGACCCGGTCAGACTCTCGGTCGTCCGCCAGGTGGCGGACGACCGGCCGCACGCCTGCGGATCGATTGCGACGCCTCTGGCTCCCTCCGCCATGACGCGCCACTTCCGCATCCTGCGGGAGTCGGGCCTGGTGCGCACTGATCCGAAGGGCACGAGCAAGCTGCTCACCCTGCGCCGCGACGACCTCGACGCCCGATTCCCGGGCCTGCTCGACGCCGTTCTGCGCACTCCCGACGGAGACGGCCCGGCGCCAGGAGCACGCAGCGAGTAGGGCCGGGCCGCACTCGCGTAAGACCCGTCAGGCGGGGCCGCTGTCGCAATTCCTCACGAAGGCCGCTGTCGCGCGCTCGGGCATCCGCATTATGCCGCGTCATTGCAGCGGTCTGCGAGGTGCGGGCCAGTCCGACCAGTCGTTCGTGAGGGATCGTGACGGATCGGGGCTGTCAGGGCCTCTGTCGACGAGCGGCGTCCTGGCCGGCGGCGATGACGGCGCCGATGGCGTCCCTCGAGGCGGCCAGAGTCATGATGGAGGCCTCGATGCGGGCCTGCTCCCGCTTGAGGTCGTCGATGATCTCGGCGCAGAGGGGGGCGAGGCGGCCCGCACGCTCGATCAGGCACGGGGCGACGGTGCGGATGGTGGCGGTGGACAGGCCGGCGTCGAGGAGCAGACGGACGCGGCGGGCGACTTCGACGTCCCGGTCGTCGTAGTCGCGGTAGCCGGACGCATTGCGCGCAGGCGCAAGAAGGCCCTGTTCCTCGTAGTAGCGCAGGAGCCGGGCCGGGATGCCGGTGCGCTCGGAGATCTGCGAGATGCGCATACGAGTGGTGCCTCCTGCGGCTTGCCTTCACATTGATGTGAAGGTTGAGCCTAGCAGCATGACTGTTGAGCAGACCCCTCCCGCTCCTTCCCGAGCCCGACTGGTGCTCGTGATGGTCGGCTTCGTGATGCTGGTGTTCTGCACCGGTACCGCCGAGTACCTGGTGTCGGGCGTCCTGACGCAGATCGCGGCCGACGTCTCGGTGAGCATCTCCGCCGCCGGTCAGATCGTGACCGCCTACGCCCTCGGGGTCGCTGTCGGCGGTCCCCTCGTCACGGCAGCGACCGCCCGCCTGCCCCGCAAGGGCCTGGCCCTGGGATTGGGTGCCGTCTTCATCGCGGGCACGACCCTCACCGTGCTCGCGCCGACCTACGCGTGGGTGATCGTGGGGCGGGTGCTGTCCGCCTGCGCCCAGGCGACGCTGTTCGCTATCGGACTGACCACCGCGACCGCCATGATGGGGCCGGGCCGCCGAGGGCGAGCGATCGCGATCGTCGGTTCCGGGCTCACCATCGCCACCGTGCTCGGTGTGCCGTTGGGCGCCCTGCTGGGCGGGGGCACGAGTTGGCGGGCCCCGTTCGTCGTCGTCGTGGCACTCGCGGGTCTCGGGGAGGTCCTGCTCGCGGTCGCCATGCCCCCCGCGGCCGCCCCGGCGACGGGCGTGGCCGACGAGGTCGGGGCGCTGGCGCGCGGGCCGGTGCTGCTGGCCGTGTCGGCCACGGCCATCGGCTTCGCCGGGGTCGGCGTCGTCTTCACCTACCTCGTCCCTCTCCTCACGCGGGTGACCGGGATGGACGCCGGGGCTGTTCCGATGCTGCTGCTGGCCTACGGGGTCGGCGGGTTCGTCGGGAATCTGGTGGCCGGGCGCCTGGCCGACCTCTCCCTCAGCAGGACCCTCGCGGGGGTGTTCCTCGCCCTCGTCCTCACTCTGGTGGCGATCCCGGTCCTGGCCGGGCATCCGGCCCCGATGGTCGGGCTCGTCCTTGTGCTGGGCCTGCTGTCCACCGCGATGGTCGCGCCGTTGCAGTCCCTCGTCCTGCGTCGCGCCGGCGCCGCGCCGACCCTATCGTTGGCGGTCACCGTGGGTGCCTTCAACCTGGCCAACGCGATCGGCTCGGTGCTCGGAGGCCTCGGCATGAGCGCCGGGGTCCTGCGTTGGAACGGCTTCGCCGGAGCTCTCCTCGCGCTCGCCGGCATGGCCCTGACCGCCCTCGCCCTCCGGGCCGGCCCGGAAGCGGAATGATGTCTGTCGGGATTGCTCACGGACGACCCGGGCGCGCCGGACCGCCTCTTGCAGAGCGCTGCAGCGGGGAGGCTTGCGCGCGTGGTCGCATGTTCAAGGCGAGGTCGCAAGCGCTTGACACACCGGGGTCATTGGGATCGTCCTCGGCGCGGGGGAGGGCATCCGCGGGCGAATGTCGGCGACCATGCGCTGCTAGCCTGCTCTCGTGAGGGCCACGGAGCTCTCCGCTCGCCGGGGCGATTTCCGACGCGCGGTTCTCTAGGACGTGGACGGCGCGCTCATTGCCGCCGGCGCTGCTCGCGACGGCTCGGCCCTGCGGGCCCGCGCCGTCCTCGACGCCATGAACGACGAGGTCATCGCGCTGGTCATCTCCGATTCGCCGCTCGTAGGGGAGCCGGGCTCGGGGAGGGGCGATCGGCCCTCAGCCCTCCAGACCGAGCAGGCGGCGGGAATAAACCGCCTGGCCGGAGTGCTGGGCGGCGTCGTCGATGATCGAGGCCAGACGCGAGGCGCGGGTGACGGGCGGGTCCCAGGAGCGGTCCACGACGTCGGTGAGTGCGGCGGCCGGCAGGTTGGTGAGGTAGTCGCGGATGAGCGTGTAGGCGGCGTCGAGGTAGTCGGTCAGGAGCGTGAGGTCGTCGATGCGCACCAGGGCGGCCTGTTCGGGCGTGTGGTGCCAGTCCTCGGTGTCATCGGGCAACGGCAGGGCGAAACGCGCTGCGAACCCTGAGGCGGTCCACAGCGGGGCGGTACCTGTGAGGGCTGAGATCTGCAGGTCGATCTCGCGGGCGGTGTGCCAGGACAGCCAGGTCAGGGAGTCGATACGCGGCGCGGTGCGCGGGGCGGGCCGGGTGTTGGCCTGTTCGACGGTGACGCCGGCCAGGGCGCGGTCGAAGCGCTCGCGTGAACGGTCGAGGCAGAACAGGAGGAGGTCGAGGCGGGGGTCGGTCGGTACGGCGTTCGTGCTCATGGAACGACCGTAGGCCGTCTGTGGCGAGGGCGGGCCAGAGTCCCCGGGCGGGCACGAGCGACGGCATCCATCGGGGAGCGTCTGGTCCACGCCCTGGCGAGCGGGCCGGTGATGCCGAGATCATCTCGTCCCCGGGCCCCCACCCCCGGCCTGGCCGCCCTCTTCAATGTCGTCCCGCCCTTCTGACCGAGCCGCCCGGCCGCCATGTGGGCCGCACCCCGGTCGCTCCGGCCAGCGAATCGGCGAAAGTGCGGCCCTCCAGGTGCGACATGCCGCAATCGACGCGGTGGACGAGGAGGATCTCGCCGACGCCGAGCGTGTCGGCGGCCGCGCGATACTGCACCGCCAGCCGGAGCGGGGCTGGGCGCCTGGGCGCTGCGCAGGGGGTTGTAGAGGGCCGACGGCGGGTGAGGGGCCGTCAGCTGAAGACGACGGTGCGCCGGCCGTTGAGCAGAATCCGATGCTCGGCATGCCAGGTCACCGCCTGGGCCAGCACCCGCCTCTCGACGTCCTGGCCCTTGCGCTGGAGGGCCGGGATGGAGTCGGCGTGCGAGGCCCGGGTGACGTCCTGCTCGATGATCGGCCCCTCGTCCAGGTCGGCGGTCACGTAGTGGGCGGTGGCGCCGATGAGCTTGACTCCGCGGTCGTGGGCCTGGTGATAGGGCTTGGCGCCCTTGAAGCTGGGGAGGAAGGAGTGGTGGATGTTGATCACGCCCCCGTGGAGGCGCTCGCACAGAGCGGGGGAGAGGATCTGCATGTAGCGGGCCAGGACCACGAGTTCGACGCCCAGGGAGTCGACCAGGCCGAGCAGCTCGGCCTCGGCCGCGTCCTTCGTATCCCCGGTGACCGGGATGTGATGGAACGGCACACCGTAGAACTCGGCCACCGAGCGCAGCGTCTCATGGTTGCCGACCACCCCGACGACGTCGATGGGCATTGCCTGGCTGGTGGCGCGGAAGAGCAGGTCGGACAGGCAGTGGGCCTGCGTGGAGACCATGATGAGAGTGCGCAGCCGGCGGTCGGCCTCGTGCAGGGACCAGTGCATCTCGTACTGGCCGGCCAGCTCGGCCAGGTCGGCTTGCATCTCGGTGCGCGGGACGGTGGTGAGGACGGCCACGCGCATGAAGAACAGTCCGGACTCGGCGTCACCGAACTGCTGGGACTCGGTGATGTTGCCACCGCGGCGGGCCAGCGCCCCGGTGACGGCGTGGACGATGCCGGGCCGGTCGGGGCAGGACAGGGTCAGGACGAGATGCTGGGGGGCGGGCGCCGCGGTGGTCTCGGCGTCGACGGGGGTCCGGGTGGTCATGACCGCAGGTTAGCCGGTCGGGTTCGTCGACGGCCTCGCGGACGGGTGGGGACGGGCGAGGAGACCGGGGGCGAACCGCGCCCGGCTCGAGGGGCGCTAGACTGGCGCTGCCGTGCGCGACTGGCGAAAAGGTGGCCACCACCGGGGAGCGCCGGCCCGCCTCCGCCCGCGCCGCGGGAGTGGAGGGGGAGCAAGGGAGAACCTGGTCGCCCGCCTGGGCCGAGGTCGCAGCCCCGCGCGGTTCCGGCCGCGCACAGATCGAGGAGAACCATGACTGGTCCCGCCCCCACCACCGTGAACAATCTGCCGCTGGCCGAACTCGATCCGCAGATCGCCGACGTGCTCGACGGGGAGCTCGCCCGCCAGCGCGGCACCCTGGAGATGATCGCGTCCGAGAACTTCGTGCCCCGCGCCGTTCTGGCGGCCCAGGGATCGGTGCTGACCAACAAGTACGCCGAGGGGTACCCCGGGCGCCGCTACTACGGGGGCTGCGAGGTGGTCGACGTCGCCGAGTCCCTCGCCATCGAGCGGACCAGGGCGGTCTTCGACGCCGAGTGGGCCAACGTCCAGCCGCACTCGGGCGCCCAGGCCAATGCCGCCGTCCTCCACGCCCTGGCCCGCAGCGGGGACACCATCCTCGGGCTCTCGCTGGCCCACGGCGGCCATCTCACCCATGGAATGAAGATCAACTTCTCCGGCAGGAACTACCGCGCCACCGCCTACGGCGTGGACGAGACCAGCCACCGCATCGAGATGGACCGGGTGCGCGAGGTCGCCCTGCGCGAGCGCCCCAGGGTCATCATCGCCGGCTGGTCCGCCTACCCGCGTCACCTCGACTTCGAGGCCTTCCGCTCCATCGCCGACGAGGTCGGCGCCGCCCTGTGGACCGACATGGCCCACTTCGCCGGGCTCGTCGCCGCCGGCCTGCACCCCTCGCCGCTGCCCGCCTCCGACGTCGTGTCCACCACCGTGCACAAGACTCTCGGCGGCCCCCGGTCCGGCATGCTGCTGTCCAACCGGGCCGAGCAGTGGGGCAGGAAGCTCGATTCGGCCGTCTTCCCCGGTCAGCAGGGCGGCCCTCTCATGCACGTCATCGCCGCCAAGGCCGTGGCCATGAGGATCGCCGCCACCGATGAGTTCAAGGACCGTCAGGTCCGCACCCTTAAGGGCGCCTCCATCCTCGCCCGGCGCCTGCTCGCCGACGACGTGCGCGGCGCCGGCATCCGGCTGGTCACCGGCGGCACCGACGTCCACCTCGTCCTGGTCGACCTGCGCGAGGCCGCCCTGGACGGCCAGCGGGCTGAGGACCTCCTCCACGCCGCCGGCATCACCGTCAATCGCAACGCCGTGCCCTTCGATCCGCGCCCGCCGCGCGTGACCTCCGGACTGCGCATCGGCACGCCCGCCCTGGCCACCCGCGGTTTCGGCGCGCCCGAGTTCACCGAGGTCGCCGACATCATCGCCACCGCGCTGGTCGCCGGCGCCGCCGGGAGGGCGGACGACGAGCTGCTCGCCCGCCTCAAGGGCCGGGTCTCCGCCCTCACCGACGCCTTCCCCCTCTACCCGGGACTGGTCCAGTGAGGGCCCCCTGGAGCGGGGCCGCGAAGGTTCTGGACGGCAAGGCCACGGCCGCCGCGATCAAGACCGAGCTGGCCGGGCGCGTCGCCGCTCTGCGCGAGCGGGGCGCGACGCCCGGGCTGGGCACCGTGCTCGTCGGCGAGGACCCGGGGAGCGTCAGGTACGTCGCCGGCAAGCACGCCGACTGCGCCGAGGTCGGCATCGCCTCCATCCGCGTCGACCTGCCGGAGGCCGCCACGCAGGCGCGGGTCGAGGCCGCCGTGGACGCCCTCAACGCCGACCCGGCCTGCACCGGCTACATCGTTCAGCTGCCGCTGCCGCGCGGGATCGACGCCAATGCGATCCTCGAGCGCGTCGACCCGGGCAAGGACGCTGACGGCCTGCATCCGACCAATCTCGGGCGGCTCGCCCTGCGCGCGAAGGAGCCGATCTCCTCGCCGCTGCCGTGCACTCCGCGCGCCTGCATCGCGCTCATGAGGCGTCACGGCATCGAGCTCGCCGGGGCGGACGTGTGCGTCATCGGCCGCGGTGTGACCGTGGGCCGTTCCATCGGTCTGCTACTGGGTCGCAAGGACGTCAACGCCACCGTCGACGTCTGCCACACCGGGACGCGCGACCTGGCCGACCACGTGCGCCGCGCCGACGTCGTCATCTCGGCGGCCGGTAGCCCCGGCGTCATCACTCCCGAGATGGTCGCCCCCGGCGCCGTCGTCCTGGACGTGGGCGTCTCCCGGGCTCTCGATCCGACCACCGGCAGGAACCGCATCGCCGGGGACGTCGCCGACGGCGTCGACGCCGTCGCCTCATGGCTCTCCCCGAACCCCGGGGGGGTGGGGCCCATGACCCGGGCGCTCCTGCTGGCCAACGTCGTCGAGGCCGCTGAGCACGGCGCGCGGACGCGAGCCGGCTCGCAGCGGTGAGCGCGAGTCCGCGGCCGCTGCGGCGCCGGATCGTCCTGGCCGGTGCCGCGGCGGGCGGGGCGGCCGCGGTCGCGGCTGCCGTCGTGCGTTGCTCCTCACCCCGGCCCGCGCCCACGAGCGCGACGCCCTCCGGGACGGCCGACGGTTTCCGGCCCGCTTACCACTACAGTCCCCGCAGCGGGAACCTCGCCGACCCCGACGGCCTGGTGCTCTACGAGGGCGAGTACCACCTGTTCCACCAGCAGGACGGCACCTGGGCGCACGCCGTCAGCCCGGACATGGTGCACTGGCGGGCTCTGGACACCGCCCTGGGCCATGACGCCCTGGGCCTGGCCATGTCGGGCAGCTGCGTCGTTGACGGAGCCGACACCTCGGGGCTGGTGCCCGGCGGGGGCATGGTCGCCGTCTATACCTCCACCGAGGGCGGCGAGGCGCAGTCGTTGGCCTACAGCACCGACCGGGGGCGCACGTGGGAGCGCTTCGCACACAACCCCGTCATCGCCAACGACGGGCGCACGGACTTCCGGGACCCCAAGGTCTTCTGGCACGAGCCGTCCCGCGCCTGGGTCATGGTGGTCTGCGCCGGCGACCACGTCGAGTTCCACCGGTCGACCGACCTGCTCGGGTGGGAGCGCGCCGGCGATTTCGGACAGGGGGCCGGTTCCCACGCGGCCGTGTGGGAGTGCCCGGACCTGTTCCCGCTGACGGATGCCGTCACGGGCGAGACCCGGTGGATTCTGACGGTCTCGATCGGCGCCAACGGGGAGACCGGCGGGTCGAGCGCCCAGTACTTCGTCGGTGATTTCGACGGCAGCGCCTTCTTCCCCGAGGACACGGCGATCCGGTTCACCGATGCCGGCCAGGACTTCTACGCGGCCCAGAGCTTCGAGCACGTCGAGGGCCGACGCGTGTGGCTGGGGTGGATGAGCAATTGGAACTATCCCTACGGTCTGCCCACCGGCGACTGGCACGGCGAGATGAGCGTGCCCCGCGAGCTGAGCCTGACCAGCCGGGACGGCGGCCGCGTTCTCCTCCAGAATCCCGTGCCTGAGCTCGACGCCCTACGGGGGCGGGCCATCGACCTGAGCGGAACCGGCGTCACCGACTCCACGACCGACCTGGGCTCGGGCCGGGTCGTCGACCTCGACCTCGTCCTCGATATCTCGGGCGCCGAGGACGTCTGGCTGACTCTGGCCGCCGGCCGGGTCGACGGTCGGGATCAGGAGGTGCGCGTCGGAGTGTCGAGCGCGGCCGGGGTCCTCTATCTGGACCGCACTGCGGGCGGGGTCCGGACCGTGCAGACCGAGGACGGCGGGACGGCCGACTTCGCTCTGCGCCGCGAAACCGCCTACCGGCCGGCCGGCGGCCGCGTCCACCTGCACGTGCTCCTGGATCGCTCCAGCCTGGAGGTCTTCGTCGACGACGGCGCCCCGGCGGGCACTTTCCTGGTTCTCAACGATCCCGACGCCCAGGGGATCGGGCTCGGGGCGCGCGGGAGCGCCACGATCCTCTCCGGGACCCTGACCCCGTTGGTCTCCGCCTGGTGACCGGGCGCCGGGCGCGCCCGGTCACCAGGCTCGGAGAGGTTCTACTTCAGGCGCTCCGGCCGCGCGTCCCCGCCGTCGTCACGGGAGCGGTTGGCGGGAATGTGCCCGAAGCCGCCCAGGCCGTTCGTGCCGTAGGAGCGGTCGACCGTGGTCGTATCCCCGGAGATGAGAAGCTTGACCGTGGGCGCCAGCGAGCCTCCGCGCACGGGACTGCCGTCATGGTTGCCGCCGATGGAGTCGATGAACGACTCCACCAGCCCGTCGGGCATGACGTAGTGCGAATACGACTGGTAGGTGTACGGACTCTGGTTCCAGTCGGGGGAATAGGGTCTGCCGGGCGCGACGTTGAGATTGATCGGGTTGCCCAGTGCGATGCCCGTGCTCTCATTGACCGGGCGGTAGTCCGATCTCAGACCGTCGCCCACGAAGCCGTAGACCCCTTCGGGTCCCATGAGGCCCTCCGCGTAGGTCTCGCGGTGGGAGATCGTGAACAGGTAGTACTTGCCGTCCTTGAAGTAGATCTGCGGGCGCTCCGTCTGGTCGTTGACGCAGTTCCCGCTCAGCAGGGGCGGCAGGTACTCCCACTGCGTCATCGCCTTGTTCGTGGCCCGCGCCAGACCGACGTTGGCCAGCTGGTACCTGCCTCCGGCGTCTGAGACCTCCTGCGCGGACTCGGCCTTCGGGTCGCCGGCCTCGTAACCCATGTCCTTTGACGTGCAGGACGCCACGGTGGTGTTCTGCCCGGCGGCCGCCACCTGATCGACGAGTTCGGGCTCGCGGGTGTAGGCCGAGTTGCCCTCGAAGACCATGTAGTCGGTGGGGTCGGCGGGGTTGTTCTGGTCACGGAAGGTGAAGGGGTCGCGGAAGTTCACGTTGGGGTTCTGGATCCGTGACTGGTAGTAGTGGCCGTCGGGGGTCAGCAGCTGGTGCTGGTCGCGGAAACCGGTGAACCACACGCCCGTGTCATCGGCGTAGATGCGCCCCTCGGACTGGACGATCCGCGGGTCGTAGGGCTTGCCCGTATCGGCCGCGGGCGCGTCATAGCCGCCGCCCGAGCCCTGGTAGAAGGCGACGGAGGTGTAGAACATGCGAATCTTGTTGCCGTCCATGAGACGGGCCGAGCCGGACCACTCCGTCTGACTGGTGAAACTCTGATCCTCGAAGATCGACCCGCTCGCGCCGTCGGGGAAGACGTGGCCCCCGTAGATCCACCCCCCGTTGGAGGCTGAGGCGCCGCCCTCGGAGGACTCATCGGTGCCCGCCTTGCGATAGAAGTAGCCCAGGCGCGCGTGGGTGTGGCGGTCGTCGAAGGTGTAGCCGGCGTGCCTGTCCGCGACCAGGGAGAAGGCGATTTCCCAGCCGTTGTAGGACAGCTGATTGGCGGCGTCATCGGTCAGGGTCCAGGTGTCCCACACCCACACGTCGTCGTTGGTGGTCGGGAAGCCCTCGGAGATCTCGGGCATGGTGTACTGCTCGGGCAGGGAGGAGCTGCCCGAGGGCGCGTTCGGGTCGGAGACGCGCTGGATCTGCCTGGCGTCGGCGCGCGTCCACGTGGAGGTGAAGTCGCTGTCGACGGGGTAGGCCTGCTGGGTATGGTCGGTGGCGTTGGGCCAGCCCGGGTTATCCGCCTGGAAGCCGGCCGCGTCGGCCGCCTGGTCGTCGGGGGGATCGGCAGGGTCGGCAGGGTCGATTGCGGGCGCCGCGACGGCGTCGGGCGCCTGGCCGGCCGGATCGGGCTCGGCGGCGAGCGCGGTGCCGGCCCCGCCGAGGGCGAGCGCGAAGGCGAGGGCCGCGGCCAGTCGTCTGCGACGGGCGCGGAACAGTGGATGTGTCACGGTCGTCGTCACTTTCTGACGTGGGAATCATTGGGAACTCAAGCGGACGCCGTGAGCCGATGTGATTGGCCTCCCACACTCCACGGTAGGCGCTCGTCGCGCGCGGCGCCCACCGGCGAGCGCAGCAGGATCCCGTCGATGACGATGCGAACCGGGTTTCGAGGGTCTCGGAACCCGGCCGTTGCGGGCGAAGACGAGCACGCCGCGCTACACATGAGAGAATCGTCACATGACTGTGATCTGACAAACCTATATGGTGGAGGCGTTGCTCTCCGTGAGCTGTGAGGCCTCCCACCTTCCATCGGTTCAGACGGCCGACCTGACCGGGCCGGCCCGATCCCCAACGGAGATCCACGTGAGCATCCATTCCTGGCAACGACGACACACAGTCCCCATCGCTGTCCTCGGCGCCGCTCTCGCGCTGGGCGCGGCGGGGCCCGCTCTGGCCTCGCCGGGGCAGGCCACCGACTCCCTGCGCAGCTCAACGCTGAGCGCGCAGTCGCTCGCCGAGACCATCGCGGGCCCGGCGGAGGTCACCAACGCGACTTTCACCGGCAACGACGTTCAGGCGGGGACCTTCTCGGGTCTGCCCGGCGACGGCAACGCCGTCACCGACGGCGTGGCGCTGACCAGCGGCTCGCTCATCGACGCCGACCCGCAGGCGGACTCGGACGTCGACTTCACGCGCTCGTCGGTCCTGGGGCCCAATCACGACCTGACCACCACCGGCGACCTGGGCGGGGCCGGCGACGAGGCGCTCGACTCCCTGTCCGGCGCGGACACCTACGACGCCGCGAGGCTCGAGTTCGACGTGACCGCGACCGCCTCCACCTTCGTGATGTTCTACGGCTTCGGGTCGGAGGAGTACGCCGGAGGCGCCAGCTCCGCGCCCGATGCCTGGCAGTCCCGGGGGTTCAAGGACGTCCTGAGCATCCAGGTCAACGGCACCGAGTGCGCCACCGTCCCGGACTCGGACGCGTCGGTCAACGCCGCGACCGTCAACGAGTCGAGCAACTCGCAGTTCTACACCTCCAACGTTTCGGGCCACGAGCCGGGGAGTATCGATGTCGAGTTCAACGGTTTCACTTCGGCGCTCGCCTGCCGGACGGCGGTGACGCCGGGGGAGCAGGTGCATGTGCGCATCGCGATCGCCGACACTCTCGACGGCCAGCTGGATTCCACCGTACTCATGCGCACCGGCGGGCTCGGCTTCACCGACGCTCCCCTCACCGACCCCTGCACGACGACGGGCGGAACCTGCGCGCTCCCGGCCGATCCCTCGGCGTCCGCGACGTCATCCGCCGGATCGTCCTCGGGAGCGACGACCTCGACCGACCCCGCCGAGGCGGCGCCGTCGAGCTCCTCGGACGTTATCACCGCCCCCGCTGCCACGGCGGCGGATGCCGTGGCGAGAGCGCCCGGGCGCCGTGGACTGGCCCGCACCGGCGCGCCGACCGCGGCCTGGGCCCTCGGCGCGCTGACTCTGGTCGGCGGCGGCCTGCTCCTCATGCGCCGCCGGCGGGAGGGGTGAGCGGGTGCTGCGCGGTGCGGGACGACTCGGAGGGACGGGTTGAGCGCGCATGGTTCAGCGGGCGAGGACCTGCGTCCCCGCTCTGCCCGCGACGATCTGCTCGGCCTGCCCGAGCGCGCCGATGACGGCCCGTCCGCCCGTGCGCTCCACGAAGCTCGCGCAGGCCTCGGCCTTGGGCCCCATCGAGCCCTCGGGCAGACCGAGTGAGCGCAGGGCGGCGGGGCTCGCCTCCTGAAGCAGCCGCGCCTGCGGGCTTCCGTAGTCCTCGACCACACCGGCGACGTCGGTGAGCACGATGAGCAGGTCGGCGCCGATCTGCTCGGCGAGGACCGCTGAGGCCAGGTCCTTGTCGACGACGGCCTCCACGCCCTCGTGCGTGCCGTCGGCCCACGAGCGCACGGCCACCCCTCCGCCGCCGGCGCACACGACGACGGCGCCCCGGCCGACCAGCGCGGATACGACATCGGCCTCGAGCACCCTCAGCGGCCTGGGAGAGGGAACGACCCTTCGCCAGTGCTCGCCGTCGCGGGCCATGACCCACCCGCGCTCATGGGCCAGGCGGCGAGACTCCTCCTCGCCGAGCACCGCCCCGACGAATTTGGTCGGGCGGCTCATGGCCGGGTCGTCGGGGTCGACGAGCGTGCGCGTCAGGACGCCGGCCACGGGCCTGCCGGGGAGGGCGTCCCCGAGCGCCTGGGTGATCCACAGGCCGATCATGCCCTGGGTCTGGGCGACCAGAGTGTCGAGCGGATAGACGTTGGCGGGCAGGTCCGAGTCGGCCGTCGCCGCGGCCAGCAGGCCCACCTGGGGGCCGTTGCCGTGGGTGATCACGAGCTCGTGCTGGGCGGCGAGGGGCTTGAGGGCGGCCACGGCGAGGCGGACCTTGGCGACCTGGATCGACGTGTCCGGGGTGGCCCCGCGGGGCAGGAGGGCGTTACCGCCGAGAGCGAGGACGATGCGCACTGGGTTCTTGGGCTTTCTGGGGATCGTGGGGGTCGAGCGACGGCGGGCGCCCGGGCCGGCCGGGGCTGACGACCCCGGAGCCGCATACGGTAGTCAGAAGGCGTATTCGATGACCAGCGGGGCGTGGTCCGACCACCGCTCGTCGTAGGAGGCGGCGCGGTCCACGACGGCTGAGAGCGCGCGAGCGGCCAGGCGCGGCGTGGCCACCTGGTAGTCCAGGCGCCAGCCCGCATCGTTGTCGAAGGCCTTGCCCCGCTGGGACCACCACGTGTAGGGCCCCTGCTCGTCGGGGGCCAGGGAGCGCGCCACGTCGACCCAGCCGGCGGAGAACCAGTTCTCCAGGTGGGCGATCTCCTCGTCCAGCACACCGGCGACCCTGTTGTGGTTCGGCTTCCAGTTCTTGATGTCCCGCTCGGAGCGGACCACGTTGAGATCCCCGGCCATGACCGTCTGCGGGCCCCCCGACTCGCTGGACTCCAGCAGCTCCGTCATACGGGCGTCCACCAGTGCCAGGTGGGCGTACTTCTGATCCATCTTCTCAGTGCCCAGCTGACCGGAGTGCAGGTAGGCCGATACGACGGTGAGCGTGTGGCGACCCACGCCGTCGGATCCCGGCGTGCCCTCCACACCCAGGTCCACCTCCAGCCACCGACCCGAGTCGACGTCGGGCTCGACGGTGTCCGAGGCCGCGACGCCGCGCCGCACCTCACCGATGGTCACGGGACCGTCCTCGCGCACCGCGACCGCGACCCCGGCGCGCCCCTTGATACGGCACGGCCATGTCCTCGTGCTGTACCCGGGCAGGAGCCCGGCGGCGGCGTCCTCGTCCGCGCGGACCTCCTGGAGCAGCAGGACGTCGGGTGCGCTGGCCTCGAGCCAGCCCGACATGCCCTTGCGGGCCGCTGCCCGGATGCCGTTGACGTTGACGGTGGCGATACGCATGCCCCCAGGGTACGGCCTGTCACAATACGATTATGAGCAGGACACCCGCTTCCAATCCACCGGATCCGCACCCGGGCCGGCTGCGGACCGTCCACGTCGTCGTCTCGGGCACCGTCCAGGGGGTGGGGTTCCGCTGGGCGTGCATCCAGGTGGCGGAGGATCTCGGGCTCGTCGGACGGGTGCGCAATCGTTCCGACGGCGACGTCGAGGTGACGGCCCAGGGCGAGCCGGACGACGTCTCCAGGCTCATCGCCTGGCTTCATCGCGGCCCCCGCTGGTCGCAGGTCATGGACGTCGCCGTCACCGACCTGCGGCCCGGATCTGTGCGAGCCCGCTCCTTCGACGTGGACTACTGACGCCGGCCGGGGCTCAGACGTCCGGCCGGCGCGGAGGGCACCGCGTCCAGGAAGGCGGGGGCGGCGAAGCCGCGGCCGGCGTAGGCGTCGAGGACGGTGCGGGCGACGGCGTCGACGGCGCCGTCGTCCACCAGCGCGATCGCGGATCCGCCGAAACCGCCGCCGGTCATGCGGGCCCCGTGGGCGCCGGCGGCGCGGGCGGCGTCCACGGCGACGTCGAGCTCGGGGCAGGTGCATTCGTAGTCCTCGCGCAGCGAGTCGTGACTGGCGTTCATCAGGGCCCCGACGCGGGCCAGCTTCTCGCCGGTCAGCCGACGCCCGTCGCCCAGCAGGGCGGCGAGGTCGCGCGTCCGCTCGATCTCGGTCACGACATGGCGGGTGCGCCTGACCAGCGCGTCGGCGTCCGCTCCGCCCGAGGCGGCCACCCGGGCCAGGGCGGCGTCCAGCTCGGCGGGGGCGATGTCGGCCAGCAGCTCAACGCCGAGGAGACGGGCGGAACGCTCGCACGCGGTGCGCCGGGCGCCGTACTGCCCGTCCACCAGGGAGTGCCTGGCCCGGGTGTCGATGACCAGCAGCCTCAGGCCGTGGGCGGCGAGGTCGAAGGGAACATGCTCAACCTCGCCGGTGCGGCAGTCCAATGCCAGGGCGTGACCGGCCCGGCAGCGCAGGGAGGCGGACTGGTCCATGCCGCCGGTGGGGGCGCCCGCCATCTCGTTCTCCGCGCGCACGCAGGCGGTCACCAGGCGGGCGCGACCGGCGTCATCCGGGTCGTCGGCCCCTCCCGCCAGGCCGAGGCCGTCGACCTCGTCGAGCGCCACCGCGGTGGCGCTCTCCAGGGCCGCGGAGGAGGACAGGCCGCCTCCCAGCGGCACGCAGGAGGACAGGGCGGCGTCGAAGCCCGTCAGCGGGCCGAGCCCCTCACGCTCCAGGGCCCAGGCCACGCCGGCGATGTAGGCGTTCCAGTGCCGCACCTCGCCGGGTGTGCCCTTGGGGCCGATGGCGTCCAGATCGAGGACATCGATCGCCTCCCTCGTCTGGGACGAGACGAGGCGGATCGTCCGGTCCTCGCGACGGCGCAGGGCCAGATGGGCCCGATGGGGCAGGGCGATCGGCAGGGCCGGCCCGCCGTTGTAGTCGGTGTGCTCCCCGATGACGTTGACGCGTCCGGGTGCGTACCACACGCCGTCGGGCTCGCCGCCGAAAGCCTCGGTGAACATGCCGGCGGCGGCTGCGGCGCCCTCGCGGGCGCTCAGGGCCGGGGAGAAAACGGGGTCGGCGCCGGCGACGGCTGGGATCGGCTGGTCGGTCATCGAATGCTCCTGAATGTGGTAGACGGTGGCGGAGGCGGTGGGCGCGCCGGCAATTCTTCCAGAATCCGCCCGATGGCAGGTCTCGGGCGTGCGGGTCGGTGCCCTGTGAGGAGAAGACGGACGGGCGCCGGCGCGGGACCGCGCCGGCGCGCGGTGCTGTAGTGTCACATCCAACGCCCCGCACCCTGACCGACGGAGGACCCGGAGACATGGACGTACCCGTGCCCGCCCCCTCCCAGTGCGTCGTGGGGCTCACCATCCCCCTGCCCGAGCCCTGGGCGACCCAGGTCCGCCTCGTGCGCGCCGGCGTCGGGGACCCCCTGGCCCGCGTGGTTCCGCCGCACGTCACCCTCCTGCCGCCCACCGCCGTGGAGCGGGAGGGGATGCCCGCCATCGCGGAGCACGTCGAACGGGTCGCGGCCGCCACGGCGCCCTTCGTGCTGCGCGCCCGTGGAGTGGGCACCTTCCGCCCCGTCAGCCCCGTCGTCTACGTCGCCCTCACCGCCGGCGCCCCCCAGTGCGACGCCCTCCAGCGCGTCCTGCGCGTGCGCGGCGGGCCCCTGTCCACGGTCCTGCGGTTCCCCTTCCACCCGCACATCACTCTCGCTCACGAGGTCGACGACGCCGCCCTCGACATGGCGGCCCGCGAGGGAGCCGACATCGATGCGAGCTTCGTGGTCGAGCGGATCCACCTGCACCGTCTGGCGGAGGACGGCACCTGGCAGTTGCTGGCCGCGCCAGCGCTGGTCGGCGCCGGCGAGCCCCCGGCTCCGGGCATCGACCCCGAGCCGCGCGGCGCCGACGTCGTCGGGCCGTGAACCCGTTAGCCTGTACGCTGTGATCGACAACGCGCCCCAGACCCTGACGCAGTCCCTGCCCCGGACCCCGCACGATCCGGCGGACGGGCCCGCCGACAGGCCGATACACGCCATCATTCCCGCCGGCGGCGCCGGCACCCGGCTGTGGCCGCTCTCGCGCCGGGGCCGTCCCAAATTCCTCCTCGACCTGACCGGCGCCGGCCGCACCCTCATCCAGGGCACGGCGGCGCGCCTGGCGCCCGTGGCCGCCACGACGACCGTCGTCACCGGCATCGCGCACGTGGCGGCCGTGGCCGATCAGCTGCCGGACCTGCCGCGCGAGAGCATCCTGGCCGAGCCCGCCCCCCGCGACTCCATGGCCGCCATCGCCCTGGCCGCCACCGTCATCGCCGCGCGCCACGGCCGCGACGCCGTCGTCGGCTCCTTCGCCGCCGACCAGACCATTGCCGACGAAGCCGCGTTCGCGGACGCCGTCCGCCAGGCTGCCGCACTAGCGCGCGCCGGCTGGGTCGTGACCATCGGCATCGAGGCGACCGGGCCGTCGACCGCCTTCGGCTACATCCACTCCGGCGGGGCCGTCGGCGTGGCCGGCGCCCCCGACGGGCGCCGCGTCCTCGGCTTCACCGAGAAGCCCGACGCCGCCACCGCGACCGCTTACCTCGCCGCCGGCGACTACCGTTGGAACGCCGGCATGTTCGTCACCCGCGCGGGGGTGCTGCTGGACCACCTCGCGGTCCGCAGGCCGGACCTGGCCGCGGGCATCGGCGCCATCGGGGCCGCCTGGAGCACACCCGCGCGCGAGGAGGTCCTCGCCTCCCTGTGGCCGGGCCTGGAGGCGATCTCCATCGACCGCGCGATCGCCGAGCCCGTGGCGGCGCAGGGGGGAGTGGCCGTGGTCCCGGCGGCCATGGGCTGGGACGACGTCGGCGGCTTCGACGCCCTGTCGGAGCTTGTGCCCGGGCGTACGCGGGGGAAGGCGGCCGGCGTGGCCGTGCTGGACGACTCGGCCGGAGCGGGCCCGGCGGCCGACGTCACGGCCGTGGACTCGCCCGGGGCGCTCGCGGCCTCGACCACCGGGCGCAAGGTCGTGCTGCTGGGCGTGCCCGGGGCGATCGTCGTCGACACGCCCGATGCCCTGCTCGTAACGGCCCCCGAGCGGGCGCAGGCGGTCAAGGGCGTCGTCGACGGGCTGAGAGCCGAGGGGCGCGACGACCTGCTGTGAGATCGGCGGGGCGGCCGCCGGGCGCGCCGCCCGCCATGATCGCGACACGGGCGCGCGTCGCCGGGCGCCTGCCTTCAACCGGGCGTCTCGCGTCTATCCTGGCTCCTGCCGATCCCAGCTCCATCGCCGGGCGGCGCTCCCGCCCGTCCCATATGGAGACCGTCGTGAAGAAGAAGACTTGTTCCGTGATGGCGCTCGGCCTGACCACCGCACTCGCTCTGGCCGCCTGCGGCTCGGCCACCACCACCGGCTCGCCCGTGGGCCCCTCGGATTTCAAGGCCTGCATGCTCTCCGATGAGGGCGGTTTCAGCGACCAGTCCTTCACCCAGTCCGCCAAGGACGGACTCGATAGGGCCGAATCCGAACTGGGCGTCAAGGCCATCGTCACGGAAACCGGATCGGAACCGGACTCGGGCTACGCATCCGCCATCGACTCCCTCCTTCGGCAAGGCTGCAGGATCGTGATCGGGGCCGGCGCCGCCCTGGCCGAAGATCTGACGGACGCCGCCGAGAATCACCCCGACATCGACTTCGCTCTCATCGACGCCGACTTCACCCGGGACGGGTTGAGTAACGCCAAGCCCCTCCTGTTCACCGTCGCCGAGGCCGCCTACCTCGCCGGCTACACCGCCGCCGGCACCACCACGACGGGCGCCGTGGGCACCTACGGGGGCCGGGCGACCCCCGCCGTCCAGGGCTTCATGGAGGGCTTCGCACAGGGCGTGGCCCGGTACAACGCCGACAGGGGCGGCAGGGCGAGCGCCACCGGCGGTGCGGACGGCGGGACCGGCGTCGAGCTCCTGGGCTGGGATCCGGCCGACCCCGAGAACGGTTCCTTCGTCGGCGACTTCTCCGACGTCGCCGGGAGCCGGCGGATCGCCGAGCAGCTCTTCGCCCAGGGAGCCGGCATCATCATGCCGGTGGCCGGGAACGCCGGTCGGGGCGCGCTCACCGCGGTCGCCTCCGCCGGCGGCGACCGCGGCATCGTGTGGGTGGACGCCGATGGCTACGAGTACACCGACGCCAGCCAGTACATGATGACCTCCGTGATCAAGGACATCGGCACCGCCGTCTACGACACTGTCAACGACGCGTCCAGCGGCGCCTTCTCCGCCGACCCGTCCATCGGCACCCTGGAGAACGGCGGGGTGTCCCTAGCACCCCTCCACGATTGGGATTCCAGGGTGCCCGCCGATGTCAAGGCGAGGGTTGAGGGGCTCAGGCAGCAGATCATCGACGGCTCGCTCGACGTGTCCACCAGGTACGACCCTTCGTGAAACGCGGGCGTCGCCGTGTCCGCCGGCGTCCCGGCCGCGGCGCTCGCGCCGCGGCGCGCCATCAGACGCCGAGCGCGCTGCGCAGATCGGCCTTGACGGCCTGCAGACGGTCACTCGCGGTGCGGCGGGCCAGCTCGACCGGGTCGTCGACCGCGACCGGCACGACGACCTCGTAGGAGCACGTCAGGCCCGCCCCGGTATCCCACGGGCGCACGACGACGCGGTCGTCGGACGCCGTCTTGATGATCAGGCCGTCGATCGGCGGGAGCCTGCCTCCGTTGCCGTCCGAAGCGCCGTCCATCAGATCGAAGGCGTCGACCACGGGCGCCCCCGCCAGCGCCGCCGGCACGCCGCCGGCGCGCAAGCGGTCCATCGTCTCCGAGACGAAGGACGGGTCCTCCGCCGGCACGCTCAGGCGGCTCGTGGCGTGCAGCCCGTGCTGGCGCGCCAGACGGTCGAGCAGATCCGCCAGCGAACGGCCCTGCTGCTTCAGGACGCTGGCCAGCAGCGCCAGGCGCACGCAGGCCGCGATGCCGTCCTTGTCGCGCACCGAGGCCGGATCCACGCAGTAGCCCAGCGCCTCCTCGTAGCCGAAGACGAGTCCCGGCACCCGGCTGACCCATTTCGAACCGGGCAGCGCGTTGCGGTGCCCCAGCCCGTGGGCCTGCGCGATCCTGCGCAGCAGACGGGAGGAGACGATCGAGTTGGCCAGGATGCCGGTGCCGGTGAAGGCGGCGAGCTCGGCGGCCTGCTCTCCCAGGAGGGCCCCGACCTCGTCGCCGGTCAACCGGCGCCATCCGCCGGCGGCGTGCTCGTCGGGGATCGCCGCGCAGCAGCGGTCGGCATCGGGATCGTTGGCCAGGACGAGGTCGGCGTCGACCTCACGGGCCAGCGCGAGGGACAGGTCGAGGGCCCCGGGCCCCTCCGGGTCGGGGGAGGCCACGGTGGGGAAGTCCGGATCCGGGTCGAACTGCTCGGGCACGACCACGACGTCGTCCAGACCCACCCGTCTCAGCGCATCGCGGCACACCCTCCCGCCCACGCCGTGCATGGCGGTCAGGACGATTCGCAGCGGCGCGGGGGCGTTCACGCGCGCCGACCGCGCCGCCCGCTCGGTGTACTCCTCGATCATCTCGGCGCCGATCGTCTCCCAGCCGCGGTCCGCCACCGGCACCCGGGCCAGCGGTCCGACCGCCGCGATCCGCTCGGCGATGGCGGCGTCGTAGGGCGGCACGATTCGCGCCCCCTGGCCCGGGCCCCTCACGGCGCGCCCGCCCAGATAGACCGTGCAGCCGTTGTCCTGCGGCGGGTTTCGGGAGGCGGTCACCATGACGGCGGCGTCGGCCCCCGTACGCCGCAGTGCGAAGGCGAGGGCCGGGGTGGGGCAGCAGGAGCCGAACAGAAGGGCGCGCCCACCCGCCCCGGTGACGACCCCGGCCGTATCGCGGGCGAAGACCTCGGAGCCGTGGCGGGCGTCGTAGCCGATGACGACGGTGAAACCCTCCCCGATCGTCTCGCGCAGCCAGGCGGCCAGGCCGGCGGCGGTGCGGATGACGACGACGCGGTTCATCCGATTGGGACCCGCTCCCAGCGGCCCGCGCAGACCGGCCGGTCCGAACCGCAGAGCGGTGCCGAAGGCGTCGGCGAGGGCGGCCGTGGCCTCGACGTCGCCCCGCTCGTGGGCGGCGAGCAGGCCGGTGGTCTCAGCGCGGGTGGCGGGGTCGGGATCCTCCTCGATCCAGGCGGTCACGGCGGCGACGTCGAGAGGGCTGACTGAGGTCATGCCCGTGACGGTACCGCGGCGGATGCGCCTCGAACCGGGACAATGACGGCGCTCACGGGTGGAACTTGACACAAAGGGGTCAGAGGGGAGCGGGAGCCCGGCGCCCTCGGCTCCGGATGAGCCGGGGGACGACGTCGGCCCGGCGGGCCCCGCCGTACCCTTGAGCCATGACCGATCGCGCAACCGATGCCTCCACTCAGCCGACTCAGCCGACCCGTTCGACCGGGCCCGGCGCCGGCATCGCCCTGCCCGACCTCGCCGGCGATCTCGGCCGGCTCACCCTCGGCCTCGTATCCATCCCGAGCGCGTCGGGGTCCGAGGGACCGCTGGCCGACGCCGTCCAGGCCGCGCTGGAGGAGCACCCCCACCTAGAGGTCCTGCGCCACGGCGACACGGTCGTCGCCCGCACCCACCTGGACCGCGACGAGCGGGTCATCGTCGCCGGGCACCTCGACACCGTGCCGGCCTCGCGCCGCACCGGCAACGTTCCGGGCCGCTTGGAGACCCGCGAGGGGCGGAGCGTGGTGTGGGGGCGCGGTAGCGTCGACATGAAGGGCGGTGTCGCCGTCGTCCTTCATCTCGCCGCGACCCTGGCCGCCCCGCGTCGCGACGTCACCTGGGTCCTCTACGACAATGAGGAGGTCGTCGGGGAGCGCAACGGACTCGGCCGGGCGCTCGCGGCCCACCCCGACTGGTTCGGCGCCGACCTGGCCGTCCTCGGCGAGCCCACCGGAGCCGGCATCGAGGGCGGGTGCAACGGTACCCTGCGGCTCATCCTCCATGTGCCCGGCCGGGCCGCCCACTCGGGGCGGGCCTGGCGCGGCGTCAACGCGATCCACGCCGCCTCCACCCTCGTCGAACGAGTCAAGACGGCCCCGCTGCGCACCGTCGAAGTCGAGGGCCTGGCCTACCGGGAGTCCTTCAGCGCGGTCCTCGTCGAAGGGGGCGCGACGACCAACACGGTGCCCGATCACTGCCGTCTGACGGTCAACTACCGCTTCGCCCCCGACCTGGCGGCTCAGGCGGCCCTGTCCCGCGCCAAGCGCATCCTGGCGGGCCTCGACGCCGACGGCGACGAGGCCGACCCGACCATTGACGCGGGCAGCGGGACGGTCGCGGTCGAGCTCGACGACCTGAGCCCGGCGGCACGGCCGGGGCTCGATTCCCCGATGGCGCGCGAGCTCATCAGCCTGGTGCGCGGGCGCGGGGGAGGGGTGGGTCCCAAGTACGGGTGGACCGACGTCGCCCGCTTCTGCGCGGCCGGCACGCCCGCCGTCAACCTCGGTCCGGGCGACCCGATGCAGTGCCACACCGACGACGAGCACTGCCCGGTGGCGCAGATCGAGGCCGTCGCGCACGTCCTGCGCGCCTGGCTGGCATGAGGTCGGCTCCCGCAGAAGATGCGGACACGTCCGCACCCGCGAACCGGTTGGTGCATCATGCCCGCCATGAGCAATAGACAGACCTACCGCAAGGGGCCCGTGCTGCTGCGCGGGACCCAGATCCCCGCGCAGACCACCGATGCGCGTCTGCTGGACCGTCGCGGGCGGACCGAGTGGTTGCACGCCGATCCGTGGCGCGTCCTGCGCATCCAGTCCGAGTTCGTCGAGGGCTTCGGGGCCCTGGCCGAGCTGGGGCCGGCCATCAGCGTCTTCGGGTCGGCGCGCGCCACGCCCGACGACCCCTTCTACACCATGGCCGAGCAGGTCGGCGCGGGGCTGGCGCGGCGCGGCTACGGCGTCATCACCGGCGGAGGGCCCGGCATGATGGAGGCCGCCAACAAGGGGGCGCATCGGTCCGGCGGCGTCTCGGTGGGCCTGGGCATCGAGCTCCCGCGCGAGCAGGAGATGAACGAGTACGTCGACCTGGGGATCAACTTCCGCTACTTCTTCGCTCGCAAGACGATGTTTCTGAAGTACTCGGACGGATTCGTCGTCATGCCCGGCGGCATGGGCACGCTCGACGAGCTCTTCGAGGCCGTCACTCTTGTCCAGACCGGTAAGGTCTCCTCCTTCCCGATCGCGCTAGTCGGTTCGGACTACTGGGGCGGTCTGACGCACTGGATCCGCGGCACACTCGCGCGGGCCGGCGCAATCTCTCCGCAGGACGTCGATCTTCTGCACGTTGTGGACTCGGCCGAAGAGGCCGTCGACTACGTCGTCGATGGCGCGCGCCGGCTGCGGGCCGGCGGGATGCCGGTCCACCCATCGTGGACTTAACCACGTTTCCCTGAGAATCGGTGTCGTTGTGCCGTAGAATGATGTGGGCAGTGCGGTGATGAATCCGCGCTGGAGCATTGAAAGGGGAGCTCATGGCTGCCATGAAGCCCAGGACCGGCGACGGGCCTCTCGAGGTTGTCAAGGAAGGTCGTTCGATCATCATGCGTGTTCCGCTGGAGGGCGGCGGCCGTCTGGTCGTTGAGATCACGTCTGATGAGGTCAAGGAGCTCCAGGAGGCGCTGGCCTCTGTGAAGTACTGACGACGCGCCGTTGCTGATCGGGATCGGCCGGGGCGGACGATGACGGCGTCCGCCCCGGCCGATGTATGTCCAGCAGCCCCGTGAGATATTCGTGAGTTTTAGCGGTCTTTAGTTCTCATCGCTCGTCGTCAGTTCTCATCGCTCGTCGTCGCGCTCATGAGCCGAGAGTCCTGCGCGTTTCGCGGCTCAGGCCCGGCGGACGGCGACCAGCAGCCCGTCGCCCACCGGCAGAAGAGAGGCGAGGACATCGTCGCGTCCGCGCAGGGATTTGCCGAGTTCCCGTGCTGCGACGGTGGCGGCGTCCCGGCGCGCGGGGTCGGCGACGTGATCGTTCCACAGCGCCCGTGTGGAGGCGAGAACGCCGCCCACGCGCAGCATGCGCAGCGCCGGCGCGGCCAGTTCGGCGGTCTCCTCCGGCTCGACGTCGAGGACGACCATGTCGTAGGAGCGGGCGGCCATGCGGGGCAGGACGTCGGATGCCCGCCCCTGAATGATCCGGGTGCGCGCCCCCGGGTAGCCGGAGGCATCGAAGGCCCTGCGCGCCTCGCGTTGGAGCTCGGGCTCGACGTCGATGGTCGTCAGCACGCCGTCCGGCCCCATTCCGCCCAGCAGCCACAGGCCGGAGACGCCGGTGCCGGTGCCGATCTCAGCCACTGACTTGGCGGCGACGGCGGCGGCGAGCATGCGCAGGGCCGCGCCCGTCCCCGGGGAGACCGGTGCGATACCGAGCTCGATGCCGCGCAACCTGGCCTCGGCGGTCTGCTCGTCCTCGTGAGGGAACTCCTCGGTGTAGGACCAGCTCAGGGTCTTGTCGGCACTCACCGTGTCCACCTTCCGTGCTGCGACCAGTGGCCGCGTAGTATCGCGTCCCGCCCGTGCGGATCCTCGGGCGGGACGGGCGCGGATGAATGCCATTATTGTTCCAGGTCGTGGACCCGTGACCGGTATCGCCCTTGGCGATGCGTACCCGGACGGGGTGGAACGGCGCACGTTTCCCGCCGCGTTCCTTCTCTCCCTATACTGGCTGCGTGCTAGGCATATCCGGACCCGAGTTCCTCGTCATCGTACTGGTGGCGGTAATCGTCATCGGGCCGCAGCGCCTGCCTGAGTACACCCGTAGACTGACGCAGGCCGTACGCCGCCTGAGGGTGTTCCTCGACGACACCAAGGAGCAGATCGCCGAGGAGGTCGGCCCCGAGCTGGCGGATCTGAACCTGTCCGACCTCGACCCGCGGAACTACGACCCGCGCAAGATCGTGCGCGACGCCCTGGGCGAGGATCTGGACGCCATCCGCAGGGATCTGGCCACCCCCTTCCAGTCGACCGTCAGGACGGCCAAGGATGCGACGGACGAGGCCGCGGGCACGTTCAACGCCCAGGCCCGATCCCGCTCGAAGAAGCTCACGCGAATGATCGATGACAAGGCGCACGAGGCTCACTCCGCCTCCGCTCCATCCGACGTCCCGGGCGAGGAGACCGGTGCGCCCGGGCCCGCCGGGCCCGCCCCGGTCGACGGTGCGCAGTCGACCGACGTCGGCCGGTCCGTCATTCCGGCCGACGGCGCGTCCTCGGAGCCGGCTCCGGTGCCTTCGAGCCTGACCGGGGACGAGCCCGCCGGCACGTCGGGTGGGCCCGGGGCGCCGGCGGGCCGTCCCATCTCCCCGCGCGAGATCGTGCGCGCCGCCAACGCCGCCGCCCGTACTCGCGCCGGGGCTGCGACCGCCGTGCTCGACGTGTGAGCCAGGGCCGCGGGACCGGGCCTCGGACCCGGGATCCGCCGGAGAATCAGGTCGCTACGCTCAGGCTCAGCTTCCTTCCGGCCAGCCCGCGGGAGCGGTGGGCGAGCCTGGCCGCCACCTCCACCAGCTCCTGAGCGGCCGGCGCGTCGGCCGTGGGACCGCCGTGGCGGGCCACCGTGGCCGGTGAGCCGTCATCGGACCCCTCCCGCAGCCGGATGTCCAACGGCAGCCTGGCCAGGAGAGGCACCTCGTAGCCCAGGGTGCGCGTCAGCGAGTCGCTGACCGTCTGCCCGCCGCCGGAGCCGAAGATCTCCAGGCGCGAACCGTCGGGCTGCGGCATCCAGGACATGTTCTCGATAACGCCGACGACCTTCTGCTTGGTCTGGGCGGCGATGAGGCCGGTGCGCTCAGCGACCTCGGCGGCCGCCGTCTGCGGGGTGGTCACCACAAGGATCTCAGCCTCCGGCAGGAGCTGGGCCACCGAGATGGTGACGTCGCCGGTACCGGGCGGCAGGTCGAGCAGCAGGACGTCCAGATCGCCCCAGAAGACGTCGGTCAGGAATTGCTGGACGGCCCGGTGCAGCATGGGCCCGCGCCACACGACCGGCTGCCCGTCCTCGACGAACATGCCGATCGAGATGACCTTCACCCCGTACGCCACCGGCGGGACGATCATGCCGTCCAGCTGGGTGGGTATCTGCTCGACGCCGAGCATGCGGGGGATGGAGAAGCCGTAGATGTCGGCGTCGACGACGCCCACGGCCAGCCCCCGGGCGGCCAGGGCCGCCGCCAGGTTCGCCGTGACCGAGGACTTGCCGACGCCGCCCTTGCCGGACGTCACCGCGTACACGCGCGTGAGGCTGCCCGGCTGAGTGAAGGGGATGGTCGGTTCGGCTGCGCCCCCGCGCAGACGGGCGCGCAGCTCGGCGCGCTGCTCGTCGGTCATAACGCCCAGATGCACCTGCACGTCGCTGACGCCCTCCAGGCCGCCGACCTCCTTACGGGTGTCCGCGGTGATCGTGTCCTTGAGCGGACATCCGGCCACCGTGAGCAGGACGGCGACGGTCACAACGCCGGCCGGGCTGATCTCAACCGATTCGACCATGCCGAGATCTGTGATCGGGCGGCGGAGCTCGGGGTCGATGACCCGACTCAGGGCCTGACGAACTGCGTCTTCGGTGGGTGCGGACATGGCTCCATCCTATGAGTGGTCGGCGACCACCCGATCGTGGTGAGGAGCACGTCCGGGATCATGCCCGGCCGTCGAGCACGTCGACACGGCCCGCGTCGCCGTCGACGAGCAGCCGCGCCCCGTCGCGGATGGCGGCGGTAGCATCGTTCGTGCCGAGAACGGCGGGAATCCCGTGCTCGCGGGCGATGATCGCAGGGCCGGACAGGGGGCCGCCGGTGTCCGTGACGACGGCGCCGGCCGCCGTCAGCAGGTGCGTCCAGGCGGGGCCGGCGTACGGGCACACCAGGACTTCGCCGGGGCGCAGGCGCGGGAGGTCACCGGGGTCGAGGCCGACGCGCGCGGTTCCGGTTGCGGCTCCGCCGCCGCCCGGCAGCCCGCGCAGGCCGGCGGTTCCGAAGGGGGTGAGCAGGCCTCCCGCCCGTCTCCATTGCGCGAGGGCCCGGGGCTGGGCCCGTCGCCGGCGCCGGATCGTCTCGTGCAATCGCGGCCCGCGGGCGCCCTCGAGGGCGTCACAGACCTCCTCGTAGTAGAGCAGGCTCACGTCCTCGGCGGCGGTCAGGGTCCCGGCGGCCGCCAACCGGGAGGCGATCTCGTCCACCGCCCGACGGGCCGCCCGCCCGGGCCCGTCGAGGAGGCGGAGGGCCCCCTCCCGCTCCCGGCGGAGGACGTGCGGTTCGCCGGCGGCCCGCCGTGCCGGGCGCGGCGGGCCGTGCGGACGGGCGGCGAACCGGATGAGGGCGCCCGCCCGCGCGTACCTGGGGATCATGGTCAGGATCATGGGAAGCAGGCAATGGCGATAGCGCAGCTCCAGGATCCGGCCGGCCAGCTCGACGGCGTCGTCGACGACGGCCAGGGCCTCGGCGTCAGTCGCCTCCGCGAGGCGCTCGGCGCGAGTGCGCAGACGGTCGGTGCGCGCTCGGATGCGGGTCTCATCCCGCGCCCGGGCCTCGCAGTCCCGGGTCAGCACCGTCAGCACCCTCCGGGTCAGGCGGGCCAGGGCGAGCGGGGTGCCGGGTCCCGCTCGCAGCGGCGGCGGAGCGAAGGCCAGGATGCCGTCGTCATCGCCGGTCAGCAGGTCCTCGGCGCGTCCGCGGCCCAGGCCCGCCTCGTCGAGCAGCCCGAGCGCGGCACCGGCCAACCGCCGCATCATGACGAGGTTGAGCGGAACGGGGGAGGGCATGCGCGTCAGCAGATCGTGGCGCACGAGGCGGGCCAACGCCGCCAGCGGGCCCGCGGGCGGCGCTGACCCGGTGGACTCAGCGGAGCCGGAGGCCGGTTCGGGGCCGGCCCGCTGCGGCTGGTGCGCGACGGCCGTGATCGGGCCTGCGCGCAGCAGGTGGAGCCGGTCGCCGGCCAGGGCCCACTCGATGTCCTGGGGCGTGCCGTCGTGTCGTTCGGCCCTCCGACCGAGCCCGGCCAGCGCCCGCAGGGCGGGCGGGTCCAGGCAGGGGCGGACGCGATCGTCCGGCGGCACGGGGGAGGTCACCGCGCCGTCCGCCCCGAGGTCCACCCGGATCCGCTTGGCTCCGATGGTGCGCTCGAGCACCCGTCCGTCCCGGCTCAGCTGGAAGACGTCAGGGGTGACGGCGCCGGGGGCCACGGATTCGCTCAGTCCGTAGGAGGCGGTCACGACGATGTCGTCCCCGCCCGAGAGGGGGTCGCGGGTGAAGAGCGCCCCGGCGACGTCGGCGTCCACCAGGGTCTGGACGACGACGCCGGCAGCCGGCTCGTCGGGCCCCCGCTCGGATCGTGCTCGACCGGCCCCGTCCTGGGCGGGGGTCGCCGTCCGCCCGTCCCACAGGGAGGCCCAGCAGCGCCTGATGGCGTCCAGAAGCCCCTTCTCCCCGACGGCCAGGAGAGCGGCGCTCCGTCGGCCGGCCGCGCGGGCGGGCGATGAATCCCCGGTGGCGGCCGACGCGCGCACGGCGACCGCCGGGCGCCCCAGCTCGGCCCAGGCGCGGGTGATCGCGTGGCGCACGTCCGGCGGTACGGGCGCGGTCAGGAGCGCCTCGTGCAGTAGCGCGGCGCGGGAGGCCCCTCGCGCCGCGCGCCCGGTGGGCAGGCTGATCCCGATCAGCGACAGCCGGTAGGCGCAGGTCGTGACGCAGAACCCCGCGGGGACGGGCAGTCCGTCGCGGGCGCGCCCTCCCAGGTCCAGCGCCTCCTCCCCGACCTCGGCGGGGTCGTCGGCCTCCGAGATGTCCAGGACCAGGCGTCCGGCGCCGCGCCCGATCGTCATCGGGGCTCTCCCTCCCCGGCTCGCGGCGGGCCGTCGGGGGCGGCCTCCTCCTCGCAGAACTCGTCGTGGATCTCGTGGCGGGTTCGGCGCTCCTCGGCGAGGATCTCCTCGAGCGCGTCCCGCAGCTCGCTGCGCACGAAGTCGCGGGTGGCCACGTCGTTGAGGGCCAGACGCAGGGAGGCGATCTCCCGGGTGAGGAACTCGGTGTCCTCCAGGTTGCGCTGGGCGCGCTGGCGGTCCTGCTCGGCGGTGACGCGGTCGCGGTCGTCCTGCCGGTTCTGGGCCAGCATGATGAGGGGGGCCGAGTAGGAGGCCTGGGTGGAGAAGGCCAGGTTGAGCAGGATGAAGGGGTAGGGGTCCCAGGCGCTCTGCATCCTGGCCAGCAGGAGGTTGGCCACGATCCACGCGCCGACGAACACCGTCATGTACAGGACGAACCTGGGCGATCCCATGAATCGGGCCGTGGCCTCGGCGAAGCGGCCGAAGCCGTCGGATCGCGAGGTGCGCGATCCCAGACGGAGGCGGCGGACCCCGCCGGTGGACAGCGGCTGGTCGAGCTGGTCAGGCATTGGCGCTCCTCTCGATCATCTCGTCTGTGACGGCGTCGTCGGCCTCGCGCCAGTCGTCGGGCATGAGGTGGTCCAGGACGTCGTCGACGGACACGGCGCCCAGCAGCCGTCCGGCCTCGTCCAAGACGGGCAGGGCCGTCAGGTTGTAGGTGGCCAGCAGGCGCGTGACCGTTCCGATCGAGTCGTCGGCGTGGACCTGGTCGAGGTCCTTGTCCAGGATCGAGCCGAGCAGGCGCTGGGGCCGCTCGCGCAGAGCCCGCTGGAAGTGGACCATCCCCACGAAGCGTCCCGTCGGCGATTCCAGCGGGGGGCGGCACACGAAGGCGATCGCCGCCAGGGCGGGCGGGACCTCGGCCTTGCGGGCCTGGGCGAGGAAGGTCGCCACGTTGGCCTCGGGCGGCAGGATGATCGGCTCGGTCGTCATCAGGCCGCCGGCGGTGTAGTCGTCGTAGCGCATGAGGCGGCGCACGTCCTCGGCCTCCTCGGGCTGCATGAGTCCGAGCAGCTCGGTGGCCTTGGGCAGAGGCAATTCGGAGACCAGGTCGGCGGCGTCATCGGGCTGCATGGCGTCCAGGACGTCGGCGGCGCGGGCGGCGTCCAGCCCCGACAGCAGGGCGACGGCGTCGTCCGCGGGCAGTTCCTCGGCGGCGTCGGCCAGACGCTCGTCGGACAGCTCGGCGGCGACCTCGATCTGACGGGGCAGGGGCAGGTCGGAGAGCACGTCCGCCAGATCGGCGGGCTTGAGGTCCTCCATAGTGGCCAGCAGGGCCGTCGCTCCCTGCTGGTCGGCGCTGCCCGCCAGACCGGCGACCTCCTGGGGGCGCACCGTCAGGCTCTCGCCGCGGCGCAGGCCCAGCGGACCCGAGGCGCCGCGCTGGACGAACAGCCGAGTCACCTTCCAGTCCATGCCGCGGTCCCGCTCGATGGCGACGTCGCGGATCGTCACGCGCCCGGTGCCGTCGCGCATGGTGACCACCCGGTCGAGCAGTTCGCCGACGACGAGGGTTTCGACGTGACGCTGCTCGAAGCGGCGGATGTTGACCACCCCCGTCGTGATGACCGCCCCCGGCTCGATGGCGGTCACCCGTGATAGCGGAAGGAACACGCGTCGCCGCCCGGGCACCTCGACGACCAGGCCCACCGCTCGTGGTTCCCCGCGCAGCTGGATGAGGACGACGACGTCGTGGACCTTGCCGACCGCGTCTCCGAGGGGATCGAAGATGGTCGTGCCCACGAGCCGGGCGATGAAGACCCTCGGGGTTGTGCGCGTCCTGGTGTTCTCCACGAGCACACCTTATGCGCCATGGGCATGATGAGCCGGTAACGGGTCCCTGGGCGGGGCCGCGCCGTGGGACGATGGGATCATGACCCAGTTCTCCGCGCGACCCGCGCTCTCAGCCCGGGGCGGTCTCATGCCCCGAGGCGATGAGGTGGCCTCCTTCGCCAGCTACGCCGAGGCCCAGCACGCCGTCGATTCGCTGTCCGACGACGGCTTCCCGGTGCAGTACCTCGCCATCGTCGGTACGGACCTGCGGCAGGTCGAGCGCATCACCGGACGCATGAGCTGGGGGCGCGCGATGGCCTCGGGCGCCGGGTCGGGGCTGTGGATCGGCCTGTTCTTCGGCGCCATGATGGCTCTGATCGGGCCCAGCTCGACCGGCACGACGGGTCTGACGACGGCCGTGCTTCTGGGCGTCGTGTGGGGGATCGTGTTCCAGATGGGCGCCTACGCGCTCACCCGCGGTCGGAGGGACTTCACCTCGGTCAGCCAGGTCGTCGCCTCGCGCTACTCGATCATCGCCTCGTCGCGGGCCGTCGAGGCGGCGCGGGCGCTCGCCGATGTGCCCGGCAACCTCTCGCGGGGCGGTGCGGCGGCCCGTCGTGCGCACGAGCGTCGCTCGGCCCGGGAGCGCACGCGCGCCGGAGCGCCGACGGCGTTCGGCTCACGCCCCGACGAGCGCCCCCGTTACGGCGTCCGCGTGTCCGAGGTCACGCCCCCCTCCGACGACTCCGACTCCCCGGGCGATGGTGGCTCGCCGGACGACGGCGCCGGCGAGCCGGCCGAGCCGGCCGAGACGTCGGGCGGGCGCGAGGAGGTCGACCCCTATCTGCGGCCCCCCGGCGGCCCGGGAGCGGGCTCGCGGGACGGCTCCGGGGGCGGCGGAGCATGAGCGTGCCCGTCGGGCTGTCGAGCGCCTGCTTCATGCCCACCGGCGTCGAGACCGCCTTCGCACTGGCCGCCGAGCTCGGCTACGACGGCGTCGAGGTCATGGTGTGGTCCGAGCGCGCCAGCCGGGACCCGCGGACGCTGGCCGGGCTGGCCGAGCGCTACGACCAGCCGGTTCTGGCGGTGCACGCCCCCACCCTCCTGCTCACCCGGGGAGTCTTCGGCGCCGACCCGTGGAGCAAGGTCGACCGCTCCATCGAGCTCGCCCTCGCTCTGGGCGCGCCCAGCGTCGTCCTCCATCCGCCCTTCTTCTGGCAGACCCGCTACGCGCGCGGCTTCGTGGCCGGGGTGGCCCTGCGCGAGATGACCACCGGCATGCACCTGTGCGTGGAGAACATGTTCACCTGGCGGCCCCGCGATGCCCACTCCACCCGGGACTTCCAGGCCTACACGCCCACCTGGGACCCGGTCGGGCAGGGGTACCGCTCGGTCACCCTCGACATCTCCCACGCGGCGACCTCCGGCTCGGATGCCCTGGCCATGGCGCGCGCCCTGGGCCCGACCCTGCGTCACCTCCACCTGACCGACGGCGTGCCCGGGTTCCGCGACGATCACCTGCTGCCCGGCCAGGGCGATCAGGACTGCGCGGGTGTGCTGACCCACCTGGGCGGCACCGGTTTCGAAGGGCGCGGCGGCCAGGTCGTCGTCGAGGTCAAGACCGGCTCCATGACGGCCGTCGAGCGCCGTGAGGCCCTGGCCAGCGCCCTGGCCTTCGCGCGCGAGCATCTCGAGGGTCAGGGGCGCACCGAGAACGTTCACGTCCCCGCCCCCACGCGCAGGCGCTATCGCACGGGCTGAGGGCCGCGGTCGATTCTGCGGGGCGCACCGGGTCAGCAGATGCGCTCGTGCGCGCGGTGGGAGGCGGGCTCGAGCTGGAAGGTCGAGTGGCGCACGGGCACGGGGAAGTGCTCGGCCACGCACGCCTGGAGCCGATCGAGGATGCGGGCGGTGTGCCCGTCGAGCAGGCACTGATCGCGCACGACCACATGCGCGGTCAGGACCGGCAGCCCGGAGGAGACGGTCCAAGCGTGCAGGTCGTGGACGTCCTCGACGTGCTCGATGCCCAGGACGTGGCGGCGCACCTCGGCCAGATCGAGGGCCTCGGGGGTGAAGCCCATGAGGACGCGTCCTGCTGAGCGCAGCAGGCTCAGCGCCCGCGGGACGATGAGGATGACGATGAGCAGCGAGGCAACCGCGTCCGCGCGTGACCATCCCGTGAATGCGACGACGCCGGCGGCCACGATGACCCCCAGCGAGCCGAGGGCGTCGCCCACCACCTCCAGGAAGGCCGCCCGGGTGTTGAGGCTCTCCCCGCGCCCGCCGGCCAGGACGAGGATGGAGGCGACGTTGGAGATCAGGCCGATCACACCCATGACGAGCATGCCCTCGGCCTCGATCTCGCCGGGGGCCGTCAGGTCGATGACCGCGCGTACGCCGACGACGATCCCGACGACGGCGAGCATGCCGGCCTGGCCGGCGGCGCCGATGACCTCGGCGCGGCGCAGGCCCCAGGTCGAATGGTCCGTGGGCGGGTGCGCCGCCAGGTGAGCGGCCGTCAGGGCGATGATGAGGCCGGCCGTGTCGGTGAGCATGTGGCCCGCATCCGCGAGGAGGGCCAGGGAGCCGGTGAGCAGGCCGGTGACCGCTTCGGCGACGAGCACCGCGGCTGTCAGGGCGAGGGCGACCGCGAGACGCCCCCGGGAGGCGCCCGTCGTGCGATCGCGTCCCCCGTGATCGCCGTGCCCGGGGCCATCGCGGTCGTTACCGCGATCGGAGGACTGCGTGCCGGGGCCGGCGGCGCTCATGCCGGCTCCTCGTCGCCGTCGGCGGACTCCGCCGCCGAGCGGGCCAGCGTCCGGGCGGCGACCAGGACGGCGGTGAGCTCGTCGGGGTGCTCCAGGGTGCTTACGCGGGCGCGGCCGTGGATGTGGGTGGAGATGAGCCCGGCGCCGCGGAGGATCGCCAGGTGCTGGGAGACGGTCGACTGGGCCAGGCCGAGGTGCTCGGTGAGCTCGCTGACCCGGTGCTCGCCTCCGCGCAGGTGGGAGAGGATGGCCAGGCGTGTGGGGTCCGCCAGGACGGACAGGACCGCTGCCGGGGACGTCGCGTCGCGAACGGCCGAGGTATCGTCGATGATGTCGGTGGGGAACAGCCCATGAACCTTCGCCATGCGCCGATTATATCGGTATACGACGATGATGCAAGGGTGAGGTCGTGCCCGGGTTCGGCGCCTCCCCATGGGGCCGACGCCGGGACCGCGCCCCTCGCCCAGGGCTGCCGGGTCTGCCGGTCACTGGGCGATGAGCCCGCTCACCCAGGCCTCGACGTCGTCGGCCGTGCGCGGGATGGCGGCGGTCAGGTAGTCGATCCGGCCGTCCTCGCGCACCACGACGTCATCCTCGATCCGCACGCCCGTGCCGCGCAGCTCGGCGGGCACCCGCAGGTCGTCGGCGCGGAAGTACAGGCCGGGCTCGATCGTGAAGACCATGCCGGGGACGAGCTCCGCGTCCATGGACATCTCGCGGCGCGCCTGGGCGCAGTCGTGCACATCCAGTCCCAGGTGATGGCTCGTGCCGTGCACCATCCAGCGCCGGTGGTACTGGCCCTCGGGACCCAGCGAGTCCGCGGCCGTGACGCCCTCCGGCAGCAGCCCCCACTCCTGAAGCCTGGCCGCGATGACCTCCATGGCGGCGGTGTGGACGTCGCGGAAGCGGCAGCCGGGCTCGCCCGCCCGGGCGAAGGCGGCGTCGGCGGCCTCCAGCACCGCCTCGTAGACGCGGCGCTGGGCGGTGGTGAAGCGCCCGTCCACCGGGATCGTGCGGGTGACGTCGGCCGTGTACAGGGAGTCGACCTCCACGCCCGCATCCACCAGCACCAGTTGACCCGGCTCGACGGGACCGTCGTTGTTGATCCAGTGCAGCGTGTTGGCGTGATCCCCTGCCGCGGCGATCGTCTCGTAGCCCAGGCCGTTGCCCTCCTCGCGCGCCCTGGCCCCGAAGGCCCCCTCCAGAACCCGCTCCCCGCGCCAATGGCCCTTCGCACGGGGGATGGAGCGGATCAGGTTATCGAAACCGGCCTTGGTGGCGTCCACGGCCGCCTGGAGCTGGTCGACCTCCCAGGCGTCCTTGACCAGGCGCAGCTCGCTGGTGGCCTCCGCCAGCGCGTCGTCGACCTGTCGGGCGGCCTGGTCGGTCGCCAGTCCCGCGGCCCGACGCACCCGGTCCACCAGCGCAGTGACCGCGGCGTCGGCCTGGGCGACCACCCGCAGCCGGACCGCGTCGGCGCCCGCGTCCTTGGCCAGGGCGTCCCCGAGCGTGTCGATGTGGGCGCAGCGGATCCCGGTGGCCGCCTCGACCTCCTCGATGGAGGGGCGCACCCCCACCCACAGCTCGCCGTAGCGCGGGTCGGCGTAGAACTCCTCGCTCGTCCGGGGGGCCCGGGGGCGGAAGTAGAGCACCGCCTCGTGGGTGGGCTCGTCCGCCTCGACCCGCTGACCGGGTACGGTGAGCGGATCGAGGACGAGGACGGCGTCGGGCTCGAAGTCGGTTCCCGTACCCGCCAGATGGGCGAAGGCCGAATGGGGGCGGAAGCGGTAGTCGCAGTCGTTGTTGCGGGTCACCAGAGGTCCGGCGGGGATGACCAGGCGCTCGCCGGGGAAGAGAGCCCCCAGAGCGGCACGACGGGCCTGGGCCCATGGGGCGGCGTCGCTGCGTCGCGGCGGGTCGGAGGGGCGCGGGCCCCAGCCCGAGCCGATGAAGTCTCGGAAGGCCTCGTTGGTGGGCTGACGGGAGCGATTGTTGCCGCGCTGGGCCAGTGACTGAGTCGGGGGCTGGGCCGGTGACTGCGGGGCGGAGGGGGAGGAGTGGTTCATCTCGCTCATGACCTCATCCTCCCACCACGAGCGCGTCGAGCCGAACCGCGCCGGCGATCCGTCGCCCGTCCGGCCGGCGGAGTCGGGGCAGCTACCGGCCCAGCTGATGGCGGGCCCGGGACAGCACGCGGGTGGAGGCGACCGACGCCGCCAAGGGGTGGAGGTCGGACTCCCTCGCCCCGGAGGCGACCAGCCGGCAGACCTCGGCCAGCTCCCCGGCCAGAGCGGGGGAGCCGTCGTCCGGCACCGACAGATCCTCCTGCCCGTCCGGTCCCGTCAGCTTGATGGTGCGGGGCCACTGGCAGTCGTCGAAGGTCGCGACGGTGCGGTCCGAGGCGATGCAGCAGCCGATGCCGGCGGGCGAGGTCTTCGAGTGCAGGCACACGACCTCCAGGTCCGTGCGCGGCCCCGACTCCCGGGAGCGGGGACTGGCGCCCTGCTCGGGCCCGCCCCGGGCGCAGGCGCCTCCGAGCCGGTCGTAGCTGAGCACGACGACGCCGTGGGAGTCCGCGCCCGAGTCGAGCATTCTGCCCGTGGCGCTCACCCGGCTCGGCTCCCCGAACAGATGAATCGCCAGCGAGACCGGGTAGACGCCCAGGTCCATGAGGCTACCGCCCCCCAGCGCCGGGTCGAAGGCCGGCGGCAGCTCCCCGGCGCGCAGTCGATCCATGCGGCTGGAGTACTGCTCCTTGACCAGGGTCGCCCGGTGAGGGCCCGGCCCGTCGCCCAGCAGTGCGGGAAGGGTCCGACGGAGGGCCGCCGTCCCCGGGTCGAAGGCCGGAAGCCATCCCTCCATGAGGAAACGATCGTGGCGCCGTGCGGCCGCGACCATCGCCAGGGCCTGGGCGGGCTCGAGTGCGAAGGGCTTCTCCACCAGGACGTGGAATCCCGCCTCGAGGGCGGCGATGGCCTGGTCGGCGTGCAGCGCGTTCGGGGAGCCGATGTAGACGACGTCGAGAGGGGTCGGGCCGTCGGGGCGGCCGTGCGCGAGCATCTCCTCCAGCGTCGCGTAGGAGGCTCCGATGCCGTGCTCGGCGGCGAAGGCGGCCGCGTGCTCGGGGCGAGCGGATGCGACGGCCGCCACCCGGGCCTGAGGCAGGACGGCGACGGCGTCCATCACCCAGCGGGCGATGAAACCGGCGCCGACCAGACCGATCCTCACAGGCGGTGCGGACACGACGGCGGATGCGCTCATGCCCCCCATCCTCCCACATCCTCCCGCCCCGGCCCCGCGTCCTCCCGGCGCCGTCGGCCGCCCGACCGCCGGCTCCCGCCTGCGGCCCTACACTGACGGGCGTGCGAATCGACCCCCACGCCCACTCCTCCCGCTCGGACGGAACCGACGCCCCCGCCGCCCTCATGGTCGCCGCTGCGCGCGCGGGACTTGACGTCGTCGGTCTGACCGACCACGACACCATCGCGGGATGGGATGAGGCCGCCGACGCCGTCCCGGGCACCGGGGTGAGCCTGCTGCGCGGCGCGGAGATCTCCTGCGCCGCCGACGGTATCACCCTCCACCTGCTCGCCTACCTCTTCGATCCCGCCGACACCGCGCTCGCCGCGGCTCTCGCACGGGTCCGCGACAGCCGCGGCGAGCGCGCCCGGCGCATGGTCGAGCGCCTCGCGTCCGACTACCCGATCACCTGGCCCGACGTCGTCGAGCGGGCCGGCGACGCGGTCAGCGTCGGGCGGCCCCACATCGCCGACGCGCTCGTGGCCGCCGGCTCCTTCCCGCACCGGTCGGCCGCCTTCGCCGGACCGCTGGCCGCCGGCTCGCCCTACTACGTGCACCACTGGGCGCTGGATCCCGTCGAGGCCTGCGCACTCGTGCGCCGTGCCGGAGGAGTGCCGGTGGCGGCCCACCCCCGCGCGAGCCGACGGCAGAGGCGCCTCGTTCCCGACGCGACCTTCGCCGCCATGGCCGAGGCGGGCCTGGCCGCCCTCGAGGTCGACCACCGCGACCACGACGCCGCCGGGCGGGCGGCCGCCCGGGCCCTCGCCGCCGAGCTGGGGCTGGGAATGTCCGGGTCCTCCGACTACCACGGGGAGGGCAAGCCCAACCGCCTGGGCGAGAACCTCATGCCGCCCGACCTGCTCGCACGCATCGTCGACGAGGGCGCGCTCCCTGTCGTATCCGCCTGAGACCGCCGAGGGACCCGCTCATGATCGACGCAGTCTTCAGCCCCGCCCTGTTCGCCACGTCCTTCACGACGGTGCTCGTCATCCAGGATCCGCTCGGCGCCGTGCCGGTCTTCCTGTCGCTGACCAGCCGGCAGACCCCTGCCGAGCGCAGGCGCTCCGCGCGTCAGGCCACCCTGGTCTCCTTCTCGGTCATCCTGGCCTTCGCCATCTTCGGACGTTACATCCTGAAGTTCCTCGGAATCTCCGTGCCCGCCCTGCAGGTCTCGGGGGGCCTGCTTCTGCTGCTCGTGGCCCTCGAGCTGCTCACTGACAGGACCGACGAGAGTCCCGACCCGGAGGCGGTGAGGGCCAATGCGGCACTGGTTCCGCTGGGCACGCCCCTGCTGGCCGGACCCGGGGCCATCGTCGCGGCCATGGTGGCGGTCGAATCCGCCCCGAGCCCCGTCGCCGGGTGGATATCGGTGACCACGGCCATCATCGCCACGCACGCGGTCATCTGGGCCACGCTGCGCTTCTCCGTCGGCCTGCACCGCTTCCTCGGGGAGTCCGCCATCCGGGTCCTGACCCGGATCTTCGGCCTCCTGCTCGCGGCGATCGCGGTGCAGATGATCGCCGATGGCGTTCTGGCCTACATACGCCTCGGCTTGTGAGCGCGCTCGCGGCGGGTGCACCGCGGCCCCCGGCGTCCGGCCGGGTCAGTCCTCCGAGCGGGTGACGGGCTTGCCGCCGCGGGTGCGCTTGCGAGTGCGCCGCGGTTTGTCGCCGCTCGTCCCGGCGCCGCGCCCGCGGGACCCGCCGGCGGAGCGCGCTCCGCGGCCGCGCTCACGTTCGGAGCGCGCTCCACGTCCGCCGCGTCCACTGCGGCCGCCGCGGCCGCGCTCGCGCAGCCCCGTCTCGCCCAGATCCTCGATCTCCTCGGCATCCAGACCGGCGAGCACGCGTTTGCTGCGCGGCAGCGTTCCCGTCACCTCCCGGGGAATGCCCAGGTCGGTGTAGAGATGATCGCTGGTGTGGTAGGTCTCGACCGGTTCGGCCACCGGCAGTCCCAGGGCCCTGGCGATCAGACGCCACCGGGGGATGTCGTCCCAGTCGACGAAGGTAATCGCCGTGCCCGAATGGCCGGCGCGTCCGGTTCGCCCGATGCGGTGGACGTAGATCTTCTCGTCCTCGGGGCACTGGTAGTTGATGACGTGAGTGACGTCGTCGACGTCGATGCCGCGGGCCGCCACATCGGTGGCCACGAGCACATCGACTTTACCGTTGCGGAAGGCCCGCAGCGCCTGTTCGCGCGCGCCCTGGCCGAGGTCCCCGTGCAGGGCGGCCGTGGCGAAGCCGCGGGAGGCCAGGTCGTCGGCGACGCGAGCGCAGGTGCGTTTGGTGCGCGCGAAGATGATAGTCCGCCCGCGGTCGGCGGCCTGGAGGATGCGGGCGACGACCTCGACCTTGTTCAGGGCGTGGGTGCGGTAGACGACCTGCTGGGTCGTCTTGACCGTCATGGCCTCGTCGCCGGGGTCCTGGGCGCGGATATGCGTCGGCTTGGTCATGTACCGCCGGGCCAGGGCCACGACGGCGCCGGGCATGGTGGCGCTGAACAGCATCGTCTGGCGGTCCGAGCGCGTGCGCGCCAGGATCTTCTCCACGTCTGGTAGGAAGCCCAGGTCGAGCATCTCGTCGGCCTCGTCGAGGACGACCGTCGTCACGTGGGTCAGGTCCAGCACGCCGCGGTCCATGAGGTCGATGAGGCGCCCGGGCGTGCCGACGACGATCTCCGCCCCCTCGGCCAGGGCCTCGATCTGCGGCTCGTAGGCGCGTCCGCCGTAGACCTGCACGATGCGCACCGTGCGCCCGGCCGCGGCCACGGCCAGCTCTTCGGCCACCTGCTTGGCCAGCTCGCGCGTGGGCAGGACGATGAGCGCCTGCGGGGAGCCCGAGGCGGGGTCGGCGTCCCACCCGTCCTCGCCCGGGCCGAGGGTGTCCATGAGCAGGGGGATGGCGAAGCCGAGGGTCTTGCCGGTGCCGGTCTTGGCCTGGCCGATGATGTCCTGGCCGTCCAGGGCCACGGGGAGCGTGAGAGCCTGTATGGGGAAGGGGTGGATGATGCCCTTGGCGGTCAGGGCGTCGCAGATCTCCGGCTCGACGCCGAAGTCGGCGAATCTCTTGTGCGTCAGGTCGGTCTCATCCCCCTCGTCGGTAATGTCGGGGGTGGCCTCGTCCAGGGCGGGGGCGTGGGCGCCGGCGGTGCGGAGGATGCCGGAGGCGCGGTCGGCCTCGACGGCGGGCGCGGCGGGTGCCCCGGGCGCGGCCGGGGCGGTGGTGCTGTCGTCGGTCACGACGTTCCTTCCGGTGGGACCGTGCGTGCCGACCGTGCACGCTCACGGCCGGCCGGAGCCGCCGGGGCGTGCACGACATCGACGGGGCCGAACGTCGTCGGGCTCGGGCCCGGTGCGCAGGCGCGGCGCGGTCGCAGTGTGGCAGCCGATCGTGAATCGTGTCCCGCTCGGGCCGTCGGGGCCGCAGGACCGGGCTGCAGGACGACCGGGCAACCGTGGACGTCTCCAACAGTAGCGGGTCGGGCGGCCCGCGCCCCGGTCCCGCGGACGGTTGGCGGCGCCCCGTGGGCGAATTCACGCCCGGCCGGCGCCCCTGGATCCGCTCACCGCCCGCCGCCCCGCGGCGGCGGAGGGCGGCCCCTCGGCCTACCCTTGTGCACATGAGCACCCCCGGTCCGCCCGCCCCGCCCGCCCCGTCAGCGCCGGCCCCCTACGTGCGGGCGGTGATCGGCATCGTCGCCTTCTCGTGCACCGTCGCCTGCACGCGCTACGCCAAGGACGCCGACAAGGCCCCCTCCATGGGACCGCGGGTGGAGTTGCTGCGAATGAGCGCCGAGCGCGTCGCCGCGTTCGACGCCGTGAGCGCGCTCGCCCGCGGGGCCGGGGTGGACGCCGCCGCCGGCGCCGAGCGGTTCATCGGCTCCCTCGGGGACCTCGACCAGCGCCTGCGGCCACTGGATTGGGCGGAACGACTGATCAAGACCTATCTGACCTTCGGTCTGCTCCTGGACTTCTCCATGGCGCTGGTCGACGCTCTGGACGAGCCCCTGCGCGGATCGGTTCTGGAGGTGCTCGGGGCCGACCGCTTCGGCTCCATGGCGGCCGCCGCGCTGATCGACGACGTCGCCGCCGACCCTCAGCTCGCCGCCCGCCTGGGCCTGTGGGGACGGCGGGTCGTGGGGGAGGAGATCGGGACGCTCCAGCGCATGCTCTCGGCCTATCCCGAGCTCCTGGGTGGCGGCGCCGGTGCCGCCCAGCTGCACGAGGTCCTCTCGCAGGGGGCGACCAGCCGCATGCGCGGCCTGGGCCTGCGGGCTTGAGACGGCGCCGCCGGGTAGCGTTGGCACCCGTCGCCGCAGACGGACGGCGGCTTCCGCTCACCCGAGAGGAGGTGCGCGCATGCGTACCATGTTCGTCCTGCGCGGGGCGCCCGGCGCGGGCAAGACGACCCTGATCCGTCGGCATCGCCTGGGTGATCTCGCCATCGGCCTGGACGATTTCCGCCGCTTGTACTCCGCGCCCTTCACGGATCTGGACGGCATGCCCACCCTGTCGATGGCCTTCGGAGCGGAAAAGCAGGTCGTCGCGGCGTTCAAGGCCGCCGTGACCGCCCGGATCCGTCAGGGCGGCACTGTGCTGCTCGACTGCACCAACCCGTCGCGCAGGAGTTACCGCGAGTTCGCTTCCCTGGCACGGCGCTGCGGCTACGAGGTCTACGTCGTCGACGTCCAGGGGGAGCTGACCGACGACGAACTGATCGAGCGCAACGAGACCCGCCGCGGCGCACTCGACTACGTCGAGCCCGGGGTCGTGGTGGATATCGCCGCCAGGGTGCGGGCCGGGGCGGCCTCCGTCACCGAGCGCCTCGTCGACCTGGACGAGGTGCGACGGCTCAACACGATCATCGAGACCGACATCACCGGGCGCTACGAGCGCCTCGTCATCATCGGCGACGTGCACAGCTGCGCCGGAGCGCTGGCCGGGGCCAAGGAGCACTTCGGCGGCTGGGACCCCGCCTCCCTGTTCATCTTCGTCGGCGACCTGTTCGACCGCGGCCCCGACGCCGCCGGTGTCCTCGACCTCATCGTCGACGACGCGGGGCGGATCCCGGACAACATCGTCCTCGTCGAGGGCAACCACGACGAGCACCTGCGCATGCTGGTCGGCAACGTGCGCGGCGTCGGCTGGTCGCACACGCGCGAGTCCCGTCGCCAGATCCTGGCCTCGGGGCGGCGCGACGGCGACATCGAGGCGCTCCTGGCGCGCATGGTGCCGCTGGCCGCCCTGCGTCTGGCCGGCCGACACGTCCTGGTCACCCACGCCGGCCTGGACGCGGCCACCATCGACCGCGTCATCACCGAACGCGAGGACGGTCTGCTCTCCTGGGACCTCACGGAGATCCCCATGCTCCAGCTCCTGCTCGGCTCCTCCGAGCGCTCCACCACCTTCCGTGGGCGCTCCAGCTACGCGCGCGCCGTCGAGCCCCGGCTGTCCCACCCGCGGATCCTCCAGGTGCACGGGCACCGCAACGGCTCCCGCGGCGAGGACCCCGGCCCCGAGCGCGCCGCCGACCACGTGTACACCCTGGAGCACGGGGTGGAGCAGGGGGGTCACCTGGCCGTCCTGGAGATCGGCGCCGACGGCACCCGCACCCTCCACGCCTTCGGCGAGGACCACCCGATGGTCCTCGCCGCGGCCGACTCCTCCAGCCTGCTGGCGCGCATGAGCGCCCACCCCGAGGTCCGCGTGCGCGAGGTGGCGGACATGCCCGGCGTCCTCGCCTGCAACTTCTCCCGGCGCGCCTTCGCCAAGGGCCTGTGGGACCGGACCAGCCGCAGGGCCCGCGGCCTGTTCGTGCGCGCATCCGACTGCGAGGTCGTCGCCCGCGGCTATGACAAGTTCTTCAACGTCGGCCAGACGCCGGGCCCGGCCAGCCTCGAGGAGGTCGTGCGCGCCGGTGTCGGACGGCCCCTGACCGTGCGGCGCAAGTGGAACGGATACCTCGCCATCGTCTCGGTCATCGACGGGCGGCTGCGCGTCTTGTCCAAGTCCGGCGTCACGCCGTTCTCCGAGCACGCCTCCTCCCTCCTGGCCGCGCACCTGGGGGAGCGGGCCGGCGAGCTCGCCGAGATCATCTCGGGGGCGGGCGCGTCCCTGACCTTCGAGGTCATCAGCCGCCGCGACCCCCACATCATCGACGAGGGCGATGACAAGGTCATCCTCCTCGACGCCATCCGCAACCAGGAGGACATGGAGCTCCTCGACGACCTGCGTCTGCATCTGGCGGAGACGTTCGGCTTCGTCTCGCCCCGGGTCGAGGTCCTGGCGAGGGCCGCCGACGACTCCGCCCTGACGGCCCTGGCGGCGCGGATCCGGGCGGCCGAGGAGCGCAAGGAGGAGGGCTTCGTCATCACCTACGCGGGCGGTGCGATGGCCAAGTGCAAGTCGCAGTACTACGCCGATGTCAAGGCGTTCAGGGCTCAGTTGAGCCGCCGCGCGGACGGCCGCCCGATACGCGCGTCGGGGCCGGGAACGCGGCTCATGCGCGCCTTCCTCGACCGCGGCGATGCCGAGGACCTCCTCGAGCGCTTCACGCTCGATGGACTGCTCGGTCCGGTGATCGATGTGCCGGCGCTCGTCGCCGCCCTGTGACGCCTGATGCCGATGGACGGGCCGCCGCGTTCGGCGCCGTGAGCGCGCCCCCGGCTCGCGCGCCCGCCGGCTCGCGCCTCACACGCCGAAGCCGACGCGTCGCGTGGTGGTCTCGCCGACCTCAACGTAGGCGAGCGAGCCGGCCGGGACGAAGATCTTGCGGCCCTTGTCGTCGCTGAGCGTGACATCCGAGGTGGCCGCTCCGGCCAGCGCGGCCAGCACGTCGTCCTGCGAGGCGGAGGTGTCGAGGGTGAGCTCGCGGGTGGCGTGCTTGACGCCGATGGTGACCTGCATGATGGCTTGGCTCCTTCTGAATCCTGCCGGCGGTGGTTGATCAGTGGTTGATCGAGGGCCGGGCCGTTCCCGACGATGATCCTAGGGCGCCGCCGCCGCCCCGATCGCGGCCGAGGCGCTTGCGCGGCGCCGTTTCGCGCCGCGCGGACGGTGCCGGGCCGCGATCCGGTCATCGTCGGCGGCGCTTGTCGCACCCGCGTGGTGTCATGGGCCCATGCACGATGACGGCGCCCCGAATCGGGTCCAGCTCCTCCCCGCCCGGACGGCGGAGCCCCCGCCCGCGCCCGATGCCTCCGGTCGCGCCGTGCTCGACGCCGCCGCGGCGGGCGCGAACCTGGTGGTCCTCGGCGCCCCGGGCACCGGCAAGACCTCTCTGGCCCTGCACCTGCTCGTCGACGCCGTCGCCTCCGGCCGCGACGCCCTCCTGCTCGCCCCCACGCGCGCCCGCGCCGACATGCTGCGACGCCGCTCGGCCCGCCTGCTGGGCGAGGCGGGAGTCCGCGACGGCGCGGTACGGGTCCGCACCCCCGCGGGCTACGCCCTCACCGTCCTGCGCACCTCCCTGACCCGTCGCCCCGACCCGCTGCCCGCCCCGGTCCTGCTGGCCGGGGCGGAGGAGGATGCGGCGCTCGCGGCTCTCATCGTCCCCGAGCAGTGGCCGGGTCTGCCCGCCTCCGCCGTCGCCTCCCGGGCCTTCCGCACCGAGCTGCGCAACCTGCTGGCCCGCGCCGGCGAGCTCGGTCTGAGCGCCGATGACCTGGCCGAGCTGGGACGGGTCCTGTCCGTCCCCGTGTGGGGGCCGGCCTCGGCGCTGCTGCGCATCTGGGACGCCCAGGGGCGCCCGTCCGCCGAGCGCAGGTCCCAGACCCGCAGGATGGACGCGGCCCGGCTTCAGGACCGCGCCGTCGAGGCCCTCGGCTCGTGGGAGGCGGACCGGGTCGCCGAGCGGCGTCCGGTCCCCGATCTCGTCGTCGTCGACGACTACCAGGACTGCACAGCCGCCACTGCGCGTCTCCTGGCCGCCCTCGCGATGCCCGATGCCGACGGCCACCGCGCCCAGGCGGTCGTCCTGGGGGACCCGGATGTGGCCGTTGAGACCTTCCGCGGTGGGGCTCCCAGCCTCCTGGTCGAGGCCGAGGACCGCTCGGGACTGAACGCCTCCCGCCTCCTGCTGCGCACGGCTCACAGGGGCACCCGGGCGCTCGACGCCGTGTGGTGGGATCAGGCGGGCAGGCTTCCGGTGACCGGATCGGCCGCGCACCGCCGTCCCGTGCGGCCGGCGCCCTCCCGGGGCGCCCGGCCCCCCGGCGCCGGCGCACCCGGGCGCGCCCCGGGCGCCGGCGAGGAGGTCGCCGTGCGAGTGGCCTCCTCGCCCGCGCAGGAGGCGGCGCACGTCGCCCGGATGCTGCGGGGCGAGCACGTCCTGCACGGCACGGCGTGGGACCGCATGGCCGTCATCCTGAGATCGGCGGGCCGGATGCAGGCGGCCTGCCGGGAGCTGCGCCGGCGCGGCGTGCCGCTCGCCGGCACGAGCCCCGCCGTCCTCCTGCGCGCCGAACCCGCCTCCGGGGCTCTGCTGACCACCGCGCGGGCCGCCCTCGAGGGCCGTCTGGGGGAGGCCGATCGGCTTCCCGAACGTCCGAGCGCGATGGCCCTGCTCACCAGTCCGCTCATCGGCCTGTCGGCCCTCGACCTGCGCAGGCTGCGCAGGCGTCTGCGCGCCGATCGCCCCGCCGAGCGCGTCCCGGATGAGATTCTCCTGTCCGTTCTCGCCTCCCCGCAGGAGGCCGATGCCCTGACCGAGGAGCTGGATGAGGGGCCGCTGGCCGAGCAGGCCGGACTCCTGGCGCGAGCGGCGCGCGTCGTCGCGGCCCTGCGCGGCGTCGTCGGGCAGGCGCAGGCTCCCGCCGCGGGCCGCGACGATGCGGATGACGCTGCTGCGGGCGCCGGCGTCCGGGGGCCCGCCGGGCGCGCCCGCGTCGACGCCGAGCAGCTCCTGTGGGAGGCGTGGGAGGCCTCCGGCTGCGCCCGAAGGTGGCGGGACACCGCCCTGGGCGCCGCGGCCGGGGGGCGGGGGGCGCGCCCGGCCGCGGTCCTGGCCGAAGCCGCCGAGCACGACCTGGACGTCGTCACCGCCCTGTTCAAACGCGCTGAGGTGTGGGCCGAGCGGCACCCCGGCGAGGACGCCTCATCCTTCCTCGCCGAGCTGTTCGATGAGGCTCTGCCCTCCGACTCCGTCGCCCCGCAAGGAGTGCGCCCCGCCGGGGTCGCGGTGCTGACGCCCGCGGCCGCGGCCGGCGGCGAGTGGGACGTCGTCGCCGTCATGGGGGTGGGACGGGACGCGTGGCCGGACCTGCGTCTGCGCGACACGATCACCCGCACGGGCCTCCTCGTCGACGCCGTCACCGGGCGCCTGCCCGTCGACCCGTCCGCACGCGCGGCCGCCGCCGACCCGGTCGCCGCCCGCTCTCAGGTCCGCGCCGACGAGCGCCGCATGCTCCTGGCCGCCCTGACCCGCGCGAGGCGGCGGCTCCTCGTGACGGCCGTCGCCGACAGCGACAACGCCCCCTCCTCCTTCCTGGTCGAGATCGCCCGGGCCGCCCACGTGCCCGTCGAGGACGCCGACGGCGGCGTGCTCCTCGCCCCGGACACCGGAGATCTGACCCTGCGGGGGCTGGTCGGTGAGCTGCGCCGGGCCGCCGTCGCCGGCATGCTGACCGGGGCCGCGCCCGATGAGCGGCGGCGCGCCCGGGCCGCCGCTCGGCTCCTGGCCGAACTGGGCGGGCCGGGCGGCGGGGTGGCCGGGGCCCTGCCCGAGGATTGGGCCGGGGCGGCCGAGCCGACGTCGAGCGCCCCGCTCGTCGGCGGGAATGAGCCGGTGCGCATCAGCCCCTCTGACGTCGAGGCCATCACCGCCTGCCCGCTGCGCTGGTTCCTGATCCGCCACGGCGGGAATGCCGGCTTCTCCGAGGCGCAGAGCCTGGGCACGCTCATCCACACCCTCGCCGAGCAGGCCCAGCGGGAGGGATTGCGCGGTCAGGCCCTGCGGGCCCGCTTCGAGGAGCATCTGCCCGAACTGTCCTACCCCGATACCTGGCTGGGCGGGCTCGCCGCCGACCATGCCCGCGAGCTCGTTGGTCGGCTCGACTCCTACCTGTCGGGCGTGCCCGGACGTGTCGACGTCGAAAGGCGCCTCGATGTGCGTCTGGATCCGCCCGCCGCACCCTCCGGCGGGCCGGGCGCGGACGGAGCCGCCGCTCCCGAGAGCATCCCGGTGCGGCTGAGCGGGCGGATCGACCGCCTGGAGTACCTCGATGCGCCGCCCGCCGGCGGGCAGGAACCGCCCGATGACGCCCCCCTGCCCGACGGGTGCGGTCGGCGCGTGCGCCTGATCGACCTCAAGACCGGAGCCGGGAAGCCGACGAAGGAGGAGGCGGCCCGCAACCCGCAGCTGGCCGTCTATCGGCTCGCCCTGGAGAGCCGAGGCTACGTCGTCGAGGGCGGCGCCCTCGTCCTGCTGGGCGCTGCGCCGCTGCGGGACGGCTTGACCGTCCTGGCGCCCAAGGGCGCCGCGCTCGATCCCAGCCCGGATCCCGGGACCGGGGAGGACTGGGCGCGCGACCTGGTCGCCTTCGCCGCCGCCGATGCCCGCGGCGCCCGCCTGACCGCCCGCACCGGGCCGCACTGCGTCCGCTGCGCCGTCAAGGACTCCTGTCCGGCCGTGGCCGAGGGGAGGAGGACCGCACCGTGAGCAGCCGCGCGACTCCGATTGCCGGTGCGCCGACGCCTGAGGCGCTCGCCCGGGCCCTCGGCCTGCACCCGCCGACCCCCGAGCAGGCGCGCATTATCGCCCACCCGCTCTCCCCGCTCCTCGTCGTCGCCGGCGCCGGCAGCGGCAAGACCGCCACCATGAGCCAGCGCGTTGTCCACCTCGTCGCCCGGGGGGACGTCACCGCCGACCGGGTCCTCGGCCTGACCTTCACCCGCAGGGCCACGGCGGAGCTGGCCCAGCGCGTGACCGCCAGGCTCGGCCGCCTGGCCGCCTCCGGGCTCGCGCCGGCGCCGGAGGAGGCCCCCGAGCCGACCGTGTCCACCTACAACGCCTTCGCCGGCTCCCTCGTGCGCGATCACGGACTGCGCATCGGCGTCGACCCGGACTCGACCCTCATCACCGAGGCGCGCGCCTGGCAGATCGTCTCCGACATGCTCCAGGCCCGTACCGAGCCCCTCCCGGTCGACACCCTCTCCACCGCGGTGAGGACCGTTCTCGCCCTCGACTCCGCCCTGTCGGAGAACCTCCTCGATGTCGACCGGGCCGCCGAGGGTCTTGAGGAGCTGGCCGACCTGTTCGAGGGCCTCGCCGCCGTACGCGGACTCAAGACGTCCTTCGGCAGGCCCTCGACAATCGCTTCCCAGCGGTTGGGCATGCTCCAGGTCGTATCCGCCTACCGCGAGCACAAGCGTCGTCACGGCCTGCTGTCCTTCGGGGACCAGATCGCCCTGGCCTGCCGCATCGCCGAGGGCGTGCCCGAGGCCGCCGAGCAGGTGCGCGCCCAGTACTCGGCCGTCCTCCTCGACGAGTTCCAGGACACGTCGGTCGCCCAGGCGCGCCTGCTGTCCGCCCTCTTCGCGGGGGGCGGGGTCACCGCCGTGGGCGACCCGAATCAGGCGATCTACGGGTGGCGCGGGGCCAGCGCCGGCGCCCTCGACGAGTTCCACACTCGCTTCAACCCGGACGGCGCTGCCGCCGTGCGCTCGGGCGCGATCGAGGCCGACGACCCGGCGGGCACGCCCGTCCTGCCCCTGTCGACCGCCTGGCGCAACGACCGCGCCGTCCTGGCGGCCGCCAACGCCGTCTCCGAGCCGCTGCGCCGCCACCTCCCGCAGGCCGGGGACGCCCGGGTCGCGCACGTGCCCGTCGAGGAGCTGCGCGCCCGCCCCGCCTGCGCCGGTCTCGCCGAGGGGCGCGTCCTGGCCACCCGGGTGGCCGACCCGCTGGCGGAGGCGGAGGCGGTCGCCGACTTCATGGCGGAGCGCTGGAGTCCCACGGCCGAGCTGGCGGTTCTCGCCCGCGTCCGCTCCGCCTTCCCGGTCCTCGCCGAGGCGCTGGAGGCGCGCGGCATCCCCTGCGAGGTCGTCGGCCTGGGCGGGATGCTCACCGTGCCCGAGGTGGCCGACGTGCGCGCCCTGATCACCGTGGCCGCCGACCCCGAGCGCGGAGATCGGCTTATGCGACTGCTGACCGCCGCCCGCATCGGCGCCGCCGACCTACGGGCGCTGAGCTCGCTGGCCGCGGCGATCGTGCGGGGGTCGGCACCCGCTCCGGGAGCGGGCCGCAGCGCAGACGCGCAGGACGAGGAGGCCGCACCGCTGCTCGCCGAGGCGATCGAGGAGATCGCACGGCGTGCCGATGCCGCTCCCGGGGGAGTGAACGAGGTGACGATCCCGGGTCTGACATCGGCGGGAGTGCGCGCCGCCGACCGTGTGGCCCGGGCGGTGCGTCGGGTCCGCGCCGTCCTGGCGCTTCCGCTGGCGGAGGTTGTGATCGCCGCCGAGCAGGCCCTCGGGCTCGACATCGAACTGGCGGCGCGCGTTGGCGACAGGCTGGGGCGCCGCGCCCTCGACGCCTTCCGGGCCGCCGCCGAGCGCTACACCGCGGATATGGAGACCCCCGGCGTCGCCGACTTCCTCGGCTGGCTCGACGCCGCCGCCGAGCATGAGCGCGGCCTGGAGACGCCCGAGGTCGATCCGGAGCCCGGGGCCGTCCAGATCCTCACCATCCATGCCGCCAAGGGCCTGGAGTGGGATCACGTCGCCGTCGTCGGCATGGCCGAGGGGGTTTTCCCCGGCTACTCGGCCAGGCCGGTAGACGATCTATCCGTCAGGGACTGGTCGTGGTTGACCGGGCTCGACGAGCTGCCCCACCCGCTGCGCGCCGACGCCGGCACACTGCCGCCCTTCGAGCTCGGCGCACTCGAGCCCGCGGTCGTGGCCAAGGAGGAGGCGAAGGACCTGCTCGAGAGCTACCGGCTCGCCCTGGGCCGCCACACCCTGACCGAGGAGCGTCGTCTGGCCTACGTGGCGATCACGCGGGCCCGCCACGACCTCCTGCTGGCCGCCGGCCACTTCTCCGGTGGGGCGAGCCGTCCCCGCCCCGTCTCGCGCTTCCTGGCCGAGCTGCGCCGCCGCGGGCTCGTCGAGCCGTGGGGGGAGGGATTCACCGAGCTCGCCCCCGACGCCGTCAACCGGCTGGCGGATCGCACGGTGACGGCGCGGTGGCCGGAGGCGGCTGCGAACGATGACATGGCCCGGGCCCGCGCCGCCGCGGCGGACGCTGTTCGCGCAGCGGCGGCCGCGGGCCGGTCCGCCCGCGATGCCGACCCGCCCGGGGCGAGCGAGGACCCCGTCGTGCGCCGCTGGCGGGAGGAGGCCGTCCTGCTTCTGGCGGAGCGGACCCGGAGCAGCGAGACGCTGCCGGTCGTCCGGATGCCCTCCCACCTGCCGGCGACCAGGCTCGACGACCTGCGTGCGGATCCCGATGCCTTCGCCCTGGGCCTGCGCCGTCCGCTGCCGCCCCGGCCGCGCGAGGCCGGGCGGCTGGGGACCGTCTTCCACGAGGCGGTCGCTCAGCGGCTCGCGGAGCAGGGGCAGCTGCTCAGCCTCGCCCGGGCCGGGGTGCCGCTCACGCTGGGCGACGCCGATCGCCGGCGCCTGGAGCGGTGGCTGGAGGTGGTTGAGGGCCTGCCGCTCCTGGCCGGGTACGTCCTCCAGGACACGGAGACCGAGCTGGGGCTGACGCTGGGCGCCACGACCCTGCGCTGCCGACTCGATGCGGTGTTCCGAGGGTCCGACGGCACTTGGCTCATCGTCGACTGGAAGACGGGGAGACGGCCGGTGCCCGTCGACCAGCTGAGCGTCTACGTCCACGCCCTGGCCGCTTCCCGGGGCGTGGGAACGCAGTCGGTGCGGGCTGCCTACGTCTACGTCGATCTCCCCGACCACCCGGACGGGTTCGTCGACGAGCTGGGTGGTGCGGATCTGCTGACTCTGAGCGAGATCGAGGCCTCGCTGGCCGTGGGCGCCGATGCGGGGTCGGGCCCGTCCCCGCATCGGCTCGACCCTGACCGTGACTCTGAGTGACTCTGAGTGACTCTGACACAGTGACAACCAGGAGAATGGGATCATGTCCGACACTCAGCCCGACACCCGGCCCGGTGAGCGGCGCGGGCCCCGGTGGACCATCGGCCAGTTCTCCCGGATGACACGTCTGACCGCCAGGATGCTGCGGCACTACGACCGCCTCGGCCTCCTGCGCCCCGGCGAGGTCGATCCGCGCAGCGGCTACCGGTACTACTCCCGGGACGAACTCGAGCCGGCCGTGATGCTGCTGCGCCTGCGGGAGGCGGGTCTCGGCCTGGACGACATCGGCCGCGTCCTGCCCGCCCTTCTCGCCGAGGACGAGATGGTCTGGCGGCCCGTGCTCGAGCAGCACCTGAGCCGTCTGGGCGCCGAGGCGGAGGAGCTCGGGCGTCGACGCGAGCGCACGCTCGCACTGCTGGATCATCGAGGGGAGCAGACCATGAGCATTCGGTCCGTCCGCGCCACGATCGAGACGATCCCCGCCCACGTCATCGTCGCCCGCCGGGAGATCATCCCGACCTACGACGACGAGGGCGCCCTCTTCTCGGACTTCTTCCCGCAGGTCCGCGAGGTCCTCGAGGCGGGTGCCGCCCGCCTGACCGGGGCGCCCTGCGGCGCCACCTTCTTCGAGGAGGGGCACGTTGATCACGACGTCGATATCGAGGTCTGGGAGGTCATCGACGCCCCGGTCCGGGTCGGGTCGCCGCTGAGCTGCCGCACGGTGGGGGAGCGGACCGTCATCTCCACCGAGCACGCGGGTCCCTACGCGGGGATATCGGAGGCCTACACGCTGCTTGTGCGCGAGATCGGGGAGCGCGGCCTGACGATCGAGGGGCCCTCCTTCGAGCGCTACTTCGTCGGGCCGGTCCACAATCCCGACGCCGCCGCGTGGCGCACACAGATCTGCTTCCCGATCGCCTGCTGACCTTCCGCGGCGCTCCGTGCGCCTCCCCGCGGGTGTCCGGCGGGCCCGCTCAAGCCCCGTCGGGAGAGGAGACGCGGCCGGCGTCGTGGGCCGGGTGCAGGGGCGTGACCGACGCTGTCGCCGTGCCCGCGCCGCGAGGCGTCGGGCGACCGTCGCCGGGACCGTCGTCCGGGCCGTCTCCGCCGGCGCGCCGGGCATTCTCCCGGTTTCCGTCCTCGTTCTCACGTCCGTCGGCGTCCTCGTCCTCCTGGTCGTCGACGCGGGCCATGGCGACCTCGTGGGTGTCGGCGTCCGGCGCGCTCGTCGTCCGCTCCCCCGGCACGGGGGCCAGACGGGGCTCGTGCGGCTCGACGAGGGGCTCGTCGCCGACCTGGTCGGCGAGGTCGGCGAGCATCGCCACGGCGTCCTCGATGATCCTCTCCTTGTCGGCGCGCACGCCGTGCAGGAGCCAGCGGGCCAGACTCAGTTCGCTGACCAGCTCGGCGCGGTCCCTCAGATGCTTGTCGACGCCCTCGCTGCGCGCCAGGTCGTAGGCGGTCTCGATGGAGTCCAGGCAGTCGACCGGGACCGAGGCGTAGATCCATGCCATGTCCTCGGCGGGGTCGCCCACATGGGCCTGGCCGAGGCCGCGCATGGCGACGACCGCCCCGCCCGCCGTGAGCACGTTCTCCGCGTCCAGGTCCCCGTGCACCACCACCGGGCGGAACCGCCACAGGGCGGAGTCCTCCAGGGCGGTCTCCCACCGCGACAGCAGGGCCGGAGGCACCTTCCCCGTCGCCGCGGCGTCATCCATCAGGCTCAGCCAGCGGTCGCGGACCTCCTGGGAGTCGTAGACCGGCATGCCCGCCTCGGAGACCACGGAGGTGGGCAGCTCGTGCAGTTCGCCGAGCGCCCGGCCCATCCCCGCCGACAGGCCGGGGCCCGGGTGCAGGGCGGAGACGTCCATGGGGCGCCCCTCCAGGTGAGTGCGAATCTGGATGTGCGCTCCGTCGGTGCGCAGAGTGCCGGCCACGCGCGGCACGTCGAAGGTCAGGCGGCCGTCGTCGACGATCCGACCGATACGGCGCAGCACGTCCGCCTCGGCGTCCAGGCTCGCGCCGATCGCGTCGTCGTGGGCCTCGAGGACCTCCCAGTGACGGCCCCTGGTGTCGATGACGCCGACCGTGCGCAGACGGACGGACTCCTTCTGCGGCAGTGCCAGACGCGCCGGGTCCAGGCCGGGCACGGCGACACCGGCCAGGGCCGCCAGGGCCAGCGTCGAACGTTTATTCCTCCGCGCCCCGCCCGGGGCCGGGGCGGGCGCGGCACCGGGAGCATCCTCCGCGCTCGACGGTGCGGCGGGGTCGGATGGTCCGGTGGGCGGCTGCGACATGGTTCAACCGTAGGCGAGCGGCGGGTTGCCGGGGCGCTGGCGCGCCCGAATCGATGTGACTGAAGCCTCTTGAGAGGCTCGCAGGGGTCCGTATGCACATGGCCTGCATCGAGATCGGTAGAAAAATCTGTTGAGATCGGTAGAACTCAAGACTCACTTGTGGATTGTGGTGCGTTCGGCCGGGACGTCGGTTCGGAATCATCCACGGGGCGTGACGAGGGGCTGGCGCGAGAGAGAAGTCTGCTCTAGGCTCCGGAGCGTGACGCGGCCCACCCACGCGGGTGTCATCCGCGCGCCACACGACCCCGATTGCTTACCCGATCGTGCGACGGCCGCTCGGACGGCCGCCCCCGAGCATCCCCCCCCGCCCCACCCATCCCTGACCACTGCGAGGCCCACCATGGACGCAGCAGCGCTGCTGCACGATGAGATCCGTGAACTCGTCCGCCGTCGAGGCATCGACCCGCTCGCCGACGCCGCGGCGTTGGAGGGCCTCGTCGCCGAGGCCTCGGCCGACTACGTGACCCGCGCCGACGCCGGCCTCGTCCCGCCTCTGCACGACCCCGCCGACGCCCAGGCCCGCTCCGTCGACGCCCTGACGGGCCTCGGACCGCTCCAGCGCTACCTCGACGACGACTCGATCGAGGAGGTCTGGTGCAACGCGCCCGGGCGCGTCTTCGTGGCCCGCTCCGGCCGGCCTGAACTGACCACCACGATCCTGGAGGACGAGGAGCTGAGAGTCCTGGTCGAGCGCATGCTGCGGGTCTCGGGGCGCCGGCTGGATCTGTCGACCCCCTTCGTGGACGCCCAGCTGCCGGGGGGAGAGCGTCTTCACGTCGTCATCCCGCCGATCACCTCCCGCCACTGGGCTGTCAATATCCGCAAGCACTCCTCGCGGGCCTCGCGCACGGCGGATCTCGTTCGCCTGGGCTCCCTGACCCCCCGTGCGGCCGCCTTCCTCGACGCCTCCGTCCAGGCCGGCCTCAACATCATCGTCTCGGGCGCCACCCAGGCCGGCAAGACCACCATGGTCCGCGCGCTGGCCGGGGCCATTCCCGCCGGCCAGCGCGTGATCACGTGCGAGGAGGTCTTCGAGCTCTCCGTGCGCAACCGGGACTGCGTCGCCATGCAGACCCGGGCCGCGAACCTGGAGGGCGTGGGCGAGATCAGCCTGCGCCGTCTGGTCAAGGAGGCGCTGCGCATGCGTCCGGACCGCCTGCTCATCGGAGAGGTCCGCGAGGCCGAGGCCCTGGATCTGCTCATCGCCATGAATTCCGGGCTGCCGGCCATGAGCACGCTCCACGCGAACTCCGCGCGCGAGGCCGTGGTCAAGATCTGCACGCTCCCGCTGCTCGCGGGGGAGAACGTATCGGCCGCCTTCGTGGTGCCCACGGTCGCGGGCGCCGTGGATATCGTCGTCCATCTCGACCTCGACACCGGGGGCCGCCGCCGCGTGCGCGAGATCGCCGCCCTGTCCGGGCGGGTCGAGAACGGCGTCATCGAGCTGGCCGACGTCTTCCATCGCGACGCGCGGGGGCGCCTCGTGCGCGGTTCGGGCACCCCGCCGTCGCCGGACCGGTACGCGCGCGCTGGCCACGATCTGGCCGGGCTCCTCGCCCCGGAGGCCGTCGGGCGTCGCACCGAGGAGCGGATCTGATGGGCGCGATCGCCGGACTCATGGGAGGGATCGGCCTGGTCCTCGTGTGGCTCGCCCTGACCACCGAGCCGCCGCGGTGGCGCTCGGAGCGGCAGCGCCGCCTGGCCGACCTCCTGGTCCAGGCCGGGGCGGGACGCACCAGCCCCGCTCTGTTCGTCATGGGCAGTGCGGTGCTGGGCGCCGTCGTCGCCCTGGGATTCCTCGGCGCCTCGCGCGCCTGGCCCATCGCTGTGGCCTTCGGCACCATCGCCGCCGCCGCCCCCTACGTCGTGGTCTCCAACCGGGCCCGAACCCGGCGCACCCGCCTGCGGGAGGTGTGGCCGGAGGCGGTCGACACCCTCGTGTCGGGGGTGCGCGCGGGGATGAGCCTGCCCGAGGCCCTGGCCAATCTCGGCGAGCGCGGCCCCGAGGCCGTGCGCGAGCAGTTCCGCGCATTCGCCACCGATTACGCGGCGACGGCTCGTTTCACCGTGTGCCTGGACCGTCTCAAGGCGCGTTTCGCCGACCCGGTCGCCGATCGGATCGTGGAAGCCCTGCGTCTGGCCCACGAGGTCGGGGGCACCGAGCTGGGCACGCTGCTGCGCGCCCTATCGCGCATGCTGCGCGAGGACCTGCGCACTCGCGGCGAGCTCGAGGCCCGACAGTCCTGGACCGTCAATGGCGCGAAGGTGGCGGTGGCGGCCCCCTGGCTCGTCCTGGCGCTCCTGTCGACCCGTCCGCAGGCCGCCCGGGCCTACGCGACGCCGAGCGGTGCGCTCGTGCTGGTCGTCGGCGCCGTGGCCAGCGTTGCGGCCTACCGTCTCATGCTGCGGCTGGGCCGCCTGCCGGAGGAGGAGCGCGTCCTGCGATGAACAACGTCCCTCTGGGCGCCCTGGCCGGCCTCATGCTCGGGTGCGGAATGCTCCTGATCGTCTCGGCGCTGCGGCGGCGCCACCCCACGTTGGGCGAGCGGCTCGCCCCCTACGTCCACGAGCGTCCGGCGACCTCGGGGCTGCTGGGCGCCCGCGTGCCGGACGCCGACGGGCGCACGATCTCAGCTGTGCTCCTGTCGGCCGTCGGCTCGACCGGGCGCCTGTTCGAGGGTCTGGGATCCTCGGCCGAGTCGGTGCGGCGCAGGCTGCTGCGGGCGGGCGGTGCGCTGACCTACGAGGAGCTTCGCCTCCAGCAGCTCCTGTGGGCCGCGGGCGCTTTCGGGGCCACCGTCGGGGCCGGCCTGCTCATCTCGATGGTGCGCCATGTGAGCGCACCCCTGCTGATGGTCGCCGCACTGACGTCCCTGGTGGGCGGCGCGGCCTGCCGCGACTGGTGGCTCAGCCGTGAGGTCGAGCGCCGACGGCGGCGCATCGAGGCCCAGCTGCCCGACGTCGTCGAGCTGCTCGCCCTCGTCGTCGGGGCCGGGCAGGGGCCCGTGGCCGCGATCGAACGGGTCGTCGACCTCGGACGCGGCGAGCTGGTCGACGAGCTCGCCCTGACCCTGGCGGACGTGCGCAGCGGCACGGTTCTGACCACCGCCCTGGCCCGGCTGGAGAATCGCGTCGACTCCCTGCACGTCACACGCCTGTCGGAGGCCATCGCCGTGGCTCTCGAGCGGGGCACGCCGCTGGCCGACGTCATGCGCGCCCAGGCGGCCGACGCACGGGAGGCCTCCCGGCGCGCCCTCATGGAGGAGGGCGGCAGGCGCGAGATCGCACAGATGGTGCCCGTAGTCTTCCTCGTCCTGCCGATCACCGTCGTCTTCGCCCTGTTCCCCGGCCTGTTCGTCCTGCGCCTGGGGCTGTGAGCCCGAGCGCCCCGCCCCGACCCGTCCCACCCCGCTCACCCACCACTGAAAGGACAGTCAGATGATCCATCCCCCCTTCCCGCTCCGCCCGGCCCGTCGGAGTCGCCCGGGCCGTCGCCTTCCCGCTCTGCGCGCCGCCGCGGGCCGGGAGCGGGGCGACGTTCCCGGCTGGGTGCTGGTGACTCTTATGACGGCGGGCCTGGTCGTCGCCCTGTGGGCGGTGGCCGGGCCGGCGCTGACACAGGTGTTCACCGATGCGATCGCCAAGGTCACCGGTGCCATCTGATCGCGCCGCTCGTCCTGCGCTTCCGTGGCCCGTCCCGCCCGGACGGGCCACGGGGGAGCCGGCGGCGGCGGTCCTTGACTCTCCGCGACGGGGCGAGGCCGGGTCTGCCGTCGTGGATTTCGTGCTGGTGGGCGTGCTCGTTCTCGCTGTGAGCACCGCCCTCCTCCAGCTCGCCCTCGGCCTGTACGTGCGCAACATCCTGACCGACGCCGCCGGTGAGGGCGCACGGAGGGCGGCCCTGTCGGGCGGCACCGAGGCGGAGGCCCGCGATCGCGTCGCCGCGCTGACCGGCGCGGCATTGGCGGACGACTACATCGACGACGTCACGGTGTCGCGGGTCGTGATCGACGGCATGCCCGTCGTCGAGACCCAGGTGACGGCGCCCCTGCCCGTCCTGGGGCTGTTCGGCCCGTCGGGCGCGCTGCGGGTGACCGGGCACGCCGTCGATGAGGCCGCACTCGTCGACGCCGTCACGCGGGAGACGCCATGAGCGGGCCCGCCGGATCCTGCCCGATGATGCGGGCGGCGGGGCCCCGGCCGGCGGGTGCCGGCCGGGTCTCGCGCGTCGAGGACGGCAATGCGCCGGTGGAGTTCATCGGCTGGACCGTGGTCCTGGTCGTCCCGGTCGTCTACCTGCTCGTCGCTCTCGCGCAGGTCCAGGCCGCGTCCTTCGCCGTCGCCTCCGCCGCCGACGCCGCCGGCCGCGTCCTGGAGGTCGAGGAAGGGGAGGCGGTGATGGCGCATGCCCGGGTCGCGGTCGGCCTGGCCCTGTCGGATCAGCACATGGATGCCGATCCGGCCGGCGCCCTGAGTCTGACGTGCTCCGACGCCGGCTGCACCGCGGGTGTCGTCCGCGTTGAGGCCGGCGTCGACCTGCCGATCCTGGGCCCGGCCGGGGTGGGGCGCGACGTCGTCGTGCTCGACGCCGAGCGCGCCGTGACGCTGGCCGGTTCCGGCAGGTCGGGATGATGCGCGCGGCGGGCCGGCTCGCGCGCGACCCGGGGCGCACCGAGGACGGTCAGACCCTGCTGCTGGGGGTCGGCATGATCTCGGTGGTGGCCGTGCTCGTGCTCGTGGTGGCCAGCGCCACCGCCGTCTACCTGGACCTGAAGACCCTGACTTCGCTGGCCGACTCGGCCGCGGCGGCGGCCGCCACCGGTGTGGATGAGGCCAGCTATTTCGGCGGCGTCGAGGTGGACGGGGTGCCGGGGACCCTGAGCGATGCGGGCGTGCGCGCCGCGGCGCTGGACGACATGGAGGCCCAGCCCGAGCGTCTGGAGGCGCTGAGTCTCATCCAGGCGGATACCCCGGACGGGGTCACCGCCGTCGTGACCCTGACCGCCAGGTCGCGCCCGCCCTTCCTGCCGTGGGGCGTGATCCCCGCCGGGGGCTTCACCATCAGCGCCACGGGGTCGGCGCGGGTGTCGACGGCGCCGTGAGCACCGCTCCGGGGCGGGTGCCCGAGCGCGCCGCCGACCGGGAGCCCGCCGCGGGGGAGGCGTCCTGCCGTAGACTCTCGGCGTGGCCACCGACTTCCCCGCGCAGATCGAACGACTCCGACACACCTACGCCTCCATCGCGGCGGTGACGGATCCGCAGGCTCTGCGCGCGCGCATCGCCTCCCTGTCCGAGAGGGCGGCCGCCCCCGACCTGTGGGACGATCCGGACGCCGCCCAGGCGGTGACTTCCGCCCTCTCCCACGCCCAGGCCGATTTGAAGCGGGTCGAGGACATGGGCGGGCGTATCGACGATCTCGAGGCCATGGTCGAGATGGCGGGGGAGGAGTCCGGCGAGGACGCCGAGGAGCTGCTCGCCGAGGCAGCCCTGGACCTGGTCTCCATCTGCGAGGACCTGGGCGATCTGGAGATCCGCACCCTGCTGAGCGGCGAGTACGACCCGCGCGACGCCGTCGTCACCATCCGGTCCGGTGCCGGCGGTGTGGACGCCGCGGACTTCGCTGAGATGCTTCTGCGCATGTACACCCGCTGGGCCGAGCGGCACGACTACCCGGTCAAAGTCCTCAACACCTCCTACGCCGAGGAGGCGGGGCTCAAGTCGGTGACCTTCGAGGTTCACGCCCCCTACGCCTACGGCACGCTGAGCGTGGAGGGCGGCACCCACCGCCTGGTGCGCATCAGCCCCTTCGACAACCAGGGTCGCCGCCAGACCTCCTTCGCCGCCGTCGAGGTTATTCCGCTCATCGAGTCGACCGACCACATCGATGTCCCCGAGACCGACATCCGCGTCGACGTCTTCCGCTCCTCCGGGCCGGGCGGGCAGTCCGTTAACACGACCGACTCCGCGGTGCGCATCACTCACATCCCCACCGGCCTGGTCGTCTCCATGCAGGATGAGAAGTCCCAGATCCAGAACCGCGCCGCCGCCATGCGCGTCCTCCAGTCGCGACTGCTCCTGCTCAAGCAGCAGGAGGAGGACGCCAAGAAGAAGGAGCTCGCCGGGGACGTCAAGGCGTCCTGGGGGGACCAGATGCGCTCCTACGTGCTCAACCCGTATCAGATGGTCAAGGACCTGCGTACAGGATATGAGGTCGGCAACCCCGACTCGGTTTTCGACGGCGGCATCGACGGCTTCATCGACGCCGGCATCCGCTGGCGCAAGCAGCAGGAGGGCGCCGAAGCCTGATCAGCTTCGCTTCATCAGAAGCGTCACCGGAGTCAGGGATCCCCCGGAGGGATCCCTGATTTCTTTTCCACGTGCCCCTGATTTCTCCGAGGTGCGATTGAGGTCGCAAAATGGTGGGCGTACCATGAATTTCATGAGCGCATCACATGGAAAATCTCGGTCGGTGGAAATATCATCAACACCCTCGTCTCTCGAGTCCTCGGATCTCAGTGGGGATCGATCGGCTCAAGATCGTCGCCTGACCGCGGGCGGAAAGGTTCTGCGCATCGTCATCGCGGTTGCGATGATGTTCGCCTGCGCGCTCGCGCCGTCTTTACTGAGTCAGATTCCTGCCATCCAGTCCTTCCTTCTTGCGCACCCGCATCCCCAGGGTAATGCCGATGACGTAGTCATGGCCGTTTTCATGCTGTTGTTCTATGGGGTGGCAACGATTCTGGTTCTCATGCTGTGCTATGCGCTGCGTCGTACTCTTGATCGCGGCCGTCGCGTCAGTCTGCATTTGCGTTTAGATCGTCGAGCCCTGTTGTGGATGGTGGGGATGGTTCTCGTTGCAATCGCGGTGAATCTCGCGGTTGCCGGTATTGTTCACGCCCTCGGTCTTGCTGGTGGGAATGAGGGGATGCCGAATGGGCCTTGGTGGTTTATCGCTGCGGCGATCTTCTCTCAGGGCTTTCTTCTGCAGGGTATTCCTGAAGAGATAATCTGGCGAGGCTGGCTCTTCTCCTCATTGGGTGAGACGCGTTTCGCAGCAGTATCCAGCGTCCTCGTATTCACCGTTCTTCACCTCGTCTCCCAAGGGGGCCAGCAGAACCTGCTGGATCACATCATATATCTCACGATACCGTGTGGCTTCGCGGTGGTCGCGTTGATCGTTCGGATGGTATCGGGATCGACCTGGGCGGCGATCGGCGTGCACGGTGGATTTCACGTGGCGGATGACCTGCTAACAGATCGTCTGCAACTCCCCGTCGGGTCGGTCACCTGGGTGCTCCAGGGTCTGATCTGGGCTGCGGTCGGTCTCCTCATTCTCGTGTTCCACCGACGTCGTCAGCGGTTGGCGGCGTTGACAGGCCAGTCATGTTGACGCCCCCCATCTCCAGGAGCCGTTCCTTCCGGTCGATTCCGCCTGCGTAACCGCGCAGACTCCCGTTGGCGCCGACCACGCGGTGGCACGGCACGATGAGAGTGATCGGGTTGCGCCCGACCGCGCCCCCACGGCCTGGGCGGACATGTGCTTCCGGCCGGTTCGCCGGGCGACCTCGGCAGCGATGCAGGAATAGGTGTTGGTGGTGCCGAAGGGGATGGAGAGCATAATGGAGGTGACCATCTTCCTGAAGTCGGAGCCCTCGATGCTGATCGGTGGGGGTGAAACCCGGGTCGGCGCCCTCGAAGTAGGTGTCGAGCCACTGGGTCGTCTGTGTGAAGACGGGCAAATGGGGGCGGAGTACCGCGTCGTCGTTGATCGTCGAGCGGTTATACTTCTGGCCGTCGAACCACAGTCCCGTGAGGTGCTCGCCGTCGCCGGCCCATGGTCATGGCGCCCAAGGGTGAGTCATAGTGACTGAGGTAGGGCATCGGTTCCCCCTTCTCGTTCCTCTTCCTGCTCATGGTGGCACGTTCGGCGCTGATTCTGCTCCTACCCGGCTCGCCAGGGGACTGGTGCGAAACCGTGCGGACACCTTGCGAGAGGCCGCGGATCCGCGTGCACCGTCTCACCTCCGTCGTTGTCGCCATTACCCCGGGGCTCCCTTAGGCTTGTCCACGGTGCGCACGGACGGGGCCGAGCGGTCCGTCGTCGCGCAGAACCTCCGCTCACACCCTGACGAAAGGCGCAGACGAGCAGTGGCTGAGTACATCTACCAGATGATCAAGGCGCGCAAGGCCCACGGCGACAAGGTCATCCTCGACGACGTCACCATGGCCTTCCTCCCCGGAGCCAAGATCGGCATGGTCGGCCCCAACGGCGCCGGCAAGTCCTCCATCCTCAAGATCATGGCCGGCATCGACCAGCCCTCCAACGGCGAGGCCCGCCTGACCCCCGGCTACAGCGTCGGCATCCTCCTGCAGGAGCCCCCGCTCAACGAGGACAAGACGGTGCTCGGCAACGTCGAGGAGGGCGTTGCCGAGATCAAGTCCAAGCTGGACCGCTACAACGAGATCAGCGCCGCCATGGCGGACCCGGACGCCGACTTCGACGCCCTCATGGCGGAGATGGGCACCCTCCAGGACGCCCTGGACGCCGCCAACGCCTGGGACCTCGACTCCCAGCTCGAGCAGGCCATGGACGCCCTGCGCTGCCCCCCGCCGGACGCCGAGGTCAAGAACCTCTCCGGTGGTGAGCGCCGCCGCGTGGCCCTGTGCAAGCTGCTCCTCGAGGCCCCGGACCTCCTCCTCCTGGACGAGCCCACCAACCACCTCGACGCCGAGTCCGTCCTCTGGCTCGAGCAGCACCTGGCCAGCTACCAGGGCGCCGTCATCGCCGTCACCCACGACCGCTACTTCCTCGACCACGTCGCCCAGTGGATCGCCGAGGTCGACCGCGGCCACCTCTACCCCTACGAGGGCAACTACTCCACCTACCTGGAGACCAAGGAGAAGCGCCTGGAGGTCCAGGGCAAGAAGGATGCCAAGCTCGCCAAGCGCCTCAAGGAGGAGCTCGAGTGGGTGCGCTCGTCGGCCAAAGGCCGTCAGGCGAAGTCCAAGGCCCGTCTGGCCCGCTACGAGGAGATGGCCGCCGAGGCCGAGCGCACCCGCAAGCTCGACTTCGAGGAGATCCAGATCCCGCCGGGTCCGCGTCTGGGCGGCCTCGTCCTGGAGGCCAGCCACCTTAGCAAGGGCTTCGACGGGCGCACGCTCATCGATGACCTGTCCTTCACTCTGCCGCGCAACGGCATTGTCGGCGTCGTCGGCCCCAACGGCGTGGGCAAGACGACCCTGTTCAAGACTATTGTGGGGCTGGAGCCGCTCGACGGCGGGAATCTCAAGATCGGCCAGACCGTCAAATTGTCCTATGTGGACCAGAATCGCGCCGGCATCGACCCGGGCAAGACTCTGTGGGAGGTCGTCTCCGACGGTCTGGACTACATCCAGGTGGGCAACGTCGAGATGCCCTCGCGCGCCTACGTCGCCTCCTTCGGCTTCAAGGGGGCCGACCAGCAGAAGCCGGCCGGAGTCCTGTCGGGCGGCGAGCGCAACCGCCTCAACCTGGCGCTGACCCTTAAGCAGGGCGGCAACCTCATCCTGCTCGACGAGCCCACCAACGACCTCGACGTCGAGACCCTCGGGTCGCTGGAGAACGCGTTACTGGAGTTCCCCGGCTGCGCCGTCGTCATCACCCACGACCGCTGGTTCCTCGACCGCGTCGCCACCCATATCCTGGCCTGGGAGGGCACGGATGAGGACCCCGCCTCCTGGTACTGGTTCGAGGGCAACTTCGCCTCCTACGAGGAGAACAAGGTCAAGCGCCTGGGCGCTGAGGCCGCCCGCCCCCGCCGGGTGACCTACCGCAAGCTCACGCGCGACTGAGTTCTGAGCGGTCTCAGGCACACCATGCCATAGTGCCGTGAACAATAGTCGCGATCGATGGACCGGCGATCATGGCAGGCTCTCTGCGTCGGATACCGATGCCGGCGTCGGCGACCTGGACCACCATCGCAGCCATGAGGATCAGCCTCACGGTAGTGATATCTGAAGCGGCGATAAAAGGTACGACCGCGGTGACGACGCCGAGCGGAACCGCTCGAGCCGCATACATCTGAGCGAAGAACCTCTCGCCGGCGCTGACCTTTTGCGACTTACTCATGATCTGAGGTCGGAAGATGACCAGCAGTGATGACATCGCACTGATTGTTGCGGCGATAGCGTTGAGAACCTGAAGTACGGTGATCGGCACCGTGAATCACCCGAGAAAAGAGAACGGCGGAGGGGGCTTCAGCCGGAGGGCGCTGCCGTCGTCGCCCTCGCCCATGCGGATTCCCCACCGGCCGCTGCCGTGGGCGGTCCGCGTGGGCATGCGCACCATGCCCTCCTGGGCGATGGTGGAGACGAGCCGCCCGGAGGAGTCGAAGACCTCGGCCCGCGCCATGGATCGCCCGCCCTGGGAGCTGGGGGAGTCCTGGACGAAGAGCAGCCAGTCGCCGACGTCCACATCCCGATGGAACCACTGGGCGTGGTCGAGAGTCGCCAGGCTCATCCCCTCGCTGCGCCAGCTCAGGCCCTGGCTGCGCAGTGCCGGCTCCAGCATCACTTGATCGCACATGTAGGTCAGCAGCGCCCGGTGCACCGTCTGGGAGGCCTCGGCCGGCACTCGTCCGCGTGAGCGCGCCCACAGACGCTGGCTGCTCCGTCGGGCGCCGGGACGCAGATAGATATCGCCCTCGACGTGCCGCAGGTCGAAGGCGGCCGTGCGTCCCAGGAACTTCGCCACTGGATGGTCGATGGTCCGGAAGATCTCCAACGCACTGCGCAGCTCCTGCGGGCGGGGCACCTCGGGCGCCTCAATGCGCACGTCCGCGCCCTCCTGACGCTCCTGGAAGGAGGAAAGCATAGTCAGGATCGGCACCCCGGCTTGGGACGCCGTCGTCCGCCGCTGGGAGAAGGACCGACCGTCGTGGAGTCGCTCGACGGCGAAGTCCACCGGTGCGCCTGGGCTGCCGCCGCGCATGAAGAAGGCGTGCACCGAATGCGGCGGGCGCTCGCCGTCACCGTCGTCGGCGAGGGTGGCCGCCGCCGCGAGCATCCCCTGGGCCACCACCTGGCCGCCGTAGATGCGTCCCGAGAGTTGGGGCAGGCACGCGCCCGTGAAGACATCGGGCGGGTCGCCCCGATCCTCGCCGCCGCCCGCCTCGCTCAGGGCGAGGACCCGGGTCACGGAGCCCAGCGGCTCCTCGGTGGCGACGGGGACCGGGTACGGTCTCGTCACAGGCCGAGCTCCTCCAGGATCGGCAATTCAGCGCGCACGGCGCCGCGGGCGTCGTCGGCGGTCCGCGCGCTGGTGGCCAGACCCGCCAGGCGCTGGCAGTCGGCGAGATCGACGGACTTGAGCACGGCGTCGACGTCGGGCAGGGCACGGGCGGTCATCGACAGGCTCGCCACCCCCAGACCGACGAGGACGACGGCCAGGGCCGGGTCGGCGGCCGCCTCACCGCACACGCCCACTGGGCGGCCATGAGGTCTGGCCCCGTCGCAGGCGGCCTTGATCAGCCGCAGGACGGCGGGCTGCCAGCCGGTCGACAGGTCCGCCAGGGACGACAGCAGCCGGTCCGCCGCCATGACGTACTGCGTGAGGTCATTGGTGCCGATGGAGGCGAAGTCGGCGTGCTCGAAGAGCTTGTCCGCCATGAGCGCGGCGGAGGGCACCTCGATCATCATGCCCGCGGTCTTCAGCCCGTAGGAACGGGCCTTGTCGGTGAAGGCCTCGGCCTCGTCGGCAGTGGAGATCATGGGGGCCATGACCCACACCTTGGCGTCGGTGGCGGCCTCGGCCTTGGCCAGGGCCTGGAGCTGGTGCTCCAGGACCTCGGGGTCGCGACGCGTCGTGCGGTAGGCGCGCACGCCCAGGGCCGGATTGGCCTCGGTGGCGTCGGTGAGGAAGGGCAGCGGCTTGTCGGCGCCGGCATCGAGGGTGCGCACGACGACCTTCTTGCCGGGGAAGGCCTCCAGCACTCCGCGGTAGGCCTCCACCTGGGCCTCGACGGTGGGCTCCTCGGGCTGGTCGAGGAAGCAGAACTCGGTGCGGAACAGGCCGATACCCATCGCCCCGGCCTCGGCGGCGCTGCGCGCGCCCGCCGCGTCGCCGACGTTGGCCAGCAGCTGGACCTCGTGGCCGTCCCTGGTGGCGCCGTCGCCGTTGAACACCCGCACCCGGTTGGCCAGCTCGCGAGCGCGACGCAGCTCGTCCTCGGAGGGGTCGAGCGTGATGACGCCCTTGGTGCCGTCGACGAGCACGATGTCCCCGTCGTGCAGGCGGTCGATCACGGCCGTTCCGGCGCCGACGATCGCGGGCATGCCCAGCGAGCGGGCGAGGATCGCCGTATGCGACGTCGGCCCGCCCTCGGAGGTGACGAAGGCGACGACCTTCTCCGGGTCGAGCAGGGCCGTGTCGGCCGGGGCGAGATCCTCGGCCACGAGCACGAAGGGCTCGGGCAGGCGCGGGATGCCCGGCATGGGGGCGTCGATCAGCACCGCGACGATGCGGTCGCGCACGTCCGCCACGTCCCGGGTTCGCTCGGCCATGTAGCCGCCCAGGGACTCCAGCATGGACGCCAGGGTGTCCGCGGCCTCCCACACGGCGCGCTCGGGCGCCAGGCGGCGCTCGCGCACCATGGCCTGCGCCGAGGAGGTCAGCGTCGGGTCGGCCGCCATCTGCGCGGTGGTCTCCAGGAGGGTGCGGCCGTCACCCTTGGCCTCGGCGGCCGAGAGCTCCAGACTTTTCTTGACTGTCTGGGCGGCCTGGGCGATGCGGTCGCACTCCTTCTCGGTATCCCGACTGGAATCGAGGGTGGCGATCTCGGGCTCGGTGATCCCCGGGGCCATGCGGGCGACGGGGCCGGCGACGAGCCCGGGGCTCACGCCGATGCCGGTCAGAGAGGTTGGGGTTGCGTCGGACGGGACCATACGGTGCTCCTACAACGATGGAGGCGGGTATCACGTGTTGCGGTCCATTGTGCCCCGTACCGGCGTCGTCCGGAGGTTTTCCGCCGTTGGATGAAAGACGATTGACATGACTGCGGCGGGTCGCGCTCTCTTACGGCGGGCCCGCGGAGGGGCATGTCGGCCCGTTCGACCGCGGCGCGGGGCCCTTGTTGGAGCGCCACCGGGGCGGAGGCCCGCCCACCTACGGTAAAGTGATGCTGAACACGGAGGCGATGAGTCGTCGCGCGCCCTCGGGCGCCGCCGCACTGAGCCTTACGGGGTCTTACGAGGACAGTACGAGGAGCACAGATGAGCACTGCTGAACAGATTGTCGCCGGCCTGGGGGGGCGGGAGAACATCTCGGATCTCGAGCCCTGCATTACTCGGCTGCGCGTCGAGGTCGTCGACCAGGAGAAGGTCGATGAGGAGGCCCTGCGGGCCTCGGGCGCCTTCGGGGTCGTGCGGTCGGGCCGGGTCGTCCAAGTTGTCGTCGGCCCGACGGCGGACGAGCTCGCCGGCGAGATCACGGCGCTGGACTGACCGGTCCGAGGCGCTCGCGGGCCCGCCGCCCCGTCATCCGCCGCTCGTCCGGCGGGACGGCGGGGTGAGCGCATGAGCCGCAATCCTCCGGGCACCGCGAGGTCGCTCGCGGGCGCGACGTTCGGAGGATGGTAATGTGCGGCTACATGTGAAACGCTTGCAGCAACGGATGATGTTCATTCGACCGCCCACTCGCACTGTCGCACCGCAGCGGTTGAGCGGGCACGTCACCCGCGTCATCATGTCGACAGGCATTCCGACAGGGCCATCCTTCGCATCCATGCGACCGACCAACGAGGCTGAATCCACGCCATGACCGAGTCCATCGCCGCATCCGAGCCCGCAGGCGAGCGCCTCAAGCAGCTCGCCGAAGCGCACGGAGTCTCCACCGAGTACTGGGACTACCACGGCAATCTCGCCGCCCCGTCCCGAGCCACGCTCGTCGCTGTTCTGGCGGCCCTCGGTGTCGAGGCTGGCACGGACGAGGAAATCGAGACCTCGCTGGCGCAGGTCGAAATCACTCCCTGGAGGCGCACCCTGCCGCCGTCCGTCGTCGCCCGCGCCGGGGAAGAGGTCCGCGTGCCCGTCCACGTGCCCGACGGTGCAGGTGTGCGTGTGCATGTCGACCTGGAGGACGGCAGCAGGCGCGAGCTGCCCCAGACGGACGACTGGACGCTCCCGCACGACGTCGACGGAGTCCTGACGGGCCGGGCCACCTTCGCCCTGCCGGCTGATCTGCCCCTGGGGTGGCACGCGCTGGTCGCCGACATCGACGCCTCGCCCGCCTGCGAGGCCCATTCGGCCACCACCCCTCTGGCGGTCACCCCCGATCGCCTGGAACTACCGGCGTCGTTGGGCGAGCGCGGCTGGGGGGTCATGGCCCAGCTGTACTCCGTGCGCTCGCGCGGCTCGTGGGGCATCGGCGATGCCGACGACCTCACCGAGCTCGCCAGCCTCCTGGGCGATGAGGGCGCCGATTTCCTGCTCATCAACCCGCTGCACGCCTCCGAGCCCGCGGGTATCATGACGCCTTCGCCCTACCTGCCGGTCACCAGGCGCTTCGTCAACCCGATCTACATCCGCCCCGAGGCGATCGCGGAGGTGGCCCGGCTGTCGGGGCCGCGCCGCTCGCTGGTCCAGTGGGCCTTCGAGGAGGTTTCGGAGACCGACCTGTCGGCCGACCCGATCGACCGCGACGCCGTCTGGAAGGCCAAGCGCGAGGCCCTCGAGGTCATCTTCGCCGCTGGTCGCTCCCGGGCGCGTCAGCGCGACTTCGAGCGGTTCCGCGCCGAGCAGGGCGAGGGTCTGGAACGGTTCGCCCTGTGGTGCGCCCTGTCGGAGAAGTACGGTGAGCTCCAGGACTGGCCCGAGACGCTGAGAGACGCCTCGAGCGCCTTCGTCGCCAATGAGGCCCGCACTCTGACCGAGCGGATCGACTTCTACGCGTGGATGCAATGGATCGTCGACGAGCAGCTGGGCCGTGCGCAATCCGAGGCCAGGGCCTCCGGCATGGGCCTGGGAATCATGGGCGACCTCGCGGTCGGCGTGCATCCGCGCGGGGCCGACGCGTGGAGCGACCCGGAGTCCTTCGCCGCGGGCATCGAGGCCGGCGCCCCGCCGGACATGTACAACCAGCTCGGCCAGAACTGGTCGCAGCCCCCGTGGAGTCCCACCCGCCTGGCCGAGAGCGCCTACGCGCCTCTGCGCGATATGATGCGTACCGTGCTGCGCCACGCCGGCGCGCTGCGGATGGATCACATTATTGGCCTGTTCCGTCTGTGGTGGATCCCCAGGGGCATGGGTGCGGACCAGGGCGCCTATGTGCGCTATGACCATGAGGCCATGGTCGGCGTCGTCCTGCTGGAGGCCTACCGTGCGGGTGCCGTCATCATCGGCGAGGACCTGGGCACCGTCGAGCCCTGGGCGCGCGACTACCTCGCCAGCCGCGGCGTGCTCGGAACGTCGGTGCTGTGGTTCGAGAAGCAGCAGGACGGCTGGCCGCTGCAGCCCGACGCCTACCGGTACCTGTCCCTGTCCACCGTCAACACTCACGACCTGCCGCCCACCGCCGGATACCTCGCGGATGAGCACGTGACCCTGCGCGAGCGTCTCGGTCTGCTCACCGAGCCCGTCGAACAGGTCCGTGCCGAAGCGCGCGTCGAACGCGAGCGGATGCTCACCCGCCTGCGCGAGCACGGGCTGCTGAGGAACGATCCCTCCGAGCGGGAGATCGTCGAAGCCCTTTACCGTTACATCGTGCGCACCCCCTCCGCACTGATCGGGATCGCCCTCGTCGACGGCGTCGGCGAGCGGCGGACCCAGAATCAGCCCGGCACCGACCAGGAGTACCCGAACTGGAAGATCCCCCTGGCTGACGGCTCGGGCGAGGTCGTCCTGGTCGAGGATCTGCCGGGCAACGTGAGGCTGAGCAGCCTGCTGGCGGCCGTCCGCGACGAGCTGAGGCACTGACCCGGCCGCCGGGGCCGTCACGGGACTGTTCCGGGCCTGGGCCCGCGGTCCCGCGACGACCTCAGGCCCAAGTGCAGGCCGCGTCCCCGGCGGCGAGGATCGTGCCCGCCGGAGGGAGCGTGAGCGCCTCCTCCTTGGCGTCCAGCGCGATCACCGGGACGAACGGGCTGCGCCCACCGGCCTCGATCCGCGCGGGCGACCAGGAGATGACCGGGTCGCCCGCACGGATTCGGTCGCCGGCGGCGACGCGGACCGTGAAGCCCTTCCCGTCGAGCTCGACCGTGTCCACACCGAGGTGGACGAGGACGGCGCGGCCCTCGGGGGAGACGATGACGTAGGCGTGGGGGTGAATCTTGGAGAGTGTGCCCGTGATCGGCGCGAGGGCTGCGGTGTCGCTGCCCTCGCGGCCGGTGCGGTTGGGATCGATGGCCAGCCCGGGCCCGATGAGCCTGCGCGAGAAGACCGGGTCGGGGACGTCGTCGAGAGCCACGACCCTCCCGGCCGCGGGAGCTCGGACGGTTAGGCTCATCGCGGCTCCTCATCGCTGTTCGCGGCCGCGGCCTGACAGGCCTGGGCGCCGACCACTCGACGGGTGTCGTCGAGGTTCTCGGCCACGATCCTGCGGAAGGCCGCTGGCGCGTCCGCGTGGGAAGCCAGCCAGCCCTCCAGGGCGCCGACCGGGTCGACGCCTTCCAACCCGACTGTTGCGGTCGACCACAGCGCGGTGAGCAGGTTCTCGGCCATGTGGAAGGTGCGTGTGTCCCAGATGGCGTCGGCCTCGCGCACGTACTCCGCGATGAAGGGGGCGAGCAGCTCCGGACGGCGCTCGACGTCGCCGAAGCCGCGCAACGTCTTGACCTGGGTCTCGTTGGGCATAGAAGTGTTCTCCACCAGTTCGCGCCAGGTGGCGGCCTTGGCCTCGGCGGTCGGCACGGCGGCCCGCGCCTGCGCGGCGCGTTCGCGGCCCGTCGTCGTCAGGTCTCGGCTCTCCTCGGCGGCGATCTCGGTCTCACCCGCACGGCCCGCGGCCACCAGTCCGATGAGCAGCTCCCAACGCAGATCCTGATCGACCACGAGTCCGTCGAGGGTCTCCGAACCGTCGAGCCAGGCGGCCACGGCCGCCGTCTGGTTCTCGGTCACGGCGTGGGCGGCGACGGCGCGCGCCAGCTGGAGCTGAGCGTCGCCGCCTGCGTCGGCGGCGCGGGCCAGTGTCAGCAGCGTGTCCGCGGTCGCGGCGATGGCCGTCTCCCGGTCCGTCTGGGGCAGGAAGCGGCTCAGACAGGTGGACACCCGGGCGAGCAGGCCCTGAACCACGGAGGATCGGGTCTCCACGCGCAGGGCGGCGAGCGCCGCGGCCAGGAAGCGGGAGGCGGGCAGCCGGCCGTCGCGCACCATATCCCATGCGGAGGCCAGGAGGATTGAACGAGGCAGCGACTGGGCGAAGGCGTCCACGTGCTTCAGCCCCGTGGCGAGCGAGGAGGCGTCCAGACGCACTTTGGCGTATGTCAGGTCGTCGTCGTTGAGGAGCAGGACGTCGCCGCGGCGGGTGCCGACGAGTTCCGGGACGGCGGTGCGCGCCCCGTCGACGTCGAGTTCGACGCGGCCGGTGCGCACGAGGGCGGCGGTACCGCCCTCGTTGGTCAGCGTGTAGGAGCCGATCGCCACGCGGTGCGGGCGCAGCGAGGCCGGGGAATCAGCCGGGATCTCCTGGACGATCTCGGCGGAGGTGATGATGCCGTCGGCGTCGGCATCCACCTGCATGCGCAGCGTCGTGACGCCCGCCTCCTGGAGCCACAGACGGGTCCACGCGCTCAGGTCGCGTCCCGAGACCCGCTCCAGTTCGGCGAGCAGATCGTCCAGGGTGGCGTTGGCGTAGGCGTGGGCGGCCAGGTAGTTCTTGATGCCCTTGAAGAAGCTCTCCCGACCCACGTAGGCCACCAGCGCAGAGAGGACGGAGGCGCCCTTGGCGTAGGTAATGCCGTCGAAGTTGACCTCGACATCGTGCAGGTCGTTGATCTCGGCGGCGATCGGGTGGGTGGAGCTCAGCTGGTCCTGGTTGTAGGCCCAGTTCTTCTCGATGGTCTGGAAGGTGGTCCAGGCGTCGGCGAAGCGGGTGGATTCCGCCACGGCGAGCGTGGAGCAGTATTCGGCGAAGGACTCGTTGAGCCATAGGTCGTTCCACCACGTCATGGTCACCATGTCCCCGAACCACATGTGGGCGAGCTCGTGGAGGATGGTGACGGCGCGGCGCTCCACGCGCGCCTCGACGGGTCGGGAGCGGAATACGTAGTCGTCGCGATGGGTGACGCACCCGGCGTTCTCCATGGCCCCCGCGTTGAACTCGGGCACGAAGATCTGATCGTACTTGTCGAAGGCGTAGGGGGTGGCGAACAGCTCCTCGTAATAGGCGAAGCCCGTCCTGGTGAGCTGAAGGATCTCGTCGGAGTCCATGGACGGCTCCAGGGAGGCGCGGCAGTAGACGCCCAGTGGGACGACGCGCCCATCGGTGGCCCGATACTCGCCGGTGGCCCCCCGGTACGGGCCGGCGACGACGGCGGTGATGTAGGAGCTGATGCGCCGGGTGGGAGAGAAGGCGAAGGTGCTCGTGCCGTCCTGGGAGGCGGGGTCGGGGGTGGGGGAGTTGGAGAAGACGGTCCAGCCCTCGGGGACGGTGACCGTGAAAGTGAAGGAGGCCTTGAGGTCGGGCTGCTCGAAGACGGCGAAAACGCGACGGGCGTCGGGCACCTCGAACTGGGTGTAGAGGTAGGTCTCTCCGTCGGCCGGATCGGTGAAGCGGTGCAGGCCCTCCCCGGTGTGCATGTAGGCGCAGTCGGCGACCACCGTGAGCTCGTTGTCGGCCTTCAAATCCCCCAGCACGATGCGGGAGTCGACATAGCACTCGGCCGGGTTCAGCCGGCGGCCGTTGAGAACAATGGAGTGCACCCGCGGGGCGACCAGGTCGATGAATGTGACCGCGGGTCCGGTCGACTCCGCCGAGAAGCGCGCGGTCGTCGTCGAGCGGAAGGTCGTCTGCTCCGGGTCGGCGGCGCCGGACAGGTCGAGGACGACGTCGTAGCTCTCCGCGGTTACGAGTCCGGCGCGGGTGGCCGCCTCGTCGCGGGTCAGGTTCTGACCTGGCATGGGTGGGTGCTCCTTGCTGTGAGGGCGGTGGAACGGGCCCCGCATCGGGTGCGGGGGCCCCGGTCCGGGTCGGCTCGGGGCTGGGGCCATCTTCTCACCGGTCATCCCCGCTGCGGAAAAGGCGCTGTGGTCAGTCGGCCGGGGTGCAGCGCCCGCGCTCGCAGCCGTTGCCGGTGAGCGTTGCGTAGGTCTCGTCGGTGGGGAGGGCGACGAAGCCGGAGCCCGGTGTCGGCGCCGGCCCTCGCCACGGCGTCGCCCAGGGACGCGAGGTCGCGCGCCGGTGGATTGATCGACGTCGAGGTTGCCGGTGAGAGCCCATGCCAGGCGCTGGACGGCCAGCGGGTTGCGGGCCCGCTCGCCCGTGGCGCGCATGAGGTCCCTCATGACGACGCCGGTGTACCGGCTGCGCCGTTGCGCCCCCTCGGCCTCGAGGACTCATGCGCCGTCGCGGTAGACCTCGGGGTGCCGGGAACGGACCAGGGCGAGCGCATTGACGCCCGTGAGTCTGCGGGCGCCGGCCCGGGGATGTCGAGTCCGGCGTTCGCATCCCGGAAGGGCTCATCGACGGTGATGCTCAGCCTGCCCATGAAGTCGATGATTGTGGCGAACTGGGCCATGTCGACGGTCAGGAGGTGGGTCGTGGTGACGCCGAGCCACGTCTGCGCGGATGCGGAGGCTTCCACGGCTCAGGGCATGGCGACATCGACCCGGCTGAGACGGACGCTCGCCAGGCCGATGTCGCCGATGAGTGCCAGGGCCATCACGAGGGAGGACGACGAGCCCGGTCAGGAAGGGGCGTCGCCACCCGCGTGAGCGAGCCCGGGGCGCGCAGCGGTGAAGGCTGGGCGCCCCGGGCTCACGGGGTGGTCATGCGCGCCGGCGCGTTCGGACCGTCCGAGTGACTCATCATCACCCGCACGCCACCCGCGCGCCTGCGGGGCTCAGGCCCTGCGACGGGCGACGAGGACGGCGCCGGAGGCCAGGAGGCCGGCGGCGACGACTGCCAGGCCGAGGCCGGTACCAGTGCGGGCCAGCTCCCTCTTGGAGGGCGTCGAGGGCTTGGAGGATGCGGCCGGGGCCTTGGTGTCTGCGGCGGCCGGTGCGGGAGCCGCAGCGGCGGGGCCGCCGCCGGTGGCGGGCGTCTCGACGGCGGGAGCGCCGGCGCCGCCCGAGATGTCGGTGCCATCCTCGGTCTCGATGTAGAAGATGCCCTCCCTCTTGACGAGGTAGTGCTCGAAGTAGCCGTACCGACCGCTCGACTCGCCGACGACGCCGGCCCGGTACCTGCCGTCGGGCAGGGAGGCGGGGGCGGTGAAGCCGGTCGAGTAGGCGCCGTCGGTGTCGGCCGACGAGGTGCTCAGGACGGTGGAGGAGGCGTCGCGCGGGCTCGTCGCCGAGTCGTAGGAGTCGACCGGCACAACCCGGAAGGTGGCTCCCTCGCTCGCGTTGAAGCCGGAGACGTCGGGTGTGATGGTCTGCGTGCCCTCCTCGTCGACGGCGGTCAGCGAGTAGCTGCCGCTCAGGGATGCCGTGGTGGACGGGCTGGACGAGCCGGTCGAGGTCTCGCCGGTGGACGTCCCCGTTGTGGACGAGTCGGTCGAGTCATCCGCAGTCGGTGCGGCGGGCGCTTCGACGGTAGTCGTCTCGGCGCCATCCGAGATGTCGGTGATGTCGGTGCCGTCCTCGGTCTCGATGGAGAAGGTGCCCTCCTTCTTGACGAGGTAGTGCTCGAAGTAGCCGTACCGACCGCTCGACTCGCCGACGACGCCGGCCCGGTACCTGCCGTCGGGCAGGGAGGCGGGGGCGGTGAAGCCGGTCGAGTAGGCGCCGTCGGTGTCGGCCGACGAGGTGCTCAGGACGGTGGAGGAGGCGTCGCGCGGGCTCGTCGCCGAGTCGTAGGAGTCGACCGGCACAACCCGGAAGGAGACAGCCTCATTGGAATCGAAGCCGGAGACGTCGGGTGTGATGGTCTGCGTCCCGTCCTCCTCGGCGGTCAGCGAGTAGCTGCCGCTCAGAGACGCCGTGGCGGTCGCTGAGGGCGATGGGGCCGCGGAGGCGTCGGTCGGGCTGGAGGCGTCGGTCGTCGGGGTGGGTGCGGCGGAGGCGTCGGTCGCTGAGGGCGATGGGGCCGCGGAGGCGTCGGTCGGGCTGGAGGCGTCGGTCGTCGGGGTGGGTGCGGCGGAGGCGTCGGTCGCTGAGGGCGATGGGGCCGCGGAGGCGTCGGTCGGGCTGGAGGCGTCGGTCGTCGGGGTGGGTGCGGCGGAGGCGTCGTCGGTGGAGGAGGACGAGTCGGATGAGCCCGTGCCTGTCGTCGAGCCGTCCTCGCTCGTGATGGAGTAGGTGCCGTCCTTGACGAGGAGGTTCTGGAAGTAACCGTACTCTCCGTGGGAGTCGCCCACGACGCCCACCCTGTACCTGCCGTCGGGCAGGTCGGCGGGGACCGGGAAGGAGCCCGTGGCTCCTCCGTCGGCGTCGGCGGTGAAGGTGGTGAGTTCGGTGAAGTCGTCACCGGTCGGGCTGGTCCCCGTGCCGTGGGAGTCCGCCGGTACGACGCCGAAGCGGATCGTCTCTTCGGGGGTGAAGCCGGTGATGGTGGTCTCGATCGTCTGGGTGCCGTCTGCCGTAGTGGTCAGCGTGTAGCTGCCATCGGGCTTGGTGGAGTCCAGCGCGAGGCTCACGTTGAAGGAATCGACGACTTTGTTGTCGTAGTTGTAGCAGGCGAAGCCGAGAACTCCCCGCTGCTGGTCGGACAGACCGGCAGCCTCGGTGGCCGTCGGCAAGTCGATGGCGGCAGTCCACGTGCCGTCATCGTTCGGGATGATGCTGCCGAAGGCGCCCGTCGCCTGGGATGCCCCGGATGAGAGGCTCTCCTGGTCGGCGGCGACGGACCACACGACGGAGGTCGGGTTGCCGTCGGTGGAGGCGCACCCGGTGCCCGAGATCGTGAGCGTCTCGTCCGGGCTGGCGACGCCCGTGTAGTCGCTGGTGTAGGTGAAGTCGCCGTTGGCGAAGGCTGGGGTTGAGACGGCGGCACCGGCGGCCACGAGGGCGGCGGTGGCACCGAGGGTGGCAGCAGAGCGTCCGAGACGCATGGAATCCTCCAGGGGATAGTGGGTGGTTGTCCGTCACGGTGCTCGGCACCGGCTTCAGGCCAACTCTCTCTCAGTCGAAGTTGAGACACAAGTGAGACATAAGGCCGAACCGGCTCCGGCACAGCACTACCATACGCAACAGTCGTCACAACTGTCACTCACGTCTCGTAGAAATGAGACACAAGTCCCATCTTTCCGGTGTGGTTCGCACGGCGCTCATCCGGATCACCCATGGGCGATCGCTCGAGGTCATTGATGTCGACGGCCCCGCCACGTCGCATGGCGGGGCCGTCGTCTCCCGTTTCCGTGTCCGGGCCGTCCGGGGCCGGTCCTCCTCACCAGATGGACACGCGGTCCTCCGGCTCCAGCCACAGGGCGTCTCCCCGCCTCACGTCGAAGGTCTCGTAGAAGGCATCGACATTGCGCACGATGCCGTTGCAGCGGAACTCGTTCGGCGCATGGGGGTCGATGGTCAGCAGCAGCTCGGCGTAGTCATCGCGGCTCCGGCTCCGCCACATGCGCGCCCAGGAGTAGAAGAAGCGCTCCATGGCGCTCAACCCGTCGATGACCGGGGCCTCCTCCACCGAGCTGATCCCCGCCTCGGCCAGCGCCAGGCGGTAGGCCTTGAGTGCGATGCCCAGACCGCCCAGGTCGCCGATGTTCTCGCCGATCGTCAGCTCGCCGTTGACGTGCGGGACCTCGTCCACAGCTTCGCCCGCGGCCTCGGCCCGGGCCACGAGCAGCTGCGGGCGGTAGGCATTGTACTGGTCGATCAGCGCTCCGGTCCGCGCCTCGAAGGCATCGCGGTCCTCTGCCGTCCACCAGTCGGCCACCTTGCCGGTTCCGTCGAAGGTCGAGCCCTGGTCGTCGAACCCGTGCCCGATCTCGTGGCCGATCACCGCGCCGATGGCCGCGTAGTTGACGGCGTCGTCGGCGGCGGGGTCGAAGAAGGGCGGTCGCAGGATCGCGGCGGGGAAGACGATCTCATTCATCGTCGGACGGTAGTAGGCGTTGACGGTTTGGGGCGTCATGTGCCACTCGTCGCGGTCCACCGGTCCCGCCAGCTTGCGCAGCGCCCGGGCCAGCTCGAAGCCCTCGACCGAGCGCACTGAGCCGATGACGTCTCCGGGGACGACTGTGACCGTCGAGTAGTCTCGCCACGTGTGCGGGTAGCCGATCTTGGCAGTGAACAGGTCCAGCTTCTTCAGGGCCCGTTCGCGGGTGGTCGGGCTCATCCACTCCAGAGAGGAGATCGACTCCCGATAGGCCTCGATGAGACGCCCCACCAGGACGTCCATCCGCTCCCTGTGCTCCGGCGGGAAGTGACGGGCCACGTACATCTCGCCCAGCGCCTCGCCCATGGTCCCCTCGACCAGACCGACCGCGCGCTTCCAGCGCGCCCGCAACTCATCCGTGCCCTGCAGAGCACGGCCGTAGAAATCGAAATTCTCCTCCACGAAGGCTCGCGGCAGCAGGGGCGCGCGGCCGTGGACCACATGCCATGCCGCCCACACCCGCAGATCCTCCAGGTCGGTCTCCTCCCATACGCGCGCCAAGTGGGTCAGGTAATCGGGCTGTTCGACGATCGCCTCCGCGAGGAAAGACTCGCTCCGGGCACCCGCGCGCAGAGCCGCCTCGCCGATCCCCTCCCGCCAGGCCTTCCATGCGAATCCCGGCGCCGAGGCCGTCAACTCGGCCCACGTGCGCGGATTGTTGATCTTCTCGATGTCGCGGCAGGCCACGCGGGTCCAGTGGCCGGCGGCGAGCGCGGTTTCCACGGCCATGACGCGTCCGGCCAGGGAGTCGGCGTCGGCGCCGAGTCGCTCGGGAAGTGCGACCAGCTCCAGCATGCGACCGACGTGCCCCGTGTAGGCCCGGCGGGTCTTGGCCTTCGAATCCTTCCGGTAGTAAGACTCATCGGGCAGTCCGAGGCCCGACTGACCCATCCAGGCGATGTAGCGCTCCGGGGCGTTGAGGTCGACCTCGACGTCCACGTCCACCGGGCCCGTGAACCCGGCGGCGATCCCGGCCCCCAGCGTGCGCGCCAGGGCCTCCTTGCTCCGCGCGCCCAGGACGGGGGCGAGTTCGGCCTCCAGCGGATGGGCGCCCAGCTCCTCGATGCGCTCCTCGTCGAGGAAGGAGGAGTACAGATGAGCGATTTTCGCCTCGGACGTGGTCGGGACCGCAGTCGGGTCGACGTCGGCGGCCAACTCGGCGAGGATGTCGCCGCACGCCTCCTCCGCGGCGTCGCGCAGAATGAGGAATGTCCCCGTCGACGATCGGTCGGCGGGGATCTCGACCGTCGTCAGCCATGTGCCGTTGACGTAGCGGAACAGGTCGTCCTGAGGGCGGACGGCGGAGTCGGTTGCCGAGGTCTCGAGCACGCCGCCCAGAACGGGGTCCTGAAGGGACTGCGGATCCTCGGCGGAGGTGCACGCGGCCGGAGAGGAGGTGGGAGTCGTCATGGGCTCACGCTAATGGCGTCTCATCCGCACATCCGTGCATGCTCGGATCCGCATCCTCCTGTTCGCGTGAGGCACAATCCGGCCATGCGTATTCACATCGGTACCGACCATGCCGGGTTCGAGCTCAAGAACACTCTCAAGGATCACTGGACGAGGGCCGGTCACGACGTCGTCGACCACGGCTGCTACGAGTACGACCCCGCCGACGACTACCCCGAGTTCTGCTTCGCCTGCGCCGAAGGCGTCATCGCCGACCCCGGCAGCCTCGGCATCGTCCTGGGCGGTTCGGGCAACGGCGAGCAGATCGCCGCCAACAAGGTCGACGGCGTGCGCGCCGCCCTCGTGTGGTCCGTCGAGACCGCCGTGCTCGCCCGCCAGCACAATGATGCGAACGTCGCCGGCTTCGGCGTGCGCCAGCACTCGGCCGATGACGCTTTGACCATCCTCGATGCCTTCATCGCCGAGTCCTTCTCCGGCGACGAGCGTCACGGCAACCGGATCGGCCAGGTGCGTCGTTACGAACGTGCCCACCGCGGGCTCCACGATGGGGCCTGATGCCGGCGCCGACGAGGTCGAGGCCCGTCGGTAGGCTCCGGCCGGAGTACTGTCCCGTTCATGCCGGAAGGTCACACCATCCACCGTCTCGCCGGCGCCCTCGCCGAGCTCTACGGCGGTCAGCGCCTGAGGGTGAGCTCGCCGCAGGGCCGTTTCACCGACGGGGCCGCCCGCCTCGACGGCGGGGTGCTCCTGGGAGCCCGGGCGCACGGTAAGCACCTGTTCCTGGCCTTCGGGCCGCAGCCCGGCATGCCGCTGGACGACGAGGCCGTCACCTGGCTGCGCATCCACCTGGGCCTGTACGGGTCGTGGACTTTCGACGGCGACTCGGCCTTCACCGCTCCACATGCCATCGGCGCCCCGCGCCGACGCGTGGGCGAGCGCGGGGAGCACGCGCTGCGGCACGGCGGCGGTTCGGCGCTCGCGGGCCTGAACGGCGATGACGCCTCCGCATCATCTTCCGAGAATTCCGCGCGGACGCCCGCGGCCCCGGAGCCGGGGCGATGGGCGCCCCCGCAGCCGCGCGGGGCCGTGCGCCTGCGTCTGCTCGGCGAGCATGGCGTCGCCGACCTCACCGGGCCGACCGCCTGCGAGCTGCTCGACGCCGAGGGCGTGGCCGCCGTGCGCGCCCGCCTGGGGCCCGACCCATTGCGGTCCGACGCCGATCCCGACGTTTTCGTAAGGGGAGTGCGCCGGCGTCGCAGGACCATCGGCGAGCTGCTCATGGATCAGTCCATCATCTCCGGGATCGGTAACATCTTCCGCGCCGAGACACTGCTGCGCTGCGACATCAGCCCGTTCCTGCCCGGCAACCGGGTTGACGAGGCGCGGGTGCGCGCCGTGTGGGACGACCTCGTCCCGCTCATGGAGTACGGCGTGGCCACCGGTTTCATCACAACCGTCGAGGTCGAGGACGTACCCGAGCCCCTGCCCACCGGCGACGAGGAGGCCGGACGCTGGTACGTCTACCACCGCGCGGGACGGCCCTGTCTGCGGTGCGGTACCCCCGTGAGGGAGAGGAAGGTGGGCGGGCGGCGGCTGTTCTGGTGCCCGACCTGCCAGGCCCGCTGAGACCCCCGCCGCCGAGGGTGGCGTATCGGGCCGAGAGTGACGGCGGGGTCGTTGATCTC